>Ga0302268_1000309_pt1 | contig 30927 bp, 19 predicted proteins | sample III_Bog_E2_1_FD_194554 | JGI IMG/M metagenome (GOLD analysis project Ga0302268, IMG submission 194554) | Peat permafrost microbial communities from Stordalen Mire near Abisko, Sweden - III_Bog_E2_1 | ecosystem: Environmental > Terrestrial > Soil > Wetlands > Peat | place: Sweden: Abisko... | reverse complement strand
TGACGATTGAACTGAAAAAACATAACATCGGAATGAAAAATATTTTTACTCCAACTATTTTATGTGAGAGTAGTGTATTGATAGGATTACAGAATAATTTACAAAAATACGTTATTTTTTCAGTACTTATTTAGATGAATGGCTAACTGCTTTTTCACCCAAAGTTTATTATTTTAAAAACATATTATTAGCGGAATTGATTTTACTGAAGCCACGCTTGAAAAGCAAAAAGAAATGAAAAAACCCGGATTTGAAAATGTAGAATTCGTACGGGATGAAATAGAGGAAATCCCATTAGTCAACAATACATACGATATAGTTGTTTCTAATTGTGTCTTAAATCTATGCCTGATAAAAACAAAGCATTTGCTGAAATTTACAGGGTATTGAAACTTAACGGAAGTTTTTGAGTTTCAGAAGGGTTAGTAAAGGGAGATTTACATGAAAGAATACGTAAAGATGCTGAAATATATGCTGGTTGTTTGTCGGGAGCAATTGAACCGGATGACTATATTGATCGTATCAATAAAAACGGATTCCGGAATATAACTATTCATAAGCAAAAAGGAATTGAAATCAAGGAGGAAGTTCTTCTTAACTATTTACGAAATAAGAAATTACCGATTTAAAAAACGACGGTACAGGGATATTCAGCAATCCTGTTTCAGGATAAAAATTATAAAAAACATTACTTTATTTTCAAACTGTTTATTAAATTCTGAATTATGAATTAACTTTGCAAAAAACAATCGATTATACTCCATAGGGGTAGGAAATAAAAAATAAACATGAACCCAAAACAACTATTTGAAAAAGATATTACTCAACTGAAAGGGAATATATGGCTAAAAGGCTTGTTTGGCGTAGAGAAAGAAAATATACGGATTGATAAACAAGGGTTGATTTCGCAAACACCACATCCGGCTATTTTTGGTGATAAACTAAATCATTCGTATATTACTACCGACTTTTCTGAAAGTCAGGTAGAAATGATTACCCCTCCATTGCCCTCTGTTGAACAGACTTTGGGTTTTCTTGAAACCATTCATGATATTGTCAGCATTGAACTGGAAGATGAATATCTGTGGCCGCAAAGCATACCACCTATTTTACCAGAGGATGAAAAAATTCCGATTGCCAGATATTCAACCGGTGGTTCCGAAGAAGAAGAATACCGGAAAAAGCTTGCAGAGAAATACGGGCGAAAAAAACAGGCTATTTCGGGCATTCATTTCAATATCTCGTTCGATGAGACCCTGTTGACAATGTTGTATCAAAAAACCTCACAGACACTATCCAGAGATGCTTTTCGGGACAAAGTATATCTGAAAGTTACACGGCAACTCTTACGGTTTCGTTGGCTCTATATATTGATTTTTGGAAGCAGTCCTCAGGTTGATCCTACTTATGAGTTGAAATGCCGTGATTTTCCACTCTTTTTTAATTCAAAAACACGGGGATTATCATTACGCAGCAGTTGTTTCGGCTACGGAAACCTGGTAGATCTTTATCCTGATTACCTCTCAACCAAAGGTTATCTTCAAAGCATTGAGGAAATGGTAACCGTTGGAAAGTTAACAGCCACCAAAGAACTTTATGCTTCGGTGAGACCAAAATTCTTCAATGATTCTGATTCCATTTCGTATGTAGAAGTGAGGTTTATAGATATTAATCCGTTAAGTAAGATTGGTCTGACTACAGAAATGCTTGCCTTTATTCACTTGTTAACCATTTATGGGTTGTTTTTGGATGAAAATGAACCTTTCTCCACAGCTTTTCAGGATATTGCAAATACGAATTTTGAAAACATTTCGCTTTATGGGTTGAATGAAAATGTACAACTCGTGACAGAGGATGGTTCGACTATAAATGCAAGGGACAAAGCCAGCCAACTGATAGTTGAAATGCAGAATGTCTATACATCACTTGGAATAGATAATCCTGCCTATTTTAATGCATTGAAATATGCTGAAGAAATGATCCTTCATCCTGAAAAAAGAACTGTTCAACTCCTTCTCAACGAAACGGAAGTGAAAGGATTTATCCCTTTCCATCTTGAATTAGCTCAATCTTATTTAGAACAAAGCAGGCAAAACACATTCAACTTCAAGGGACTGGAAGATATGGAGCTGTCTACACAACTGATTCTCAGGGAAGCTGTCCGCAGGGGAATAACTTTTGACATTCTCGACAGGTCTGAAAACTTTATTCGTTTAAAAAGGGATGAAAATATACAATATATTCGACAGGCCACTAAAACTTCACTCGACAATTACGCGAGTATATTGATCATGGAGAATAAAGTGATTACGAAACAAATTCTTGAAGAGCATGGGATCAGGGTACCAAAGGGATTGGATTTCAGGGACAGAATAAGTGCCAAAGCAAGTTTCCAGTACTTTAAAGACCGGGCTGTAGTGATCAAGCCTAAACTGACAAATTTCGGAATAGGCATTACCATTTTAAAAATCAATACCGACATTAGCATTTTTGAAAGAGCTGTTGATATTGCATTCGAATGCGATTCGAGTATATTAATTGAAGAATTCGTTGATGGAAAAGAATTCAGGATGTTTGTGATGGCTGACGAAGTTGTTGGCATTTTGCACAGGGTTCCGGCAAATGTAACAGGCAATGGCTACCTAACCATTCGTGAACTGGTTGTTGAGAAGAACAAAGATCCTCTGAGAGGAAAAGGCTATCACACTCCTCTGGAAAAGATACAAACAGGAGAAGCTGAATTGATGTTTTTAGAGGCACAGGGAAAAGATTTTGAAACTGTGCCGGATGAAAACGAGACTGTTTTTCTACGTGAAAACTCAAATATAAGTACCGGTGGCGACAGCATAGATTTTACTGATGATATTCCTGCATCGTATAAGAAAATTGCTGTAAAAGCTGCTCAGGCAATGAATGTAAAAATTACAGGTCTCGATATGATTATTCCGGATTACACACAAGAGGCAACGAATGAAAATTATGCCATTATTGAGTTGAATTTCAATCCGGCCATTCACATACATTGTCATCCTTATATGGGTGAGAATCGCAGGTTAAACGAAAAGTTGCTGGATATGCTGGGATATAAAATGGAAAGCGAGCCTTTAAAAGTTTGTCAAAAAGCAAGAATCAGCTTAAAAATGGTATGTTGCGAATTAATAAAAAACCAATAACCAATAAACCGGAATTTCACGCATTTTAAAACTACAGCCTGTCTATTTAACCGAATCGAATACTTTTTTAAACTTTCCGCCTTGTAATTTGTTTTATTTTCACAAAAAAATCGGGTCCATACAGTATAAGAAAAACAGAAATCCATTTATATCAACACTGATCGCAACATGATGGTTTAAAATGACTTATGCCCCGGACAAATGTTCAGGAATAAAACATATTCTTCTTTAAAATTGAATTGAATTTTCATAAATCATTGGAAAAGATGGTAAAGGGAATCGAAGGTATGATTAAATCACTGCTTAATTCAGCGGGGGTACATGTAAATGGAAACGGAGATGCAGATATTCAGGTTAAAAACCCTGATTTTTATAAAAGGGTACTTCGTGATGGTGTACTGGGATTTGGTGAAGCGTATATGGATGGTTGGTGGGAAGTAAAAAAACTTGATGAGTTATGTTGCCTGATTCTAAGTGCTTCGCTACAGGATAAAGTAAAAACAGTGAATAATTATATTCATTATTTAGAAGCAGTTCTTGTTAACGCAGGCAAAAAATCAAAAGCTTTCGAAGTCGGAGAAAAACATTACGACATTGGAAATGTGCTTTTTCAGAAAATGCTTGATAAACGAATGGCTTATTCGTGCGGTTACTGGAAAGAGGCTAAGAATCTGGATGATGCCCAGGAAGCTAAACTCGATCTGATATGCAGGAAGTTAAACCTGAAGCCGGGAATGAAAGTGTTGGATATCGGATGTGGCTGGGGTAGCTTTTGTAAATATGCTGCTGAAAATTACGATGTGGAAGTTGAAGGGATCACTGTATCCAAAGAACAGGTTCAATATGCAACATCAATCTGCAGGGGTTTAAAAGTAACCATTAAACTGATGGATTACAGAGATATAAATAATGAGATTATTCCGGATAAAGAAAACCTTTTCGACCGGATTGTTTCTGTAGGCATGTTTGAACATGTAGGGTATAAAAATTACAATACCTTTATGAAAACCGTTCAAAACCAGCTGAAAGATGATGGATTATTTTTACTTCATACCATTGGTTCAAATGTTTCGGTTGTCACTTCCGACCTTTGGTCAAATAAATATATTTTCCCCAATTCACATGTCCCTTCCATAAAACAAATCGGAAGTGCAATAGAAAATATATTTGTTATGGAAGACTGGCATAGTTTTGGAACTTATTATGATAAGACTCTAATGGCCTGGTTTGAGAATTTTGACAAAAACTGGGACCTAATTAAGCAGGATTACGATGAACGTTTTTACAGGATGTGGAAATTTTATCTGCTTAGTTGTGCCGGCTCTTTTCGTGCAAGGAATGTACAGTTATGGCAAATCGTATTATCTAAAAAAGGGATAGAGGGGGGATATACTTCTGTACGGTAAGAAACTTATTTAAAAATTTACGATTTACGATTTACAATAGAAAGGAGTAGTTCTATCTTTAATCAACCAATATAGAATCATCAACATGTAACACGAAACGCGGAACGCGGAACACGGAACATTAAAATCGACCAGTCAACCAATTCACTTACATATACTTCATTCGAACGATAATGATTTTAGTTTCATTATTAACTATAATGAAACTAAAATCATTGAATACAGGTCTGTGCAATCCTTTTAAATAATAACCCGAAAACCCGAATCCTTTGCAGGGAATACCGATAAAATTGTATTCCATTTTACAGGTATTGTTTTCATCATCCAGTACAGAGAATCCCCATTTGCCTTCACGAAAAGGGATATGAATATGCAACTCTCCATTCAGAATATTTTTTTTACAGTATACCTGATTCCAGCATGGTTTTTCTGTTTTGAAACCGGCTTCATCTGCAAAAATTGCCATACAAAGCTGACCTTTAGTATTCCGGATATTCAAAATGTGCACATCCAGCGTCTGTGCACATAAAAAACTTCCGGCTACTAAAAATACACTTACCAGAAAATATCTGATCAATAAGAGCATAAGTTTTAGTCTCAATTATATAATGAATGGAGATTCTTGTTTTTTTAAGAAAAAATGATTCAAAAGTTCATTGTTATTTGTAATAAAAGCATTGAGAGGTTCTGACTTTTTTACTAAACTTCTTTTTATAAGGGTACGAAACAGGGTACTAAGAACTTTTGTAAAGAAAGAAATGGACTTCTTTGTATCTTCAAAATAACTTTCCAGGGTATCATGTCTGAAATGGAGTATATTTTCAAGTTCATCACCGTCTTTCAAAATGCCGCAATGAAAATTCCTTTGTGCAAAAGTATGAACAGGGAAATTTAATTTCCCTAACCCAAACAGACTGAATGATTTTTCAAGAAACAGTTCATACGTAATTCTGCATTTTTCACCACCTCCAAGATTAAAAACTTTTGCAGACAATACTTCTTTGTTGGATATAGCTTCAATAAAAGCCTTTGCAGTATCTTTCGGGGTGCAAATTTCAAGTTGGGTCTCCAAAGGCATATGAAACATCAATTTTGAAATTTTATGGTTTTTCATGATGGCAGCCAGTCTGAAAATTGACCAGTCAAGTTTGCTGTTTTTAATCAGTTCCTCAGCTTTAATCTTCGTACGTCCGTATAAATCCCTGTCACTTGGGTTTAATGGATCATTTAATGTGATATCAGGGGTTGAAACCCTGTCACCATAAACCGAAACGGAAGAGCTGTAAAGAAAAAATGCATAAGGTGATTTTTTTTCTAACGCTTCAAGGAGTCGTTTTGTTCCATTTACATTTACATTATATGTCAGGGATGGATTTTCTTCAGCCATCGGAGGAATGATTGCAGCCAAATGAATTACTGTATTGATATTATCAGGAATACGCATGATGTCAGTTTCATTGCATAAATCACCATAAATAATATTCACACGGTTTTTATAAGGAGCAAAAAGTCTGGTGGAACGGATTGTCTTTTTATCGAAAACAGTTACATTAAAAGTGTTTTTTTCGATTAATTGTTGCAGTACTTCAATACCAACAGTTCCTGAAGCACCGGTTAACAAAATATTTGGGAACGGTAGCATGGTTTAATATTCAAAAGGTTTAATGTATTTCTAATACATTGCAATAATAAACCAATTGAAATTGAAAATCGTCTTTATTTTAAAATTCGGACAACAAGTTGCAGTTCTATTTTCAAAAGTAAGACTTTACAGAAATTTGCAAAACCATTCATTGTATCACCTTATTTCTGTATGAAAGAGGAGTTTTGTCAGTCATATTTTTAAAGACAGTGTAAAAGGATGATTTACTGGTAAATCCGCATTCGTAACCGATTGCTTCGATGGAAAATTTGTTTTTGGGATTGGCAAGCATCTCTTTGACGGCTTCCACCCTGTAATAATTGACAAATTGAAAGAAATTCATTCCTATATTGGTGTTTAAGACTTCAGTAATTTGATATTTTGGTATTTTCAGATAATCAGATAAAACATTCATGCTTAAATCAGGATTGAGATAGGCTTTTTCGTTTTCAAAATAACGAATGATATTCAATTGGATATTTTTTTTTGTTTCGACACTTAAGGTTGAGTTTCTGTAAGGAGTCAAATGATCCTCATCACCTGTCACCAGGCGTTTATCGGGGATCTGTTGTCTCAACCCGTAGAAACTCATAATATAAACCAGTAATAATAATGTCGAATAATTGTAAATATGTGGGGTAAGCGGATTCAGGTGGTTGAAATAAGCTATAATTGTGATGATGACTGCAAAAATGCAAAAAACCACATAGAATACGGCAAAAGCAAGTAACCAACCAAGGCTTTCGTTTTTATCTATAGTTGACCATTCATTTTTGAGATACATTCTGTGTTTATGAACTAATATCAGACTCAAAGGAATATATATGCACCATGAAAGCATAATGGAGGAAGCAAAAGTAAGCCTGAATATAAAAAGTCTGTCATGTAGGAAAAAGGTATCGAGAGAGAAAGTTTCACTCAATAAATAAGTAAAAATTTCGAAGAATACAAATGGGAAAAGGTGGAATAGTTGCGTCCACTTCAGTTTAAATTGCGGTCGGGTGAGGGCATTTATATACAAATACAGTGAAGGGTTGAATAACAGGAAAGAGCTTGAAAGCAATGGCTTTCCATACAATTCATAGTCTAAGCCACAGATCATAAACTCAATAGCTAAAAGGGTCAACCAGGCTGATAATATCTTATCCGGGAGAGTGTTCCCTTTTTTGTTAAACATGAGTATGGCTGCAAACAAACTCTGACAAAATCCTATCCAGGCAATTGTACGCATCCCGGCAAAAATAAAACTAGTTGTTAATCCGATATTGTTAAATAATCAGGGGCTTGTTAACTCTGATTATTTCGCAAATATAATCAAGTTTTGGAATATCTCAATATTATTTTATGACTGAGCCAAACATAACTATCACTTTAAAAATAAATCTTTCAATATCGATCCGATATTATAAAAATTTGTTACCGGAGAAGTCAGCCTGGATAATTCTGTCCGTGTGTTTAATTAGCAGTATTATTATTCCCTCTTCGATCGGTCTTGTTGTTTTTTTGATTCGAACCGGGATTTGCAGGTGATCCGTTTTTGGAGTCAAAGTTTTTATCTTTACCCGGAGAATTGATATTAGGCTTAGTATCGTTCATATCACTCCCAACATTTTTTGGTTTTACAAATTTAGGAAATACAAGAAAGAGATCCTGCTTCCCTTTTGGCCGTTGATCCTCAAGCCAAAAGAAGTTTTTTAGGTATAAATCCTTGCCTTTAAGTTCTCCCAAAGGATACATAGTACCATTTGAAGCAGTTGTAAATACAACCTTTTGTATCTTTTTGTTTTTAATATACATGACAACAAAACTACTTTGTGTCTTATTCAGGCCAATCAACGTGGAATCTTTATCATCCCTTGGAAAATAAATTGTTTCGGCATTTCCGTTCACTTTGACTTTGTTCAGTTGTCCGCTGTCAACATAGGCTATTATTTCTTTACCCGAAAGTTGATTGTAAAAAAGTGAATCTTCATGTTGAATTGCAACTGCAAGTCGTTGAATATCTACGTGATCTATTTTTTTATTTTTGGTAAATGCCTGGATAAATTCACCCGAGAGTTGATTATTATCCGACCACAGAATAGGATCGCCATGCATATTCATAACAGAATCGCGGGCTGAATAGGTTAGAGAATCACAGATACCCTGAATGTCATTTCTGAAAATACGCACGTGATAAAATCCGCGGAAAAGATTATAAATTGAATCCTTAGAGGTTAAAAGGGTATCCGCATGTACAAACATTGAATCCTTACCCGACCAATCCACTAACAAAGCTGAATCAGTAGCCAGTCCTTTTTTGGTGTTGTCATTATAATAACAATATTCGCCGTATAATGTCGATTTTTGAACGGTATCATTCATGATAACATGTGAAAATCCTTCACCGTATTTCAGTTTTTTGTCATAAAAAATGGTATCTCCAATCATGGTTTTCCCACCCTTGTGTTTTACCGTGGAGCGGTCTAAAAGCATAGAACGGTCGGTGGCAGTATTATACCAACCCCTTTTACTGTATATGTCAGTTTCATCATTATACAAAATATGAGTTGGTCCAACGATATTGGCAATATTTGTTTTGGTGTTGTATTTTAGAGTATCCGAATCAAGTATGAAATTCTTATTTTTAAGATGTACATTTTTTTTAAACAGTGCATCATTCGTCGAAGGCGAATATTGACCCCAAACGGAAGTAAGTACATTGAGCTCATCGGTAATTTTTCCTCCGGTATAATAATAAGACAGGTTAGCCAACCGATCATAATTTAAACTATCAGTTGTCAGTATTGTTTTCCTGTTTACCATACGCACATTATATCTCATACGGGCCAGTTTCGTATTTCCGTCATAATAAAGTTTATCACCATAAACGAAAAGTGTATCGCCCTGTACAATCCGTACATGACCAAATGCATTGAGTGAGTTTGCTTTATTAAAGAAATAGGCACTGTCGCAGTAAAGTAATACATTATCATGTCTGAACCGTACATTCCCTTTTATGACCTGCATATCGGGATTCATAATTTTATCGAAAGTAAGTGATTCTGAATGTTCCAGATAAACAAGAGTAACACCCCTATGGCTTAGTGGATTCACTGTAGGTGCCAACGGTTTATGTACGGTAATAAATTTTACTCTTTTGGCTGCTTTTCTACCTCTATTGTGAATTGATTTTTGTGGGTTCTGACTTTCTAACACTTCTTTACGCAATTGTTTCGGACGGATTTGTGCCTGCAAAACGACTATAAACAAACACAGCACACCGAATAATACGATGTGCCTGTTTTTAAAATTATGATTTAAAAAGTTTTTATTCAAAGATGTTAAGTTGATAAATCGATTGGTATGTATTTCGTATTATTCGTACATACATTTGTCAATTGTTATTTTTTTATCCATCCCGGATATTGGAATGCGCAATTTATCCAGGCAGGATCAATACTTATGTATGTTTCCTTTTGTTTTTTTATAATCCAGTTATTCAAAAATTCCTGTTTTTTCTTTCCTTCGTAATATGTTTTCAGCATTTGATAATCATCTATCAAATTTGCCTTGTGGTTTTCAACTTTTGATTTTATTTTTACAATGGCCACCACATCTTTATTCGTCGTTTTATCAATCATAGAGAAAGGTTTTGAAACTTCTCCAACTTGCATATCGTACACTGTTTTTGCTACTTCAGGAGGCAGATCCTGGTATTCAAATTTGGATGTTGGAGTATAATCTTTTTGTTGTAACATTAAACCTGCATTCATTGCTGTGTTTTTATCCTGTGAAAAATTCATAACAGCCTGTTCAAATGTTATTTTATTTTCACGTATCAGGTTAGATATAGAATCTAGTACATGAATTGCTTTATCTTTTTCTTCCTGAGAAACTCGAGGCTTAAGTAATATATGCCGGGTATTGATCCGGTCTCCTCTTTTTTCAATCAATTGAATAATATGATAACCAAATTCTGTTTGAACAATACGGGATACTTTTTTAGGGTCGGTAAGATTAAATGCAACCTGAGCATATTCCGGAACAAGTTGACCACGACCCATAAATCCCAATTCGCCTCCACGCTTTGCACTTTCGGTATCTTCCGAATAAAGTGTAGCCAGTACTGCAAAATCGGCAGTTCCACTATTCACGCGTTCGGTGAAATCACGTAATTTGGCTTTAATCCTGTTTATTTCTTCAATCGGAACAGGAGGTTGAAAGCTGATAATCTGAAGTTCAATTTCTGCAGGGACAGATGGTATGCTGTCTGGATTAAGTTCTTTGTAAAAACGACGTACATCAGCCGGAGTTGATGTAATATTCTCAACCAGTTTTTGTTGCATTTGTTGAATTACCTGTTGATCACGAATCATATCTCTTAATTCTTCACGCAAAACAGGAGTGGTTTTATGAAAGTACTCTTCCATTTTTTCTTTTGATCCTATTTGAGACATAAAATAATTCAACCGTGATTCAACCTGATTCATTACCGATGATTCATTTGCAACAATACTGTCCAATGCTGCCTGATGCAAATAAAGTTTCTGAATTGCAATCTGTTCAGGTATAACGCAATTTGGGTCGCCTACTATCGGTTTCCCATTGTATTGAGCATCCAACCTTTCTTTTTCAACGTCGGACCGTAAAATTGATTCATCACCTATTACCCAAATTACTTCATCAACAATGTTTTTTTGAGCAAGCATTTTTACAGGTGTAATACTTAAAAGTAATAAAAGGGAAAAGATTATTTTTTTCATAAAATACATTTTGACTTTCAATGTGATGAAGCTTTATTTATTATATAATTCAGATATGATATATATTCAGACTAAATGTTTGAATCAGTTTTGCCGGTTTTTGAGAGATTATTTCTTTTTAAAAAAAGTAACTGTTTCATTGCTTACAGCATCATTGTAAATTTCTTTTTCAAATTTTGAAATAAAATCAGCTTTTTGTTTATTGATTAAAATATTCGAGATTCTATCTTTTGCCATTTCGTAAGGTTCAATTTGGCCTGATAATTTAAAAGATTCAATACGTAAAAAAAAGTGTTCAGTACTATCCGATGTTTCAACAAATCGATTTGATGATAAAAACCTGGATGGATCATCAATTTTTAAAGGCATTCTTTTTAATATTTCTGAAAATGGCACCCATTTATTCCCGAAATAATCATAACTAATGGCATTCTGCAAACTGTATTTATCGATACTTTCAAGTGATTTAGTGTTCGCTGATTGTACCCAGCTACGAACGGTACTCAATTTAGGCGCTTTTTGAGGGATAATAAGCAATAACCCTTTAATAATGCCCTCTTTTAAAACAAGTTGATCACTGTATTGGGTATAAAAAGCTTTAATATCCTCTTCCGATGGCTCTTTCGGAAGTCGTTGCTCGATCATCTTTTGTTGATATTGATGAATAGTGAGCGATTTACGATAACTTTCAACTAACTCATCAATTTCATCTTTATTGGTAATATTCCTTTTTGCATTTTCGTACATCAGAACATCCGTAACCCATTTCCGAACATAACTATTCGCAATTGCAGTACTGTCGGAATCATTCATATTGGGTGGAATAATCTTTTGAACTTCGTCGGCATATAAAAATTTACCTTCAACTTCAAGCAAAGCCTTTCGGGTTCCTTCAGGAGTCTTGTGAACACATGAACAATTGACAACTAAAGTCAATAAGATAATCGCCAAATGAGTAAACTTATTCATGTGCAGGAATTGACTATTCTCAACCGGTTTGAAAACAAAACGCAAAAATAAAAGCCAAAGGTAGGTCTTTTATTTTTGCGTGATTTTATTATTAGTTTTTCTTAACCGTTTTCAAAACATTTTGGTCAACATTCACAGGATATTTTGCCCTTAGTGCTTTAATCCACTCGCGTTCCAGGTATTCTTGATAATCAGCAGTTACTAATCCACGAACATCGGTATAATCCTGAGGTTTGTTTTTAAGTAATTTCCCGGTTACAAAGAAGAAAGGATAATCTTTTGAAGGAACGTATTTTTCTTTAGTTTTAAATATCTGATCATCTACTATTTTATTATCACCTTTTACGAATAAACCTTTTTCAACTTTTACATATTGAATGCTGTCGTTTAGCCGGCTACGAAGATATTTATCTATTGAATCAGGATCTGATTTTTTTACAATCGCTTTCGCTGCAAGAAAAGTTTCTTTGTCTTTACAAAGTATCACATGTCCTTTGAAATGTGGTTTTTCCCATGTGTAATCTGCCTTATGTTCATTAAAATACTTTTCTAATCCCGGAGTATCTTTTGATGCTTTTTCCCAGACTTCCCTGTTACTGACTTCAAATAAAAGTATGCCATCATGATATTCCTCCATCAGAAAACGAAAGTCATCGTATTTATTTTCAAGTTGTGAATCTTCGTAAGCAAGCAAATCAGCATCAGCAAAAGCATTAAGTTTTTCATCTATAATTTCAGAAGGAATACTTTTATCGGAAGTATTGTTTTTCTTTAGATATTTTGCAAAATCTGTCTGGGTAAAGTTTTTACCGGCGAAACTGAACAACGGTTTGCTGAGTTTAGCTGCTTCGGCAATGAATGTGGAATCAGTTAACTTCCGGTTAGTGAGGAGATTTGTAAATTCCTCTATGCTGGCAGTGTTTTCCTGATAATTGTTAACAATACGCGATTTTAACAGGAATGCATGTTGACCACTGTTCGCACGTTCATCGTGTTTCATTTTACGTTCCAGATCTGATTTCAATTCATCAAAGGGAGCCAACCCTTTTTTATCCATAAGTTTAATGATGTGCCAACCATAAGCCGATTGAACAGGTTGAGAAACATCCCCTACTTTTTTCAAGGCAAATGCAGCTGTTTCAAATTCAGGAACCATACGTCCTGTTCCAAACCATGGTAATTCGCCGTTCTTGACCGATGAACCCTTGTCATTTGAATAAGTACTGGCCAGTTTCCCAAAATCATCTCCTGCCAACACCCGTTGGTAGATTGAATCAATGGTTACTTTTGCTTTTTTATTTTTAGCGTCATCACCTTTTGTAGTGAAAATCATGATATGTGAAACTAAAATCTCTCCCAATGATTTCCGACGTGCATGAATCTTTAAAATGTGATACCCGAATGCTGTACGTACAGGTCTGGAAATTGTTCCAACCGGAGTATTGTAAGCCATAGTTTCGAAAGGATATACTGTACGGAATGCAGATATCCAGCCAATATGACCGCTGTTTTGTTCGGCAGACTGATCCTGTGAAACTTCTTTGGCAACTTTGGCAAAATCTTCTTTCTGCACGCGTTTCCAAATGGCATTAATTTCATTGAATGCTTTTAATGTATCGGCAGGGGTGGCGTTTTGAGGAATCCGAATCAAAATATGACTTACATCGACATCTTCTTTGGAACGGTCATAAGCTTCATGAAGGATTGCATCGTCTACTTTTGAATCTGTCAGATAGGGTTTTGTCAGTTGTGAACGATAACCGGCCAGCTCATTAATAAATGATTTTGTAGTATCAATCCCCTGCGTTTTAGCTTCTTCTACTTTTAACTTGAAATTTATGAATAAATCAACGTATTCATCGAGCGTCTTTTTGTCCAATGAATTGTTTGAATTATTTTTGTTATAAATGTACTCAAATTCTGATTTTAAAACAGGTTTGTTATTTATTGTCATTAGTACCGGATCGGTAGTTTGAGCAAAAGTGCCCGAAGACAAAGCCAAAAAAGCGATTAATTTAATTACAGGTGATTTCATAAATATTTTAAATGATTGATAGATTTATCATGACATATGACAGTTAATAATGAACATTGTTTACAGTGTCCGAGCGTTAAAACGGATATTATTATTGAATGTTGTGTTCTATGGGTTAAAAATAACTTCGCAAAGTTATTATAATAAATCTGAAATAAAAATCAAATCAAAATTAAATTTATAATTTTCTACATTCAAGGGTATGAATAATAGAATATAGTACGTTAATCCGGGGAAATTTTAAAATTATACATTCCTTTGGTTTTTGTAATAAACAAGGAGTAAGTATTTGAGATATTTTTTCGGATGATAGCCAAAATTATTGAAAAATCAGATTGCTAATTACTTTTGACAGCAGATGATCTCATTTAATTCCATCTTAAAATAGCAACTCTTCCCCGTCTTTTTTTGAAAGGATGGGGAATGGTTGCTGAACTTTATTTAAAGGATCAGAATAAATCTGTTTTTTGTCAGTTAGTTATTTTCCCTGCTGTAATTTGGGGCTTCACTCGTAATGGTTACATCATGAGGATGACTCTCTGTAACACCTGCATTGGTAATGCGGGTGAATTTTGCATTGTGAAGTTCATTGATGGTATGTGCTCCGCAATAGCCCATTCCGGCTCTTAACCCGCCAATCATTTGATAGACGACTTCGTATAATGAGCCTTTAAAAGCAACACGGGCTGATATTCCTTCGGGAACCATTTTCTTGACATCATCTTCCATGTCCTGGAAATAACGATCCTTAGAGCCCTTTTCCATTGCTTCGAGTGATCCCATTCCCCGATACGATTTAAATTTACGACCATTGAAAATAATGGTTTCCCCCGGCGATTCTTCCACTCCTGCAAAAAGTGATCCTGCCATAATAGTGTTCGCACCTGCTGCCAATGCTTTTACAATGTCACCTGAATATCGGATACCTCCATCGGCAATTACCGGTATTCCGGTTCCTCTTAAGGCTTTTGACACTTCGAATATCGCTGATAATTGAGGTACACCAACACCTGCAATAATTCGGGTTGTGCATATGGAACCCGGGCCAATACCCACTTTCACCGCATCTGCACCTGCTTTGGCTAAAGCTAATGCTGCTTCGCTGGTAGCAATATTTCCAACTATGATATCAATGTCTTTATATCTTTTTTTTGCTTCTTTTAATGTGTTGATAACACCTTGAGAATGACCGTGGGCTGTATCAATTACAATGGCATCGACTCCTGCATTTACAAGTGCATCTATCCTGTCGAATACATCTGCCGTAACGCCAACCCCTGCAGCTACCCGTAAACGTCCCTGGGCATCTTTGCAGGCCATTGGTTTGTCTTTGGCTTTGGTAATGTCTTTGTACGTGAGTAAACCTACCAGCCTATTGTCTTTGTCTACAACCGGAAGCTTTTCAATCTTATATTGTTGCAATATGTCGGCTGCGGCCTCTAAATCGGTTGTGCGGGAGGTAGTGATCAACTTGTCTTTGGTCATCACTTCGTCAATCGGTTTTTCCATATCCCGTTGAAAGCGCAAATCACGATTTGTTACAATGCCAACCAGAAAACCATCGGCATCAACTACGGGTATTCCACCAATTTTATATTCTGCCATCAAAGCCAGTGCATCACCCACGGTGGCACCTTTTCGAATGGTAACAGGATTGGAAATCATTCCGTTTTCGGCACGTTTCACAATTTCAACCTGCTTCGCCTGTTCGGCTATCGTCATGTTTTTATGAATTACTCCGATACCACCTTCACGGGCAATTGCGATCGCCATTTTAGAATCGGTTACCGTATCCATGGCAGCTGTTGCAATGGGAATCTTCAATTCAATGCGTCGTGAAAAATTTGTGGTTAAAATAACGTTACGTGGTAAAACGTCAGAATAGGCAGGAACCAGAAGGACGTCATCAAACGTCAAACCTTCTATTTGAACTCTTTCAGCAATAAATGACATAGTCTTTTGTTTTTATCGTTACTATTTTCAGATGTCGTATCTTAACAGGATTACGCTATGAAAATTATTGCGTGCAAATTTACAGAATATTTACGAGCATGGGCACAGTTGAAACGCAAAAAATATATAATTAGATTGATTTTGAAGTATTTTGTTGAATAATGACATAAACGAACAGAAAATTGAGGTGATTTTATGATTTAACAATAAGATTTGTGTGAGGTTAAATGACAGATACGAATGATTGAAAATTCTATTTTCCTTTTTTTTTGTTATTTCGCTTCTATTGCTAAAAAACAGATTGATAGTGTATTATTTTTTGTTTTTCTTTTTAAGCAGTAGAGTTTATATAGATTAAATTGCTATAGCGTTACCATTCAATGTTATTCTTAAATTGTGTAATCCACAAGCAAGTTCCATGACCAAATCGTCAAAACCAAACTTGTGGCATCTAAAGCGATCTTTGACAATACGACATATTTTAGCACCTCCAATAGCGTGTTCAACTTTTACACGAACAGATGATATAGATCGATTTGTTTCTTTTTGTTCTTCTGAAAGTTCTTTTCCTTTTGGTTTCTTTGTTGGCATTTTTATATTTACTCCTTCAGGGTCATGTCCTTGAAAGCCGGTATCTTGCCATAAAGTTATACCAATAGGTAAATGCAAAGGCTGACTATCACATATCTTTTTATCATGGACACTCCCATTAAAAGTTTTACTAAGCCAAAGGATTCGCATTCCCAGTGTAGTTAGCACGTTATTCTTTATGTTATGAGTTTTTTTTCCACTATAACAAGATTTCTGTAGGTCGCTAGCTTGTGGTCGTTGGATTGGACGTTCAACTCCGTCAAGCAGCACATTTGTAAATGAGGCTACGATATGCTTAATTTTATATTCATTCCGTTCTGGAAGTTCTCCTAATCGGTTTAATGACTTTTTTAATAGACCGGACAATAAGTGTATCAAGTTGTTAGCTTGTGGTTGTGTAATGCCAAAACTTGCTGCATGGTGCTCTTGTAACGGATTTGTTTTCAGATAGATTAATAAAAACATAAGTTTATCTGCTATTTTAGGAACAATTGTATCTACTCTTGTATAGCTTAAACGTTCACGAAGTTTACCTTTCAGAGTAAAACAATAGTTGTATTCGTCCCATTCTGCTTTAAAATAAGGTAATAAAAAATTGAAATCTTCAACACTCAGACTTGTTATACTTTGAAATTGAACTGGTCGTTTTTTGATCTTGTCGTATTGCATACAATTATAATTTAAATTTATAATTGTAGAACTCATAAATTTCGAGAATATTGTTGAAAAACAACCGTATAATAAATTAATGCATATAAACTCTAGTATATTATTATTAATAAAGATAATAATTTTATAATTTATACTGTTTATTCCTGTATCCTTTGCACCGAATTTATTTCTTTAATCTTAATAATATTCTTACAAAGATTATTGATATCTTCGGTGTCGTGAACATAAATATAAAACCGGCCAATGAAGATTCCGTCAGTTGTTTCAATGTTCATCTTATTTATATTAACTCCATACCCTTCTGAAATCACTTTCAGTATTTGAATCAAAACTCCTTTTCGGTCGATCCCTTTAATTTCGAGCACTTCCACGAACGACTGAACTTTATGGGTGGCCCAATCAACAGAAACTATACGTTCGCCAAAACTGCTTTTTAACTTGGCAGCCACCGGACACTGGCGTTTATGGATAATTACCATTTCCTTTTCATCCACATAACCCAATACATCATCTCCAGGAATAGGATGGCAACATTCAGCCAACGTATAAGTTTTCCCGGCGTTTTCTTCTGTAAGTTTTATCGATTTTTTGCGGTCAATCTTGATGTCGGTACTGGCCGGTTGTTGTTGCTTGTTTTCGGAAGATCCGCCGAAAGGCATTTTAAGGTATTTTACAAAGACATTCCGACTCTTAGGTTTAAAGACAATCTTACCAATTTCTTCCAGATTCAACAAACCTTTGCCTGCCTCGAAAAAGAGATCGTTGCGTTGAGTCAGGTTGTAGTGGTTCATAATGCGAACTATGTTTTCATTATCAGGTGTTAAATTGACAGAAGCTAAGGCTTTTTCAATCAACTTTTGACCTTCGGTAACAAATGCCTTTTCTTCTTTTTTAAACAGGGTCCTGAGTTTTGTTTTGGCTTTGGCGGTAGTGACATAGTCGAGCCACTCGGGCTGTGGAACTTGTTTTTTTGCAGTAAGGATTTCTATCTGATCACCACTGTTGAGTTTGTAACTAAGCGGCACCAGTTTGTGATTTACTTTTGCACCGATACAATGGTTTCCCAGATCGGAGTGAACGGAATAAGCAAAATCGAGTGCTGTGGCTCCCTGTGCAATGGTTTTAATTTCTCCTTTCGGAGTAAAGACAAAAATCTCAGAAGCAAAGAGGTTCAATTTGAACGTATCCATAAAATCGATTGCATTCGGTTCGGGATGTTCCAGTAAATCTTTAATCGTTTTGAGCCATTTATCCAGTTCCGATTCATCTGCTTCACCTGATTTATATTTCCAGTGAGCTGCCAGCCCCTGTTCGGCAATATCATTCATTCGCTCGCTTCGGATCTGTACTTCCACCCATCGTCCCCTGGGACCCATCACGGTGACATGCAGTGCTTCGTATCCATTGGCTTTCGGTGTGCTCACCCAGTCACGTATTCTCTCGGGATGAGGTTTGTAAAGAGCCGTAATTGCTGAATAAAGCATCCAACACTGTTCTTTTTCATTCATTCCTTCGCGGGGTTTGAAAATAATACGTTCAGCCAGAATGTCGTATACTTCTTCAAAAGGGATATTACGGGTTGACATTTTATGCCAGATAGAATAAACCGATTTGATCCGGGCGATGAGTCTGAAATCATAGCCCAATTCGGTCAGTTTTTTATAAATCGGATCAGAGAACTCTTTATAGAAACGGTTACGGGCTTCTTTATCACCTTCCAGTTTGGTCTCAATTTCTATATAGGTATCGGGATGTTCGAATTTGAAGCTTAGATCTTCAAGTTCGGTTTTTATTTTGAAAAGTCCTAAGCGATGTGCCAGGGGAGCATAGATATATTGTGTTTCGCCTGCTATTTTATACTGTTTGGCAAGGGGCATTGAACCCAGGGTCCGCATATTGTGCAGCCTGTCGGATATTTTAATGAGGATAACCCGAATATCATCCGACATAGTGATCAGCAGTTTCCTGAAGTTTTCGGCTTGTTGCGAGGCCTTTTCGCCAAATACGCCACCCGATATTTTTGTAAGGCCGTCAACTATCTGAGCAATTTTAGGCCCAAACAGATTGTCAATATCTTCAACCGTATAATCAGTATCCTCCACAACATCATGCAGCAATGCCGCACAAATTGAAGTAGATCCCAGGCCTATTTCATGAACCACAATACGAGCCACTGCCAGGGGATGCATAATATAGGGTTCGCCCGACCGTCGTTTAATGCCTTTATGAGCTGATCTGGCGAAAGTGAAAGCTTTTGTGATAATTTCAATCTTCTGCCGGTGATTCGTTTTACTATAATCATCAAGCAATGCCTCAAATTCTTTCTGAATCAGATCATCTTCGGTTAAAGTTTCAAGTAGTGTAGGCAGCATACATTATTAGTTATCAATTATCAATCAACAGTTCCGGGATACTTTTTCAATTAATACAGAAAAGATAACTATTGAATAGTTTTGCAAAGATATAAAAAATCAATTTAGTTCGCAAAGAGCATCGAGCTTTGAGCATTGAGCATTGAGCTAAGAACAAAGAACAAAGAACAAAGAACAAAGAACAAAGAACAAAGAACAAAGAACAAAGAACAAAGAACAAAGAACCAAGAACAAAGAACAAAGAGCAAAGAACAAAGAACAAAGAACAAAGAACCAAGAACAAAGAACAAAGAACAAAGAACAAAGAACAAAGAACAAAGAACAAAGATACAAGAGCAAAGATAACTGACTAATCCCCAATCAACCAATCACCAGCTAACCAATCACCAGTTAACCAATAACCAATCACCAGTTAACCAATAACCAATTAACCAATCAACCTATCAACCAATCAACCAAATCATTAACACGAAACACGAAACACGGAACACGAAACACGTAACACGGAACGCGGAACAAGGAACGAGTCAATTAATATCCCGCCAGCAACAACCCGATATCATTGGAAGCAATACCGTAATAAGTCCCTATAAGCCTGTTTACGAGTACGCCACCATAAATATATGCCCCGTGTCTGAAACCGGAACTTTCGATTATTGCTGAATCCACACTGCCTGAGTTTCCTATTTTCAACAAAATGGGAGCAAAGATATTACTTAATGCTACCGACGATGTGCGGGCTACACGTGCGGAGATATTTGGAACACAATAATGAATAACACCGTGTTTTTCAAATACCGGATTCTGTAATGTCCTGCATTCGGAAGTTTCAAAGCAACCACCCTGATCGACACTCATATCAATAATAATGGCTCCGGGCTTCATAGTTTTTACCAGTTCTTCTGAAACCATAAATCGTTCGGAACCATTTATATACCGAAGATTCCCAATTACTGCATCAGCAGTTGAAAGTGCTTTAAACAGAACGGTCGGATGAATTACAGATGTGAACACCTGCTGTCCCAGGTAATGTTGAATCTTACGGAGTTTATTAATATCATGATCGAAAATCTTAACGGAAGCCCCTAATGCCAGTGCAGTTCGTGCTGCCACAGAACCGGTAATGCCTGCACCTAAAATCAGTACTTCGGTAGGTGTAATTCCTGCAACCCCTCCTAACAGTATTCCTTTACCACCACGTTCATTACTCATTAGTTCTGCCGCAACAGCAATGGCAGTATTTCCTTCAATTTCAGATATGGAACTGACAACCGGAAATTGTTTTTGCTCATCCTTAATTAATTCGTATGCTATTGCATTTAATTTTTTGGACATCATCAATTTCAGGCAATCAGCCGACAAATTGGTAAGCTGCAACATCGACATGATAGCCGATCGGTCATGCATCATATTTAATTCAGCCAGAGTCGGAGGGGCTATTTTCATCACCAGATCGGCACTGAAAACCTCCGATGCATCTTCCACCATAAAAGCACCGGCTTCGCTGTATTGTAAGTCGGAATACTGCATGGGTATGCCGGCACCACGTTGAATATAAACGCTGTGACCTTCCTCGGTAACAATTGCAACTCCTTCGGGAGTAAGGGGCAGGCGGGTCTCAACTAATGTATTTTCTTTGGGAATGCCAATCGACAACCGGGGTTGTTTGGCTATTTCACGTAACAGGCATTCTTCGGGAAAAAGAGTGCGTTGTTCTTTGGGATGATGTTTCATAAAAGTAAGAATTTGATGTTGACTACAAAACTAAACACTATTCTCGAAACTAGCAAATTACAGGGCATAAAATGTTTGAAAGAGTTATGGATTCCGCGTTCCGTGTTCCGTGTTCCGTGTTCCGAGTTCCGTGTTCCGAGTTCCGTGTTCCGCGTTCCGTGTTCCGTGTTCCGCGTTCCGTGTTCCGCGTTCTGTTGCTTTAAAACTTTTCGTACCTTTGTGCCGGATATGGAAAAGAATAAACTTAACGGGCATATAGCCATTTTTTCGGCGAATTTAATTTTCGGATTAAACAATCCGATCTCCAGAACGTTAATGCCCGAAATGCTAAGTCCGTATACTCTTACCTTTTTTCGCATGAGTGGAGGCATGCTGCTTTTTTGGATTGTTTCAATCTTTTGTAAACGAGAACATGTACCTCTGAAAGATATTTTAATATTGTTTTTTGCCTCTTTTTTTGCCCTGACATTGAATCAATTGCCCTTTTTCATTGGATTATCCATGACTTCTCCTATCGATGCATCCATTGTTGTTACTATGTTGCCCATAGTTACCATGATTCTGGCTGCCATTATCATCAGGGAACCAATTACACTTTTGAAAGCTACAGGCGTTTTGGTAGGAGCATCAGGAGCATTAATCCTGGTATTTAGCAGTCATACGCTTCATGTGGGGAAGAGCAATTTCTGGGGAAATATTATTGTCTTTGGAGCCACTGTATCTTTTGCTATTTATCTGACTGTTTTTAAAAATCTGATTTCACGTTATTCTCCTGTTACAGTAATGAAATGGATGTTCCTGTTTGGAACTGTCAGTTGTTTTCCGTTTTGTTACAAACCAGTTATGCAAACCAATTTTACCCTGCTAACTTCTGGAACCTATTGGAGAATAGGCTATATGGTCATTTTCGCAACATTTTTAGGCTATCTGCTGATTCCAATAGGTCAAAAAATTCTTCGACCAACAACCCTGAGTATGTATAACTACCTGCAACCGGTTGCTGCTTCCTTTCTGGCTGTTGTTATCGGCATCGACACTTTTGGAATCGAAAAAGCCATTTCAGGAGTCCTTGTTTTTGCGGGAGTCTATATTGTTACCAGAAGCAAATCCAGAATTGATATTGAAGCAAAACCGGCATCCGTAACTGCTGATAAAAATTGAAGACAGCTTCAATTTACAATTTACGATTTACAATTGGTCTATTTACAAAATCGTTATCCATTTTATAACCCCCGCATCCACCAAAACAGAATCATCAACCCCAAACACGGAACGCGGAACGTGAAATCACCCACCCTTCAACAGAATCCTCAACCCGAAACGCGCAAAACGGAACACGAAACGCGCAACACGGAACACGAAACGCGGAACATTGAACACTCAATCAACTAAAACGATTCCGGTTTGTTACAATACAATTGTAGTTTTATTTTTATTATTCACTCATTAAAGACCCAGATTATGACTTTTGACGAGAAAAAGGACATGTATTTTCCTTCGGAAGATATTATAAACCAGGCAAATGTAAAAGAATACGAAAACCTTTACAGGTATTCAATTGAAAATAATGAACAGTTTTGGGCAGAACAGGCCGAACATCTCGAATGGTATAAGAAATGGGATAAAGTGTTGGACGATACCAATAAACCTTTTTACAACTGGTTTCAGGGTGGTAAAATAAATATCGTACATAATGCCATTGACCGTCATTTAAAAACAGCTACACGCAATAAGTTAGCCATTATATGGGAAGGTGAGAACGGAGATGTTCGTACATTCTCCTATCATGCTCTAAACCGTGAGGTTTCAAAATTTGCCAATATTCTGAAAAGCATGGGAGTAAAAAAAGGGCATATCGTTACAATTTATATGCCGCAAATTCCCGAACAGTTATTCGCCATGCTTGCCTGTGCTAAAATAGGTGCCGTCCATAGTGTTGTGTATGGAGGTTTCAGCCACGAAGCACTCTCAGAAAGAATCAGGGATGCCGAAAGCCGTGTGATAGTCACAGCCGATGGGGGCTTTCGGAGAGGAAAAATAAATGATCTGAAAAGTATTGTCAACGATGCTGTGGAATTGTGCCCGACAGTCGAAGTTGTGATCACTGTAAAGCGAACCCAACAGGAAGTGTATATGGAAAGTGACAGGGATTACTGGTATCACGACCTGGAATCACTCCCTATTGCGAGTCCGAAATGTGAAACGGAAGAAACTGATGCCAATGATATGTTGTTTCTGTTATATACTTCGGGTTCAACAGGGAAACCTAAAGGAATGATACATACACATGGAGGGTATAGTGTCTATACTTCCACTACTCACCGCATGGTTTTCGATATTAAGCCCGAAGACCGTTTCTGGTGTGCAGCCGATCCTGGCTGGATAACAGGGCACAGTTATATGGTTTATGCGCCGCTGATAAATGGGGCAACCATTTTTATGTACGAGGGAGCGCCTAACCATCCCTACCCAAACCGATGGTGGCGAATGATCGAGAAATACGGCATTAATATCCTGTATACATCTCCAACTGCAATCCGAGGGTTAATGCGCTTCGGCGATTCATGGGTTGCAAGACATGACCTGAGTTCACTGAGGTTGTTAGGCTCTGTTGGTGAACCGATCAATCCTGAAGCATGGCGTTGGTATTACAAAGTAGTGGGAAATGAGAAATGCCCGATTATGGATACCTGGTGGCAGACAGAGACAGGTGGATTTATGATTACTCCTTTACCGATAATGCCTTTAAAAGCAGGTTCAGCGTCAAAACCGTTTTTTGGAATCGAAGCAGGAGTAGTGGATGAACATCATGTGGATGTAAAACCGGGTGAAGAAGGAGCCTTGGTAATAAAGAGCATCTGGCCGGGATTGGCTGCCGGAATCTATAAAGACCCTCAGAAATTCATTGATACCTATTGGACGAAGTATGCAAAAGAGGGGTGGTATCTTCCGGGTGATTCTGCAAAGATTGATGCAGACGGATATATCTGGGTGATTGGCCGGAGCGACGATGTGATTAAAGTAAGTGGTTACAGACTGGGAACAGCTGAAATTGAAAGTGCGCTGGTAAGTCACCCTTTAGTCGTTGAAGCAGCTGTAATACCCTTACCCCACAGTTTGAAAGGGAATGCTATTCATGCTTTTGTCATTTTGAAAAACGGAGCTTCTCCATCCCGTGAACTTGAAACTGAGATAAAGAATCACGTCTCTAAAGAGATGGGACCCATTGCCCGGCCCGAAGAAATAATTTTTACCGAATCCCTGCCCAAAACCCGTAGCGGCAAAATCATGCGCCGTGTCCTTAAAGCCCGTGCATTGGGACAGGATGAGGGGGATGTGTCGACGCTGGAGGAATAGATCTTAGTTTATAGTTTATAGTTTATAGTAGGAAGTATGTAGTAGGTAGTATGTAGTATGTAGTAGGTAGTAGGTAGTAGGTAGTAGGTAGTAGGTAGTAGGTAGTAGGTAGTAGATAGTATGTAGTAAACCTCAAAGGTACGTACAAACCTCAAAGCGTACGTAGTATTTCGATCGTTTTCTTGAACGCGGAACGCGGAACACAGAACACGGAACTCGAAACACGGAATGCGAAATGCGGAACGCGGAACGCAGAACACGGAACACGGAACGCGGAACGCAGAACACGGAACGCGGAACACGGAACGCAGAACACGGAACGCGGAACGCAGAACACGGAACACGGAACACGGAACACGGAACACGGAACGCAGAACACGGAACACGGAACGCGGAACGCGGAACGTTTAAACCTTCTTTGCCGGTGCCCCTACAAAGCGTGTGTTTGCAGGAAGTGTTTCGCTTTTCATAAGGACAGATAGTGGTTCCAGTGAAGAACTGTCTTCCATTTTCGAGTCATACAGTACAACTGCCATTCCGCCAACGCTGCATCGTTTCCCGATATTGACATACGACATCTTCATAACCCGGTCTTCAAACAGATGGGTCTGAAGTGTACAATTATCGTTTAATGATGAGTAGTCATCAATTTTTATCAGATCAAACTCCGTGATCTGAGTAGTATACAGGCATACTTCTTTCCCGATTTTGCACCCCAGTAACCTCAGCGGATATTTTATAAATGCAGTACCTGTAAGGATATTCAAAAAGAAAAGCACTAAAAAGTTTTCATAAATACCGGTTATCAGCTCACTTCGCCATACATAATTACTCCAGAGTGGTTTTTTCGAAGGTTTGTATTTGCCGATAATCACCCATTTGAATATAGCTGTAATCAATAACCCAATCACTGATGCCGCACCGTACAGAAAAGGAAAAACCAGGAAAATCTCCCATAAATTTCTCTCTACCTGTAAATACGAAACGGCATTGGAAATAAGCGCTGCCAGCAGTATAAAGAATGTTGTCGGTAGTATAACCCTGAAAAACTCGATACAATAACGAAGAATAATTAATTTCCGTGTCGGTTTATAAGTCCGTTCGGCAGAAAAATCATGGTTTACATCCCGTTTTGGCAGGTATACAGCCGGTGAACCAAACCAGGATGTGCCATCTTTTGCAGGCAGATCTTCTGTCCTCATTTTCGAAAGCACACCTACAAGTACATCATTCCCCAAACGGGTATCTGGACTTATCACAGCACTGTTTCCAATAAAAGTACGGTTGCCGATATGTGTTTTCGCAATGTAAATGAGTCCGTTGCGTACATGGCTTGCACCTATCGATACCGAATCGGCCAGAAAACATTCATCACCGGTAACCAGTAAATCGGGCGATATAAACTCAACAGTCGATATCTCAACACGTTTTCCCATCTTTACACCCAGCATCCTGAACCATATTTGCAGGTAAAGGGTCGTATAAAGAGTGCCTATTACCTGAAGACTCAGTTTCATAAGCTGGTCGAAGAACCATTTCTTGTAATAGAAAACACTGTCAATGGGATATTCTCCTTCTTTTATATTTCCGAGCAAGAGCCATTTCAATGCAGTGATAATTATAGCCAGCAACACCACGAACGATACTCCAACGCCGATGGTCAGCCAGAGAAAATGATAACTTTCGTTCGAATAATCAAGATGAGCGATGAGCATCATTCCCGGGAAATAAGCTAACATTGTTATAAGCGGAATCAAAAAAATGCTCATAAAGAATAATACTGTGTTTCGTACCGACCAAAGGTTGCGCCGTTCCTGAATCATCTTATTCATACTGATTCTTACAGCAGGAGAGCCGCCCCAGTTTTCATTCTGTGGGATAACGCTCCATTCAGGTACCAGAGTCAGGTCTTCAATGGAAGAATTTCTCCCCATCAGACTATTCTGTGAAAGACAACAACGTGTTCCGACAAACGAATCATCTTCTATCTCAATGGTGCCGATAGTGATATATCCATCGGCAATCGTATAACCCCGCAAATGCGAATCAGTACAAATACTTACATTTTCGCCGATTGTCAATAAATCGAAAGCCGAAATGGCGGAGGTGTTGATGTAGGCGTTTTTACCAACTTTTGCCCCTGTCAACCTCAGAAATATGTTCATCAGATTGGTCCCTGTAAAATAAGTGATGGGGCAAATATTGATGACCTTGTCAACAATCCAGAACCTGAAATAGTAGCTGCCCCAGAGTTTGTATTTTCCTGGTTTTATCCGCCCTATAACCACCCATTTGAATCCAATGGCAAACAAAGTAAGGACTGGAAGCAAGGCAAAATACATAAGCAACATCATCACCAATGAGTCAACGACTCCTAATTCCGCCTGATAGTAATATGAATATACAAAAAACGGCCCCAACCATTCCAACCCGAAAAGCAGGATCAGGAAAAACATCGATATTCCCTGAAATAAAGTACAAATGGAGTAACTTAGCCGCGAAGGATGGTTTATATCACGTTCTTTTTTTGGCTCCGACTCTTTTTTAGGTTGATTCTTTTCAAGTTCCCGTGCAAGATCGGATAAAACAGGGAATTTGTATACATCCACTACCGACATATTCTCGAATATGTGGTTTCCACGCATCTCCGATACTACCAGAGCTGCCAGTAAGGAATGACCGCCCAACTCATCAAAAAAATTGTCGTCCATAGAGATGTCATCCCTTTGTATGTTTTTTGCAATAATCCTGACCATTTCCCGTTCCAACGGCGTAGTAGGGGGAATTATTTTCTTCTGACCGGAGAAAGTCAGCGGAGTTTTTGGTGCCGGCAATCTTGTCCTGTCAATTTTCTGGCTCGAAGTGACCGGCAAAGAATCTACAGTATCCAGCGTGGAAGGAATCATGTAATAAGGAAGTTTTAATCGTAACAAATTGACAATTCCTTCCCGCAGAATTTCTTCATTCTTTTTCAACACCACATAGGCCGCCAGTTGTTGCGATTTGGTATCCAGTGATACTGCAGCAGCCTGCACTCCCTGGCATTGCATAAGTAACCATTCTATTTCCGCCAGTTCCACCCTGAAACCACGAACTTTCACCTGGGCATCCGATCTTCCTAAAAAGATGATTTCACCGTTTGGTGCCTGCTTTGCCAGATCGCCGGTACGATAATACCGTTCGGTAACGCCATTGTAACGGTCGGTCTCGATAAATTTCTTAGCCGTCAGGTCTTCCCTGTTCAGGTACCCACGTGCCACGCTGTTACCGCCTATCAGGATTTCGCCTTCTTCGCCTTTTACAACCTGAGACAATTTCTCGTTAACAATCAACACATCATATCCGGGCAATGGAAGACCTATCGTTACCTGTACATCCTGTTTTAATACCTGATAGGTTGCAATAACAGAAGCTTCGGTAGGTCCATAGGTATTATAGACTGATTTGCCGGGTTTGCACCAGCGGTTGGCAATGTCATTCGAGCATACTTCTCCGCCAAAGATAAGTATTTTTAATCCGGGAATGTCTTCTTTCACCATCGAAAGAAGGGTAGGAGTACACGATAAAAAACTAATTTTCAGACTATTCAATATGGATGAAAACCTGTCACCCGAGCGCATAATGTCAAAAGTACCAATCACAAGGGTGGCACCTACCGATAACGGAACCCATATTTCCTCTACCGATGCATCAAAAGATACGGAGAATCCCTGTAATGCTCTGAAAGTATGATCAATGGGATAGATCTGTTGTGCCCCGCGGATGTAATTGGATACATTCCGGTGTTCGAGCAGTACACCTTTAGGCTTTCCTGTGGTGCCCGAAGTGTAAATGATATAACATAAATCGGTAAGTGACCGGCCTGTTTCGTCCGGTTTAGTCTCAGGAAAACATTCTGTTTCATTCAGCTGCGTGTCGATGTTGAAAACAGGTTGTGAATCTAATTCCGAACCGGTTCGTTGGAGTATAATGTCGGAAGTAATAATCAGCTTAGCTCCCGAATCTTCCATAATAAAACTAACCCTGTCGGCTGGGATTTCAGGATCGAGTGGTATGTAGGCAGCTCCTGCTTTTAATACGCCCAACATGGCAATGGGAACAAATGCACAACGCGGAAGCAGTATTACCACTTTATCTTCCGGTCCGATTCCTTTTGTCCTCAGATATTGAGCCAGCTTATTGGCCGTCCGGTCCACCTGATTGTATGTAAAGATGTTTTCTCCCTGTTCAATCGCTACAGCATCCGGATACAGGAAGGCTGCCTTCTCAAAAAAAACATCTAAGTACATATAGATTGGATTTGCGTACGTTTAAATCAACCGGGGACAGGCATTTATTGAATTAGTTTTTTCCCCTTACAAACTGTTTGTTTAGACTGTAAATGTAAACAAAAGTTTAATGCTTTGGCTTTTTAATTTACAGGTTTATTGAGTCCATGATTAGTTAATTAGTTAATTAGTTGATTAGTTAATTGGTTGACTGGCTCGTTCCGTGTTCCTTGTTTCGGGTTAATGCTTTGGTTGATTAGATGATTGGTTGATTGATTGGGGGCTAGTTAGTGATCTTTGCTCTTTGTTCTTTGTTCTTTGCTCTTTGCTCTTTGTTCTTTGCTCAACACTCAACACTCAATGCTATTTATAAAAAGGATGTATTAAGTGAATATAAAACAATGTTTTTTTTGTATACTTGTTGTCTGTAATTATGATAATGTTATTTCTATCCTTTACCCGATACTATGACTGTATTTCAACGATTTGTTTTTTTAGGATTCATCCTGCTGCCATCTTTAGGTGTCGGACAAACGAATTTTAAAATTGACAACAAAAGTGTCATTTTTGGTGAAGTGCTAAATTACAAAGCTACCTGGGGCATATTTACCATTGGAAGTGCCAGTACTAAAATCGACCGGACTCTTTATAAAGTAGGAAAGACAGTATGCTTTAAAATTGATGCAGCCGGACAAACCAACGGGTTGGCAAAATTATTCTACGTCCATGATTCATGGACTTCGTATATCGATACCGCTTCAATAACCACTTATAAATCATTCCGGAGTATCCGTGAAGGAAAATATGAATTGGATGAACAGATTCATTTCGATCATAAAAAAAAGAAAGCGGAAGTGAAGGTGTATAATAAAAAATCAAAGTCGTTTCTCCTCAAGAAAATTTATGATACCCCTGAAAATATACGCGATGTCATTGCAGGCTTTATGGTTTTCCGGTTAGTTGAATTGTCAAGATATAAAAAAGGGGAGACTTTTACCATTAATGGCTTTTATGAGGATGAGGGGTATAAAATCAATGTTATCTATATGGGCGAAGAAACTATTAAAACCGATATTGGGAATATTTTATGTTATAAAGTGAAACCTATTGTTCCGAAAAATCACGTATTTGATGGCAGAGATGCCGTGAGTGTCTGGCTTTCCGCCGATAAAGCCAAATCTATTGTCAGGATTAAAGTGAAAATGTTTGTTGGAAATGTATGGATTGATATCCAGAAATAACATAATTCATAACCACAATAGGACACAAAAAAAAGAACACAATAGATACAAAATACATAACCACACAATAGGACACAATAGAAAAACACAATAGTTACTTAATGATATTCAGATAAATACAAAAGACCTAACCACAGTAGACACGTCGAAGATTCCGATTTATCAGTGATTTTATTTAAATACGATGACTGATTTTCATAACTTTTATTCTCTGATATTCAATTTATTAAAAGAAATATAACTGAAATAATATCTGGCGGAATAATTTCAAGTAATATTTTATGTGATATTGTGTCTCTTTTAATTAGCTTTTTTGGGAAACCAAAATTCATATGTTATTAATATTGTACCGCCACATTTTATTAAAGTTCAATTCGATTATATGTCAGATAATGATATATATACAAAAATGAATATGCCGAGAAAAATCACTGATTTATCGGAAATAGGACACAAAAAAAAAGAGCACAATAGTTGCATGACAATATTTATAAAAGCGTTATCTACATTGTTTAATTAGATTGTTTTAAATTGAAAATGAATAAATATCACATAAACTATTTTTTACTATGTAATTAAACATTTGTGTTCCCTATTGTGTCCTATTTCCGATAAATCGGAATCTTCGATGTGTCTACTGTTGTTGGTTTCTCTTAAATCGTAAATGAATAAATATCACATAAACTATTGTTTACTATGTAATTAAACATTTGTGTTCCCTATTGTGTCCTATTGTGACTATTGTGGTTAGTTTGGATTAAATTGTAAA
>Ga0302268_1000305_pt1 | contig 31186 bp, 19 predicted proteins | sample III_Bog_E2_1_FD_194554 | JGI IMG/M metagenome (GOLD analysis project Ga0302268, IMG submission 194554) | Peat permafrost microbial communities from Stordalen Mire near Abisko, Sweden - III_Bog_E2_1 | ecosystem: Environmental > Terrestrial > Soil > Wetlands > Peat | place: Sweden: Abisko... | reverse complement strand
AACTATCCAGAAGGATTCTCACTTGTTGTCCTCAATTTAAATGCTTTTTAATATTAAAGCATCGCTGTCTTGAAATCGTTTAGTTCAGTGTAAATTATTCCTAGCATCTCATTTATCTCTGCCACTTTGTTTGAATATTCACCATATTGTTCTTATCTCTTCTTGAGTGCTTTTTCTAGAATTTAAAGGGCCTTTGGCAATTCTCCTTGTAACTTATACAGTATTCCAATGTTATACAGACAATCGCCGGCAAATGGTCCTCGAATATTGGCTGATTTTTTGAAGCATTATATTGCTTTTTTAAAATATCCTTACTCAGCGTAAAAGCATCCAATCAAAAAATAGCAATTAGACGCTTCAAAAGAGTCTGGTCCAAAGAATATCATAATGATTTCAGTGTATAAGACATAGTAAGAAATGCATTCCATACCAATAGCATAGCAAAGATTCCCAATGCAAGAAATCAAATTTAATTTTTTTTGAAGATGATCGTAGTATTTCTCTTTGATGGTTTCTTTCTGTTTTACGTTTGGAATATCTTTCAAGTCTTCAATCATTGAAGATTTTTCTTTAAGATAGTTTTATAGCTATAACTTTGCACTCTTTTTATCACTCAGCAGCAAGAAAGTTTTTGTTAACAGGCAAACCGTACCTCCATAATCGAGTTCATAACTAACGGAAGGACTTTCGATCAATCTCTTTTTTTATAAGCCAACTAAAACTTTGGCATCAAGCAAGCATTAAGAAAACTGCGTGTGACTGAAATTCTAATAATAGCTTTTTCTCACTTCCAAAATTGTCTTAAGAATATCATCAGTGGGAGGAAGATTTGAGTGGCAGTTATTCTTATGACTCTTTTTCCAGTGCTAGAACTGATGGTCTCTGCTGCAATAAAAGGCCTTTTAGCAATCACTGCATTGAAACAGAGCTTATTTGGAGCATATTTAGCAAGTTGGAATTTGAGAAGGCGCAAATACTTTTTCAGTCATTGATTTAAAATTACAATATATAAACTGGGCATAAGAATAAATAAAGACGGCTTATTTGAATAGTAAGTCCTGATTTATTTATCCATCTCACTGATATTCTTGCTATAAGAGTAGTTATTGAACTAAACTGAATTGTTTATTTTGTAATTGTCAATCATCAATAATAAAATACCAATGCTAAGTTTACCTCTTTTCAGAATTAGGAATAGATATTATATACAATGAAATATCTTATATATTTGTGCTGCTTGTACCTGGTTTCTTCTTTTGATAAATTAGTCAATCCTAATGCCTCCCCTGAAGTTCAGCAGCTCTATTCCTAACTCATCAATAATTACGGCAAGTATTCTTATTCTGGTCAAACAACATTTCATTACGATGACTTTGTCAATCAAATCGGTAAAAATCCAACTGTCCGTGGATTTGATATGCAAAATTATTCTCCTCATAATCCATGGTACAACTGGCAACCAGCGGATGATGGAACTATTGATTTAGCCATAGATTGGTATCATAGAGTGACTCAAAAGAAAGGAATTGTTATTTTCTTTTGGCATTGGTTTTCTCCTTTTGGAGGATAGCTTAGAACAAGCACGTTTTACACTCAGTACACAGATTTTGATGTTTCTAAAGCTGTGATTTAAAATACAGCATAGTACAATGCAACAATAAGAGATATTGATGCCATAGCGGTTCAGCTTAAAAAATTGCAAAATAGCAAGATTCCTGTGCTCTGGAGACCACTCCACGAAGCAGGCGGAAAATGGTTCTGGTGGGGTGCTAAAACAAATAGCGCTGCAATTTCACTTTATAGGATCATCTTTCAAAGAATCACAGTCTTTCACTAAATCAACAATCTTATCTGGGTTTGGAGTACACCATAGCCCGATTGGTATCCTGGAAATGCCCGTGTGGATTTGATTGGCTATGATAGTTATCCGGGGGAATACAATTATGGCTGCCAATAAAACATTTTTACTCAGTTAAACAAGATAGTGAATGGTCAAAAGATGATAGAAATGACAGAGAATGGTCCAATCCCCGATATGGAACATTGCTTAAAGGCAGGAGTGAAATGGGGCATGTTTATGTCATGGAGCGATTTGGTGTTTTCTCAGAATTCAAAAGAGCACATTAAAGAGGTGTATGATTCTTCATCAGTGAAGTCACTTTCATTGTCGGTCCCCAAATTTAATCGGCTTGTACATCTTCTCAAATAATGATTAAATAATTAATTCATTATTAAAATTTATGAAATTTATCTTTCGAAGGTTCATAAAAACCTATTCTCAAAAGAAAAATGCCACAAAATAAAAAGCAATCATTAATCCATAAATTTTGTTGAGTTTGAATTCAAAAAAACTGTGTCATGTTCCCAACAAAAGACTGCCTTCAGCATCACAAAAGAATGTCTTGATAACTTCGGCTCTACCTTATGTGAATAATACTCCACACCTGGGAAATATTATAGGAGCTGTGCTATCTGCTGACGTTTACGCTAGATTTTGCAGGTTGATGGGTTACAACGTATTGTTTATATGTGGAACAGATGAGTATGGGACTGCAACGGAAGTCAAAGCACGTCTTTAAAAAACGACTCCTCAATAGATTTGTGACAAATTTCATCATATTCACAAGTCCATTTATGACTGGTTCGATATTTCGTTTGATTATTTTGGCAGGACAAGCACACCTGTGCATACGGAAGTAACTCAATAGATTTTTAATCAAAATTATCAAAACGGAAATATCATTTAAAAGTAATCTGAGCAGCTTTATTGTAGTCATTGCGATCTATTCCTTGCAGATAGATTTGTTTATGGGAAGTGCAATAAATGTTCATCAATCACTAGAGGAGATCAATGCGAAAACTGTTCCATGGTTTTTAACAATATCAGCGATGATTTAACTGATTTAAAATGCTCCATCTGCCACCATGCCCCTAGTCCTAAAACAACCACCCATCTTTATTTAAAATTAAATTAACAGAAAAATAACTTAACAAAATGGCTAAATTAAAATACTTCGAGTCAAAAATGGAGCAATAATGCAAAAGGAGTGACTAAAGGATGGTTGAATTCTACCTCACCAGACAGATGCATCACTCGAGATCTTAAATGGGGAATTCCTGTTCCTCTGACTGGCTACTAAAAAAAAGTGTTCTATGTTTGGTTTGAAGCACCTCTTGGATATATTTCGATCACGGCCTAATTTTTAGGGTAGGGTTTTAAGGCTTGGTGGATTAAGCAACAAAATATTTCTGTGTAATTAAATCAGTTTATGGGAAAAGATAACATTCTTTTTCATAGCATTATATGCCCAGCAACCCTACTTGGCACTAATATAAATTGGAAGTTGCCTTCTTTTCTGTCTGTCACCGAGTATCTTAAATATTAAGGAGGAAAATTTTCGAAAAGTCACAACATTGGAGTATTTGGAGATCAATGCCAGAAGACATAAATTTGCAATGAAATATGGCGCTACTACCTTTTGCGAAATCGACCATAAAGCTTTGATAGCGAGTTTAGTTGGAGCGATTTTGCAACTAGAACAAATAATTAGATGGTAAATAGCATCGGAAATCTGCTGAATAGGGTTTTAAAGTACACTTATAAATAGTATGGATCAGCTATACTCCCATTAAGTTAGGCTGAACTTTTGGCTGATTAGATGGTCTTAATTTAATCATTTTCATCTAAATTCTTTGAGTTTAAACAAGCCATGGAAAATAAATAGATTTTAAAGGGAGCAGCCATGATTAACGAGTTTTCTTTTCTTATCAATCAGTATATCAGCAAAACAGAATTTTGGAGAAATAAATAAAGGTATTGCTCCTGCTATTCAGAAAAACAATTATTTTAGCATTTTTAATTCGCATCATAAAAGTTTACTCGTATTTGATTGAACCATTCATGCCTTCTTTGACCGCTAAAATTGGGTATCTTCTTGGCTGTCCAACCTCATCTCACGAAGGAATGTATCTTAAACTATTAGATATGAAAACAGCTATTGTTTCGAGTCTGAATGATTCCAAGGGTTTATAATAACCCATACCACTTTATCAATAAAGTAAGCATAGTGTAACTCAGTCACTGAAGATGACATTCGTAAGTATAAATCAAAATTCGGTGGATGATTTGGCTAAAAAATAGTGTTAATCTTATGATGTGCAATTACTAAATTAATATTATCAATTTGGGCAATGCAAGTCTTCATTTGTCATCCTTACTAAGTCTCTGCTTAGACAGCAAACTCCTCAGTGACTGGTCAGCAAACTTAATCCTTTCTACTTTTTTTTGGTTTTAATTTGTAGGCATTGTCTACCCCCAGCCTTCCTCCATATGCATTTTAATTGGTCTCTATTTCTTAACAGTTTTCAAGGATTAACTGAACAACTTGATATTTCCTAAAAGACGATCTTCTCTTTCCAAATATTTGGTTGTTTTCAAATTTAGCTTTGGGTAAGAAAAGCTTTCATATTCCTTATGCACTGACTTGAGTCTAACAAACTACTTTCTCATTTATTCGTCTTAAAGTATGGTCTAAACAGTTGGCCGTTTCTCCCCATTTTTCTAAAGCATCGATAATATCAAATTAGAAAGCCAAGCTGAATAACATTAAGGTAGCTGTCCTGCAATGCCATTAACAATATTATTAAAGATTTAACCAAAAGCTGTCCCTTTAAATGGTTTTTCGCCAGTGCACAGTTCATACATTAGGCATCCAAGTCCCCATACATCGCTTTTAATGTTGAATCGTCCGAGACTGACAGTCTCAGGTGAAAGATAGTAGGGCGTTCCGACTGTGCTCTTGGCAAAATCTTCAGAACTGGTCATTTTTTTAGCCAGTCCAAAATCAGACAGTTTGATGAGACCGTCTTCCATGACCAAAACATTAATAGTCTTGATATCTCTATGAATAAGACTGATTTCGTGATGGAGATGGTAAAGAGCCAAGCACAATTGCAGTAGCCAGCTTTTGATTAATTTTTCAGGTATGTATTCTTCAGGAAAGTGGTTCGACACATAGGCTGAAAGATCTCCTGGCTAATGAAAGTCGTACCTTGAGCAGCAAACTCCAACACTATGCAAATATCCCTTTATTCTCGAATTATCTAGTGGACTCGAAGGATGTTCGGATGATTTATCTGAGGAAGAAGGATATGCTCGGCATCAATGTTCTGATTATTGATTTTTTTAATTGCAAACTGTTGGTTGGAGTCTGGAGAGTCCTTCAAGGTTGCCAGGAATATTTGTCCGTACTGCCCCTGTCCTATTTGCTTAATTATGCTATACTTTGAGTTCATAATATTTTTATTAACGTAAAATATGATAAAAGTAGGACTAGAAAAGGAAGAAGTCGAAGGGGGTCTTTGATAAATATTTTTCGTAATTGCTTGCGCATGGATCATTATTGTCATCCAAATTTGATTTTATATGATAACTTAGGCATAAGATTGCAGTTTAAAATATAAAAATGATAGAATGTCTTTCAGCGAATGCTTTATATTTCGCATCTGCTGATATCGCTGCCCTTCCCATGAATAACGATGTGCTCCCTAGAAATATGTTCGTTGGATGCTGGCAGTATGGACTCCACCGATTTCTCCCTCTCCCACCCAACATTAAACAGTTTCTATTTATTACCTGAATTTATTTCGAATACTCGATATTACTTGTGTCTCTTATCCTTTTTGAAAGGCGGGAGAACTTCCACCTCGTTTTCATTTTCCATCTTCTTAAGATCTAAGTCATCTTTTTTTTCTTTTAGGGCTGGCCCATGTGAGCTGATCATATAGTCATTGGGAATCTTTTAATGGTCTTAATTCTGAAAGCTGATATTATCCGGAACATAGTCTTAATTGTGAGAGTATTGTTTGTTGGAAAGGGAGTCTTTATCACTAAATTGGTCTTTTAACTCGCCTTGCTCACTTTTAGGGTCGATGCTGGAACAATTATTTTCTTCTGTTTTAGTCTTGCATCCACAAATTCTTACGCTTTTAGGTGCTGGCATTTATGCTTTTTTATTGTTGCTTACAGATCGATTAGTATTGGTATGCTTGGATGAGACTGAGACGGCATCGCAAGACTATATTTTTAATAAATTTTGACCATTCAGCACGAGTGTTTTGTTTGGCTTACTCGTTTATCGCTTTGGTTTGTCATTAGTTTGAGTAAAGCCGAATCCTTTGAATTCTTTGGCTTTAACTTAGCTTTCACATGATTTTGGAAGCGAATAATTATTGATTTTAAGATTGACATTAGTTTTCTTTGAATACTCGAGCTAAAATTTGTCCAGTTCATCCAGTTTATCAGGTTATGGATGCTTTATGTTATGGGATATGCTTGAAACAATTTCCTGAAGTTAATCAGGTGCCTCTTATATTTAATTGATTTTATGGGGCGAATAAGGAATGGGGATTTGCGTTATTTTATCTTCTATCTTTATTGCTTCTTCTTTTTTTATATCTATCGACAATTCATTTGTCCAGTGCTCTTTTTGAGTTAACTCTAAGCCATTAAATTCTTCATTTGCTTGTGATGGTTGGTAAAAATATTTTATCACAGTATTTATGGGGAGGGGCATGCTCGAAACTGTCCCTGTTTTTAATTGTTTTCGTTCTTCAAGCAGAGTATTATAGAAATTTTATAGCAACTGTTATGTTTTACGCTAAATTTTTTTAATTTAGTCGGAAAGAGGAAGAGTCAAGTCAATGCTTTTTTGGTGTTTTTCCTTTTGAAAAAAAGTTCTTGTTTTTAAATATTATCCATAGAAACCTCCTATTTAATCAATTCCTTCAAAGTCCTACGGCAATATTTGGAGCAGATACGACTGATTTATTACTAACTGCATATTGACATGCTCATTAAAGCATTAAATATTGCTTAATGAAGAAACAAACTCACAAAAATCAGACATGTCATCTATCTCATGAATTTTAACTGCAAGTTGTTTAGTAAGGCAAACAGCAAAGGTTACTATAGCAAAACAGCCAATTTGAATAAGAAGATCCCATACATACTTAATCATTTAAAGAGGAAAGCTGTAAAGAAAGCAGGTCGTAAACCATTTAAATGTCCAGAGGGCAGGCTAAATCTATAGGTTGTCAAATATATGATGAAATAAAGCAGAGTCCTCTCTTTTAAGCACGTTTCGAAACAATTTATCGAGCACACTGGAAAGTGGAAACATATCCTCGAATAGACCGAGAAGTAAGTATCGTCTATTAATTGCAATGTGCACAAACATCCAGAAGCTGTCACTTTATGAGTATCCCACCAGAATCAGATACCCAATGATGAAGTTTAGACCTTGAGTATAGCCCATCTTCGGAAAGAAGTTAGTGATCCGCTTTAATACATTTTAAAACTACTTCTTACGGTTTTAGGGGATTGGTAAGGTTCGGGATATGTCTTTCTCAATCTGCTTGAAGCCAGCGTGCTCCAATAGTTCATGTGGCTGACTGTGGACACTAGCTTCCTCCTGACCGTTAAGGTACTATTTTTCGTCGATTAATCCCAGACAGTTGCAATAATTGATGTGATCACTATCGAGTCCGTAGAGAATCAGCTTCCATTTGGTTCTAATTTCTAGTGATACTAGTTCGTTTTTGGCGAGTTTAGGTTTGGGCTTGAGGTGGAAGGAGGCGATATCGCTGTGATAATGGGCAATAAAATTGTGATAAGTAGAAGTTTGCGCAAGATGACTATTTTTATTAAGAAGAGGTATGAGAATCTGCATGGCTCGCTGCGATTAATTAAAAGTAGCTATTTCTATGTTGGAGGTGTCTCCACAGATTGCCCCACAACCCATCTTTATTATTATTATTTAATTAACTACAACTCAGCCAAACCTCTGTATTTAGTACAGACATCCGCCCTGCTATATAACAGCTTTATTAACTTACACTCTCGCAATTTAAATTATGACCCTAACTTCTCAGTTTTAAAATTTTAGGGATAATCCCAGAATTGTCTTCAATGATCGCTTCATCGGAGATTAGGGTGCTCAGGAGCTTGCTAAATTCATAGCCGACCACCGCAAGATTGAAGTCTTGGAAATCAAAAGCAATGACATTTCAGCCGAGGGATTCAAGGATATTTTTGAAGCCCTAACCAGAAATCCTAACATTCGGCAGCTTATCATTGAGTACAATAACCTCGGAGAAAAGGAATACGATAGTTGGGAGGAAAACCTAGGCAATTTAATTCAATCGAGCCCAAAAATTTAAAGACTCAATATATCTAATAACAAAATTTCGAGCTAAGCTTTCAAGCGGATTGTACCCTTTTTGGCAACCTCGAAGACACTCAAACTTTTAGAACTCAGATACAATCAGATCAATTCAGCAGACATTGACTATTTGACGGGAGAACTCAAAAGGGCGAAAAATGAAAGTCTAATTTATGTGGAACTGTCAGGCCAAAAAATAAAAAAGGAAAGTATTGAAGCCCTGTAAGTCATTCTTAAGGCCAACAGAAATAAAAATCCGATTTCAAAGGATAAGTTAATGATGACTGGAGGTGCTTTTTTGGAGGGAAAGGATCGTTCTAGCATCAACCCAATTACAAACCCAATGTATTTAAGCAAAGTCAACGCCATTGATGATCTTTCAAAATAAAACGTGGTTAGGCATCTCGAAGATATCTTAGATCAAAATCGTAAAGATACAGCTGAGCTCAAGATCCGACTCGAAAAGGAACTGGAAGATCTTATCAAGAGAGAGAAAATTGATGCTAGGTAATTGCAAGATCTCGAGAACAAGTGCAATTAGTTGGTCATTCAGAACAGAAATGTAAAATTTTAGCTCGACAGGACCACCTCTGAACACCAACAGATGGAGAGGGACCAGGATTTACATATGAGGCAGCACGATGAAAAACTTAGAGAGGCCAACAAAGAACTCCAAGAGTTGGAACAGAAATATTTAGAAATCGAGGAACGTATGCAGAAGTAGCATGACATCAAAATGAAGGAAATTGCTAGAGATTGGGAAAATAGGCTCAGATCATTAGAGGAAAAGATTAGAACAGTAGAAAATGAAAGCAACCAGATCGACAATGAAATCAAAAAGGGATTGGACAAAAGAGAAAGGATTCGAATAGAATATCTAGAGGAAGAAACACAAGTGAGAAATCGCCTCCAAGAAGAGGAGTCTCAGCGATACGCACTCAAAATCGCAGCCCTGCAGACCAGATTGAGAGAAGTAGAGGAAACAAGGGAGAAATTAATACGAAGGAATCAAGACTTGCTCTACGAAATTGAAAAGACAGAATCCAATAGCAATAATTAAAATAGTAGTTTGTAATAAGAAATAAACGACTTGAAGAAGCAGGAGGAGCAGTTCACTGCCAAAAATAAGTAGTTCCTCACCAAAAACTAAAAGCTAAAGAGTTAAATCCAGCTCAAGGAAATTACCATTCAAAAATTAGAAGAGGAGCTCAACCGCCTCAACGAGGAGATCGACGTCAAAAAGAAGTACAACAGACAGCAAGTCGATAACATCATCATCGACAACACTGACTCCAGAAGACAGAAGGAGGAAGAGAAGCGCATGCAAATCGAAAAGTATATTGTATATTATACAGACTCAACGAACTCTAAACTGCCTTGAGAAACACACAGCTATAAAACGCCAAACTTAGACAGGAGTATGGCGTACTGGCTCAAAAACTGCACATTAATATGGGAAGAGCCATTCAATAGGTTTTTACACAGAACAATCTCTTCTGATATCATACATCTTCGATTCATTAATACCATTCATTTTACGATCATTAGTTAAGTCCATGTCAACGCTTCATTAGTCAAATAAGTAAATGATAATGCAACCACTCACCACGAGTAGAACTATGATGCAAGTCATAAGCAGTGATAGGCGCTGTTTTGCAACTATAGGCTGAGGTTAATTTCCAACTGCCGAGTCGGATCGGACAGTCGTTAGAAGTTTCTTTTCTTATTTTATTGGTTCTTCAATTAGAGATTGAAAGCGATGGACTTTGGCAGGAAGAAGATGCTCTTTGGATTGTTTGATATAGTAGTCGTCAATGCAGGGAATTTTAAAATAAATTTTAGACTTACTGGTCCCTAAGTTTGGCGGCTCCTTAGCGCTTTATTCTCTAAACTATTTGAAAAGACGATGCTCTTGATTATCCAATACTTACTGCGTTTGTTTGCACTGTCAGTGAGCTACGACTATGAAGGATTGCGTTTGGGGAGAGGCGTAATAACTTTTTATAAATGTTAGTCCAAGGAAGATCTCTTAGTCACTGTATAGAGCTCTTAGTGTTCAGTATTGAACATGTTGGAGGGATTTCCTCCAATCATGGATACGTCAATTTTGTTCATGCTAAAAAATATAATAACAGTCGTTCGATAGTGATTCCGCAACCGCAATAAAGATTAGTTGGCTCATCAATTGACTCGATATATACTCTTTAGTAAACTCAATATATAAGAGATGAACGAACAGTTCACCTTCCATAGTCAGATTGAGCATCGCAATTTACGCTACACAGGAACTGGAACTGCAGATACCACCAAGTGGGAGTATGGAACGAATCTGCGAAGAGATGCTTTGTCCAGTCACCTTTCTCACTTCAGCAGAATGCTTTACTTCTCAGCTATCGAAAACGAGTCAATCACAAGACTTAAAAACAGAATGCTAGAGGATATGCTGCAACCCTGTGGCCCACCTCCTCCACCCCGCAAGAAGGGAGAATTCTGATGATGGTTGTATACCTATGAATTCAAGGAAATTCAACTATCTTAAATTGCGAATCAACAAAATTACGCAATAGCTTTACGTAATTGTAAAGCTGTATAAAATAATATTGGCATGGACAAGCGAGTCTATGAATTCATGATATTTCAGGACAAGACACTTGTCTACTATATTGACCCTCAACAATTTGATAAGGAGGTCAACTACCCATAACTCCAAAACTCACATCGAATACGCAACATGGAAAGCACGTCTGCCACACTTTCGCATTACATTCGTATCCTCCATCCCAGCATCAAGACGCAAGCTAAGAGTATGAAGACCAGAGAGTACCAGCTTTCCCTACTCGAAACAGTCAACTTAGTTAAATTCGTGCTGGTGACCTCAGTTCGAACTGACAATGCGCCGGAGTTGGCTCTGAATAGTTTGTACGACCATTATATCAACAATGTCAAGAAAAATTACCTTTATAAAGTGGGCGATCTGATTCGAGTAAGTCGATTCGAAGAGGAAGTCCGCAAGGTACTGAAATTATTAGATGAAAAATGATGATTCTTGCATTTAACAATCTTATTAATCTTATGGTCTTCAGTTTACATTTGTTGTTGTGATTTATTATGGCGTTTTTAAAAGACAGGCTTTCTGATCAAATGCATATCTGCAAATAACCAAATGAATCATTTAATATTACAAATTACATCATAAATGTAAGGAGTTGATCATTGCATTTTTTACACCATTTGCTGGGCCTCTTCAGAACGTTTTCTTCTATTTTAAGCCCTTTTTTTATTTGATGCATCACTGATATTTTTCTCAATTCGTGGGTACAGCATCTCTTGACGAAGGTAGCGCAACCCAAACAAAAAGATATAAACAATGAAGGAATAAAAGAACATCCCAGACACCGATGCCAGCTGAGGACTATTCTGATAAACAAAGCTGCAAACAGTCGAAAGAACCGTCTCGAACTTGTTGATGATCTCTTCCATTAATCTGGTCCTAATTAATATAAAGCTTTGATAAAAGAAAAATATCAACATTCAAGAACATCCTTGTTTATGGATATTTTGATGCGACCTGACTGACGAATTCGCAGCTAACGGCATCCCCAGCACCGGTACACTGCCTCTCCGACTTGCAGCTATACTGCCGATTCACTCTACAGTTTTAGTACGACCTCACCTCCAACAGAAGCAAGTCTTCTGCATTTGTTAACTCCCTCAAAAACTGCAATTTCGACCCTCCCATCGCCAGGCTTGCAATTGAGTTGAGTATTAAGCTTGTCGCCGTGAAAGCGATCAATATTGGCAATCAGTAAACTTAAAATTCCTTTATCGGACTTGATGACCTTACTGGCCTCGATTTATGATTCCTCTGACCCGTCATATTCTCTCAAATGTTTAAGAACTTAAATTTCTTCTCCCTTATCATCGAAGTAGTGTATGTTGACTACGCCAGTAGATGCCTTCATATTGGATGGGCCAAGGCAGCAAAATTTTTTAAAGCGTTACCATCCATATATGATGCGATTAGTAGTTTTATTATTTGGTGAATGACAACGTTGATTATAGTTTTTAGATAACCTTACATGATGACCCAAGCTAAGATGACTCATAAACCGCTGTTCGTAAGTCGTAGTCACTTCAATCGTTTAGAAATTTTGACCCACCAACTTTTGAAGGCGACCTTCCTAAGTAAATGCAGTGCTACTTCTTCTAAAATGATGGTCACAGCCCAAATATCTATTTTTTACTGTGCTGCTTGAATCCATTTCTTTGAAATATTTTCTAACTCAGACATAGACATTTCATAGAACTCAGCCATATTGGCCTCATTCCATCCTGTATAGTATAGCTGATACCACAGAAACTTGAGAAGTCAGAGTTTGGATGTGGATGTGTGAGAATCACAGGAATGTTCGACAAATCTATCCCCATCAGTGCTGACTTTTCTATCAAATGAATGAGGCTTTCCTCTGAGCAATAGCACACTATTTTGGACTTAGCTGCAGATAGGACCAGTTAGTACTTTCCAATCCCCCGATTTTCAAATCGAGGAGTCCCTGTAATCTTTAAGATTCGCACTCCAAATTGTAGAATTGAATATGCACCTGTCGACTAGAATCGCTTCCATTCGCTCGAACTTCATGAGACCCAGATACTCTTTCATCTCTCAGCTTAAATTGCAGCTTCTAAATGTGTGAAAAAATACTTGAAGGGAGGTAGAACTTTGCAAGTGAGTAGACTGGTAGAAGACAAAGAAAGTATAAGTTTTGAGATGAGCGAGCTTGCTGATGATATCTGGGCGGTCAGTAGTCGTATCTTCAGTGGTTGCTCTATGCGAACTCATATGGTCTGCTTTCGAAATATTAATCGATGAATTATTATTATTTTTTCGCCATTATATAAAGTGTCATTGCCAACAATGAATACAAAAAGCTCAATACTTATTTTAAGAGATATTTTAATCTTTGAATAGACTGCGCATAATAAGGTCAGTCGAAAATAATCAAATAATTAATCATTTTTAAACCTTAAACCCGCTTTTGATCTATTTTCCTAGGTTCTTTTTCGCAAAATCCAAAAGATCTTTCTCTTCATATATGGAGATATGATTTCTTTCAGTAGGATGGTTGGGAAGTAGATTAATTGATTGCTTCTATACCTTTTTCTCCTTCTTATTTTTTGTCAAGCAGTTCTTGGGCTATAAGTAAGAATGCTTTAAGAATTATTGGAGCTCGCTCATACAGGCGATTATTTCCTCTTCCTCATTTAAATACTCAACCTTTTGATCTTGATTGTAAAATTAATGAATATCTTTGGCCAAAATACGGCATAGTTTCCTAAATTCATCTATCTATAAATTGTTTTGTTTTAACTGCTCATTGATTTATGTTAGTTGATTATTTTTCGTTATTTTTTCTCCTTTCTTTCCTAGAAATACGCTTTTGGTAATTTTTCTTCTATTCAAGCCTTTAATATTCTGTTCAAGGCTTAGAATTTGTTCGTATAAGTCTGATGCCTGTAAAAGAAGGGTTTAATTTTATGACTCTAAGACACTAATACTCTACGGCAGTTACTCAGAAGTTAAAATTCCAAGATCATTGAGTATAATTATAATTTGTTTGTTCTGTTTAATTCTCATCATATCATTTTAGAATTTGTTTTTCTTTTGGTTTATCAGTTATTTTTCGTTTCCAAACTCAGAGGGAGTAGTATTAGCTCCAGGTAATTCTTTATCTTCACCTTAGGTATTAGAGGAAGTCCTTGCATCCAATTGCTCATTATTTTTTGTATTGAGCCTGATTTCCTTGTTGGTATGTTTTCCAATTTACATTTGCCCACGCCGAACAATCTTCTATCTCTCTTTTTCTGCCTTTACTTCACATCTCCTAAATTCTTATAATGCCTCTTTTTCTTCTTTCTCCCTGATATTCCTCTCTATTACTAGTACTTTATAGCAATGCTCTAAGTCGCAAAATTATCGTTCAATATTGTCAAACTGAGTGGAAAAGATGGTCCTCTCTCGACGTAAAGCTCGTATAGTATCGATCCCGTTGGTCAACTCAAAGGAAGAATTGTTAATCTTCTCTCTGATATTCTACAGAGCAAATTATTTTTCCGTCAACACATTAGTGCATTACTCTAGTTTATCATTTTCTATTTGATTTACTGATTATGTAGCCTTGTTGAGCTTGGCTTGGTAAAGTTGTTCCTCGATGTGTTTTACTAAAAACTATAGTTTTGCCTAAATAACTTTGTTTTTACGTTGATCTCCTTCTCCTCTTCAAATCTCCAAATCAGAAGTGCAGCCTCTTGGTTAATTTTTTCTATAGATTTACCTATAAGTCGTTGATTTTTGTTATTGAGTTCTATTTAGTTTTTCTGATTGTTACCAAAAATACAATTTCTTTGGTGATGAAGTGAGTTTATTTTTGCTGCTCATGTATTGAATTAGTAAGGGCACTGAGTTGCGGGATGGATAAATCCCCACTCTTGTGAAGTGCTCTATTTGTTTTTGATTTAGACAGCATTCGTAGAATTTAGATGAAAAAGGAATAATGATAAGATAAAACAATGCAAAATATAATGGCATTGGTAATATACGTCTGAGCTTTATTATTCTATAGTTTGATTATTTCTAAATTAGAATTAGCATGAAAATAGAGGTCACTTTCAACAAATCAACCAGGAAGGAATTCAGAGAACAATGTGTCAAAAGACTGCAGAAATTTGTGGCAGAAATGAGAAATAAGGGTCGCAATCTACCGGAAAGAGAAGATTATTAAATTGATAATAGTTCAGAAAACAGTTCCGAAACTAAAATTAAAATTTGCCAATACATTCAATCAAAGATGAGTAAAAATTTAATCAGAGGAAAAGAAGCAAAACAAATAGAGTAAAGCGAAAAGAAAAAATATACCATATTAACATCAATTGCAAATAAAGAAAAACAAAATGGCCTAAATTAAAGTAGGAAAACTTATAAACAGGAAGGTTGCCTCAGTAATTAAATAGTGAAGAGTGATTAAGCATTTAATATTTTATAAATGAAAGAGAATGTCAATCAAATACTTGAGAATCTTCAAAGAAATGCGAAAACACAAATAAAAAAACAAAATCATTTATAAGAAAACATGGAGACTGTAAATAAAAAGCTAGATCAAATTCTGAATTATTTTGAGCAGCAAAGCAGAACTTCCAATGAAGTAAAAAGCATCTATGAATCAGAATAGCAACTGATTGAATCATAAAATGAATAGTTTTATTCAAAATTTGATAGTTTAGCTGACAAATATGAGCAAATCAAATTAAATAGTCTTCATCAGTCAAAAAAAGGTAGCAGGGAAAGCAAGGAACTATTTTCTCCTTCATCAACCCAAGAATCTGTTACTTTCAGACATCATTGATAAATTTTACCTTCATATTACTCTTTGCATCATTATTATATTTTTGAGATTCAGCTAATTAAACTCAAAACTTTAAAGTAATTAAAAGATTCAATTTAAAATAGCTGCGAATAAAAAATACAAATAATCGAAACTATAACATTTATGGTCACTGCTTCTGAAGAAGTCCTAACCGAGCCAAGACACAATTTTATTTTTTTATTAACTTGTTATTTAACTGGACGAGTTTTTATGATGGAGAGAAAAACCTAGAAATCTGAATAATACTCAATCTACAATTGGAGATATCTTATATTGATTTTTCAGAGATTATTTTATTGAAGCAGAAGAATTGCTTCTTTCTTCCTTTTTGGATTTTTACAAAGATTTTTGAATTGAATTGCGAATCAATCTCTTTTTCTCCATCAACTGCATCAATTGATCACAGTATTTTACTGATTGACTAGCTTCTGGGGAAGAATCCTATAGGTTTGTAATTACGTTTTTGCCAAACCTCTCGAGCTATGAAGCACTCTCTATAGTTAAGTATTCGTTATCTATTTTATTCATCGCTCTAAGAGTGCAATCTGAATAAAAAATCATATACTTTGAGCAAAATCCATAAAGAAGTAATTTTTTGGAATTGTGCCTTTGATTTAAGAAGTGTTGCTTATTTTCTTGAAGTTCGTAAGGGTCACTGGAGGATCTTCCGTAATATAGAAAAAGGAATGCCCTCTCCTTCTTCCTGGTTTCATCGAATAGTATAATTATTAAAAATAAATTTCTGCGAACGCATGACATTTTATTGGAAATCATAAGCCATCAGTAATTAAGAAATCAGTTAAAGTGTATCACAATTGGAATAACTATTACCAATACCACAATTACTATAATGGCCACAATGCACATTTTCTTTTTCTTGCTTGATATGTGTTGCTGCTGGGCCTCCACCAAATTTTATTTGGCTTCGTGTACATTTCGATTTGCATCATCAATGTTAGCTTCTACTTCATTGAGTCTTTCACCTTGAGAAACAACTAAATTTTTCATGTCCTCATGAACTCGGAGAGCATCTTTCATTCTTTCATGGGCAATTTTGATTTATTTTTACTTGATTTCTATCATGAGTTCGCAGTTGAGGGTTCCTTGATTGACTTCAAGCATTTCTATCTTTGGAATTTCTCCCTTGTAGTCTTCTTTCATGGAAGAACCCCTGATTTGAGATTTTCTCATTTTTTCCACTTTTTAAGATGAAGTTTACATTATTTGGTCATTGTTTTTCTGAGAGATTCCACTTCTTTCTTCTCCAATTGTTCATACTTCTTTAAGCTGTCTTTGTATTGCTTGAGCAGCTGAATTACTAAACCAAATACATTATCGAACTATTTTTTAAGTTTATCAATTCCGACGTTGCCAATTCTTTCTTCATAGATGTTTTTGAAGATATTGAGGATTGAGTCAATGAGTTCGTTGCTTGGAGTAATAATCTATTTAGAGGTACTATACTGCATTAAACTATTTGGTCTGCTCCTATGTTTTTTCAAGTTTAAGATCTAAATTCTTATCCGGTGGCGGGTATTTGTCGAATAATTTTTTAAAACTGCGAAGGTTTTCTGCAAAATTCTTGAGTTTGCTTATTAATAGCTCTTTGCTCGTCATATCAACAAATTATAAGCCATACTACAAATTTATATAATAATTAGATTATTCTATTAATCATAAAATAGAATATGTTTGAGCAGGGATGTTAAAGATTCAACTATCTCTTGAGACTAATTAATCAAACTAAATTTGAAATATTTGCATTTGCTTTTAGCATAAGGATAAGATGAATTGTGAGAAAATGATGAATACAAAGCACTCGCGAATCAGGACTCAAATCAATGTCAATATTTAAACTACAAAGAAATTCTCCAAAAATTGACATTCTTCAAATACTTGACTCTAACAAAATAAATTTTGAAAAAATTATACAATGAACAAGCAATTTAATTTAGAAGCAAAGAAAGTCATGTGCTGGACAGGCTTCGCATAAAAATGACTTCAAATTTATTAAATAATCTGGATTGACAATTTGATAAAATTCTAGAATTGTATCGTTATTTTAAATAAAGTTAATGTTATTATTGGAATTGTGAGAACTATACAGATCATTTTGCAGACCAGCTTAAAGCAATTCTTTCCTTCAATAATAAGCTTGGACATTTCTGGTAGACTTAAAAACATGATCTCATCTATTGATATTTTTATTGTTTCAGATATTAATGGGCTCTTCATCAAAAGTTGGCAAACAAAACATTTGTAAAAAAACTAATAACTGATAACTATATTGCTCAGTTATATTTTTAAATCTTTTTTATCGAGGAGATCACTCATTTTTTGTGTGCTTTATTGATCCCTTCAAGTTGTTTAGAGTTGGCAAATTTAAAACTAAAATATTTGGTGGCATAAATGGAGGAATCGTGAACTTTGATCACCCAAAATTGATTTTAAAGTGAAAAAGTAATAACTTTAAATTTAACATTTAAATTTTTTCTAATAAGAATTAATATATGAAGAATGGTAATCCAATATAAATGAGATAAAACTATGAGGTGGTTGATTATTTCATTATTAGCTGAACCCAAAATCAAAATAATTCAGTGAATTATCGCAACTCAGTTCATTTTCAGCAATTGCTTATCTTATTCTTTCGATATTTTAGGGAATCGGAAGAATTCGATTAAGCAGCTATATCTTTCCGAATACTCTCCTAAGAAAGAGTTTTTTCCACTTGGTCTTGGCGATAAGAGAAGTGGAGTTGAGGGTGAAAGCATGGCGTTGGTTTATACTTTTCATGGTTTTAGATAATTATTATAATCTTTTCCAAAATATTGAGAATTTGAGATTTAAAATTCATAATATTGATATGACCAAAATTTATATTGCAGGGCTACAATATTTTTTCACTCTATTTTTAATTATATCTCGTTTCCCTTTGGAGTAGTATACACACCCAAAACCACTATACGTTTCTTTCAATTAAACATTCAAAATGCCTTTATTTTATTGCCCATTGTAAATTTATAATCACCATTGCCTTATTTATCTTAAATTTGGCTTGCAATTTTTGAATACTTGAATTTTTTGATCATTTAGTCTCGATTAAAAGTCCAATTTCATACATATTTCATACTCTTTTAAGGAAGATAAATTCAGTGCTATCTGTTGATTCTTGATATTTAAATTCATCATGAGTAATAGTGATATCTAAATTACATGAAGAATGATTAAGATAATTTTGATCATCATCTTGCAAAAATTTGGTTTACATTCAATTATGGATGAGAGTATTGATCTTTGTTTGGCGAGCGAAGGAGTAATAAGTCATCATTGAGTATTAACATAATGAGTAGATGATTCTTTGGCGCAATATTATTTGTTATGATTCTTAATATTCTAATCCAGCAAGTATCTTCAAAAGATCTGAAATATAGTGAACCGTCAGAATGGAGAAAGACTACAATAAATTGATTAATAATTTCTATTATCTTTTTAAAAAAAGTCGACAAATATCAATGTTGGAAAAATATCTGTAAACAATGGCAAAATAATCATAAATTCAATTAATAGTGACAATTTGATGGATATATGCTTGAATATCGCTTTAAATAAAAAGTTATTTTAATTACATCATTCAGGAGCCCTATATTTAAAAAGTAAAAACAATTAAAAATACTCTTCAAGATAAAATTATTTCAATTTTATTAACTATTCACAAAAAAATAAAATAAAATTATGAATCTGTCTCAAGGCAGTACATTAGATTATTTATGTGAGATAATACCAATTCCTTTCACCATTAAAATTTTATAAAACTTGCCTGTGTAAATGAAATAATTTAAAAGCCAAGGATAATACAGAATAGATTCAAATAATATCAGGCAAATGGCTGTCTTTCATTCTTCTCCAAAGGAAAAATCAAAATAATTCACTGAATTACTACAAATCCTTTCATTATCCATATTTGATTAAATGCTTTCCTATATTTTTAATGGCAGGGTAAGGCTTTGACGACTAAGCTATATTTTTCCAAATAATCTTTTCAGAAACATTTTTCTCCATTTTGATTTGACATTGTGAGAAGTAGAGTGCATAGCGCTAGCGGGGAGTTGATTTAAAACTTTCATTCCTTATTTATAATAATTACAACATTTGAAATATAATGGAAATTTGAACGAATAAAATCATGTGAGGATGCAAAAACAACAAATTGTTGCCTGGTTATTTTGATTTTCCACATTAATTTGGCTTTATAGGTCTAGATTTGATTTATTTAACTTTAAATACCACTTTGAAGGAGAGTATTTTACTTTTATTGTCAAGTAGCATACAATCATAGTGACTTGAAAATATAAAATATACAATATTTAAAGGAATAGGCAAATAATTTTGGTGAAATAACGCTTTTCAAGTTTGTTGAATAAAGCATTCTTTTGTGAACGATTTTGCTTTTATTTTAAGTCAAAACGTTGCTAATATTAAGATTCAAATCTTGAATACTGATTTTTTCAAACAAATTCATAAAAAATAACAAAGTACCCTATTATTTCATTTTTTCTAATATTTAATTCCATAATTTGTTTGAGCACCACTGATTTTAATAAATAAATAATCATAGATTATCATATTAATAAAAACAGAATAGCAGAATATATCAACTCAACTTCCATACAACTAGCCCAATGTTTATTGCAAACAATAAGATAGCAACAATCCATAGAAGCCCTTTGACTAACATATTACGCCTTCGCATTTCGTTCGTCTTTTTACTTGCCTTGTTTATTTCTGTTTTGATATCCTTCGTCTAAATGATTTAAAAGATACTTTATCAATGTTGTGCTCGATGACTCCTCTCTGACGATAAAGTTCTCCTTGAATATTTGTTTGTACGGTTATAGTTTATTGAGCTATTTTTGCTGTTCCTTTGAGTTGCTAATTTTGTGCTAACAAAGTGGCATTTAATTCAGCTAATTGAGTGGTAGATGATCTCCTCTACGCCATTATATTATCAAACTATAATGCGATTAATTCATTAATTTAAATTAAATTATTAGTTTAGATCTGAATAAAACGAGATTACAGTCTGGTGATTAAGTATTATCTATGGCTAAACTTAAAATAGAGTTGGCAAAAATCAAATCTTTTTAAAATATCTCTCATTGATCAATAATTTAGCAGTGATAAAATTATAGGATTGCATAAATGACTTTATGAGTATTATACCAAAAAATGAAAAAATATGAAAAAAGGTGACAATATATTTTGATGTTATATCTTGTTGAAAGTGTAGGCTGATAAAGTTTTTATTTAATTAATCGCTAGCAATTTTATTCTTCTCTGCTGTTTTTTCAGTTTTTCAGTTTTAGATTAATTTTCTCAAATTATTTTAGTGATGCCTGAGAGTTTCATATTGAGGGCATTATAGACAAGAAGTTGTTAATTTTGTTAGAATTTCTTGACATAATAGTGTAGCAAAAATTACTACATTTCTAATCCCAATATAAATATTAACATATATGGAGATATCAGAACCAATTTTGCCGTTTCTCAAGTTTTTTAATCTTTGAGAGAGCAAAATTAAACAAAATGTTGAAATCTCATGAACAAGTTAGTTGGTATAATTATATTGATATGAAGGAATAAACAAATACAACTTATAAGCTTGTTGAAACTCCACATTCCTCCCCTACAGAGACTACTATTACAGATGAAACAGTAGAAAATAGTCCAATCATATCAAAAAAAGTCGTCTCCAGAAAAAGGTTCAAATGTGTTGGAGTTTCGATATTTTTATTGTGTTTGGGATTATTACTCTGGGGTTTCCTAATGAATGGTAGTCACAAAGATATTTAATCGATACCCAACTTTAAGCTTACAGAGAATATCTTCAAATTTCAGGTTTATTGCCCAATGTCCTATTTTCCTTATCTATAAAGGACTGATGATGAATCAAACATTAATTTGGAAAAACTACCAAACAACAAATACAAATATGGGCCCTATGAACTTGAGCCTTCCTCCATATAGGGCACAGATTTTGATCCAAATCAAACCTATATTATAAATATAATTTCGACATAGGATGACAGTGGAACTCCCATTTTACACTACTGTGGGTTAGCAAGAGAATGGAACGGAAAATGTACTTAACCGATTTATACATGCACTTCGCCTGGTCCAATGTTTGATTTCTTAATTGGATCCACAGTGGACGTGATTTGGATCAATCAACTAAATTCCAAATTTGCGCCTACAACACCCGCTGCATCTTGCATGGATCCTACTTCAGATCCAGTTAGATGTTCACTCAATTATCAAGCTTAAAATGTTCAAATTTTTAAGAGTCCTATTAAAATGCATGAAAAAAAGAAACATGGAGATATTGAATCAATAAGAATAAGCCCTGAAGATTGGCCAATTAGCACTCATGTTCATGGTCTATAGGTTCGACCACAATTCGATGGAAATCCACTGGCTTGGTTTTCCAATAGCGGAAAAAGAGGATAAGGAATTATTCCATTGGATAAAAAATGCTACTATGATAACTTTGACAATGCCAAAAGAACTGTGCCTCCAAATATCAAATTTACCAATAGTCTCTACAATTCTGGAACAAAAGTTAACAGATATATAAATGGGCAAAATCCTGGTAACTTATGGTATCATGATCATGCCATGCATCTCACTCTTTACAATGCTGCTAATGGTCTTGCTGGAATTTACATCATTCGAGATCCTAAGGTTTAAAAATTATTGCCAACTGGCGGAAGATAGAAATTTTTACTAAAGACTGTAAATGGATGGGCTAATTAATCTTTTTCTTTTGAGCCTGAAGTTGCTTATAGATACAGAATTTTGAATTCAGATCCGAACAACATAACTGAGATCAGTTTCACATCTGAGGAGTGTTCTCAGCCTGACTTTAAGACAATTCCTTTCACACTAATTGGAGCGGATTCCTCTCTCTTCAGTACGACCATGCCAAACATTTCTAAAATCCAATTAGGCTCTGCATAAAGAGCAGAACTTTTAATATCATTTGATAAATCAATTTAAACCTTTCAAATATGTGGAATTGATATTGCAAGTCCTTATCCTGACCCTGACCCATATCCAGTCTTAAATAGTGAAGAAAAGAGCCTTCCTCTTAAAAAATATAAAACAATTAGCACACACACACAAATTATCAGTTAAAATAAATCATAAGTCAAATAAAGTAAGACCATTATAAAACTCAATTAAATCTAAACATTGGGCGTTCCGTATACTAATCTCTCACTTATCTAAGAAAAAGATATTAGAATATTTAGAATGAGACCGTTAATGAAAAACAGTCAAAAAAAATTCCTGGTCAACGGACATTATGATTTTCATTTGGGTGCCCACTAAAATCCAAGAATTGGTTCAATTGAAGATTGGTTTCTTATAAATGTTATAAATGGAGCTCATCCAATGCATTTTCACTTAGCCCTTTTCCAAGTGACTTAAATTTTGAAACTCAGATACATCAACAACACTAATCTTCCAACTACCTCTACAGCTTATTGCTCATTCTATGAAATGGATTTTCTTTTACAAGCCATTATCATCAGTCAGAACGAAACAGTGAAAAGCCTCCTGGCTCTCTTTATAACTGGAGGGAAAATAGATTATACAAATTTTTGTAACTTCTATAAAGGTGGAAATATTATCCTTAACGGCGTAACTTACTCGTGGGACAATTATTACTATGGAGGAATTGATGTTACAACATATGATGTTAATAAATAAGATGAATTTGATCCATAAACAAGAATTTCTGGAATCAATATTCGGGAATTAATTGAATAGAGCAACAGCAGCTATAGCGGAATTATTGGTCAAACTAACTGTCCTTATAATACTGCAAACAAATACATATGCAGAGAATCAACAAATAACAAGCCTTGGTATCAAAGATGGAAAGATACAGGTTTAATCGATCCCATGGCAGTTTTTAAATACAGAATTCGTTGGACCAAAACTAATTATGTAAAAGGAGGCTCATACTATCAAGCTCCAATTGACCAGATGATCTAATTCCCCGGATTTGTTTATCATTGTCATATTCTGAGCCACTAAGAGGATGAAATGATGAGAGCCATTATGTTGCAGCCCCCAGAAGATTATTTGCCTGAAGGCAATCAACCATGGAAATGTCATGAAACAAACTGGGAAGACAAGTACTTATGTTTGAACAGATAATGCGGTGCCTCCAAATAGCAAGACAGTTCTATGAAATCTTCTCACGGGAATACAAGAAGATTACAACAAGAATGATAGAATTTCCATAAAATCAATCAATTATTCATTACTAAATTTATCATTATATTCATTAATCAACTGTATTTTTAGATCAAATTTTAGATGGAATTTGCGATTATTTCCGCATTTATCTTTTGATAGCCTCCACTAAGTAGCATAATTACTGGGATATTTCTTCTGATGGACATTCTAATCACAGCTTCGTCTCTCGCAATTATCCCATTTGCACTTATATTTAGTCTTCCAAGGGGGTCATCTGCAAGTATGTCTGTCCCAGCATTATATATCACGAATTATGGAGAAAAATTATCCATATCTATCTCGATTGAGTCAACTAGTCTCAAAAATTAACTATCAGAGGTGCCAGGATTTATAGACACATCTTTGTGAATAGCCTTTTTTGCTTAATTATCGCCTGGGTAAATGCGATGATTGTAAAAATCTACCACATAAGCTTAGCTGTCTTCCAGCAAATCATGTTAATAGCCATTTCCTTGATGAGCATCCAAGTCAATTATCATGATGCGCCTCTTACCCATCCTAGTTCTTAAATAGTGCACAACTAATGATATATCTGGATAGACACAAAATCCTCCTCCAGTGATAAAACTCGCATGATGAAAGCCACCAGAAAGATTTACAGCCCATTTATTTTTTTAGGCAGAGCAGGCAGCCAAAATTGATCCTTATGTTGCTAGTAGCATAGGATTCAGAACTCTCCAACGTAATAGAAAGCCTGGCAAAAAAACAAGAGGCATCTCAATGTACTTACAGACTCCCAGAGAATAGCAGAGCCTGAGTAAATACCATTTGCTCATCTTTTCAAGAAGCAACCCTCTACTCGGTCTTTATGGGACTATGATCTCATTTTAAGAAATTACCTTTCTATCAATTAATTGTTGGAAAATATTTCCATATTTTTCTGAGTCAAAGGGGTGCAATTTTTAAATTCCACAAAAAGTAAGATTATAATTGTTGTTGTATACGATATGTGAAAGTGGAATTCCAGAATAGGTAACTTTTTTTTCGACTAAATAAGCCCATAAATCATAGATTCCTTCTAGGAGAAAAGGGTATAGCACAATCCATATTATACCTATCCAGCAACTCCATTATATATGGTTGGTAAGCGCCATTATAAACTGTACAATTCCAGCTGCAAAGCAAAGTCCGTCAATGATCCAATACATTAAATTTATAATCAATTGACTTATAATAATGAATTGGACTGTTCCTTGAAAAATATTAAACTTTAAAAGTGAAAATGCCACTATAATTTGGTTTAATCCAGAATCATATCCATCAAGGCTTTATTCTTGGTAAATTCAAATGTTTTTACAAATACTCAGATTGTTGTTGAAAGTTCAATAAATTTACTTAACCATCATTATTTTCTCCAGATACAGCTCAATATAATTTGTATTCTTTGAGAAGGTAATTAGTTTACGAATATATTTATTGCAATGACTAACCACTTCAACTGGAATTTCCCACAAAGAAACTAAACAATGTTCATGGCAACCATATGTACCATCAATCACAATAAGAGTGTAGCCTACCCAATCAGTCGAGTTATCGTCAGTCTTCCTTTCTCAAAAATGACATTCCGGGAGCTCAGAATAAGTTACAAATTCCAACAGCAGTCTCCAGAGAGAATTATGTCAATTCGGCCTACATCGAACCCAAACCTGAAAGTCATATTATTAAAAATAAATTTGTCGAGACTAATAATCTAAGGACAAGGGATATTTAAGGGGCCTACCCGCAATGCACCGAATTTAAAAGTAATAGACTTACAAATCCATTAGTACCAAAATACAGTCTTCCTTCTGTCAACCCTGTTTTGCCAGAACCACCAATAAAATTTCTTAGAAATACTCTTGATATTACAGATATAGGAACAAAGAGAGAGCCAAAAATCATCAATCGTGATAACCGATAACAACAGTTGATTGAAGGGAGCTGTCCGAGCAAATTATTTCGGTCAGTAGAAGCTAGAAGTCGGTTGGAAGTAAAAGATATCAATCAAGATGGGCTATTTCAATCAAGCAGAATGAGCAATCCAACTAATCCTCTTGAGCCTACATATACATGGAGATAGAATCGAACCAATATTAATAAAGAATATGGAGATATCGGAAACAGACCCAAAGAAATTATTCCCTCAAAAGTCAACAAGAGAAACGATTTATCTCTGAGCACTAATGATATTGAAGGTGCAAAAGCAAATAGTAGTAATTAAAGGAAATATTTTTTTAATGTACATTTATCATAAGATAGGCACGAAGACAGTACAGAGATATTCTCAATACTGAAGACATTGGTAAGACTCATGCCTCTAGTCTAAAGAAAGGTATAACAACAAGTCGAATCGTTAATCCATTGATGCCCTAATACAAATACATCGAACATTGATCCCTTGGTCATTTTCTTATTTATCAAGACTTAAAAATAATCTGAAGAGTCTCTTAGTCTGTGCTATTGATGATTCTGCAAAATAAAATTAACAGAAAATTTTTCATATTTGGTGACCTATCTCTTTTATTAATAAAGATATATATTGTTTTAAGAACTAATTAATTTCAGATTATATGTTAATGGATTGCTCAATCAATGACTATAAGATTTGATTTGTTTGTTTAAGGCACAATTCTTTCTTTGCATTTCATTTGCCTTTGAAAATCGGTGAGCATCCCTTGAAATATTTATATTGAGTTCCTTTTCCATTCATGTATCTATCTCTATACCGCTAATTTAATTGCGGAAATTAATTTAGCCCACTGTTTTTCATAAATTTTAATTAATAGGCGACAGTTTAGGCATATATTTTAAGCTGTGACCCAAGTTAAATATGAATTATCCAATGCATTAATAGTATTTCTAAGAGTATTAGTACTGTAAGGTCCATTTAGCGCATTTAAATGAGCGTTAATATCAGATAGAAATTTTGTTGTTGCGCATTTATCTTCAGTCATATCGGTAAACATAGATTTTATATTTTATAATCGATAAAAAACAATTGCATGATATTAATTCAATAAATGTGGTTAATTGAATAACGAGCATTGATAGGAAAAAATAACTTATGTCATATGAGGAATATTATAACAACATCTCTTTTTCAGTATTTATCATAAAATTTTAAATCTATAAATCTATAAATAAATTTGTAATCTCTCAGTTATCGTATGTGCATTTTGATTTAAATGATGTGTTTTTTGAGAATTTCATTACAAGATAAATTTTCTCATAATAATAAAAGCAATAATCAATATCAGCAATATAATCATTCTTATTTAATGATTTTTAGTCACCTTAGCTCCAAGGATAAGAAAATTAGATCCAATAAAAAGGTTCATCGCCGAGTTATTACTTAATTTGAGGAACCTCAAGGGCAGTTTGGGCTCAAGTAGGAGTTAAAAAAGACCAATAGATTTAGTTCTAAACCAAAGGTTCTAGATGTCTTTTCTAAATGCGTTCAAGATAGTTCTACTCAAAAGAAAAAATTCATTATACATCAAAATAAGCCTTTATTCATTTAAAAAAACTTGCGTACCGAACCAAACTAAATACCAAAAATCAGTTTACCGAGCATGCAAAATCAAAAGACTAAGCAGCCCACCGCTAAGTTTGAGATCGAAGGTGTAGCTGGGAAAGGCACCTTCGGAGTGGTATATTTCGGGATAAATCGATAAACAGGAGAGAAGGTAGCAATTAAAAAGGTCTTTCAGGACAAAAAATATAAAAATCGGGAGCACACTATTTTACAAATGTTGAAGCACCCAAATGTTCTCACAATGAAATAAAGCTTTCTCACCAAGGAAGGATAGGATGAGTATCTAAACATTGTCATGGATTACTTTTCAGATAACTTGTATGAAGTGATAAAGAGAAAGTATATGAGTCCTCTCCTAATAAAACTTTACGCATATCAAATATTCAGAGGTCTTAATTACCTATCCATGCTTTCTATTGCGCACAGAGATATCAAACCACAAAATATAATGGTTGATAGATTCAAACATAAAGTTATCATTACAGATTTTGGGTCAGCAAAGCAACTCGTTAGATGTATTTATTTAGATTACACAGTTGAACCGAACCTTGCTTATATTTGCTCCAGATGTTACAGAGCTCCAGAACTTATTTTCGGAGCCACTAACTACACAACCCAAATAGACATGTGGTCTACTGGTTGCGTTCTGGTGGAGATGATCAATGGTGCACCTCCCTTCTTTGGGGATTCTCAAGTTGATCAATTAATCTAAATTATTAAAATATTAGGCACACCATCTAAAGGAGAGGTTTAGGAAATGAATGAGGTTTATGATATGAAGGAGTATGCCAAATTTCCGAAGATAAAAATGACACCATGGAAAAGTGTATTTCTCTGATTAAAGTAGATTCTTCAAACAGTAGATCCATTATTAGTTGATCTAATCACCAAAGTACTGCAATATTCGCCAATAAAACGAATTACTTCTGCTGCTGCTCTCCAACATGAGTACTTTGACGAGCTGAGAGATGAATCAAGATATCAATAGATACTATTTAAGTTGAAGTCAGTTCCTTAGCTATTTGATTATTCTCAGGGTAATTAAACTGTAAGTTAGATGAACTCAACTTTATCTATTAATAAACAAACAGTAAAGTCAATTTAGTTCCTGAATGGAGAGTCAAAAAAGCTATAAATCGGCAGGGGACAAATTGCCACACATCTTCAACCAATAATACAAAACGATCAATATTAAGCTATAAGATGCAATGATCATAATTTCTGCATTATGTCTCTACAATTGCTTTTTTATAAATTGTTTTTCAAATTTCGATGGGGTCAGTCCGATATGATTTTTAATTTTGTGGAATAAGCATTCATAATTTATTTTTAAATAATTTCATTCAGTTAAATTGTCAATATTTCAGAAATAAGAGCGAATTAATTAATTAATGCTTTTAATATTTTAATTCGCAAACTCCATCACAATCGGATAAAATCTGAAAAGTTTGCTTACTATAAAGTCATTTATATTATTTGTTTTCATTCTTCCATTAACAGGAATAATGATGTTAATAGAATAAAAATATAGTAAAACAAAATAGAAGATTGCATTATGAAGCCGCAGCTCACAAATTCGACAATAAAGACCAATAAGTCCACTCCTCTACTTACTTCGAATGCCAGAATTATGAAACTGATACAGAATAAAAAGTATCCTCTCCGGAATGGACAAGTAGATATTTTAATATTTAGAAATCAGAACTAATTTTTCCTAAAATTAAGTAAAGATATAAAGAAGTTGATCCTTATATCCCTCCGAAGGTTAAGAAATATGTATAAATTAATCTTAAGGAGGAAGAGACAAATTTATTTGTTCCTGTGCCTCAAGAATAACTTTGGTAAAAATATGGAATAAGGTCAAAAGCCATATAACAGTAGCAGATCAATAGCAAGAACCATTTAAATTCATATTTGTAAATTATCAAAAAGGGACCGAAAAAAATGAATGAAAGATAATAGTAAATAATCAAAAAGCAAAATAGCACATTCAATGAATATTCGTGTTTTCCTCTGGTCGAAGGTGAATAAGTATTACACGCAAGAGAATACAAAAATATCATTACTCAATAATCTTAAAAGAATAATTCATTCCTAGAAAGAATCAGAGAGTCTATTAATTCAAAAAAAATAAACTATCTTAAAAATGTGAAACCCTCTGAAGTGCTTGAAGGAGGAAATGAGAAAGAGAATTATAGCTTTGAATATCTTGTCAATAAAATTGAATCTAGAAATATAAAAGATTCCAATTTGTTGAAAGAATCAGCTTTTTAAAGCCTTTCTCCCAATCGACTGAAAGATTACATTGATATTTTTCGCTGTTCAAAGCAAAATGAGAAAGATTTATAAAATAAGCAAAAAGAATGTAAATAAGAAAACCTGCAAACTTCTGAAAAGATTAAAAATTAAAATAATGCTGTTCTGGATAAATACTCAAGTTTTATAACTTCAAGCTTGCCATCTGTCCAAGAAAGACTTAAAGTAAGATATAATAAAATGATTGAAGTATAAAAAGGAAAATGAAATTTGATCAATCAATCACCAGTTTTATTCTAAACTCTGTCTGTTTTGTTTTTCAATTAATAGAAATTTTGTCTTTATGACTAATTGAATTCATTGTATTATTCGTATGTCCTTGAAGTTAATTCTATGATAAGGGATTCTCCATTTAGTTTTAATTATCCATTTTTTTACTCATATTAATAGTATTAGAAGTCAAGGATCTCATATATCTCATTTTTAATGCATTAGTCTTTTTATTCGTGACATCAGTTTAATACCACAGTTTTGAATGACTTTTCCTGTTTTTAGAATCATCGAATATATGCGTCTAATTATATGATGCTTCCTAATATTGAGGCGTTACTTTTTTAAGTGGATATATTTTAATAGTTTAAAACAAATTAGTATTTAATCCTTCATGTTTTTATTGTTCGTGTCTTTTTTTCAAAACATAAGCCAGGTACTTATTGCCAATACTTTTTTTTGGCAGGACTGGTAGAATTTTTTATTTATTTTTCGGAATGGTATTTTTTTGTAAAATAGTTGGTCTTGGATTAAAATTAACCGCATATTTATGAACTGGATTAGAAGAAGTAATATTAAGGCTTTTTCTTTTCATATGGAGGAGGCCCTCACGGATGACTGTGGCGCGAATATCGGCTGCGCTATAATTACTAAATTTTGGAATAATTTTGGTCTTAACCGGCCTCTACCAATCCTCCAAATAAAAAGTGTATTCGCTTGCGATTTGCAGAGTATTGATTGCTTTGGATTACATAATATAGGATTAAATTAATTGTTATAAGCTAACATATGCAAATTATCTTATTTACAGCATGAAGAAAAGCCAAATGTGTTTCAGTCTTCTTATCCCTTCAATTATTTTTTAATATTTTAATTAAAGCAGAAAATGATGATAGGCCATTGAAAAATTACGATATCATTATTATCTTGCCTTCTTCCTCTTGTATCGTATAATTGTAATTTTAAAACCAAACTTGATTAAAGAAGTCTAAAAAATGAAAATATTGATAATCTCGTAATTTAGAGCAAATAAAATATATTTTCAAGCTTCCAATCTAATTATTTACAGCCTTGGATTAAATGATCGTTATAATAATAAAATGTACGTTGACAGAATTCGGGAGACCTTTGAGAAAAAGGGATTTAGTAGTACTTCTCAGATCAACCAAACTAAATTC
>Ga0302268_1000303_pt1 | contig 31293 bp, 25 predicted proteins | sample III_Bog_E2_1_FD_194554 | JGI IMG/M metagenome (GOLD analysis project Ga0302268, IMG submission 194554) | Peat permafrost microbial communities from Stordalen Mire near Abisko, Sweden - III_Bog_E2_1 | ecosystem: Environmental > Terrestrial > Soil > Wetlands > Peat | place: Sweden: Abisko... | reverse complement strand
AAATATATAATTATTCCTCGCCATATATTATCGAATTTATTCATGTTTTTCCTAAATCAACCTCAAAAGAATTGAAATAAATAATAATTATTAGATCATAATCATTTCTTTTCATCCTGATAACTTTGATTCAGGAACAGCTTATTATCAATCCAAAAACCAATAACAATTTCCCCATTTCTCTTGTAGAAAATACCGTTCCCCTCAATCATATCCTTATCGAAAAGCCCTTCATACATTTCTCCGTTTGTTAATTTTATATATCCCTTTCCGTGTTTCGAATCATTTTTAAACTGGCCTTCATAGTACTCCCATTGATTGCCTAACTACGAAAAATCTTTGTAATTAAATTCCTCTATAAAGGTTATTGGCTATGAATTATATACTCTACCCTGTCCATTAAACTCATCATTTTACCAATGCCCTTCATAGGCTATTTTCCCATTTTAGTAGTAGAGTCGACCAAATCCATCCATCTTATCATTCTTCCACTCTCCTTCATAATGTCCTCCATCTTTAAAGTAGAGGCTTCCGTGACCATTTCTTTCATTATTCCATTTGTAACCTTCATACCGCCCTCGATCTGGAATCTCTTCCTCTATGAATTCTAGTTTCATACCATTTATTTATTAATTTCGAAAAATTGATAAATGGGAAAATTCAGATCGAATGCCATCGTTCTTTTTTAGAAAATCGATGCTGGATGGGCTGAAAGATTTTACGCCAATACTCTCTGGAATTTTAATGCCTCCATTCTCCCTATTATTATTATATTTTGTATTAGTTTCAGGTAGGTTGTTTAGAGCAGAAGTCAACGGAAAAGCGGTTGAAACTGAGAAAGGATTAGAAAATGAATTGGCTTGCTTTTGGGGAGTTATTGCTGAAGTTGAGAATGGGTTATTATTTACAAAGTTCCTATGATGTGGAGGAAAATAGCTTGGAGTCATGGGTTCAGGGACATCTTTTATATTTTCATCTTTTTGCTGTTTTTCACTCTGGGTTCGACTACTCTTTCTTTTAAGATCTATATACTGATGATACGGTGATTAACTATCATCCTCCCGACTCACAGTTTCTTGTGGATAATTTTTGAAGCTGGTAAACCGATTGACTTTTGCAATTTCCCCATGAAATTGAGGAGTGGACACATGTTCCTGATCTATGATTACTGCTGTCTATTTGTTAGAGAATATCTATCTTGGAGCTACTTTTGAATTTTTAACCATAATATTGTATACTTCAGGAATTTAATAAGTAAAAATTGGCTCATAGTTTGCAGCTTTCTTAGGCTAGTCAAATTACATTCTTTTTGCTTCCATCATCATAAATGGATTTGTTTTAATGGAGTTATTTATAAATTTATCTTTATTTTCATTTGGATAATATTAACCTGGAGTCATCTTTATTGAGTCGATACTTTTCGAACGTTAATTTAACCCAATAGGTTGTTGAGTACTATTGATAAGCAGAGGATTATGATAGATTACTTTTGATGGAGGAGGAGGAATGGGGCTTGCAACTTGAATGGGAGCACACATTTTAGTAGGAGGAGGCTGTAGCATAATAGGTGGAGAGATAACACGTTGATAAATGACTGGAAATGCATTTTGTCCTTGAAAGTTCTGAATATTATTGCCGTAAAAAGGTGGAGAAGAGGGAGGACTATTAAAAACCTTTCCATTAAAATTTTGCATGGTAAAATTAATTGGAACTGGTTCCTTGATGATTAAAGACTCCCTTCGATCAATAATTACATTTTTTTGGTCTACCATATTTTTTCCGTTTTGGTATTGTTCCTCTCCTCTGTGTTCGCGTTTGATTTATACCGCTTCATATTTAATAGGTCTTTCGATGAAGAATTTTTCTTGATCCTTTTCTGAGAATAAATTGGATTTGGCGTTCGATTCTGTTTCGTTGGTAAAATCTTCGCTGAGGTTATTATACCTCTATATCTTTTATATGATCTGCAAGAGAGTAGGTCTTTCTTTAGAATCAATCTTCAACATCTACCTCAATAAACCCGTCAAATTTTCACTAAATTTCTCACCGATTTTTTTCAGCAAACCCGGAATAATATCCAAATTCGGCCTTTTTCGGACGACATCATAGAGGTAGTTGTTGCACAACAATGAAATATCAACTATGATCATCGCAAGAATAAAAATATCGGATTTCTCTTTTTAGTAATAAAAGAAATTTTGGTCGTCGAGGCAATTCATTATTTAAGGGGACAGATGGACATTTATTATTTCCTTCTCTTTGGTTCTCATCGCCTACAAGTGGTTTTTTTAAAGCCCGAAAAGTAAGGGTTACGCCATTTTGACAAATCCATCCTTACTGATAAAAATCTGATCTGCAGTTAAGCATTAATGCGTAATTCCGTGAGTATACAGAGTATTAAGCGCAGTACAGCAACTATAGAGAATACTCCAAATATCGCTTTAAATAAAAGAATTGGTTCCGGCCCCAATGGCTCTTTCTTTAATTTACTGAGAAACATTTTTGAAGGAATATTAAAGGACCAAATACATTTTATAGTGAATTGAGCAGATTAAATCTTGCTGTTTCTACTTTATCTCCACCAAAGAGAGAATATGATTATTTTTAATTTGAGCACGTCCCTCGAGCAAAACCTTCAGCCGATCTATATCTGCAGGATTGGAACACGTCACCACTCGCATTAAGTACTCACGATCATCCTTTCGATTGCGCAAGAGAGCATTTCCATCTTTTTATACTTTGAATATTTAAAATTCCTCCTCTATTTTTTGTTTAGAATCAGCTTGTCCCATTAAAATATATTTATAACTTAATAACAGTTAAAAATATATTTGATGAGAGCATAAAACAGCACTCCTCCAGTCAAATTATATTTAAATAATAAATTTTATGTTTAGTTGAGAAGACAATTGCTGTTACATATAATTGACGGTAATATCAATATATCTATTCCTTCACTGAACAATTTATTCCTTCGTTCTTAACTTCGTTTTTTAGCAGGCCAAATTGCAAAGAGTCATTGCTAATAAGCGAATTGCCTGATGAAGCAAGAGAACCACTTCCTGAACTTACTTAACTGCCTCCAGTTGAATTCAAAAAGGCTATATTCATTGATTCCTTCTCATTAACCACTAAAGACTCATTGGTTTATTTCTTAGGTTTACCACTTTTCATTAAGACTGAGAATAACATCTTCTACAATTTTGAAAATGGAACTTCAACTAAAATAGTGCCAACAAAGCCGAAGAATATGCTGATAGCGGCTATGGCAGTATAAATAGGCAAAATAGTTTCAGGTGTATAATAGAAATCTACTTTCTGTTGATAGCTCATCTTTTAAACAATCATGAAGTGAATCAGATAGGTCCAGAATGAAATTTTACCAGTAAAATTAAAGAATTTTGTATCCATCAAGAAAAAGGTGATGTTCGGTATCTCTAAGAGAGAGGGTATAATTAGAAGATAAATCCCAAATGTAAATGAAATCTTTTCTATTGAGAGATATATGGCGTGAGCTGCCTCAGGCCAAGTATTTCCCAACTGAAGATCATGAGGAACTATTATCGTTGCCAGCATCAATCCACATCCAAGAAATTGAGAAAGCCAGACCAACCATCTTTTTTTAATCATCTGAGCCTTTAGCTTTACAAATACATTTTTGTTTAAATTTATATCGTTTGGTGATTACTTGAGCTTCTTTTTAACTTACAAATACTCCATATGCAATAATCCGAAAATAAGCCCCAGAATATAGGGAGGGCACCTAATCCAAGGCTTGATATATATATTGATGAAGTACTCATTCCACTTCACAAAATCTCTAAGATGAGTGACCTGCACAATACCTCGCTAAATAACTTCATAAATGTTAAGAGATACTCCAAGCGAGATCATCAATATAAGAGAAACATATCCAGCAATTCTATTTTTGGTATAGAGAAAGATGAATAGTAAAGAGAAGATGAATATCTGCATGTCGTTCTGCAGATACCACCCCCATCCCATGCACATTTTTTATCCATTGTCTACCAAGTTATCCACAAATAAAAGAGTTTTCCAAGACTAGGAGCAATAAGGAATTTGGCCAAGAGTATTATTCTCTTTCCAGAGCGGTCCACTGCCTGTATGGATATAGACTGAGTAATAAATGAGGATAGTCATGATGTATGATGGCCAAAATCTCAACAATCTATGAACTATTGCCATCGGATACTTCAGTACGCTTTTAGATTTTTATCTCATAAATGAGTAGGCTACCAAGAATCCTCCTATGAAAAAGAAGACATCGACTGCCAAGAAGGCACCTACTACAAATAAGTAAAAGAATTTTTATACTTGGGCAGGAATACCTTATATGTTGACATCATATTTGAGTCTTACTGAAAATTGATGGCCAAAGATAACCCAGAACATGCATATAGTCTTTATTCCGTTGAAAACATTGAGATAATTGGATTTATAGGTAAATATTTTCATCGATTCAGAAATATTAAAGCTTTGGATGACTTTATCAACTCCACTATATCTTTCTTTCTTATTTCTCCATCCTTTTATAAAGGATATGATGCTCATAGCTATTAGCAAAAAGATAAATACTATTGTTACATAAAACCATGGCTAATATTCGTAACTATAGTTTTGAGGATTGAGGTCGATACTACCCACTGATAATGGAGCACCGACAGTCTTTATAATCCTTTCTTTATTTTCTTCCAATTGTAGATTCATAAACTATTGGACCGTCTATCTGGGGCAAATAGCCGGAAGACACATGCCAAGATAAAGAGATGCGTTGGCCTTGGTGATGTTGTTAATAAAATTAGCCATAAAGTATGATGAATTGGAGGGCATGTCCATGCAGTCCTAAATCAAACCCATTTGCCCGAAGAACTTACCTGAATTCCGCATGTATTATTGATCTTGAACTTTGATCTGGTTCAAGCACTCGATATCCATATTTCTTTAATAGGATTATTAACTATATTAGATTTAATTAATTAGGAAGATAAATATTAATCTGATAATTTTTCATACATCTTGATATTACATAAATTTAGAAAGAAAGTAATACAAGCATCAAAAGGTTCATGAGGAATGTACATAAATGTATTGTTTTTACAATTGATCGCATGAACTTAAATACTTAATACATGTGTCCATATATTATATTTTTTTCATAATTAACGCTCTTTTTCTTCTTCTCATCTCCATATATTCTTATTTGGAAGATTCTTTAGTTGATCTTGATTTAAATGGTTTTGCTCTAGTTTATTCAATATTTTCTTATGAGAACATTCTGCTTTAGCTTATGAGGATTTAATTGAGGCGCGATAAACTTTATGTTGTAGGAATATTTGTTGATTATTTTAGACTATTATCTTTATTATAGAAGCTAAGACTCAAATTTGAATCTTCTTCATCGCCAGGATAGGCTTATGGGATAATTTTTAAACCAGCTATTTTTATTTGCCTAAAAGCTCCCTGAACTAGGCGTTGATCATAAACTTTTTTGAAAGATTTTAGTTTTGAAAAAATAGGTTCAATCGAATAATCTTCTCTTTTGTCTTTTTCTCGATTTTAAGTTTTATCTTCACAGTTCAGCAATATCTTGAGAAATGCATTGGACTTCAACTTTATAAGTTTATGATAGAGTTTTTTGAAAGCAAGCACAATTGTTCTAGGTCTTGGCATATTTAAATGAATAATAACTGTTAATAAGATAACTAAAACCTAAACATATTAGGCTTTATTATTTTAATGGAATAAAATGAACAAGAAAAGATAAATAAGTAATACTCATTGATTTTATTAGCTACCTACGTCTCTGAACAAATATTGTACGTATAACGATTACCATTTTACTGTAATAATTTCAGTTATGAAAAATTGCCTTGATTTGGAAAAATTAGAAGGACTACCACCTCAATTCAAGAACATAATTAGCAAACCATAATCAACTCCAGTATCATTTGACAGTCTGACTGACGCCAATATTGAAAAAGCAGTTAATTATGTCAAGACTAAAACTGTAATGCAATTACTTAGTCCTCATTAGTTGAGCGAAAGAGATGTAAAAAGGTCTGATAATCCTATCATTCTTATTTTTTGTCAGCCATCTGAGTAGTTGAATTTACAAAAAAATGAAATTTTTCCTTATGTTCCAGTTTCTTATGCGAGTTGGCTTTAAGCAGCTGGAGCAAAATGCATACCGATTTCTTATAACATCAATGAAGGATCAATGCAATTTTTATTGGAACGGTCTCATGGACTTTTGATTCCTGGAGGAGGGGCAAATTTGTATAAAAGTTATTAAAACAAAGAAGGCTATGGCCCAATGACTGTAGGCTTTTTAAAGATATGGAGATACATCCAAAAAATGTGGAGTAAAGGTATAAACTATCCCATCTGGGGAACTTGTTTAGGTTTATAAATAATGCTCATTGCCATATCAAATGACATAAAAATTTTAAGTAACCTCAACTCACGAGGGCACCAGGTATAGATTTACTCTGACTACAATAACTCAATCATATTAGGGAAACTACCCCTTCATTTAAGGCTGCATTTATAGAATAAAAAGTTAATTAATTTTTCTCATATGCATGGAATAACAGTTAAGAAGTTTATTAATTCTCCTAAATTAATGGAAAGATTAAAGATAGTTGCTATTTCCAAAGATAAAGATGGAAAATGGTTTTGTTCGGCCATGTAGGGTCGAGATAGACCCATTTTCTTATCACAATTTCATCCTGAAAAGCAGGCTTTCCAATGGACCAGAAAAGGATAAATAATTACCAATAAATATTCAGTAGACATATCTCAAGCCTTAGCTGAAAGTTTTATCAAGGAATGCCTTAAATATAAAGCCTAAAAAGCTTTTGCAAGTCTCTCTTAACTTCAATTTTACATGTTCCAGCAATTTAAACAAATTTACACTCTCGAAAAACATTATAAAGTTTACGCAATTGATTTTAAGTTTAGAGAATACGATCGTGAACATAAAAAGAAGATCGGAGAAAAGACCACAGCTGTAACTTCTAAAAAAATAGCTTTTTGATTCTCAAGTATAAATTAATAGTATTGATTCCAATTTGATGATTTATTTGCTTTTATTTTACCACTGATATCAGCTTGATTTAGAGTGTTTGTATAAAATATTTGCGTTGATGATTAGAAAGAATAGCGAAAAATCTGATGATTCCTTTGACTCATCAGCTGACCTTAATGAGTTAGAGCTTACTTAGTCCACAAATTCCTTGCCAGATCATGAAAGAGTTAGAACCGCCAATGTAGGATAATTTTAGGAATTTATGCTAACGCCATAGACTATATCAAAACAGAAAAAATAAATAAATAGTCAGACTTAGCCACCAATTGACATGTTTATTGGCTTTAAAAATGGATGTGGGCGAAAATAAATTCAGATAAACCAAAGCAAACTGAAAAAGGCAAAACAATTTTTTGACGATTCGCAGAATGAAGACAATGACAATTACTTTTCTCTCAGTCTTTTTAAGAAGGCAGGTGATGCTGACTCACTGGATGATGTCTTAGAGTCTTAAAATAAATAGCAATAGATTTCGATGCCTTGCTTCAAAACAGTCGGTAGAGGTATTTAAATACAAATCAGTTAATAAGCCAAATAAAAAGTTCATACCCTTTTTAATGAAATGTAAAGCACCCGCAAACCAACTAAACTTAAAAAAACCTCCAAATTTATAACAGATAGTATGATAAAAACTGTTAACATTCCATCAAAAATAAAAGACATATTTGTAAAACAAAATAAAGATAAATAGTAAGATTAAGTTGGTAAAAATAAAAAAGAGTTGTTTAATTGGGAAAAATACTAACTATAACTCAAGAACTCAAAGAATAAATAAATTAGATTGTCACGGAGTAAATATAAAAGGAAGACTCAATCTAAGAAAAAATAAAAATAATGTGCTTTACCTTTAATGATCAGAGAGTATGACTTAGTAAAACTATCATCCTTAAATATTGATAAGACTACATAGATTAAATTATTAAAATAGTTAGCAATTCGGAGTAAATCCATACAAACAATAAAATTTAATCATGTCACTGCATAATGCTCCATTTTGCATTGTGTTCTCTGTAAAATACAGTACAACTCTTCAAATTTTGGAAGTTAAGAACTCTACGATATCATGGACAAATCTTTCGCTAAAAAAAACATCAGCAAAGACCTATTTCAAATTCTATACGAATAAGTCAGCTTTAAATTATTAAAATATTAAATTATGTGGCCAGATGTAATTAATAAACTCTGCCATCCGAGTAATCTAATAGTTTAAATCAATAAAAAATTACTTCAGCTTTAAAAAAATCCAGAAAGCAGCTATTTAAGGTACTGCATAATGAATGATCTGATAGGAAGAAAAGTGAGTGTAATTATCAAATAAAAGCAGTTTAACGAAAAAATGTAGATAATATTTTTGAAGATATCTGATGGATGGACCTCTGTATGGGCAGTCATTGAGTCACACAACCATCTTTATAGATATCTTCTCAATGATCATAAACTACGGGTAGGCACTAAACTTTGCATTTCTCTTTGGAATCTCCATCCAATATCGAATATCCTTTAATATTGCAACTAAAATATAACCCAAACCACTTGTATCTAGTTTTACTATAATGGATCAATAATTTTAAAATCAAATGCTCGATTAGGCTTCACTCCTGAATAATTTTACAGGCCATTAAACAAGTGCAGTGCTAAAGGTGGATTTATTCCTGTCGTTGAAGGGATAATCATAAGACTTTTTAAGGGAAAGGAGAAGAGTAAAAAGAATAAGAGCTAATATGGTTCATTTTCTAATCATTTCGCTTAGATACTGACGCCTGAGGGATACACTTGCATGGTCAAGTTCATTCTGGGATAATAAAATAGTCTTGTAGAATATTTTCGTCTCTATCATTGCTTTTATTTCTATAAATTGAAGATTAATGAAGATAAAATATTATCGTATTTGTAAAGCAGCAAATTTGAAGAAATTAAATGGAGTAAATCTTAATAAAAATAACAGATTTATCCAAAATCAATCATCAGGCTACTATCACTGAGGATGATAAACCTTAAATAGATGATTAATCTAAAAATAGATTAAATTTATGATTTCCTTTGGGATGGAAAACAGACCAGAATGAAATCAAGTGAAAAAATTGTAGTTGAGATTTAAGATTAAAAGATGGAATCCATTGAAACTATCTATCAGCAATTTAAGCTGACCAATAAAGGAAGTGACTCTCTTATTTTTAGACGTTAAAAATATAGCAGTCAGCTGCGTAGAATACCAAAGATCTATGAAACACTAGTTATTTGATAGAAAATTACCCTATTATTATTTTAATCATTAAAACAATTAATATAGAAGACAACATTTTAAGAGTGCTATTTCTATTGGTGCAGAAACTATAAATACTCATAATCATAATATATATTTATTATCAAATTAGCAAGACTAAATCAAGTCCATACTTCTGTATCTATTCATCATTAATTGCACGATTTCTTGATCTTCCAAACTATAATTCGCAATGCTAAATCCCTTCGCCATCGAGAAAGACATACTCAATAAAGTCGCTGCAATTAAAAAAGTTGTCAATGCTATTAAAGAAACAGTGGGGTCTAAAATTCTTTAAAAAGCCGATAGATATAACTTTGAACTCGACCAAGACATATTAGATCAATGTACAAATGTGATAGCCCAATCCACTGCCATTACAAAATGCTATGTGTGTAAAATTTGCAACAAAACATTCAATGATGGACGAAAATTAGGAGGGCATGTCTCTCGAGCCCACAAATAAAATGAAGAATATATGTCCGACTCATAATCTCTTGAAGATCTTTCCGAGAAAGAAAAGAATAGAATATCCCAGAAACATAAAAAAAGAGGAAAAAAATTATTAAATAGCTCTTTAAAACGTTTACCATAAAATATAAAAATGGATGAATAGCCAGATGCATCAGTGTTTGGATTTATGAACAGTGATTGCAATGCAGTGAAGATAGAGGAGGTCTACTACAGTTCTAGCGATTAAAAATGAAATGATTATGATCACATCAATCTTATTAATACGATTATTCAACCTTTCGATCATAATAGGATATTTGCTTAAATTTATTGATTATGAGACTGCAAGATTAATATTTAGCATAAATTTAATAATTCTTGCTTCTGTAATTATTAAGATGGAATAATCGAAATAAATTTCAGGAATAGACTCAGTCAATATTGACGAATTTATATGGTCTTAAGCAGATGATAAGTCACAGGCGGGCAAGGATAAAGACTCTTCCTTCCAGATGTATACTGTCAGTAAAACACTAAAAAATGCCAATATCTTATAGCATCTCAAACCAGACTATGGGTCTTTGGGTTAATTTATGAAGGACGTTGGTATGAGCAAAGACTTTCTTATGCACAATCGAAAGTATTTATGTCATAACTCAGAAAAAAAATGGACCAGCAAGATGATGTGTAATAGAAAAAATTAAGATCAACATTAAGAGATAAAAATTTATAAAAAGTTCTCAAGCAGGAGCATATATCTCCTTTCTAAAAAAGTATTGCTAGTAAAATGATTGTCGAAAATCTATTTTAAAAGAATTTTGGAACCACTCTAAATGCCTTTTGTTCTCAAAACTCGAAGTTATAATATGGTAAAAACAATTTTTCAAGCGTGCAAGCTTTAGGAGACATTCTGTAAGAGATCCTAAAAAAGCCAAAATAGTAGAATATTCGTAGCACTTAAATAAACAAACATGAATTACCAGTCCTCCAAAAAACAAAAGGTTAGCATTCTCACAAATAAGTGATAATAGCTGGTGCAAAATAAAAGATTAAACGAATCAAATAAATCAAGTAGCAGTATTATAGTCTAAAAAAATATGTTGTTGATGAAGACAGCTGGTATTTAAGAGAGATGCGGGATGGGAAGGAAAATGCAGTTGAATTGGAAAAGAAATACAGTAGTCACTCTCATAAAAATAGCAGCCCTCAATTTGTTATCGAAAATTCAGTTATTAACTTCAATTCACTCATCGAGCATCTTAAGCCAATTACTGCTGAAAATATATCTGTTATTAAACTTAATAGAGTGAGCATTACAGATGACACTCTCTGCTTTATGCTTGATTACTTTGCCAGATTTAGTACATCTCTTCAAGAACTTGTCCTTGAAAATATTAAATGCATCAACACTGAGAAAATCAGCCTTAAAATTAAGCAGTTTGTTTAGCTCACCAAAATAACTCGGTTAATTCTCAATAATATTGGATTAAAGAGTAGAGATTTTTGCCTTCTTTGCTTAGGAGTTGGCTCAAAAGGATCTTTCGATTACATCAGTATTAAAGACAATGATATTACTGAAGTCGCTAAGAAATGTTTGGATGTATTGAAAAAATTTCATAAGGAAACAATGTTTGATTTTTCTGGAAATCCAATTCAAAAATAGTTGAAAAATAAGCCTGGATATCAGCAATGTTTTCTCCCCTATCAATAATGATCCAATCATACTGTTATTGTTATTTATCAAACTAAAAAATATTGTGCTCCTCGAAAATTCTTTATTCAAGCTAGGTAAAATGCATTGCAATTTTATTATTTTTGGTGATTTTAAATCATTAGTATCCTATTCAGAATTACAGATATGAAAAGAAAAGGAAATATAAATCAGTTTTGCCTCTCAAAATATCGCTCGCTAAGTTATCCCAGTTTCCTGATTTAATTTTTAATTTTGTCGTTTTGTTTGAACCTATTAAATGTAATGACGGGTTCTTTCCTATAAAATTTAATCTTTCCTTGCCTTTAGGCAATTTATGTCGAATCTTCTATACTTAATTTTAGTTTAATTTTTTGGAGCTCAAGCTTACGCTTATTTTACAGCATTATATTTAGTTGTTGTTGGGGATCATCGTGTTATAACTCTTACTCAAGCATATCCAGCTTATTTTTGGCTTTATTCGCCATGATATTTGGAATAAATCTCTCGAAGCGATTGACAAACTATGAAATCGCTTTACTGTTATCTTTCTTTAAATCCTTAAATTATTTCGATTTATGTATTTATTCTCCCTACTTTGGATTTCCAAGGGATAATGTCTGGAATTATTTTTGTTCTTGATTATCGATAAAGCTCAAACGTTTTTTGTCTCTTATTAAAACATTTTTAAGTCCTTTCTTATTTTGATATTTTCGTTAGGTTGAAATTTATTTAAAGTCGGGGATTGCTCCAACTGATACGCGATACATGACATTGTTTTTATCGGTATCTTTTTCCTTCTCACTTATATCCTTTGATTTGTATCTTTATTTACCCTTTTACAGGACCTTTAATGTGCGGGTTTTGTGTGTGGATTTTTTAAGTTGTTGTGAATCAATTTCATTATAAGTTTTTTCAATAACTAACGATAAGTCTTGACTCTATGGATAAAAGATTTGATCACTTGAAAAATCTAACTTCTTTCCTTATTTTTAAAAGATATCGAAAACAATTTCCGTTCTATGTATCTCAAAGGGCCCATCTTCCTTTATAAAACTTTTAAACTCACTATCAAATTTTTTATCAAAGATAGTATTCAGTTTGATCTTAAAATCGATTTAATCTTTCTCTGGTTCTGATTCAGAACCGGACTCCTGCTCATTTTGCTGATCATATGAAATATATTCATTATAGTTTTATCGGATATTCTTTTCAGATTATTGATATTTGGGACTATTCTTGTCTAAAAAATAACGAGTTGCTATTAAGAGACTGTCTGCCATCTGAAAAATATCGAGAGGACTAAAAGATTTTGGTTGGATATTAGAACGATATCCAAACCCTGATGTTTAAATTGTAAGCACATTTTATGATCGAATTATTTTGCTGATGGTCGCCCTTGCAGTGGATTATTTATCTCTGGATAGCCCAAAAGTGCAACTGGGCATATAAAACATTGGATTTTGTGCTTGAATAAGATAGGGTAATATGCGGCAGGTATAGTTATTTTGTTTGCAAGCGTAACAAAAAAAGTTGTAATTTTTACTGTGTCCATGAAAGTCAAAGCAAATTTATATTCTCCATTTTTTATGATATGATTGTATCTTTTTTTTAATTTCGTATATCTGAGGATGGAAAATTTTAGAAGGATCTCGCCATCGTCTGTTCAAGTCCACTCCTGTAACATCACAGCGAAAATTACCATATATCACACCATCGACGTTTACCATGGGGTATATTTTAATGATGAAATTGTCTAAAAGATACTGAGTTTAGGGGTTTACTTTTAAAAGAGAACGCATCACTCCAAAAATTAGGAAAGATGACCACACTTATCCTGGATGTTGTCGAGCCATTAAAATAATCATATGCTTTTAATTATCCTTTTTTTCAGAATTTTTACTTGTAAAAGTTATCTCTGGCACTTCATTGTTACAAATCGAGTGGCAAGCAGTAGAAATAGTAACTTTTACCTTCCCGATTTTCTCTGACTCTTGTTGAATATCATAAATATCCTGAATCATTTTGGAATATGAGTATGGAATTGTAGTTGCGATCATAATATAGTCCTTATCATTATGAAATTCAATGTCGAAACTCAGAGTATACATTTTGGCCTAAGAGGTAGCACGAATATTTGATTCTTAGAAAGTAATGTTATTGCCTGCTTTATACCATCCTGATTGTCCTTTTAAAGCTTCTTTCATTGAAAATACAGCTACTTGTTGTCCATTTTTGTAGAAATTTAACATTTTTTTCTAAGTGATGGAGTAATGTACATAATTAACTATCTTGAATGTATATTTCACTCCTTTGCGAGCATTTTGAATGGAAAAATAAAACCATTGATTATACCCAAGAGTATTTGTGTCATTAGATATGAAAAGATGATACTCATGTTCATAATTTTTCCTGAATGCGCAATGGAGATTTCCACTTTAAAAACGAGAGTCAAAATATAAATCGTCTTTGCTTATGCCAGATTATTATAATTAAAAAGGCTTAATCTCTTTCCATAAGGAGCAGCTTTTATCTTCAATATTCATCAAAGGAACTTAATTTTCTTTTTTAATTACATTTGTACTTATGAATTCATTTTAGTGGGTGAGAGGTTCATTTGACTGCCGACAGTATTTTAAGGAATACTTCTAACCAATACCGTACTACTTGTAGGGATGCTCAGGAGTGTGATTCAATTTTTATTTGCGTCGGACGCTTGGTTAGGATACTTTTCCTTCATTGCGAAGAGTAAGGGGTGTATCATAAGCAAATGAAGGCTCTTTTCTAACTGAGCAAACTCGTACTTAATGAAGCCATCAACAAATCGATAATTAACTTGAAAGTTCTTGCGAGTAATGTTGGCGGTTGGTTATTTAATGGCAGCTAACTTAATTAAATGTTTCTTGACTTCCACATCACTTGGAATAAATCCTTCCTCTTAGTCTGAATATTATTTCATTCAGTTTTATTATTCATAGGTAATTCAATATTAACAGATCGAAGTTAATTGCACAAATTATTAAAACACTTTTCTTAAACACTATAAATCATACTTCCTATAAATAACCTTGCCTCCTCTATTTTCAATTAATCTTTATGTAACTATTTCAATGCTAATAGCTGTTAAAAGTCCTCAGTTTATTCACCTTTATTGATTTTTCAGTAAATTTGATGATTGTAACTGATATAATTGTTAATTATCAACTAAAGACAAATTATAAAATCTATCAATAATAATCTCTTCGATCGTAGTCCAATATATAAAACTTCTTGCATCATCTTATATAATTTTTATTTAAATAGAGAATCATAATTCGGAAGAGTTCATGACATCCAAAAAATCTACACTATCACCAGTCAATCACTTTCAACCCACTCCCTTAATTTCAAAGAGGCCATCGGCTCTGGCAACCAATGAAAAAAAAGATTGCTTCAGTTTTTTATGTCCATAATGCGGAGAACAAACGGAAAATGCCACTCAGAAAGTAATAGGACGAACTGCATTAGCTTGGTGTGCTTGTCTATTTTTAACAGTGGGAGTTTATGGACTTTGCTTATATCCACTAATCACTGAAGACTGTAAAACTACTGAACATGTTTGCGTGAAATGTAAGGCAGTAAAGCACAAAATTTAACCCCGTTGTTGTTGATTGTTTTTTATTTTATTTTAAGTATTAAGTATAAGTAATTGTTAAATTTTAATCTAAAGTAAAAAGCAATGAATCATTTACACTGAATCCTAGAAATAAGACTCTGGTTGGCCAAACGTGAGACATATTTCTCCAAGCAGACAAGATAAGAAAGACTGTTTCCAACTTTTTTATTGTTACTGACCATTTCTGCTCCATGATCACAGATTATTTCTCTTAATATCTTGCAGTTCTCATAGTTCCGTCGTGTTTAACCTCCAAAAATTTCTTTAATGTGGGCCATAGTCAAGTTAATACTTTTTTTTTGCCATTTATCAATCTCAGCCTTAGTGCTCTCATAGTATCTTAAATTTGTATAGATTGGTTCATATTCATTGAGGAATTTATAAAAAAATAACAGGATAAATTTTGGCACATTCCCATTTTTTTTCAGCACATTGTTTAGGGAAGGATGAAATATTTTGCGTCTCTTGATTTTAGAAATTCTCTTTTATGGGATGCGTTCATGGGTAGTATTCAATGAGATATTAGCCTCAAAATCTGAAGAAGAAACACCTGAAGATCTTTCTAGTGTCAAAAAGTCATCTGGATCTTAAAAAGGCTTCGATTGTCTCTAAAGAAACATGGATTCACTCATCATTTTAATTATCTAATTATTATAGAATTAAGTATAATGCTTTGGATATAAATAGGTGGCAAAACATTGATTCAAAAAATCATCAATTCAGTTTCTAAAGAGCTATTGTATGATCCATAAAGAAGAATGTCTTTTCACTTTCTATAAAATCAACAAAAATTTATGCTAAAACAAAATGATTAAAATTATACTTAATACTCCCCACAAATACAGAATAATAAAACTACCTGTCTGACCATGGATAAATTCTAATCAACTTAATAAATTGAAAAATAATGAGAATATTAAATCCAAGTGATTAACAATCTTGGTGAAGCTGGTAAACTTAAAATATTAAATCGTTCTTAATTGTTTGACTACTTATGAAAATAATAGATATGAATACTGATGTATATTGATAAAATATTCAATAGATAATGATACTTTCCATCTTTTATTATTTCAAAGTCTGATAACGTTATATCAATCAATTCATCAATCACACTTCTTTGCAGCATCCCTTATTTTTATTTGATTTAAATGTAGTATCTTGCTTTAGAGAAAATTTCTCAGTCGTCTAACGAAGTTTAGCCGGTTGTTGATTCTGAGGCTATTCCTTATCTACTTTTTCATTGACGACTGGCAAACTTTTTCCGTTTTAACAATGGTCAACTATCATATCGATAATACAATTAAAAAGCTAATCTAATTTTTTACCCTGCTTAGCAGATACTTCAAAATTCTTGCATTTATATTTGCTGGCTTCAAGTTATCCCTCTTTTTTGGAAACTTACCTCTCGTCTTGCAGGTCTGCCTTATTACCCACAAACACTTTAATAGCATCTTGCATTTGATGCTACTAAAACATGCTGTTCCATATTTTGATATTTTACAAAGATGCCTTCCTAGTGATGTCGTAGACCATGACTGCACAATGTGCATCTTTCATATAGTTTGGAATTAAACTTCGAAACCTCTACTGTCCTGCGGTATCCCACAGTTGAATTCGAAAATGCCTGCCGCTTCGAGTCACATTTTTGATATGAAAATCAATACCAATAGTCGGCTGAATGCAGATACAAATACATTGAGACCTTCTTAAAATTTGTCTTTTATATACTTCTCAATGATTGAAGATTTGCCGACTGACTGATCACCAAGAAAGATTATTTTGAATTTAGTTCGACCACCTCCAATTGTGCTTGATGACACACTCATTTAACTTATATAAAACAGATTGTCAGAATTTTTGAGGATAAAATCGGAATCAACATTAGAAGTTTAAACCATATACATAATAAAGTATAACGATGAAGCACTCTGCAAGAAAAAACATGACTTATCAAGTATCAACATTATGCCTTATATTATCAATATGATGGAATAATCTAATAAATTGTTCAGCATAATATTACTATTCGATTGAATAGGCCAGAGAGACGTATAGGATAATTACAAATCGTTCAAATCAATTTTATTATTCATAAATTATTATGACAGACAATCGATCATAGGATAACGAAGAAGTAACTATCAAATAAATTAGCATCGTTTTCTCAATATTAGAATCATCATCGAGTAAGCTGGCAAAACTGCTGAATAATTGGTTGAATAAGTCGACGTGTCCGATTGCCTCGATGAGACCGGAAACCTTTACATACGCAAATTGGTCTTGCTGTTAAAACAGGACTACAATTTTAGTCTCGAAAGTACAAACCACATCATTTAGATAAGGAAATTTATTATTATTTGTTGAGTGGAGATATTTGGGTCAACTGCGGCATTGATCCTGTGAGCGAAGAAATGAGGGTGAGACAGTAAGATTGGGAAAATGTCGAACTGATTATTAGAGGCAAAGACTTAGGAGTGTCTCTTGTTCACAGGCTGATGTCGTTCTAAAATTTAAGCACAGGAGAGTAGAAGGATCGAACTTGCGCTGATTAAATGGCCGAAAAGAGTAAATGCCGTCGGACTAAATAGAGAAGAATAGGCCACATAATAGACAAAGTTATATAGTGGCGCAAATTTTACTCTGGAGTCATTAATGAAAAAAATCAGCAAGTGAAATATTCACTGGAAGATGCCGCTCGGGAAGTCAAGATTTCAAAGAAAAGCCTAGATGATTACTTGTTTCAAATTCGATTCGGACAGCGTTATGGTTTTAATTTCAACGAACACTACAATGATAAAGTAGGAGTCTTGAGAGATTTTGTGAGACAGAGAAAGAAAGTGGATAAGACTGAAGTAAAGAATAGAAAAGTTCAGCAACGCCAAAATTAGAGAGAGGAGTAGTGACTGATTATTTATTTAGTCTTTGGCTTAATATTGCAAAAGTTAAACAATAGTGATTTTGACTTCAAGCAATATAATTCATGAGTGATAAATTAAATATTTTAACTTCCATGATCATTTTAACTAAATTTTTATTGATGAATTTATAATCTAAAATGAACGTAGGGAAGCATCGATCGAATAGTAGCTATTCAATAGAAAAAGATAATATGAGAAAAAGGATTATCTCAACTACTATCCTGCAACCGTAGATGGTTTCTGAGCCAGTCATTTCACCTGTTCACCTCCATCGCGCTTAATCATTGACTTAAAGTGAGCCAAGCAAGGCGAGTATTGATAGGAACATAAAATTTCAGCTTGATCAGTTGGAAAGAAGGATGGTATAACTTCATGCTGATGTCCGTTCAGCTCGGCAATAACTACGAGTAAAAATAAAGCTAGTTAGGAGTTAAATGAAAGAACATCGATGCTTAAAAGTACTCTTGTCTATGATTAACTATATGTGATCAAAGCTGACCTGGATAATAAGATAAATGGAGTGAATCATCTTGTTTACTCAGTGAAAGCCTGCAGTTAAGAGAGAAATCTTGAAATAAGATCTGGATGTAATAAGTTATGGGAACAAACTGAATAACTTAGAGGAATACTATTTAATTTATAGATGAAGATAGAGGTGGTGGAATAAAAAATGGGTTTTTCCTGAAGATTATTTATATTTGAATGCCTGTATTTTTATAAATTTAATCAAAGCGCTAATTATACCGCTTAAATAAATCTTTATAAATTTAGTGATTTTATATACTCAATAATAAGGGTGAATTCGGAAGCCTATATCGGAATTTAAATATTTATAAAAAATCAAGAACGGGAAGGCGATATTTTGATAAAACTTTGGTTCCTCTATCAATCTAATTTATTTTAATTTGAAATTTATAAATCAAGTAATTCAGACTATACTTAGTTCAAAACTAATAAGTTAAAGAAGGTAACTTCAGAATATTTGACGCAAAAAGGCTCCCAATTAATATTCTAAGCTTTGCTGTTGGAAACAAACTCCATTTTATCAGGGATAAAGACAAATAGCTTACTTTTTAAATATTTAATTCACAATATTATAACATTTAAAGATGAAGGAATATAGAATTTTCAAATGAGTGAGTCGTAATAGCTGCAAAGCTCTTCTCGACTAAGTTTATTGTCATGTTGAGAGTTGCATTGAAGAAGCAGCCTTTTAACTGATCTCAATGTTATAAAAAGGCCAGCTTTGCTGTTTTAATCAAAATCTGTTAGCATTTGCAAAATTTCATCTTCTTAGAGGTAGTGAGCATTTTTTTTGCTGTATTTTTCAAACATAATATTGACCATAGCCTCGGATTATTTTTGATATCCTATTTTAGTGAGAGATCTTGATACCAAAGGTCTTTCTGATGAATGGGGGTCCATACTGGGCAAAGAAATAGCGGTCCTAATTAATTTACCTTATTTTTTTCCTGCTAATTGAATCATGAGATAAAGATAATATTTAATTATAATGCAATATAATTACCTAAAGTAAAACCTCCTTTTTTATGGATCGAAAAATGGATGTCATACAAATTAAATCATCTTCATATTTATGAATAAACCCTATAAAATCATTAGAATTTATCAACATTATTTTTAAGAAATTGCTTTGCAACCATTGAAACGATTTGTTTGGTCATCTCCCAAATTTATTTACAAACAATATATGAATGCTATTGAAGATAACATGCCTAATAAAATGCTTATTCTAACTAAAACAAATTAAAATAATCTAAATTTCATAAAAATATATGTGATGAATCACCTTTATTAAATCATAAAATTCATCATAAAAAATATGAAGATCTGGTTCATACTAAAATTGAATTTCAAAGTCATTTATTAAATGAAAATATTATTGCTATTCGGCACTATTTTTTGCAGATTTAATGAAGATAATCAAAATAATCTTAATTATTTTATTAGAATATTTAAGTTATAGTTTTAGTTTCATGACTATGACGATAAGACTATTTTATAATATTTGAAGGCATTAACATAATATCAACCATAAGTTGAAGGGAAAGTGGTGGAAACAAATAATATCAAATTTCATAATTACTATTTTGATATTCACATCGATAAGCGTGATTTTATTAATGACTGAAGCATATAACTATGAAATAGAGGTTATTTAATAAAGACAGTAATATAAAATAGCTATGATTTCATTAACTATGATATTTATAAACTATTAATATGAAGGAAGATGATATGAAAGAACCGCCGATCAATAGAGATAACCAATCATAACTCAGTGAATCTGCAGTTTCACTTGAAATGTTTGCCAAGGCAAATAGATCCATAATTGTGAAGAATAATAAAGCATTTGCTGTTGGGTTGTTCTCTTTACAGCTCTTCCTTATCTTAATGTTCGGTGTTTTCATTCGCCCAACGCCTTATGTTAACAGTCTATCTTATAATAACACTACACTAGATGGGTTAGATAACGGACTGGTCACAGCAGTGGGAGCTGCCTTGCTTGTGTTAGTAGGTATTTAGTAAAATATCATAGGATTTGGGCTGTATTTTTCTTATCTTAAAAACACGCTTTGGTCTGGACTAGGCTTTAACTTTCTCATTACGGTTATGGTTTTTCAATACTATTTTTTAATCAACGGATTTTGGTCGAAGGCCAATGTTCAAAGTTCAGATTCAAGTTTTAGTGGAACCTACATTCAAGCTTATCTATCAGATGAAAATGGAGATATATCAAACGGAGGAACAGATACTCTTGGGGCAACGGCAGTTGGTGCCTTCAAATGTGCTTTATCAATGTGTATTGCTTTTGCAGCAATTGGGGGTCGTGGAGGACCTCTCTAGGCATTAATTATAGTAGTTGTTGGGGTAGTCACTTATGAACTAAATCGTCAAATTTTATCATTGTTTTCAGTTAACGTGGGAGGAACCATGACAGTATTTTAATTTGGAGGATTTTACGGAACTACCATAGCTGTTTTACTGAGATTTACATCTCAAAGTACCGGCCTTAAGCATCATAAAGAATATGTCAGTCAAAAGTTTAATGTAATTCTGTCCTTGGTGGGAGCTGCCTTTTGTTGGGTATTTTTTCCTGCCATCAACATGGATATTGCCACTACTCTTTTTATTTATTCAAATGGTGGTATCAGTACAATTTATTGTATTTCTGCTGCAGTGGCCACATCCATTGCTTTCTCGCTTATTCTTAACGGAAAATTAATGTTTAGAGATGTAATAACTGCTCCAATTGCTGGTGGAGTTGTTATCGGAAGTGCTGCAATATACATTTATAACCCTTTAGAGTCTCTTCTCTTCGGCTTTGCCGCTGGAATTTTGCAAGTTCTTTTCAACAAAATTGAAAAGAAAATTGGTTCCCATCCTCTCTGGTCAAATGGAGTCTTCTTCCTATTTGGAGTGCAAGGTTTCCTTGGAGGTATTTTCTCATCTGTAATGAGAGCTGTAAACAAAACTTCTGCAACATATTCAGGATCTTATGCTAGTTTAATTACGAAATATGTTTATAATCAAAGAGGCCAAATTTCTGCAGCCTTTACCACATTGGGAATCAGCATTATAACTGGAGTTTTTACATATATCTTCATCAGATTGGTAAATGAAGAACAACCTTAAGACTTTTATCATGACAAAACTTATTGGATAATGAACGACGATGGTATTTCCAATCGAGAATAAATTGGTCCTGTGAGCGAAATGGCTTTTTCGGAAAATCCAGACAATAAAAGTGAAAATCATAATTGATGATGGTCAATCCTCTATGAATATTCATATTGATTTAATTTTATTCACATAAAAAGTATATCATTTGAGTTCTGCTAATTAATTGTATGGAGCATATGCAATATGTGAGTAATGACATCTCAATATAGCTGACATAATGAATTGATGTCTAATTATTCGTTTGTTAAATTTTAACGAATGGTGAGCTAGTCCACCTGACTTATAATTAATATCAGATTAAAAAGATAAATAAATAATAACTACTCGAGTCGACTAATGAGCAAAAACACTTTAATAAATATCTTTTTTGATCAGGGTACATAAAAATGTGAGAGTAAGCCATAGATGGCCTCTAAAAATAAAATCAATTGGAAAAGATAACTGAATTCTAAACAAAAGGAAGCAATTTCGCCCAGTGGAAATGCTGTAAAGGTAACACAATTTAACTCGTTGATTGTAATTCCAAACTAAAAGATATTACGTAAGGGATGTCAAACTGCATCTTCATCCTGTCCCTACAAAAATTTTAATATTAAAAAGATCAGTGAATTCTATAGCAAAGAAATTAAAAATGATCATAAAAATATTCAAACTCAATTCAAATCAAATAATTAATGTCCATATTCTTTTCTTAAAAGCAGAAATTTTAAAAAGAGATAAAGCATCAATAAATAAATACAAAAATCGTTTATTACGACCAAATATATTTTGAAAAGGTCAGCCCCCAAAAATGATCTATTAACTACCAGCTTGAATTCATCAAACCAGTGCATGACAGCAGTAGATTTCATCATTGATAATGATAAAATTAATGGCGATTTGGAAGTAAGTGAATAGATCGTCCATGATAAAAGTAAATAACTGCTTTCACAAGCAGAAATAAAGGCCAGCTAGCCAAAATATAGAAGCAACTTTAAAATCAGCATTGATGTGCTCAGTAATAAAGATTCTAAAACCTAAATACGAAACTTTTCAGCCTCACCTCGTAAGAATTATGCAATCCGTTTAAACCAACAAAAGAAATATCAGTAAACATTATAAAAGGAAAAAAAGGAAATGCTTGAAATGAAGAAAGAACTAAATAAAAATTATGCCAAGCCGTTTTTTCCTCCAGAAAATATTACTGCTTTCTCATATATCATATATGAAACTAATCAAAATAAAATTAATAAATTACACAAAAATAATTACAAAAAATAAGAAGAAATTACAGATTTTGTAGAGATTCGGAAGATGTTCTTACATAGCCACCAAGTTATTGCCTCCATGAATAGCAGAACAGCTGTTTAAATCGCTTCACTTACTAAAATTATGACTTGTGTTGTTGCTTTAGATCTTGGAAGAAGATATTATCTTCAACTTCATTCCGAATTTACTACGATTGGATTATTTGAACAAAATATTGGTGGTACTTCAGCAAATATCAAAAAAGGATAAATCTATTCAATATAGCAACTTCTCTATGGTCTGATGCTGCCAAGTGGAAATGATGCCAGTCTTGCAATTGCTGTGTGGGGAGGAAAACTATTGCTGGAGGAATAGTATCTTAAGAAATAGAGGTAGAGCCTTCTGAAAAATTCCTTAAGTAATAGAGAAGAAAATCAAAAAATACACTTTAAGAAACGTGAATCATATTAAAGATTTGTATTAGAAATGAATAATAAGGCGAGTGAGTTAAACATGTAAAAGACCAGATACTGCAATACACATGGACTCGCAAATCCATAAAACAAGTCCTGTGGGTTCGATCTTTGTATTTTGTGTGAGCATGCGATGAACATTAAATAATTTACGACAATAGTTGGATGTAAGATATATTAATCTGAGATACAGATTCAAATCGATGAAAATATAAATATAAGAAGGAACAAATAATATGATAAGGAAAGTACACAATCATTAAGAATAAGGAAATAGGAGAACACCAATAGAGAACTTTAAATGGAAGAGATGAAGGATGTTGGGGATATCATTTAAAATTTTGCTGAATAAGAATAGTAAAAAAGCAGCACTTAGGAAAAGGTTTTACTAACAAGAACCATTAAATGGTAATTTTTAAAGTATTTAGGTCGAATACACATCAACTACTTCAGCAAAAGTCGTGTATTTATACGGGAATCAAAACTGGAATTACAAATACAGCCGGCCCTTGTCTGGCTAGTTGCATTGAAGTTAAGAGTAGAATGTTTATATTAATAGTCTTAAACTGTAAAAGTATGAAACATCGCATGAAGGATACATAAAATCTTCGAAAATGGTTGTTCCATAAATAGTAAATAAAATAGGGGTAAAAAATTGATCAAATAATTAATGAAGAAGGGTGCTTGTGATCATTATCTATATTGTTAATATGTGCTTGGTTCTAAATAATATTTATTATTTATCTTATCATTTTTGTGAATTATTTCAATACAATGTTATAAGATAGATATAAAGGAACTCTCTTCAAGAGATAAACTAAAAAAGAATAGCCCTTATCATAAAGATTTTTAATATTTTCTTTTTTATCAACAAGACTTCATTCATTATAATTTTAAGATCCTAATATAAAAGTTATGGACGCGAAACTGTCTCCTGCAGCCAAGAAACTCATGAAAAAACTCTTTAAAAAATCTGAAGCAAGTGGCAAAGACCACTATATTCCTGATTTAAACTAAAAAGCCAATTCTTTGTTTAATCAGCAAAAATATTTTGAAGCACTCGGATATTATGAATTGGCAGCACATTTTGCTTCATCAGAGCCCAGTGCTTGGAATAATCTTGGGAATAATTACTTAATGCTCAATGATCTAACAAAGGCTCTCGAATGCTTTCAAAAGGTAATTGCCCTTGATAAAAACGATTTTAATTGTTTGGTAAACATCGGAAACTGCTACGCTACTTGGAACCAGCCAGATTCAGCTATCATATACTATTTAAAAGCTGCTGTTGTGGATATGAAATCAATAGTTCCCTTGAAGAGTTTGGCTGAGATTTATAAACGAAAGCAGCATTTCGATTCCGCCCTAATTTTCTTGAATCAATGTTTATTTCTTGACCCAAAGAACGTCCAAATTTTAACGGATGTGACAATGATTTATTTATTGCAAAATAAAATGGAAAAAGGATTGGAATGTTTAAAGAGGGTTTTAAACATTGACCCCATGAACCAAATGGCGCAGATGATAATGCTCAAATTAAAAGAGGAAGGCAAAATTTGATTTTATGATGGATTGATATTTTTCATAATTTTATTGTGAGAGTCAATTATTTTTATATTTTGTCCTTTATTTAGTATTTAATTTATATTTTCACAAATTGAGTTCCCATTTACATTGCAAGGTTCTATATTCATATCCTTTTTTGCGATTATATCAATAATACAATGTTATAAGATAGATATCAAGGAACTCTCCAAGAAAGATAAACTAAATGAAAAATGAATTTTAAGTGAAAATTTTAATTATTCTACAAGAATTAAATATATTATAATATAAGAATACTATATGCAAAGTTTTTATGTTCTTCAAAAGTTAGTGGCAGGTGAATATATAGTCAATACCATTTTAAGTTTTCTACTTCCTAGTGCGCGGAAAAGATATGAATAGCTTATAGAAAGCCTTAAAGAAAATTTTTGTACTGCATAAAAGAGATTGTATGAAAAACCCTAAAATCTTAATGAAGAAAGAGTAAAAAACGAAGTCCAAGAAGCAAGAGACAAAATGGAAAAATTATACAACCAGGCTGGTTAAATTCTCGAAAAATTACCATAAATGTGTGGGTTCTTCGATTTTTTGACTGATAATAAAAACCGAAGGGAAACAATTACAGAAAATTGTAAAATAATTCGAAAGATCCTCCAAAACTTAGATTAAAATCTTTGTCAAAACTATACTAAATATGTTACATCTAATTTAGGAAGTTCGATTTGTCGAATGAATGCCTTTTTTACCATCACTTTTTTAGCCAGATTTGTTCAATTCCTAGTGGCAGGTATTATATTTTTCGTGAGTAGTGGCTTATCAGCTCTTATTTTCTTCCTGGATTTTTAAATAATTCTGCAAATTTCTAAAACGTTTTCATTGACATATATACTGGATTCAATATTAAAGTAAACTAAAGAATTGCGTCAATAGGTCGAAGTTATGTTTGAGAAATTTAAAAAATAGGAAAATCGGAAGGAAAATGGTTGGAGAAAGCCTCTTTGATTATTGTAAGGTTCTGTTTCTAAATTATTAAATATTTAAATAAATCCCACGAAGTGAGTTCCTATTTACATTGAAAGGTTCTCTATTCATACCTTCTTTTTTTTTCCGACTATATTAATATAAGATAGTTAGATATTAAAGAAACTCTTCCAAGGATAAACTAAATAGATGTTGATAAACTTAGAAGATCAACAAATGTGGCTTATACAAATGTCTTTATTAGAATAAATAAAATGGTTAATACAAAGCAGCGATAATTGTTGATAATCACTTCATGATGATAATTTAGCCAACCAGCGATCAATTATATTAATATTATTTTATTAAAATAATGAGCATTATTTATTTGATGACTATTTAAAATAAGTAATTGCTAAAATATAGAACAATATCATCAAATAATAAGAAAGTCAATTTATTTTGGATATTTGTATTTTAAAATTTTGAAAGATGAGATTTGACAGAGTCTCCTTTAATTTGAAATCAGTTTATTTTTATTTATCCTTTTATTCAGAATAGCAACTTTTATAGCAGCTAACATTTTTATTCACTTTCCAAGGCTTTCTATTTTTGCTAGTAGTTTCTCTTCTCTCTTTATTTGATTAAATATTTTTTATATATTTATAGTATCGTTAAGACTGAGACTAAAAAATAGGCATAGTTGAAACTCGTTTTTTCTTCCCCACTACCAAAACACTACCATTATCTTTTTAACTACGGAAATTTGCTTTGAAATTGGATTTGTTTGCGACAAAGACTTTGTTACTCTCCACCGTATTAAAAATGCAATAATCTGAGGATAACCTCGAGTATCTTTCCACACTTTCTGAGTGTTGGGTTTGAAGAGATTTATAATTTCTCCTTTTAAAAAAGTTATCTTTCTTCTTTTCCATAATACCATTGATTTTAGTTTAGTTTTTTACTGGTTTGGCTTGGTTATTAAAGAGATGATGATTGGCTGACCAAATATGCTATTCATCAACTTATCCGAAATCATGCAGATAGGATATTTAAAACAGTTGTTATGTGGCCATCTGTTCCTCCGTTTTTTATATCTTAATGATTTTTCGTTTTTTAATTCTTTGCGTATTCATGGCAAACTGTATTTTATTATAAATAGATAGATTTACTTCGACTGTTTTCACTGATAATCTCATAAAGAGAAATACCCTTCAAGATAACATAATTTGTCAGCACTTCTTCTTTATAGTTTAACAAAATGTTTCGTTATAGGGAAGTAGCTTCAATTTTGTTAATTTTAATATTAAAATTATAGAACGCGGATGAAGAAATACATCTAAGATAAATTAAACAGCGAAGTAGAACATATTCTAAATCTTCAATCCTTAGTAACATTATACGATCGTTAAAATTCATATCTCAATAAGCAAATCGTCAATCTACTCAAATAAAATAAATCTCTCAAGATCGATAGTATAAAGAATAATATCATTAATCGGTATCCTTCTAAGATTCTAGAACGAGAAACATAGGTAACTCAGTGCACAATGAAGAGAAATAGCAGTAAAAAAAATGTGAATAAATATAGATATCAAACATAAGTATCCGCCAATTCATAAATCAGCAAAAAAGATTAATAAGTTCAAGTCAGCGACTTCACAGTAGAGACAAGTGATCTAAAAACTGATAAAAAATAAGACAATGCAAAAATAATCACAAAAGATCCCATTTCATCAGTTCAAGATATTGAAGCATTCTCATTCGGATAGAACACCCAAAGATAAGCCGATTCAAAAAATGCAAGGCTATAAACCAATCATCTCGATACTGAATAAACAATGAAAAAAAGTCAAAGTAAATAAATTCTAATCAATCCCTTTATATCGAATGAAAAATAGAAACAACTCAAATAACCAACAAAAAGAAGTCACAGCATAAACTTTTAATATATTAAACTGAAAACTTTACCAAAGGAAGAAGAGCCTCCCAATAAATTGATTAAACAGAAAAGAGAGGTGTCAATAGCATTTAATCAAAGACCTCGGCAAAGTCACCATTTAATTAATCAATCCCCTCAGATTATTCCCAGCAGAAGCGAAAAGTCATTGATGAAGACTTCCTCTGTAATCATTAAAAATAAGCTTGAGAGCCAATAATCAATATATTTGGGGAACCAATACCAAAGTACATAAAAGCGTAAAAAGTTCATCTCGATAATGTCAACAAAGTTGTCTGTTTTTCCTCTGAAAACTGAAGGAGCAGTCCGCTATTGCTGTTGATTGTATATCTATATTTCTGACGCAATATCAAACAGTCAGAATTATATCTTTACGTGCGCACACATCGATTTGAATATATTCACATATTAAAATGGATTAGTCACTCAGTGCCGTCAGCAAGCAGTAGCTTGCTACCTTTGAGAAATACTTGACTAACTTCTGGATGTTCCTTAGCGTGTAGCAGGATAAACTTCAGTCAGAACTGAAAAAGGAACGCAACAGTGAGAATATGACTAACTTTGCCAGCGACTACGCGCTGAGATTTATGATCTTGCAGAAGAGTTCAGAAGGCAATGTTAGCCTCTAAATGGAGTGGACCCCTGACATGTTAGCCAGTTGCAGTGTTCTCCTTATTAAGAAGAACAACTTCAACATCTACAAGGACATCAACATCTTTAAAATATCAGAAATGCTGCAAGTACATTTTAATATATTCAGGTTGTCAATCTCGACTTTCAAAACGAATCAGACCCTCTCAACGTCTCCTTTCAATACATCAACAAACTTATGATGCCCATGCTCGGGCTGTACAAAAATGAGTTTGAGAAGAAGTCCACCTCTGACAAAAATACTTTTAACAACATCATGCGCAAGGTCAATGAACTGAATTTCAGTATTGCACAATGCCAAGAGATGGTTACAGTTCCCGAAGTAAAACTTGAAATCAATACCAAAATAAAAGAAATTATCACCAAAAAAATGATTGAGAAATATGAAAAATAGCCTGATCTGATTACTTCTTAGGAAACAGCGAGATTGGGTGAGGACGTAACCAAGTGGAACAGGGACATTGATGCTTTGCTGAAGCATCAGTTTGATCTCATGAGCTCCACAACCCTACAAGAACAGATTTATTGGAGTTCTTATGTTGCCTCCCTCAGAGATGTTTAAAACCAGATTCAAACTGATGAGGTTAAACTTATTATTGGACATTTGAAAAGGAAGAACAAATTTCATTTAACCACTGCTTTTGAGTCAGTATACGCCAGTCTCAAGAAAATGACTGAGAAGGCCACCGATATCAACGGATTCTTCAAATAACTGAAATTTCAAGAGTTAATGACTTGTCAATCAATCGATGAACTGAGCAACATTTTGGTGCCACTACTAAGCCAAGTAAAAAAATTAACCAACGCCAGAGAGGGATATGACATAAAACGAGTCTATCAATTGATTGAAGTTCTAAGCAAGGATATCGCCAATCAAATGTTAAAAATATTAGGTGAGGAGAACTTGATGTTTAGCTCTTTTAATAATTTCAAAAGTTGGTTCGAGAAGGCAGAAGAAGTTTTTAGAAAATTTGAAGACAGCATGAGCTCCTTTATGACCAAATCATCTAAGAGTAGCAGTATTAGTAAAATTGTATCAAACACAACTTCCCAAATCAAGACAACCTACCATTACAATCCCCTCAAGGGAAGGTTGGAACAGCTTTACAGAATCCGTGAATTATATTTCAAACTGAAAAGTGTAATTGAGGATATTATTACTAAATCCAACGAAAAAGACTTTTTGTCCACTTCCAATATTGAAGAAGGCTACAATCACTTCAAGGGAATCAATGTTCTCGATACATCTAAGGAAGGAGAAGAAGCTCTCATACAAGCCGAGAAACTATTCAATGCTCAAATTGATGTTGCTGAGAATTATATTACAAAAAAATTAAGGGAAAAACTTGGAGGTTCATCAAATGCCAGTGAAATGTTTAGAATTTTCTCCAAATTCAACGGACTCTTCTTCAGGCCAAGAATAAAATCTGCTATAGAAGAATATCAAAGTCAATTATTGAAAACTGTCAAGGAAAGCATCAATTTACTGGATAAAAAATATTTACAATCTTATGTTGATACCTAAAACGTAAAAATATGTAACGTGCGCGATATTCCTATGAAGGCTGGTTCTATTGTCTGGGCAAAGCAAATTAAAAATAAACTTTAAAAATACAGCGAAAAGATAAAATAAATTTTGATGTAGAACTGGGCTGAGCATCCTTAGGGTCGAGAGTGCAAGAACAAAATCGATGCTCTGCTGAAAAAGCTAAATAATAGTGAGAATCTAATGAAGGAGTGGGATAAGTAGACATCAGTTGTTCTAAAATCTAATGAACTTAATAAAAAACAGTTGTTTAGGCTCATCAAGAAAAACAAATATGAAGTGGCAGTCAATTTCGAAATTAAATACATCAATCTCATCAAAGAAATTAGGAGTTTTGACTCCATTCAACCCAAAAAATCGAGTGTACTATGGACTGGGAAAACTCTTATTGACTTTTATCCATTTGTGGTATCTCTTCAGGAGTCCATTCACTCTTACCATCAGGTTTCTGCTAAGATAGATGAAAAGATTATAAAGCTCGTGGCGTAAAAGAAGAAAGCAGTAATGAATTGCATAAATTAAGGCTTCAATACTTTCTGGAACTAAAACAACAAGAACGTTTAAAAATATTCTAAAAATTTGGCAGAAGTGGTGCTATAGCTACATTAACTACAGAGTCTTGTATGCGAAAGGTATGAGGTCATTTCATCAACCATCCAGTCTTTTACCACTTGTCCTTTGAAGGAAGAAGTCCTCAACGAAAAACTAAAAATTATTCAAGAAATAATTGATGACTTTAGTAAAAAAGAAGTGTCAAATTTACACATTTGGGTACCTGAGCTAAATTCTCATCTCGAGGGAATTTTCGTCAAAAGATTATAAACCTTAATCAAAGAATGGGTGAACTAATTTGTTAACTTTACCAATTCCTAAGAACAGGAAGACAATAAATTTAACTTTATCACTGAAGGAATGCGGCTGTAACTCAAATCATAAAACAATGTCTTCTTCCTGGATCCTCCTCTTGAACATGCTAAATTTATATGGACTCAAGAATTTCATCGAGTGGTGGGTATTGTATGCTCTCTGCCAAGGCTCTAATCCGATAAATACGCAGGCGTGTTAATTAAAAAATAGAAGGGTAAATAAAACTATGAAAATGTTCTCTTCAAAATTAACCCTTAAATACTTGAGAA
>Ga0302268_1000295_pt1 | contig 31737 bp, 15 predicted proteins | sample III_Bog_E2_1_FD_194554 | JGI IMG/M metagenome (GOLD analysis project Ga0302268, IMG submission 194554) | Peat permafrost microbial communities from Stordalen Mire near Abisko, Sweden - III_Bog_E2_1 | ecosystem: Environmental > Terrestrial > Soil > Wetlands > Peat | place: Sweden: Abisko... | reverse complement strand
TATAATGGATGCTTTAATCAACAAATCAACTAATTTGCATCATTGATGGTTTTTATAAAAGATTTATAAAATGGAGAGAAGGAAGGTATGCAGATATTTTTAAAGGGGTGCCTGCCGAAAAGACAACTGTCCTTTTGTGCATCTCAAATAAAATAGGAAGGAATGCGCCTTCTATATGGAAGGAAACTGTCGCAAAGGAGCTAGCTGCCATTTTTATCATCCCCCAAAAGAATAAGAAAAGTTAGCCAACTTGAAGGAATAACTCAAAACTAAAGTCAACACTAAAAAGGTTGAATAAAAAAAATAGTAATCATCCTCGGAGGGTTAATTTGATGAACCATTCAAAGAATAAATCACGGAATAAAAAGTTGAAGAACACCATTAAGAGTGGCAGGGATTATATCTCTAATAGGTTGAAGAAATTCATCATCCTAAAATCTAAGAAAAAGTAATAGAGGAGCCAGTTTAGTAGAAAAAAGATGAATTAACATAAAAGATGGAAAAAATCAATTTTTTATTAGGTCTGAACGAGAATTCAGAATCTGAGGATGAATCTGAATAAATTTAAGAACCCAAAGCAGAGCAGATTCAGTTTGTCAAGACTTATCTTAAAAAATTTCCAGATTTTAGTAAGACTATCTAGTTCAAAGCTTTAGTTGCAAAAAATGAAGAAAAATACTTTAAGGGAGAGAAGTATTTGGCACTGATAACTAAGATAACAGACCCATACTAAAAGTAATATTATCAAATAATTCGGAAGTTCACTGATAGCTTTTCTCCCATTGGATAAGACCCAAAATATTACTCAGTCAATATAAGGCCTTTGCTGTACGATAAATAAATTCATCTTCATTTTGATTTTATAGAAGACACACTAAAGATAGATATTGATGCAAGATAATACCCCTAAAAAAAGGCCAAATTTGCTATTTCCAACTCGAGTATTCCAGTATAATATAAATAAAAATTCGTGTAATTGTTTAATAAGATTCACAGTGCAAAATCAATCTTTGAAACTTTAAAATTTATCCAGAATAATTTTGAAAAAGTATATGGAGAGAGTAAATTTAGATTGGAAAATTAATATTATAGCAAAAAATAGTTATAACGCAAACTCAAATAGGAAAAGAATCAGTCCAATGAAACTCAGGAAAATAATCCGAAAGCTAAGAAGGTAAGAAAAGTAAAACGATAAAGCGGCTATGAGAATCCTTTCGTTAATGTAATAAAATATAAATAAAATGAAAGAGTGGAAGTTCATGGTTTCAATTATGAGTTAACTGTATAATCCATCATTTTGCAAAACTGCGAATATGTTGTTGTGGAGAAACTTCTAATGTATATTGAGTGTGTTTGTGAAAAGAAGATTATGTATATACTCGATATCACCAATGATAGAAGCTTGACTGTTGGAGTCAAACTGCAATGCAAAAAATGCCAAAATATAATTATAGTGGGATTATAAAGGGAGGTAGTCCAAGTAAGGAGATAGGTTTTGGGCAGAGTAGGGGTTAATAATGGACATTTAATCGATATCGGTGGAATAGGCTTCAAAATAGGTTGTATCTGCAATAATTAAATATCTAAAGGAAAAATGTTTTTACCTGGGGAAAGAATCAACGCCAACTGTCATAATTGTTTCCAAGCAATGACAATTATATACATGGGCCTTAAAACATACAATCCTACTTTGAAAATAAGTCAAATTCGTACGGATCATGAACTACCGAATAAAGGAAGCTGCAAACATATGAAACTTAGCTATAGATGGTTTAGATACGGCTGTTGTGGGCGTTGTTATGGTTGTGATGATTGTCATATTATCTAGTCAGTAGCTGTTCATTAAAAAATCAAAGGTATTACAATGATGTGTGGTTTTTGCTCAAGATAACAGCCGATAAGTAATGAGTGCTTATATTGTCATAAAATTCTAGTGAAGGGAGTTGAGAAAACAGGACATTGGTAGGGTGGACAGGGTTGTCGTGATCAAAATGCGCTTTCGAAAAAGGATGCTAAAAAGTATACAGGCTTAACAAAGAAAAAATGATTTCTAAAAGATTGTATTAATTGTATTCCAAATGTTATAATTAAGAATTTATCATAATGGTTGGCACGAGAAATCAGTATTTATGCCTTATAAAATATTTATTTTTCTTTCAATGTACTCTATCTGATCAAAAATAAAACAATATAACTGATAAATGACTCTAATTTTATAATCTTTCCAATATTTATAGATAAATTGAAAGATAAATGAAAAGTTATTGCTCATCATCAACTTGTCATTTCTAAAGCTAATAGTGATTGTATAAGCTGTAATTTCTAACAATACTTATCTTACATCTCCTCCATTATTCTTTTTTTAACCATTCTTTGCAATAGCTTTGTTTTTAGCATATTCTCATTGAGCTCTCTTTCTGCTTCGTCAATTTAACTCCAATTATTCATGCTTCTTTGACAACTATCATTCATCTTTGGAATCTCTTTGATTGTTTTATTTTTAGTCGTTCGTGGTGTCACTCCCTTTTACATTTCATCTAATGATTCGTTGCATTTATAAGAACTTTTTTATATTGCAATGAGCTCAATTTCATACTTTTAGTAGGCTTCAATATTTCCATTTTCTATTTATAAGTTGGTTAAAATTTTTATCAAGCCTAGCCTCAGAGAATTGTTCTAATCCTTATTACGCTGTAAATATCTTACAAGTTAATTTTTGAGGAAATTTTTTGGCAGTTACCCTTGGGGGATGGCATTGTTTTTTTCCATAAAGATTTTACAGACCAAAAAAGAAGAAATTTCCTTGGTTGATAGACCTATTTAATGAAAATATTCATTGAGTTGCCCCATGTACTTGACAATCTTTTGGAGAATTAAAGATTACTCTTGAGAAGATATCATCAATACTAGTTTTAAAAAGAAAATATATTAACTGTTCAAAAAAGAAGTCACTTATAGCCCGAATTAATTCTATTTATTTCAGACACCTGTTTTGTTGTTGTAATTGTTCTTCAAGAAGAATATTGAATAGAATTCAAATTATTTAAAGCAATATCATAGTTTAATCTTTCTTTCCTAATAAATATCTTGACATATCTTATTGTTAGTATTAAAGGAAATAAAATAAAATAATCCAATCTTTCGGTTTCAACCCTTTCAACTTGATACGAACAAAATGGTTTTTTAAAATAAAATTTATTGGATATGTCAACTTGTAGTTTAACAACTTAATAAATAAATTGATTCCATGACCCTTTATCTCGAACTCACCAAAGTACACGATCTTCCTCATGTAAATCAATTATCATTTAGAAAATAAATCTCTATGTCGAAGGCAGTTAAGCAGGACCAGTCTATACCAAGAAAGGCTCAAACATTCTGGGTTTCAAGATCGTTTGTAGCAAAAAATCCGTACTTAAAATTCAAGTATTTGGCGAGCACTTCGATCGCCCTGATTCTAATTCACTGATTGGGGAACTATTATTTAGTAGTCCTCGATTTGTTGAGTAAAACAGATAAAACCTTCTTCATAATAATCAAGACACCATTTAATGTATCTTGAAATTAACTCAGATGAATCTCATATTTTTGATAAGCAGTAAAAGGCAGTGGGAAGTCTCGTTTTTAATGTGAAATACGATAAAACACAATTATATTGTGGTTAAAAAGTGGCAAATTTGGACGTCATTCCCCAACGAGAGCCAGTCACTATTTATTCTGGCAAATGCAAAACTAAGAACTTATTCAGCTATTTTGACAACTATTTTGATAGTGACTATGAGGATAACGACTACAACTGGTGTGAAAGTAATTATAGAGATGATACTTGGGGCTCACAATGATCCAGCATGCATTTTATAAAGATCGATTTTATCATTCAAACATAGAAAAAATACAAACAAAGATTCGGTAAAGGAACTCCAACCATTCTTAAAGTTTGATTCGTAATTAGCTGAGGATAATTTAAATTAGTATTTTTTATGAATTCTCAACAAAAATAAAGTATACATGATTGTAAAGTATCATTTCAGAGTTCGTCATCTTCTCCCCACAATCCTTCAATCTTAAGCAATTCCTCAAATTGTTGATTGGCCTCATTGTCCTCAAACTAAATAATAATTTCGGATTTTCCTATAAATCGTGAAGTGTTAATACTGTACATTTAATCCATATAAACCGTATCCTAAAGATGACTACGGTCCACGGGTTAATCAATTTATTCATATTGCATTTCTTTTGCTTTTATTTCTACTTTGAAAATAGATTCTTATAGTTCACTGTAAGATATGTTTTTTATTTAGCATTGCAGATTGATTTAGTCCCAACCTGCAAATTTGCAACGAATCGGAAGCTTTTTACGAAATTAATGATTTTTCATTATTGTGTCATCGAGGGATTTTATAATAGTGGTAAATTTATTCAGCATAAGGGAACTAGGAAAGGTGAGTTTAGCAATTTTGAGCACAAATTCAAGGTGCGATAAATTTAGGGTTTGATTCGTCCACTAAACATCAAGCATACATGAAGATTAGTTGACCTTCGTCTTAACCTTTTGAGCTTTAACTATTTTTTGTTCGAGTATTCCTTCTAGTTAATGCTCTTAAAGTTATTTATAATTAATAAGATCTGTATTGACGATATCCTTAAAGTAATCCTTGAGGGAATGAAACGAAAACTGAGTAAATTTAGTGAGATTTTGGTAATAGGTTTCAAGTGTTAAAGAAAGACGATTGTCATCGTTGAAATAAATGGCCTTAATCTCTGAAATTTCACTGTTGTAAATATTTCCGTATTTCAGAATATTGTTATATTTCTACTTTACACTTTACAAATCTCTGTCTTAAATCAGGTCGCGAATCTTCCTCTCTCCATGATTAATAAAAAATAACTGATTTTCTTTCTTTGGCTAGGCTTTGAAAATTAAGGAATAATGATTTTGCTTGCTCTTTTGGACGATTCCCAAATCACAAACGTGAAAATCTATTCTGAGCCAATGTTTTCTTTTATAGACTGAGATGATATCCTGAGGAAGTTATTTAAAGCACAGCATTCCTCGATGCTCTTTCCAATCAATCTGAAATGAACAGTCAGGAAAAGTTTAGAGAAAGTCGCTCAGTTTAGTGTCATTACGTAATTTTTTCATATCGTAGAAGCTCTGCCAGCAAACGATTTGAGCGATTTCATCAATTCTTCTTTAATTTCGCAATATTTAAATCACGTCTGGCTGCACTCTTTCTTTGAGTCCAATAGATTTTTTCAGTAACACCTTATTACCAAATTTACTCTCTTCTATCGATTAACTCACTTTTTTAGAGTTGAAGACTAAAGGACAGCAATATGGGTCTGCGCCATTTTTAATAAGCTTTTCAACTCCTTTAGTATTTTTACTGATGGCTGCTACCATAAGGGGAGTTAAGCATAGAGCATCACTTTCATTGACGCCAATGTAAATGCAATGATTTGTCCGATGATTGATGAGTTTACTTATTTATTAATGTTTTTCAGTGCAAATTTGATGTAATCTATTCATGCTGGGATTGAGAGGAGCTGATATTCCAAATATCCAAAGTTTGAGGTTGTTGATCATGGCTTACGGCGTGAGTGAAGAAAATATAAACTGATCCCACAATAACTTTATTACCTTCCGAACTGAAGGCAGGTTAATCTGAGTGTAAGGTTTTGAGAAGAATTTTTTAAAAAATAACACAAAATTTTATTCGTCTTTCACAAAAATACCGCTGGTAAATTTTTAATTATTGGACAATTTGGAAATCAATAGATCTAAGGCGAGAAGAACATTGGAGTATTCATTTAAAGCTGAAGCTAAAGTGGTCTAGCGGAACCTGAAATAATTGATTGACAATAGTTCAACAGTCTGCTTATATATGTCAGTATCTTTGCGATTAGTCAGAAGCAAATCGTATTCATTTTAAAGATAGTTTTTTAGAGTCCATAGAGTTTTCAGAAGTTCCTTAATTTATAGGTTTAATTTGCTTTTTTTAAAGGAGGTGGTTTAGCTGTCATTACTTTGACTTGCGGCATACCTTTATGGCTGCTAATTTTTTTCTGCATTTTAATGATGCTATTATCGTTCGCTTCTCTTCTATGTTTTGGACTTCTTGCCTTGGATGAGACTTACCTCTGTATCAATTCTCAGTATCTTGGCCGATTTTATAGTCTTTTTTCCTTTGTCTTCTTTCCTTTTCATGAATGATAATCTAGTTCCAGATAAAATATGTTTATTAATAATCCTAATTTAAGCTATTTATGGTCAAGATCAGGTTAAAATGATGAATTGAAGGATTCATTGTTGAACAATCTTAATATTTTATATATATAAGCCGTTACAGCGAGAAGATCATTCGGAAAAAGTTGTTTGATTTGAAGTTGATATAAACAAATATGTGTTATATTGATTCTACTTTATTTTATCGAAAACTTGTTTCTATGAGGGGTAATAAAATTATTCCTCATTCTTATGAGCAATTAGTCTTCCAATAAAGGCTTTCATCAAAAAATTAATGACATTTTAGTCATTTTTCTTTTATATTAATACTGATTTTTAGCAAAGCAAAAAAGGAGAATTAAAATATTAGTTTGTTCAAAATGTTAGTAAGGCATTGCTGATCTATTTTAATCTGAACGATCCAATATTATATGTTTTAAGATACTTTTGTAGAATATCATCCCATCCTTCAAGAAGTTGATTTTGACAAAATGTAACAAGATAGTCATAAAAATGGTTAATTGATGAAGTTGGAGGACAAGTACTAAATAAAAATGGAAAAAAGAAGATGAAACTATATCTTTTTATCTCAAAATCGTTCTTCAGTTATTTATTATCTATGCTACATCAATAGAGGCTAAATAAAAATGTATCGAATGGAGTTAATCAACATCAGAGCTAGGCTTCTTCCGCAACTGTTTATTAGCCAAGCTATTCTACCTCCTCTGCTTCACCATCTCCTTCAATCTCCTATGCGTTCTCAGTTTCTTCGGTATTGAGAGCTACTGCCAAAGTGAATCGTTCCATGTGCAATTCTTAAGACTCGGCTTTAACACAACTAAATAAATTGATCTTTACGCTGTACCATTTCGTCCCCAATCAGTTCCCCAAGAATTTTCAATGACCCAGCAGTTTTCTCCACCAATCACGTCCCAACCAATGATCTTTACTGCTTGTTCAGTGCTAAATTTTTGATTTTTTGGATAAACTTGATAAAGTCCATCCTTGTAAATCAGGAAGTCCCTGTAAACGGGAATTGTAACTATAACAGGACCATAGTTGAAAATCTACTGTTTGATATTTTCGGATTCAGATGAGACGCAGTAATCTCCGATTTTATATTTGCTGCATTATTTTGTTTTCTAGACGCATGTTTCGGAGGTGTCCTTTGTCTCAGAGTCATAATCAAGACATTTTGTATCAACTAGACCATAGATTTTTGCATAATCGAGAGTTCGGGAAACAAATCCACCTTTGCATTGTGAGTTGATGAACTTATCACAAAAGACAGGAGTGTGGGGTGAGAGGATAGGAAATTCAAGCTCGTTGGATCGGCACCATCTGTCGTTGATAGCGCTAATAGCAGCGATAGAGTATGATGATGAACAGTTGCCTTGAGTGATGATAGGTCTAGCACAGTTGGGATATACTTCTCGGAAATTATATGACTCAGGCACGATAGTATCCTTGTTGCCAGTGTTACACTTGTATAGCTGTTGTTTGTTGGAGGCTTGAGCATTAAGAGTCTTTTTAGCATCAACGAGTTTGTATCCTTCGAATATGTTTGTTGGTCCCACGGTAAAAGTCAGTCCTTCTGAATTGATCTTGGCTATATATTCTGCGTCGTTGACATCTGTTGTCTGCGGATTGGGTCCTGATTTCCACAGAGAATTGACTACAGCAATAGCGACAATCACAATCAACACTCCGAAGACGATGTGATAGGCATACTTGTCAAGCAAATCTTCTTTTTTCTTGAAACGTTCAGCTTGGGCTTTTTTAGCGCGCTCCCTCATTTCAGGGTCTGCCTCAACAGCTTCAGCACCTTCCTTTTTTGGTGATTTAGATCTGTTCATTTAATTAATCATAGTAGCACGTGGTATATAATTTTGATTTAACTGACCCTTTTTAAAAACCAAGTCATTTCAAGATAAAATTAACGGATTTATTTGATTTAAGAAAAATATATTATTAGGTTGCTTTTTAATGGTTAACTTGGTGCAAAGGCCAATTCTATTAAAATTAGGACGAGCAAATCTAAAGGAGAAGCATATTATTGAAATATTCAGGGACATATAAGAGCATTTAGTAGCATTTCAGCTAAAACAGTTAGCTGCTGGATTATTCTTAAATAATTAAAAATATAAAGTAATCAGAATACTAATCCTCATGCGAATAAGAGCAATGAAAAAAAACTTTAGAAAAAAAACTATACATATCCTGGTATATCTTGTTCAATTACCAAGCAATCTAAATGTTAAGTTTGATTATTTTGTAATTGATGATAATTTTTTAAATTGAATCCTAAAATATAGACTATCATTGGTCTTCATGACAAGGATATTTTTAAAAAATCACTTTCATAAATTATTTAAAATTATGAAACCGCAATTCTTGGACAAACTATCCAAGAGAAATAACAATGCTTTAATATTGATTTTTTATCTATTATTATTATAAGAAAATAATCTTTCTCTTTTATTTTATGTATCCTGAAGTTACTGGTCAGAAATAGGCAAAATTCCTCCTTAAAATGCTTTTTCATTTGTAAATAAGTATAATAAATATAAAATGAGTGATTAAAAATTCGATCTTGAAGACTCAATTCATATGAATGCTGCTGCGGACTGGTTTCCTCAAAATAATTCTAATGATTCGGCCTTTAATTATTTCGAAATTGCGCCAACAGATGAACATAAGGACTTGATAATTACTTACACGCCTGTCACATTAGATCATCAGATATCAACTACAATGAAACACAAAAAGAAGGACTAAAAACCCAAGAAGTCTGGAGATTATCGTAAGAATATTTGTGGATATATCACTAAAAAAATCATGCGATAATATTTCAGCCCTAGTTATCAATAAAAAGTATAAGAGCTTTGTGATAAATTTGGGTGTGACTATTAAAATGCAAAATCTTATTTTTTAGATAAAGTGGAAAAAGTTACCGGCCCAAGTCATTTGCCAAGCCTATTTATAGCTAATGAGGAGCGGGAGAAACCAGTTAAAAAAGTTTTTAGATAATTCTTTCTCTGGTTCACTAAGGAACGCTACCTTCGCTATCTAATATTATAGGGTAAAATGTAGCAAAAATAGGCCTACATCGAATATAAAAATTCGATATTGATGTCCATTGTTAACGAATAGTAAAAAGAGAAAGAGTTTAGTTCTTCTTCGAATCTGCAGAGTGAGTTAAACTCAACATGATTAAATTTCTATTATATTGCTATTAATTAGAGGCAAATAAACAATATCTAAAATGTAATCAGATATGATATTTTTTATTGATCTGCAAAGCAAAATACATTTCAGAAAAATATGAACTCAAATATCATTGAGATGAAAGATAAATTTATAAAGCAAAATTAAATTCAATAAAGTTCAACTGTTCAAGTTTTAGAAAATGAACAATCTTGCTTCTCTTATTATTGCTTGGGATTTTTTTAACTTATTAATCTAGGCAGGAAGCGGCCACCTTCGGGCTCTCCGCGATGACCCAAGAGAACGAGATTTCTCCTTTCACTAGTTTGTGGAACCCAGAGGTAAGGCAATAAAAATTACTTTCAAATGATAATGAGGATGATTATTATGAATGGAAATATGTATTTTGGCAATAGAATAAATCTATCTAACTATTTATCTATTTACCAATCTATATGTATTTCTATATATCTCTCAAAATGAGTCTTGATAAGTTAATAGGTAACAGTGATTAATTATATTTTAATATTCTACTTGCAAAATGGGAAATAATATCTCTCCTAAGAAATTGGAAAAAATGGAGCAAAAGTCTGAATAAATTCAAGATGATTATATTGATTCGTTGGATATCTACAAAATGAATAGACAAAATTTAGATGAACTCGAAGTTAATCTACAATCATTAACCAACAAAGGTTTTTTTAAAAGGGACATCATAGCTATGATCAAGGTTAGGAGAAGGAAAATCGAGGAAAATTAAAAGAAAGAGTAACTTAACATAAATAGTCGGAAAACTAGGCAAACATCACAAGGGTAATAATCTCAGTTTAAATTGAGGATCATTCCTAGCTCATTACATGAAGGTATACAAACTTGCTTATCTTCATTTCCTACGATTTTTAACTGGAGCTAAAAGAAGACTCAGTTAGATGTAAAAACTTAATAAAATATTAAGCTCTTGAATATCACCTTATAAAAAAGTTAATGACTCATGATAGTTAAAAGAATTTTTAAGTTAATTGAATCATTATTTTATTAATAAAAATTAAAGGAAAAAAATTGCAATACAAATTAATCAAATTGACTTTAATTTTTTAATTTTCTTTATGGAAAATAATAAAAATATAGCGATTATTATAGAAAATAAATTATGCCCAGCTCATCAGTTAAATTTTATTAATGTTGCTTTTGTTCGTCAGCCTCTCCTTTATCCCCTATAATTTTTGAGGATCTATTCTTATTCGAAATTAAAATATGTCTATTACAAACTTAAGAGGATAATGTAAAGTATATTTATAAAAATCATCAAAAATTTTAGGATATAAAATTATTTTTACAAATAACAGTGATTTGAGAAATCATAATCGATAAAATTAATTCCCAAAAGAGTTTACTCAAAAGAGAGATTTAAAAAGAATATAGGAGATGCAACAATAAAAATAGTTTGTAAGACAAATTAAAATTAGCATTACTTGCTACTTTAATAAAATAATAATTGTAAAATTAGAGACATTTATCCAAAAATAAAAAACGAAGAGGCTTTGCCAATCAAGAATTGATTAAAATATATAATTAATTTCATCATAAACTTAAATATATTAATGTATTCTTGGAGAAAGACGAACAAGCATATATTTACTAAAATTGTTTCTCAATCTTAAAAATTAATTTAAATATTTTTGAAATTAAACTCATTCATTTTTAATAAAATAAGTTAAATAATGTTTAATGACTAAGAAAATGTCAGCTGAAAAGCTTTTGGAAATTAGTCAAAAATCTTAACACGCCCGAGCCAAATATATTGACCTTATAAAGATTTACTAAATGAAAATAGACAAACTTAACTAACTGTTAGATAATGTAGAGATTCTAGATAAAGATAATGCTTTTAGAAAAATAATTGAGGAAATGGTTTCGATCAGAAAAAGAATATTGCAGGAGAATTACGGTATATACTAACTTTATGACAGAAAAGTGAAAAAGAAAAGATAGGAAACATAAGTTAAAGTTAAAGAATACAGAGCTAAAATTCAAGAAGACACAAATAAAGCTACAGTCGGGGAAAAAAATAATTCTATTTGGGTTAATTTATTGACAATTTGTACTTCTTCAAATATATGGGCTGGCTTGAAAATTAAAATTTTTGGTATTTAAAGGCACACTCCATTAGATGAATAATAACCTTAAAAAAGCTAATTATCAAATTCTCACACGAAGGATTACTGAGCTTGAATGATTGGATGCACTTATACATTTTAAATTGAAAGACTACTCAATTTTATTATCAATAAAGGTAGAAAAGTCATATATTATGAAAATTAACATTAAATAATTATTTTACCTGATTTTATAATTAAAATTAAAAGGAATTGGATAATAATAATCATAGTTTATTATTTAGTATCAATGTATCAGTCCTTGTTATTTTTTGTCAGTTGATTTGTTCGATAAAATTTTCATAAAAGCATTTAGACAAAGTAATTGCAATTTCTGATGATAGAAATCATCCAGAATTTGAACAATTTTGAATATCTTTTCTTTTAATTATTTTATATATTGTTTGACATTTTATTTTATTGTCTACTGCATTGTTTTAAAATTACTCACGATAGAAATGTATGCAAAATATAATTAAATTTATTTAAATTCAAGATAACATTGCTTCAAAAACATTTGTCTCCCTTATAATTCAATCCTTAAATCTGTTATTCGAGAAATACGGAACTTCTATCATCAATTTTATTTAAAAATCGATGGTTCTAATAAGATCAGTTATGACAATATAATAATTTATGAAAAGGGACGCCAACAGCAAGGAACTACAGACAAAGAATTCGAGTCGCGAAGAGTCAAGAAAGTCCTCAGTGGGAGTGGTTAATACCTTTATGAAAAAATTTAATCGAACAAATCCATTCAATCTCAACAGCAAAGTCATGGTTATTAATTCCCAAAGAGGGCTCAAATCTGACGCGAAAGTAGTTAAGATGCCCATTCAAAGTCAGCATGTCACCGCAGTCCACTCTAGGTATATATTCTAAAATTTAGAAAACAAAGTATCAATAGTTCTGGAGGAGGAGTAGCGACAGGAAGAGTGAATATCCAGCAAGAGACCAAATAAAGCAAGTAAGTCGTAAATAAAAAATCGAAAGAACATAATCGAAGTAACTCGACTATTTCTAAAAAATCCACGAAATAAATTAAGAATTGTTTCAAGATTGATTTGTCCAAATTTAAGACCCAAGAATAAAAACTATTAGAGGGAGGATAGGTTTCTAAGGATCATTTTGATTGCCAGTATATCATTGGAAAGGGCGGCTTTGGCAAGGTATGGAGTGTCAAACTCAAAAAGACTGGGCAAGTATACGCTATGAAGGAAATGCACAAAACAAAGATTATCCAAAAAAAGAGCATCCACTCAGTTCTCAACGAGCGAGAATTGCTTTCCAAACTCAAGCATCCTTTCATCGTGAACATGTCCTACGCATTCCAGGATCGTTAAAATTTATACTTAATCATGGACTTACTCGTTGGTGGCGATTTGAGATATCATATGGGCTGTCGCCGACGCTTCAAATAAAGTGAATCTAAGTTCTTTATTGCCTGCATTCTGAATGGTCTGTAGTTTCTTCATCTTAACAATATCATCCATCGCGATATCAAACCATAAAATTTAGTATTTGATGACAAGGGATACTTAAGAACGACTGATCTAGGAATTGCTCGTATCGTCAAACCAAACAATAGCGCAGATACGAGTGGGACTCCAGGATATATGGCTCCTGAAGTTATGTGCAGACAGGATCATTCATTTCCTGTGGATTATTATGCAGTTGGCGTTATTGCTTATGAACTTATGCTTGGGCGTCGTCCCTATTACGGCAGAGACAGGAAATAAATTAGAGATCAAATTTTAAGCAAGCAGGTGCAAGTTAAATCTGAAGAAATACCACCAGGATGGTCTCTATAAGCAGCAGATTTTATAAATAAAGTATAAATACTTATATTTAGATGATCCAACGCAAGCCTGCTCATAGACTGGGGACAGAGCATGGAGTCATTGAAATTAAAGATCATCCATGGTTTAAAAATTTTCCTTGGATTCAACTGATTAAAAAGAAAATTGCCTCTCCATTTATTCCAATTGATGTCCTGTCAAGCAATGACTATAGGAATCAAATATCTTCTTCTTCAGATGAAGATGATGAAGATCAAAATCGTTTGCTTCTAAGAAAAAAAAGTGTAGAAGAGCTATTTGTAGACTATATCTATTATGATAAAGAAATTCAAAGCAAATAAGCAAATGATAAAAAGAGAAAAGATAGCACCAATGCCACGACCACCAATACTCACTACTCTTACCTGTAAGATAAAGAGACTCAGCGTGGTAAGCCTAAAATTAATAACTTTTTCAACCAGTATTGAACTGATATTTAATATGTATATGAAAACAATAATATCATTTTGATTTTCGCAAGGCTTTATAATTTAAATTGGTTTTCCAACATAGTAATTAAAATTGAATAAATCCAGGCTTTATCGTCTAATCCTTGCCAATTCTCTATAGTTGTGAGGTAATTATTATATAATTATAATTTTTAAATGGATAAAAAGAAAAGCCAAGCAAAGATTAATTTACCAGCAGTGGGCATTGTTAAATCAAATTAAACAGCTAAAAATTATACATCAAAGACTAATCTCAATAAAGGTCGCGAAATTGAAGAAAAAAACATCTACTTTGATATGCCTTCCATCCATCAAAATGATCTCAGCATGAAAACATTTTTAGAGGGCGATGACAAAGGAACTAAAAAGATGCAAGGCAAAATTCTAAAATTCTATGAGAATTTTAAAGAAATTAAACTTGCTGAAGAATGGGATCTTTATATGAAAAAAAGTGATATCTTTAATACTCGCAGCAACGAATTTGCCTAAATTTAAGAGTTTCTCATTAAAAATGCTTTTAGATTAGCAAATAAATTAAACTAAATCCAGCTAAACTCCACTATGAGCTTTAACAAGAGTATCAGATCAAATCATAACTTTGATGCAACCTAATGCAAGGATTCATTTGCTGTCAATTCATTTATCGATAATAGCAAAACAGCTTTACTTTAGGATAAAATAAGCACTGAAAAAGACGAAAAAATAACGAAGAATATCCAATCCTTCTCGAAGAGTATTTTTTAAGAACGATATCAGCAAAATGCAAAGATAAGCGACCAATCTAATTTTGATTCTAAGAATTATCTGAACCAAGAGTATGTTCTTCTGTAGAAAAAAAATGAAATATACTAAAAGCGGATTTAATAGTTAGAGAATTCTCTTTCCAAATTTTTGTAAAAAGAAAAGGAGCACGTAGCAGAAAAAGATGTCAGCAGTGAACTAATGGAAGTGATGATAGCGAAGAATAAGTATAAATATTAATCAGATGTGAAATCGATGATGCTGGAGTCAGTAACAAAATAGCTGAGCATCGCAAGGGAATTTATGAATAATTTTAAATCCAAGGTAGATTAACTGTAGTAAAACTATCGGGTTTGTAATGAGGAAAATATAAAACTTAAGAATTATCTCAAGTTCAAGGAACTTTGGAGGATGTCTAGTGAAGAAACTATTACTTGGAGAGGAATGTTTGAATAGGAAAGAGAATAGAAAGATAGATGTATGGGCAAAATCAAACTGCTGAAATAAAAAAATAAGCAGCTTTTAAATTATTTTAACATGTCCAATGCTGTGAATCCTGATCAGGAAGAAGATAAACAAGATCTTGATAAAATTATAAAAGAGTTCAAGGAGTGGTTAATGATAGTATCAGTGCCCAAAGTTAATAGTTTTCATGGTCATAAAACCTAAGAGGAGACCGCACAAGAGAATATCCAAAATAATGAAATTAATGTAAAACTCTTGAGACCAAATTTTTATATCTTTTTCTAAGCTTTTTAAAGCACTCTCCTCATGGAAAAGAATATCATCAACATTCGTCCGATTGAATATAACTTTTTCCTGAAAATAAGGACCATCTTCGACACTCTTTATACTTCCTTTCAACTCGCCAGATCCTATAAAGAATATTCTAATTTTCCTGAATTTGTAGTTGGTTTCCTCTAAAAATATCAAATTAACCCCTAAACAAGTCGGGTTGAATTCCGTCATAAGCCAATTTAGAATGAATAAAAGATAACTTTCCTCGTTAATCTCTTTAATAAAAATTTCTGTAATACTTGGGAATGTTAAATTTTCAAAAATTTTCTTTATGAAAACTACTATTTAGACGAAATATTTTTCTTCCTTGACTGCAGAAATGATCTCAATAGTGGAATATGCTCTAATAATACTCTTGGCTCTGCTGATCCCATCTCCTATGTCAAACTTGGTAAGGCCCTCAAGATTGTCATGAAAAAATTAGCGCCCTACTAAAATTACATTGTATAGAGAGTTAAAAACATTCTCAAGAGCAAGAAAAAGATCAAATATGGATAAGCCTTTATTGATAAATATTTTGTGCTTAAAATTTTACTTTAAGTGTATGCTCTTGAAAAGGCGAAAAGCGAACGTATATTTGAAAGCAGCTTCAAAAGCAAGATGAAAAAATCCTACATTACCTATGGAGATTTTCATAATTTTATGAATAGGAATTTTGTGTTTCTGAGCTCAATTTAAATCGCAGAGTTATATCGAGAGATTTATTCATTAAGCTCAGGGCATATCACCTATAAAGCGATTCATTATATATGTGGGAATAAAGGACTTTTTATTCCTTTGCTGATGGATAAACGTATGAGTCGAAACGCTTTGGAGTAATCGTTAGGAAATGATATGCTGCTGCTTGATATTCAAAATAATGTCACAAAAATGAGCAGTCATTTCGAATAAACTGGAATTGAACATTTTATGAGAGCGTAGCATTCTCTCAATGATTTTATGAGACAGTTAGATTGGTTTCGGAACAACAAATCAGCATTTTATCAGAGACTCCATCAATAAAAGGCGAGTATATTAAAGATAAACACTCTTCTTTAAATTAGAAGTTCCTTTGAGCTTGCTCCGAATGAGACTCTTTAAGAAGCATAAATTCAAACTCAAATGATTCACCTCCACTCTCTACTTCATCAAGTCGACACTCAGGTTCATCATTTATCCAGACAAAGAGATAAAAGAGTAAAATCGATGTAAATACTGGTCAGAAATTTCAAAATAAGAATCCAGTAATCAATCCAATAATTTGAAAAAGTGAATGAGGATGAAATTAAGAAATTGAGAGAGCAAATTCAAAAAAATAACCACGATCAAAAATTAAAAAAATAAGAATAATTTATGACTGGAAACGTAAGCAAATGATATTTCTTTATTGACCATGAATACTAATTGAATGATCTTAAAAATATTAAAAATTAAAAATTATTTCTCAATTAATTAATCATCGGTATTGATAATAAAATTCTATAAATTTATATCGTGTGAAATAAAATTTACATATGATCTTTTAAAACATTTGTTTAAAATTATCAAATAAAATATGGGGATATCTAAAAATGAGGATGGATAGATGCTATCAACAGCTCAATTGGAAAACATTTAATCAAATTGATTGTTAATTTAATTTCCATAAATTAAACAGTAATAGAATATAGCAAAATACAGCTCTTTTCGTAAACTTATTCAGAATAAAATTAATAAACTACTTACATTTTTAATGAATACTCCGTGATAGTAGATAATATATTAGAGAAGATTCTTATCCTTAATGTAAATTCACATCACGATGCAGCACACTTTCTATATTTCAGGTATCTTCTTATGCAAACCAAGATGCAAAGCCAGAATATCATCCTCTTCTTCTTTAAACTTCAGATGGTAAACAGTCTTTTATTATGCGGCCTCTCCTTTACTCTCAGTCAAATCAGAAAATCTTACCTTTTTTTATGCTTTTTTTTTTAGAACGTTTTTTTTCCCAATTTCCCTACCATTTAGCGAATGATGATCTTTTTGAGTTTATCCGCTGAAGCTTTTAGAAAGTCGAGTTTCTTCCATCATTTATTTGAATAAAATAAAAATGATATTAATTAAAATAGCTTCTAAATATCAATAATTTTCCATCTCAAAATTTTTCAGTTCTGCTGCTGTTTTTTGTTTTTTAGTAGATTCTCTATCGGCTTTGAAGAATATTTGTTTATTGATTTTCTCCAACAGCCGCTTGCAATTAATTTTTATACCAGCTAATTAAATAATCTTTTTACTGATTTTCCTCTCTCAAATCATTAATCATGTCTAGATATTTGCTCTTAACATTTTCCACCTCTCTCCTTTGAAATTCCAATTGTTATTTTTATTTTTTCTCCATTTATAACTGCAAAAGGACGATAGAGTTATTGAGTTTATTTATTTAATCGTTCTTGGCAGTAATCATTGTCAAAAGATAATCCTTGTCGACCAGCAACTCATTTATAACATTGTTATTCTCAGATTAGGAGAGTTAAAAAGTTGAGACGGCATGTTTTGCGAAAGGAAGTGAGTCTTTGACTAGGAGTTCCTTATAGCATGTGCTACACTTGACCACTTATCTGCGATCAACAATACACATCATTCTATCGTTCTAAAGAAAGTAAAAGTATTTAAAAATAGCTAGCATTTATTCTTCCGACAGTTTTAGCAAATCAAGACATTACTTTAATTCTCCATAGGTGATATTACCTTCATTAACTTTTTCATATCTCCTCAATCTTTTTTACATTTTTACAAGTAGCACTTTATCTTTTATCTTTCTGATTTTCGGTTGTATCTTTAAAGTGTACATTTTAACCAGATCGTCAACCTGATTAAATTTTTAATCAATTTTGTTTTTAAATTCGTTGTAGCAATCCATAAGATGTTCCTTTTTTACATATTAATAGCTATTTACTTTTGGCATTAGAAACTATACGATTTGTTATTCTGATGCACTTAACTCTTACTCCTTCTATAAATGTTCGCAGATTTGCATCATTTTCAGGTAACCTAGATCAGTAAGCAATAAATTCGATATTGGTAGGGGCCATTATCGAGTCGGCTCTTTTTGATCGAGGATACTAATTAATTGATCCTTGCTGGTTATTTCATACTATTCGCAGCGATCGATAGCTTAATCCACATTTATATTGTCCTTACCCAATACATACCCTAAAAGAGTCAGAAATGATCTTTTAGAGTATTCGTATGATCTATTTGACAATGGACTTTTTGTGAGTTATTTAGACTAAAAATTTTATAAAATAGCTTACATATCGACTCTACTTTTGGTGGTGACTGAATTTTGCTGTGAAGGTCTGAGTACATTAATCGTATTGAATAAACTAAATTCAGAATCTGTCCCCATAGATGGAGTGAATTGTTTTTTAGGCTTTTTATTTACAAGTGAAACCGTGCTGAATTTAATATTAGGACAAATGTTTTATTTAGAAGAGCTGAAAGGAGTTGAGTTGTAACTGTTATTTTTAGTTTTTTACATTTAAATTAATAAATCAACTGAATTTGGGATAAAAGATCAGAATTAAAAAGATAAATAAAGAGATCTTTATGTATAATTATCATCTATAAAATAAATTCATGATGAAATAGAAATTTCTCATTGCGTAATGGCTTACCAAAACATAGCATCTCATCATGCTGAAGGAAAGCGATTTATGGTGACCATTACGCAATGGGAAAATCACTATTGCAGAATATATTTTAATGAGAATAATGGTGATTAAATAATATTACCAACAATTAAAAAAAGGCTCTAAATTTATTAGTCCTAATAAGCCTTTCAACTCGATTCTATCGAAGCAAATTTTATTTACAAAATCGGATTTAGAGATGATCTGGGATAATACAGGACATTGATTATTATTATTATATGATGATAGCATCAGAATCAGATTATTCTATAATCAATTCCAAATTTGGCCTTAATCTTTTAGAGCACATTTATGTAATCTCCCTTTCCTTATTTTTAACTGAAGCAAATTTATTGTATATCCCTCTCAAGCTTTAATTGCCCCAATATTTGTATTTATTTACAAATTCCAAGAGGTTTTTCCTCCATTACCTCCTAAAATAGGCCATCGATAATACCCCTCAAAGTGGTTTCACTCAAACTGCTTAAAAATATATCCCCGTAGCGGAGATTTGTTTTTTTAATCTTTGAGTTTGCTGATTCAATTGATATAAGACATCTTTTCCTGACACTATCCTTCAAAACAAAGTACGACTAACCTTTTTTCTAATTTTTGGCTGCTTTTTACAGATCATTGCATATATTAAGATATGCATTGATTGAACTTTAAGATTTTGAGTAAGATTCATTGTTAAAAAGAGTGTTATTCGCGAGATAGTTGATTTCTCTTGACCCATTGAAAAAAATTGTAATTGGAGCCTATTATTAGATATACTGAAGAAGAGTTAAAACGTCTGTCTGCTCATATCCGATTTTACGATATCTAGCATTCACCTATTCAAGAATCTACTTGTGACCTCTCTCTGAAAGACGATTTAAGCCTTCCAACATAACTTTTTGTTTTTCACTGAGGGATCCATCATTTTAAGAAAGATTTTCCAAATATTATAACTCTTTTTAATTCATAGGATAAAAATCCTATCGCAATTATTGGTAAATTTTTCGTTCATTTTTTCTTTCATCTTTTTTGACCTCTTTCTTCAACTCTTTTTTAGATATTTTTTTTGTTTTAAAATTCGAATGTTGTTTTATATCGGAATCTGACAAATCTGAGAAATCGCCTTGGCAACTGTCACAAAATTATTATACTTTCTAACTTTCATATGAGTGCTTGCATAATTTGCATATCCTTGGCTTCATAGTTCGACGCATCATGATAATTATTATCGAGAAAGCCTCATGCTTGCTTGTATAAATACAAATAGGCTATCAAAAATTATCAACATTGTTGCCAGATGTTTTATTTCATTTTTATAAGTTTCAAATCGATTCACAATTTATGATTACTATTTAGAGCTGAATAAGAGTTCAAATATATTAAATAATAAGACAGATTATGTGAATTCATTATTTTGGTTAAAAAGATAATCACTATTGAGGTTATAAATTTTTATGGTTTTCTCTCTATTTCCTGGCCTGCAAGTTATTTCTTTTGAGTTGTTCCACAATTTCTCTTCTTCTGATCATCATTTCTTAGTACGCTCTCTGTGATTGCTCCACTTTCTATATGTCTTTCTATAGTTTATAGTGGACTTTATGCAATCTTTCTAACTACTGATATTTTTTATCTATTTCCTCCTACATATTCTTTGCTTTATTCACTAACTTGTTTGTCGCTCTTTTTGTTTACTACTGCTTTTTCATGCTTTCTTCTCTCTATTTCCTTAAATTTTATAACTACTTTTATTTATCGATGACTGCACTTTCGAGAGTTGAGTTTTCCTGCATCTGCTTCCGAAGAGCAAGTTCAAGTTCTTAAGCTTTCGTCTTGGTATTTTCGCAGATGGCTTCCAAATCTTCTATTTTTTTATCATTTTCCATGAGAAGCGATTCCTGCAAATCTTTTTTCTTTTTCAATTTTTGCAAAAACACTTGCTTTTCCTTATTACTTTTGATAATGTCCTCGTATTCGCTTTGCAAACTTGCTATTTTCTTTTAAAGTTTATCATTTTAGCGAGTCAGATTGGAACTCTTCTATCCAATCTGTTTCTACTTCAATGCTAACTGCTCATATTTCTTGTTTAATTCTTCGTAATATTAGGTTTTTTCTTTGGTTTTTGTTTTCACATCCTTGACCGATTCAGTTAAACTTTCATACTCACTCTCAAGTTATGATTTTTCATCAAATATTTTTCGATGGACTGCTTTGATCTGATTGGCTTCGTTCATTTTTTTCTTTTTAATTTATCGAAGGCGGTCACAATCGCGATCGCTATCCTCGATTTTATTTGTAAGTTCTACGAGTTCTTCTAGCTATATTTTCGGATCTTTATCTAAGCGAATGGATAAATCAATTGAATTAGTCGAACTCATTATCCCGTTGATGATTACTATAATTTCAAATATGCAAGCAATATTAAATCAATATTAAATCATGAGTAATCGAGGATAGAGTAAAATTAAATAAATTATATGAATAAATAAAAGGAAGATATTCAGCCATCTGTTAAATTTTGCCGTTTATTTTTATTTCTCAATCTTTAATAATAATATTATTGATAACTAATGAGCGAAAAAAACAATGAAACTGTTTATTTGAACAGTTGTGATATTTTGATCGAATCCATTAATCTCAAAAGCACTGGAACTTATTATCTTGTTTGGAAAAAAGGGAAAAAACATACACAGTCCAACAAATATCAGCTGACTAATGATAAGACCTTTTCCCCGAAGGAAGTTCTTTCTCTTAGTCTTAAAGTTTATCAACAAGGGAGTACTACACTCCCTCGGCATGTACTTATTTCTAATTCAGACACATCTTATCCTGTATAATGGAAAGAATGAGGAAATTGATCGAGCGAAAATAATGATTCATGAATGGACTCATGAGTTTAAATAAATGACGATGACCCTCGGATAAGGAACATTGAAGCTTAAAGTTAAAAGAAAAAGTCTTATGAAACTATAGAAATTTCATAGACTTCGTTCATAAGTGGAGTAAACTTCATAAGACTAAAAAACCAGATTTTTGATAAAATCTTCTCTATAAGGGAGTCATGAAAAGGAGCAAAACTTAAAATTGTCCAAGAACGTTGAAGATATGAATTTTTTAGTTGCTAAAATAACGGAGTAGCGAAACCTAGCCCTCATAAAAATTTAAAAATTGGAGACTGAGTTGAGCCAAGTGAACGATAAAATGAGCAAAGATTTGAGAAAATTGCGTGAATACTATCAACTCAAGATAGAAATGAGATAGTCAGTTTATAAGGAAGAAATTCAACAATTAATAACGTCTTTTAATAAAAATTATGAGCTCAACTATTCTATACTCTAAAATCTCATTAAATAAAAGATGCAATGCGAAAAGGAAATTGTAGACTTGAATTAGTCCAATCAGGAATATATTGCAGAGCAAGAGCAAAATTTTGCTCGTATCATGGACGAAATGGAAAATCACAAGCAGTTGATAGATGCTGAGTTGAAGGATTCAAACTAAAAATTGAAGTAAAGATAGCAAACAATAACTGAACTAAATGACGAGCTAGATTCACTTAATTAATAGCACAGTCACCTTCAATAGTAAAAGAAACAGATCTAATTAGCCAAGTAACAATAAAATACTAATTTTACTAACATTATAAAAGAGAAATAAGAGAGGATTGTTGAATTTACAGCAATTACGTAAACCGATAAGGAGCATATTAAGCGTATTGAGGATGACCTAATACATAAGGAAGATTAAATCACAAATTTCAATAAGCTGTTCGAGGACAATTTAGCTGAAAAGCAATAATTGAATAAATTCAACGTTTAATTAACCAACAAATACGAAATTCTATTTCAATAGAATGAATTCCAGAAAACATAATTTGAAAAGCAAGGAATTGAGATGCAGGAGCTTAATAGTTAAATGAAAAAAATGAAGGATTAGTATCAAACTCAGCTTTAGCATTTACTTACTGAAATGAAGCAGCATTAAGATTTGGCTAAACAAGGAGTGGACAACTAAAAAGCCATTAATAATTAATTAACCAAAAGATGTGAAGAATTAATTGAGTAAAATTAAAAAAATAAAATGAATATTGAATAGATGACACATCAAATTCACGACAAAGATTAGCAGATACATATCTTTCAAACTTAAATGGAATCTCAAGGAAATTTAATTAACAATCTTCAGAATTAACTGACAGATAACCTCGAGGCTTTTAAACATAGGCAGCAAGAACTAACTGATAGACTAACTTAGTATATCAGTCGCAGCACCGAATTATAGGTTTTCAATACTCAGCTCAAGGGAGATTTGAGAGAGATGTCATTAAAAAATCATGAGTAAGTCTAAAAGATGCGATAATAATATGACAAGATGATTGAGAGTAATCGTAGGCTTTATGATGACTAATTATAACTTCTCAAAAAAGAAAGGGAGACATAATCGATTTAATACGATACAATGAAGAACGACTATGAAAAAGAACTTCAGCAAATGATGTCCCATCAGAAGAATGAATTGGATGAATTAGATAGAGCATTTAAAGATGAGTTATAGCAAAAGACTAAGTAAAATTACGAACTTCTACAAAAGTTTACTAAAATCAATGACGAGTTCTAGGATTTCAAGCAAAAAATACATTTAGACGAAATGAAAAAGGAAAATGACAAGGAGATGGAGAAGAAAAGGTTTACAAAAAAACATCGGTGGAATACAGAGCAGATAGATTAATAAGAAGAAGATGATGACGAACATATGGAAACTGTAGAAATTTAATCAGAATAAGACGAGCCGATAGTCCCAAAGAAGAAGAAAAAGATTAATTCTAAAAAGAAATTAATGCCAATCAGAGCTGAATCGACGTATTATGAATAAGAAGAGGAATAGAATCCGTATGGAAGAGAAGGCTCAGACGAAAATATTTAAATAGTAATTGATACAGAGGAAGAAGCAGGTGACAGATAAGCCCAATAATAATAAAATTCAATAGTGTAGCTGTTAAAAAAGAAAAAGCATGCGAAGCCAGTATCAAAGCTAAAAATTAAAAAAAGTAATTAATTACAACATGAACATCTTTTATCCTAATAAAAATAAGAGGAAGAAGAAACTGATAGAAGATAATAATCATAACTATCATTAAAGAAGACATAATAAATTTATGGGTCTTTTGGAGCCGAAAATTCATTGGAAGATAAATCAATTTAGCATCGACCAAGCATTCTGAAGAAAAAAATAAAAGAAAAAACCTCTTTAGATTATAGTTAGCATCGAATTTCAACTGATAAACTCCTACAAAATCAGAGTGATTTTGATATTGACGAATTTTAAAGGATAAAATAATAAATGCAGAGCAAGATTGAAACATTGGAGGACGAGATAAGTAATTTGAAAAAAAACTAAAAAAAAATGAAAGCCAAATTTTAAAAAGACTAAAAAAAATATGTCACTCAAATACAGGAACTTGAAACCTAAATAGCATAGTTGAACTTTGAAAAAGAAGAGATTTCTAATAAATTGGCAGAACAAACGAAAAAATTAAGATAGTAAGGTAAAAATAGAGGTAAGGGACGTGATGAGGTAATCTACGAGAAATCATTTGTTTAGATTAGCTAACCAAAGTCTCCAAGAACCCCAAGATCTCCAAAAACTCCAACATTATTAAAGAATCTAACTCATAGTGAAAGAAAAATTTAAGATAAAGATGACAAATCATAAAAATCATAAAAATCTGAAAATAAGTCGCCTTCAAAAGACAAGTATGAATTGAATGAGAAAAGGTATAAAAATAAGATAACCGACCTATAAATAACTATAGAATAAAAATAGAGAAAAATAGCTCGACTATAAAATAATATAAGATAGCTGGAAAAGGAATTATAACAGGGAAGAAAATATGCTTTGGAAAGAGGAAATATGGAAGAGAGCAAAATTATTTACAAAACAGGTAATGAACAACGATCAATGTCATTCGCAGATCCATAGCTCAAAATGAGTATTGCTAATTTATAAGTGAAAGTTAGCTCTTAAAAGTAAAGATATCATGAATTAAAACTTCGACATGAATAAATGTCAAGATAATACAACTCACTTCAAGATGATTTCAAAAAAGCAAAAAGAAATATTGAGTAACTGGAAGAAAAAGTTAAAAGGAGTACCGTTTCAAGATCAGTGCAATAAATTCAGAGTGAACTCGATGATTGCAATCGTAAAATTCTAGAGTTATCTCGGTCAGTCAACCAAACTCGACTAGAAAAAGACTCATTATAGGATGAGATTAGGATAGTTAGAAAAAAGTTGTCAGAGGTCAGTAAAACTAATCTGGAATTGTAATCGAAGGTTTCTTAGCTAGAAAGATAAAACGATGATTTAAAGAGAAAGGAGCAAAAACTGAAAAGAGAAATTGATTAATGGCAATAAGAAGGAAAGAGATTGAAAGAACAAGCAAAGAATACACTGCAAGAATTAGCTGAAACACGCAAGAGTCAAAGTTAATTTGTCATTTAAAGAAAAAGAGTTCTGGATGAAGTTGTCAGATTGTAGGGTATTATTGCTCAAAAATAAACTGAAATGATAAGAAATAATAAGTAAAATTAAAAACTGAGAGGAAGGATAAATGATGGATAATCAAATAAAAAATAGCGAGATAAATCCCTTCATGTTGAACTGTAAAAATTATAAATTGAGAGAAGTCAGTTAGAGCGCAAGAATCGGGAGTCTGAGTAGACCATTAAAATGCTAAAAGAAAAGATGTAAATTATCGAGAAAGAATCCAAAAGAGCATTGGATGAAAGAAAGCAAACATATAGCTAAAAACTAAAGCAATATATCTCGGAAGTTATGAGTGTTAAGAAAGTCGTTGAAGAGTTCCAACAAGAAAATACTCGTTTAAAATTACAAAATTCAGAATTCTTTTAACAAAATGAAATTATTAAAATGAGCTTTGAAAAATAACAAATTAAATACTAGGAATTAATATATCAGGAAAACCAAATTTCTGAAGAAGCCTCTAAATTACAGCATAAGGTTAGTGAGTTAAAATAAATACTTAAAAAGAAAGGGTTTGATTAAGAAAAAATTCAAATAGTATTAACAACTCTGAGAAAGTAGTTGGACAGTGAGCGTGTAGCCAGTCGTAAAAAAACTTAAAAGCTGCAAAGTTTTGAATAAATAAACTAAAGATATCTTTATGAAATTAAAACTTTTAAGATAAAATTGAATGAATATTAGGGTAATGCTAACTAAAATACTAAATTGAATGAGTAGGTTTATAACAGTCAAAGAACCATTGATTCCCTTCAATAATAACTTCAGAAAATATCGGAATAATATTCTGAGCACTCAAATAGATATGTTTACACAAAAGAAGATGTTGACTCTGCTTTAAAAGAACTGAAAGAACATTAAGACCGAGTTAAAGAAGAATAGTTTATGAAGATAATAGAATAATTTGATAAAAATAACTCAAATCAAAGGCAAAAAATGTAGAATGAGTTGATTCAACTCTACAGTGAAAATGAAAAGTTAAGATCTTCTTTGCAAAAATCAGCAGAAGAAGCTCTGTAGCTTCAATTGCAATTTGCGTAAATTTAAACCCTTCGAGATAAAAACAAAAGAATTGAAAAAGAAAGAAACAGCTTTGAAAGAAAAAACATATAGATTTTGGATGAGCTCAAATTATCCCGTTAATAAATTCGTCGTATCTAAATTAAGTATAATGACTCTATCCGTAATCAGGAGGGTAAGAGTACTGAAATTGTGGTGTTGATGCAAAAATATGATGACCTTAATAAAAGATATCAATAAGTGAGCTAGAGTTATAATGAGCTTAAAATATAAGATAAAAAAATATTGGAGAAATATAAAGCAGCAAATGAAGAAAAATAGAGAAATATTTAAACACTTGCAGTGGAGCTGCAGAATTTGAATAATAAACTAATGGCCAGTTAGCTATAAGTGAGCCGATTGAAGGATATGGAAAGCTATTATAATAAGGATTATGCTAAAAAGATAAAGCAACTATAAGATTAAATATAATTAATTAACGAGCATAACAAGCAGCATGATTCATAAAGATAACTTTTGCATAAGGGTCAAATTAAAGAATTAAAGATCAAAATAAGTAAATATTAAGCAGATCTCTAAGATAAGTTAAATCGAATTTAGGAATTGAATGAGGGAGTGGTAATGCTGCAAAGAGAAGTATAGTAAATTACTGATGAACTTACCAACTCTCGAACTCAACTTGCAGAAGATGGAGAGTATTATACTATATAGATTAATAAGTTAAGAAATCAAATGAGATAAATGGAAGAAACATATGAATAAACTATTAGAAATCTTGAATAAGAGCTTAGTGCTATGAGTAAATAACTTACATCTCTTAAGTTTGCCAGGTAAACCAATAATAGTCGTTTGAAAATGTCAAGACTGTCTGAAGGAGGAGATGATAAATCAAGTAAGAAATACGAGGAGAGACTAAAATTCAAAGACAGAAGAATTTAGGAGCTCAAGTAGACGGTAATTGCTTTAGAGTAAAAATTAGGCGATCTGATGCGAAAATAAGGCAAAAATAATGAACTTGATGCGCTAAAGATCAAATATGCAGAATTTTAAAAATTACAAAAATAGATCATTGATAAGAAAACCCAATAGTATTCAAGAATAAATGATTAGTATAAGAGATTAAAAGAAGACCTGCCAAAATACAAGAATCAGATTTAACAATTAACTTTACGTCTTGAATAAAAAGAAATGGAAATATAATCTCAAAAATCAGAAATACTAACAACTAATATGCTATACAGTGATCTCCAAAAAGAAGTAGATAAAAGAAAAGACAGTCTCAATATTCAAATAAAATAAGAATCCTCTCTAAAATTAGAGTTATAAACTAAAAACAAGTAAATTGAATTCCTCTCTCGTCAAATCGAGCAAGTAAACTCTGAAATCACTAATTACTAAACTGCCCTCAAAAAGAAAACCCTCTAAAACAGGAATTTATCTCAAATTAATTAAAAACTTTAAAAGGACAAAGCAAAATTACTAGATTTGGAACGAAATAAGCTTGAAGGCTAAAATTTTGCAAAATTAAAAATAAAATAAGTATAATCCGAAATATAGTCTCTCAAAGGATAAAACAGACGTTTAAAGAATGAGTTGAATTTCGCTCTAAAATAAAATGATAAAATGAAATCAGAGTTGAACAATAAAAATGCTAATATCATCGAATTAGTAAAATAAATTGAGATAAACGATAAGAAGATAAGTGACAGTCAAAATTTCCTAAGCAAGTTCGTCGGTTTAAATTAGTAATGTATTAATAAAATGGGAATAAGTCTCGAATAACTATTAGGATGGTCAATGCAAACTCGATAATCTTTAGATTTTAAGTAGGAGTAATTAATAAAACTAAATGACGAGCTTGAAGAATTGAGATTTTTAGAGCAGAGAAAATTATTAGACTTTGAATAACTAAAGAAATAAAATTATTAACTTGTTCTTAAGACAGAAGAGCGGGAGATAAACTACCAGCAACTGTAATAAATGTCAGAGAAGATCATTGAGTTGTCACGAGATCGGCAAGACTTATTATTCCGAGAGGAAGCTATAAAAGTTCAACTCAATAACATATGTTCAAATTTAACAAATGATAAATCATTTGAAAGGCAGGAGATGAGGACAAAAATATAAAATATCATCAATGACAATTATATTTGATTATACATATCTCAAATCTTCGACATTTATGATGTTGTCAATTAAAACAATAGTATAATTCAAAATCACGTCATTTTTTAAGTACAAGGTCTCTTCTTTCTGCCAAAACTGCTCATGACTCCTTATCTCTATTTTTGACACCCCAGATTCATACATTGCTTTATTTATTGTTCAGCCACGCCTTTCATAGTTTCAGCTAATAATTACTCTAACACCACTTATAGCTTTACAAACTTTTTTTAGAAAAGCAATAATGCTTTTTTTGTTTATTATTTACTGGCAAATGACTACACCGATTATTCGACCATTTTTTAAATGACCACCTTGATGTCTCCCAGCTCGTCTTTGAATTCATTAATTCCAGCCTTCTTTTATATTTATAAGAGTAGCTCCTTCTTGTTTGAGGAAGAAAGGTTGTTAATATATTTGCTTAGACTCGACTCCATCAGGGCAACTTGCTTTTAAATTAGTTTGCCTCCTAAATAATATTTTTAATCCACCAATGACTTGATCATTGTTTAGAATTTTGTCTCATAATTATGGGAGAGATCTTCAAATCTACTAACATCCACTTTGGCTTCAAGAAGATGATCGACCTTTGACTCAAGGTCGCTGTTCAATACTGATAAAAAATTTATTTTTTCTTTTAAATTTTAAATGGTCTCTTCCAGCTCACTCATTTTCTTTAAATGTTACTGCTGTTTTTTATCAACTTCTGCTAATAGTTCAATCTTTTCTTTTGATATTTGAGAACTCAAATCCTTCGGCTCCTTTAAGAAGGCGCTAATTCTAAAAACATTCCCATTTTTCCTTTCCTCTAATGGTATAAAATCCTGGCTAATTCTGGTGCTGCTTCTATTATTTCTCAACGATCCATCTCTCATATTCCCTATCTTTTTATCAAGCATGGCTGTACTTAATTGCATCTCCTCTCGAAGCTTTTCATTCTCCTGATCATGTTTATTTAATTCTAAATAGTAAAGGGCATACTTTCGTTAATCTTTTTAATGGAGTCCTCGAAAAAATCCTGTTCTGTTTTAATTAATTAATACTTTTGAAGATCATAGGAAATTTGTTGAGGAAGGTTTCGATTATCTCGAAATTCTTCTGCAGAACTTACTCGTAAAGGACTAACCCTTTGCTGGTTTATTTTTTGATCATTATGGAAATTATATTTCGATATTCTTTATTAAATTTGTATAGAATTAATAAATCTCTGATGCCAAATTGTTTTTTCATAATTTATACTCGGCAATTATTTTAGGCCTCCTCAAAAGATATTTTCCTAAAAATGAATTTAAATGTTTCTAAAATGGGGATAATCAGGGCTTCATTAATATTGATCCATTCTGTTAAATATCTCTTTAGTTTTTATTTATTGATTATTTCCTTTAATTTTAAACAGAATTTTGATTTTTGTCATATCTTTAAAAGGTGAAGTAATAAATGTAAAGTAAATATTAATGTGGAGATATTTGATAAATTTTAGTCATAATCGATAATTGTTTGGGTTTAATAATTATTTTTTTAACATTTTTTTAATTTCTGATTTTTGTAAAAATAAATGATTTTAAAACTAATGATATAAAAAAATCCCTCATTCTTATTGGAAGAAAATGAGAAAAAATATGATAGTAATTACCCACAAAACATTTTTTAAAAATTGTAGCCAATCAGATTAATGACTTTCAGTTGAAGGATAAAATTAATGAAAATACAAAAAAAAGCGCAAGGATTATATAACAGATTTACAATGGGAAAGACAACCTAAACCAAAGTCAAAAAGGCTGGAGGTGACAGAAAGGCCAGAAGAAGAAGAGTTGAGACCTTCTCCATCTACATTTACAAGGTCTTGAAGCAAGTGCACCCCGACATTGGAGTTTCCAAGAAAGCCATGAACATCATGAACTCTTTCATTCATGATACCTTCGACAGAATTGCCACTGAAGGATCCAAGTTGGTTAGATTCAACAAGAGAAGAACTCTCTCTTCCCGGGAAGTTCAATCTGCCGTCAAACTCATCCTCCCCGGAGAACTTGCCAGACACGCCGTCTCAGAGGGAACCAAGGCTGTGACTAAATACATCCAAGTATGAATGATATTTGTTGCACCTTAAATGGGGAAAATTCTTTACTTTATACATCATTTGGAGCAAAATGTCTAAATATTTCCTTAAAATTAAAATTGAATAATAAGCAATATTTTCTATCTAAAGTTTAAAATCTAACAAATGAAGATCACATGATTGGCAAATAAAAACTGAATTAAGTTATCAGTTATTAGTTGCATTGATAATAAATACTATCCTATTGGCAGAAAGATCCGATGAATTTCCAAGTGTCACCCTTTTTAGGATTTTGACCTTCGTATATCCGAAGATGAACTCTGATCTTGTGAATAACATAGGGGATTCTAGGCAATACGCCATCTGTCGGAAAAACAATAAATTGAGGCTGGTCCATACATTTTTGATTATTTAAATCGAATCTACATTGCCTTGATTTATAATCCCAATAAACGTCAAGAAAGTATACATTGGATGTTAAGTAGTATTCCTAAATCGAAATAAATGTACAAACTCTCCAAAGATTTATTGAGATTAGTTGGATTAAACAAAGTTTTTTTAAATTGTTAAAGACACTGGGACGAGTTTTGAGGGAATGTCAATTGTAAAGGGAACAATTATCTGTGTCATTGCCAAATTCATGATAATCAAGAAAATGAGCATCATTTGGCTTGTCTGTACCATTTCTTTCTGATATCTTATGTTTGATATTGATAAATAATTATAATTAATAAATGTACAACAATTTGTCTCATAAGGGATCTTTGATCTTTATATCTGAAAATTAAAAAATATAACCATATTAAAGCATCAAATTAACAAATTTATAAGTCCAAGATGATCTATTTATTCTCTTTCAATCTTGATAATAAAAATCTATGTTGAAAAATCATCTA
>Ga0302268_1000294_pt1 | contig 31770 bp, 22 predicted proteins | sample III_Bog_E2_1_FD_194554 | JGI IMG/M metagenome (GOLD analysis project Ga0302268, IMG submission 194554) | Peat permafrost microbial communities from Stordalen Mire near Abisko, Sweden - III_Bog_E2_1 | ecosystem: Environmental > Terrestrial > Soil > Wetlands > Peat | place: Sweden: Abisko... | reverse complement strand
TTTATTAAAGTATGTAATTGAATATTTATTCCAATATTGATTCAAACAAATCTCCTATTTATGAAATCTACACTAATTTTCATTTCTATTATTAAACTAAGATATACACATCACTTTGCTAAATGTTGTAGATACTCTTACTGACTCACTTCCCAGTTTTCCTTTTTAGGCTCATAAATGGTATTCTTTATTAAATCTTTGGTTTTGTTGGCCTAAGATTCATAATCAATAATGTCTAGTTCGATGCGATCTTGCTCGGCAATAATTTATTTTTATTTAGAGTTCACTATTCCTCTATTCTTGGGCCTCATTTCTACAAAATTATCAACACTTTGCCAAACAAAACATTTATTTTCAGGCTGAAAGATAGAGTAGAAATAGTTAGATTGAGTAGATACATTAGTACTCGTGTAAATTATCTCCTCTTTCTGCTTGTCTATATTTTCAAAATCTTTGGGCTCATATTTTACTTCGAATTGTTGTTTATTGGGATTGAAGTACATATGTTTTAGATCCAAGTGATCAAAGATGGGATTTTCTGGACCGGTTAGAGGATAGAGAAAAGCAAAAAGTTGTTATTTCGTGCCACGATAGTAGACATCATACTCGCCGTCCTCTTCAGATTATTAGATCATTAAATAAAAGAAATGCCCTAAATCTACAAATTATAAGATTAATTTATGAAAATTAATCAACTAAACCAATGATTTAATTTAATATATTAAGAGAAGGAAGATAATGTGATGAGACTGCCAGCAAAATTAATTCATCTTCTTCAATCACTTCTAATTATTTGTAAATAAATATAATTAATAACTAAGACTTATGAATTGGAAATCATTAAAGTTTCTATCTGATAGTTATTGAAATTCGCTAACTTCTCACAATTTAAATTTTAGCGTTAAATTACTCATTTTATCGAATTGGAATGAGGAAGCATCCCGAGGAAATCAATGAACTTAAATCCATTTATTCATTTAGGTCTATTCTAAATTTGGTACTTTCTAATTTTAATAGAAGGAATTTGCACAAGTTGGTCAAAGTGAAATTAGAAACAGATGCTTTTTCTACTATTGGATGTCCCTATTTATTACTGCTCAATTTAAGGAAGATTGATTAAACGTCAAAGTTTTATATCCCATGCAACACTCTTTCATAAGCATCTGCTTCAAATATATGTATGCTTTGATCCTCAAGCAGAAGTTTTCCTAATTTGTTCGAATTGCTATAACTATCAGTAAAACTGATGATTGCAGGTCCTCCCAGAGAGAGGACAACAACTTTTGATCGATATTGTGGTCCATCAAAATGAGGCATTATTCCAATTCCAGCAGGATAAACATTAATTAGGAGGTGGTTAAAGGTTGGAAGTTCCTCCTGCAACAAAGGCTGCAAATGATCAAGATAATCTGGAAAACTATCTTTTTTTAAATCGATTTATTTGACCTTTCTTTTAGCATATGTCAATTTATTAAACACTGATATGGGGCAAGATAATACCTGATTATATATCTTGAGGGGAGATTAGAGAACATAATAGCGAATTTTATTGATATTGCATTAAACAACTGATTACTAGCCCAAGGGTATGTATCTAAACTACGCAGTTGGTTTTATTGTTTCTGATGATTGAACCTATTTATGAAAGGTTTCTTTTTGTGAAGGCAGCGATTTTGTTTTTTATGATTTCACTCTGCTGATAAGGGACTTTAGCATTTTTTTCAATATTTTAATAAGACTGATTAATAACTTTAAGTCTAAGAATGGTGCGAAATATAAAATATCAATAAATGCTATGCTTTCAAGAAAGATTATTTAGAATCATAATAGTTTGGCATTCATTATTGCAATTATTTACCATAATCAAAATGATTTAGTTCTTCATGCTTTGCAGGATGGTTGACTTGAAGGAGACGGAGGACCTTAGGAGTCCTCACATTTACACTATTATAGTTTATTAGATCATGCATAACAAATTCAAGCCTAAATAATATAATGGAGGCAAATTATGAATAATATTGAAAGGTGATCCCTTCCATTTCACTTTCGCATTAGAACTGCAGTCATGAGAAACTGTTTATATTTTATAGATTAAATTTATTTTATTTTTCAAATCATTCCTCAATGCTATTATGTGTTGGTATTGACAGGATCATCTTTCTTAATTGCCCTATCAAAAATATTCCAATTCTATTTGATTGCATTCTTGTACAAATCGAGTGAGGTATATATTTCTGTACAAGCTATAAAGTATTTAGAATCCTTATCCAAGGTATACTTCGGAAAATTCTTAGTTAATAATTGTTCAGTTGCCTTATAAGCTCTATCCACCTTTTAGGCAAAATCCTGTAATTAAGATTAAAATATTGTCTTTGCAATCGATTTCAGCCTTTCCTTTTGGCTAGAAAATGCTACATTAATGAAATCTTCTGTGTAGCTAACTGATTTGTTGCCCACAAGGTATCCACGAAAATGCGATTAAGTTATTAAGTAGTCAGACTTTTTCTGTTTCTCAGTAATTGTAAAATCAAATGCCCTGACTTTCCATTTATTTTACTGTAAAATGTTAACGAAACCAAAGTTACCATTATTTGTTTGAAAGTCATCTAAACTCATAATCCGAGATATTAAATCTAAACAAAATATTCCCATATAAAATTCCTCTGAGATAAAAAAATCTTTATCTAGTTTCTTATTTAGTTTGAGCTGTTCGTAAGTTAGGAATTCACCTTCACTTTCCGCCCCCTTCGTGGCGATATAGCAATGATATTCATCCCGAACGAAAAAATGGAACTCACACCCAATTCCAATCTCCTCGAGTATTTTATATACAAAAGGTTCGATAAAATTTAATCTACGAGCCGCAGAACTGTTATTAGAAATTATGCCTTCCGAATGTGTTTTAATATAGAAAAAGGCTGATTTTTAATTGGAATTTTTGGGGGGCAAAAATTGCATGGTACAGCCAAGGTGATCTCCATTTCTTTTTTTTCCTATCTTAACTTTCCAACCTTTCTTTGCGGGAAACCACTCATTAAAATATTATTGGGCGTTGGCATACATTCGATTTAAATGCATTTAATCTTGACATTTGGATAAATCATAAATCTATGTGGAAAATTAGGCAAACTTCTGATTGCCAAAATATGGTTTTGCCATGTTATTCATAAATTTCACAAGGTTAATCATTGCTTTTCTTTTTGTATCAGTATCAATGTCGCTATTTGTTTGAAATATTTCTTCATATTTGTATAATTCATAGTCCTTCATCATTTTATCTGGAAAAATCTCTTAAAAAATTTTTGTTTTAATGATTTGTTGTTGATCATTTTTCAACTTTGAGCCCGCAGTTTGCCTATGTTTTTTATCAACATTTGAATCTGGTTTTAACCAAATGAATTTCTGAAATTCATAGAGGCGTTTTATCACCTAGTGAAGTTATACAAATTATGGATCGTCTTATATTTTAGCCTTTTCCTCCATAAAATCAAATAGTTAATTCATTGCGTATTGCTTTTGGGCAGAATCAAAATCGCCAAATGTAAACATATAAAAGCTGCCAATGTTTACATTATCGTTTGAAAATATTTTTTTAAATTTTTCTTCAGTCAGATAGTCTCTCTGCAATTGAGCAGCCTCCAATCGATCTCTTAAAAGTTCGTAGGAGAAGATTAATTTACTGAGATTTTCCATATTTTATATTTAGGAGTATAATGAAAATTGTTAATAGTTAAGCTAGTCCCGTTTCTAATCCATAAATAGTTTGATTTATGTTATTGCCTCAATTTTTTAAGAATCCTTAGCCTTGCGATTAAAAATGGTTTCCAACTTTTATAGATAGTTTTTCTCATTTGAAAAACATTGATGAAATCTGTTTCTTGCCTATTTAAATAGATGTTCAAAGAAATCTATTGCATAGTTTTAAAGTTTGAGAAAAGATTGACATAAGTTTTAAAATTAGCTCTAATCTGCAATATTCTAATTTTTCCTCATCTCTTTGATAAACTTCTTAATTGTTTTCATGATCTTAAGTTTTGGAGTGATATCATATAGGACTTTTTTTTGAAATATATCCCATGCAATTTGTAGATTTCCTTTCACAGAATCCTATCCAAATGCTTTAATAAAATGACTTTCACTAAGGCTCTCCTGTATCAATGTAAAAACATTCAAAGCCAAACCTTCCCCCTCACAATAAGTTGATCGACAATCGTTGAAATACTTTTCACGGTGTTTCTGACTCAAAAAGTCGTGAAACTGCTTATTTTTTGCTTTTGCTTTGTTTTCTTCAGAATGCATTTGCCGCCAATTTATCCAATATATATATATATATATTCACCAATTGATATTATGTAAACTTTATATAGATCTATATATATAAAGATCAATATTGTTAATGGACTTTAGATGATATATTTAACAGAAATTATTAGCAAGAACGAAGGTTTAGAAGGAAAATATTTTTATCACGTCAAGCACTCCGTCCTGACAAGTTTGAGAAAAATTTAAAAACAAATCTATTCTAAATCAATCAGCTGCCTAAAAGGTAATGGAAGGCAAATGTGTATCTCCTGATTAACTTTAATCAAAGGGCAGTCAAACTGTCTTAGAATTTTAAATCTTCCAAAGAAGAAGCCAATATTCTTGGAGTGTTCTCATTGCAAGATAAATGATAAAACTGTCATATGTGAATTTAAACATTAAATTATTGGATAAACGACATAAAAATATTAGTAAAGTCCTTCTGCTAAATTTTAGTCATTTCCAATCCGTTTGTTCATTTAGTGATTTAGTGAGAATAAATAGCCATTTAGTCCAATTACTGCCAAAAGTAGTGTAAACAATTTTTATGTCCTATACAAATCATTTTACAATTGAGACTGACTCCTAATGACTGCTTAAAGACACGCAAAAGTATAATTATTAGCCATTAATCTTATCATAGGGCAGTTAAAACGAAGTACTTTGACTCTACTTTTCGAACAGGATTTTTTTTGTTGATGGATTTATTGTGATTACGATAGTATCTCCTTGCGCAAAATTGAAGGCGACGACATTAGAGTTGAGGGAAGTGTCAGTATGATGCCAAGAATATCCATTGTACGAAATTAAAAATCCTCCATGCCCGATGCTGCCAGTATTAAAATAATAGTTGGCCTTTTTCGCAAAACTATGATAGCACACTCCAAGCGACAGCCAAGAAGACAACTTATTTATCTGAAACTTAATTGTTCTCTTAGTCCTCAGGATCTTTTTTCCATCTAGCATAGGTTCAATAAATGCAAAGTTTGTACTATAATTGTTAAGTTGAGTGGCTGTGAGGCCATCAGATGAAATAGTGATGTTGGTCTGTTTAAAATTTTGACTAAAAATGTAGTTGAGTTTAGATTCGCTTTCGAAGGGGACAAGAAGTTATAAAATTTATCTATTTTATGACTTTTTTTTGATGCACTCCTCGAACTACCCACTTCTTTCCCCAATATACTCTAGTATTTCTTTGAGAAAACACTCAAAGTTAGTAGTTTCTCTGTCACCTTCCGACCTCTAGTAAAATTTATATCTTTTGATTAGGGTGTTAAACTATGCGTTCAGAGTTCCCTCATCTAATATCTTAGAGCAAGCTGCTTTATAATTTCTAATGCGATCGTGAATGTTCCTAAAAAATTTGTTGAGTTCTTCCTCGATAGCTTTCATATTTCTTCCTAGTCGACCTAAGAGGGTATAAAATTTTGCATAAAGCACGTCAATTTTAGCCATAGTCTGTAGCAAGTGAGGCATGGGTTGTAGATCATCCGATATTTCTTTAAGTGCGAGAGTGAGAGGTTTGACCAAATGGTCCTCATGCTTAATGATCTGGCACTCGGCACAGATGATGCCTCTTTCCTCGCACTCTACCTCTAGGCATATCAAGGAATAGTTTTCGTCAGGGTGCTCTTTGCACTTGTTCTGTTTGAATTTTAGGAGGGAACGGCCTAGCATAGCAATTGTAAAAACTAATATAGATATATCAGGATTGACGATGAAGAATTCATTTTATATATTAAGTTTAATCTATCTATCATTGATACTATATTTTTCGTTTTCTAAACTATTTCTGCTTTAATAATTTATAAACAAATTGCAAATATTAATGCGGAAGCAATGTTTCATTGATATTTATATTAGAAAGGAATAATATCCCTCAATCAAAGACATACTTTTTTGGAATAATTAAAGGGCGATCATTCAATTCTTTAAATTATTATGATTCAACAACTTTTATATCAACATTCTTTGCAATAAGCCAATTATAATATTATCAACAATGACTAAAAATACTAGAAAAAAAACTCGAAAGGAGTAATTTGGCATAAAACAAGCTAAAGCAAAGCCAATACAGGCTCGCCCCAAGTCAATGGAGGAGTTTTCCACCATTTTCAAGAAGCAACCGAACCAAATCAAAAATAAACAAAAGCGAGTAGAAGTGCACTACAAGCGTAATGTATTGAAAAATCAAATTCAAATGAAGGAAAGAAAAGAAAGAAAGAAGTTGCCAGCCTCTGAAAGGCAAAAACCGATCACAATTGAAGACAAACAGGAAGGAGGAGAATAGTATGTTTAGGAATACGACGAGGCAATCTTCGATTAATTTAACAATATCTTGAATAATGATGGCCCTGTTAAAATTCTGATTACCACCTCCATCAAACCACCAGTTAAAATCTATGATTTTCTTAAGGAGATAATGATGGTCTTTCATAACATCGCCTTCTATCCTCGCAGGGATATGAAGCTGTAGGATGTTTATAAATACGCTAAGACCCTCAATTTTACACATGTAATGGTTCTGAGATACTCAAATGGTTGGTAATTGTTGATCAGACATCTTGAGGGTATGCTGGCTGTTTTCAAGGTGACCAGTGTAGAGTATCAAAAGCATATTCAGCATCATGCAGTAGCCTCTGATCATGTTCCTGAACTGATACTTAATAATTTCGATTCCAAAGTAGGAGTTCGAGTTGGAAGAATGCTTGCTTCTCTGTTCCCACAAAATCCAGAATTTCGAGGCAGGAGAGTTGTGACTTTTATTAACCAGCGTGACTTCATTTTCTTTAGACACCATAGATACATTTTCCGTGAAGGATATTAAGGAGTTGATATGCAGTAGATTGGTCCTCGATTTACTTTAAAAGTGAAAAAAATATATGCTGGTGATGAATAAAAAGTGAAGGGAATATAATTCTAAGCTAGAGACAATATGTACGTATAAAGGAAAGCTGTCTATTTGTGATTTATTTTTTAGGAAATAACTTTTAATAATTGTAATTATTTAAAAATAAGATAAATGCAATCATAGAATTAATTTTTATAAGAAAATTTATACTCATTAGTTTATCAGTTTTAGCCTAAAAACTTAAAACAACAGAAGAAAATATACTATTTACTCTTAATTTATAAGATCAAGCAGGAATAAATTAATTTTTAATATGCTAGTTATCTAACTATGATCTTTTACAGGATCTTTATTCATAATTTAATATAGATAATTCGTTAATATTTAGATCAGACAATAGTTAAATGCATCGCCTTAATCCTCCTCTCACTCCTAACTTATAAGAGTATAAACAAAAAAACAAATCGAAATCTCGAAGAAAACCATGCTCCATCCAGCCAACCATTCCTCCAACTCCTAAAATTCAGAAACCGCATATAACTCTTAAAATTACAAGCGATAAACTCTCATAAGCTTTTCATAATAAAGAATAAATTGTTTATTGTCCTCTTCATCCAGATAAAATAGGTCTGCATTTTATATAGGCAAATTGTAATAAAAAGTTTTGTAATAAATGCTATTTGATCCATAAGGATAGTGAAGAATGGGATGAAGAAGGTAATTTTGCATGCGATTTAGTTCAAATAGAAAAGAAAAAAGAACTTGATGAATTCAAAAGAAAAATCAAAGGATTTGGACTTAAACTAGAAGAAGCTGACTCCAGTTTACAGGATTGGCGCTCTTCTAGTGAGGAAAATTTTTATTCCCAAAAATAGTATATAAAAAATTCATTCAATTGTCTTCATGAATTGTTGGATGAAAAATAACGATAGCTTCTCAATAAACTCTTATTAAATCAGCAATGTCTGAAAAAGATGATCAGTAAGAGTGGTAGCGATATCTAATAAGCAAAATCATCAATAAATCGATATATCGAAGACATATAAATTAATTACTCCGATATTGTATAATCCCTTTCTTATGACCAATTTAATGAAATCATCGAAAAATATAACTTTAAACTTCAGTACTACGAAGATAAAATCGAATAGATTGTTATGGATATCAATCTTAATGTCTATATCCCCAAGAAAGAAATTTAAAAACAGATTTAGAAATCTTCAATTCAAACATATCCAGTTATTACTTTAGAAGAGGACATTTAAAGTAAAGCTTTGAAGCGTTACACGACAGAAAAAAATAATCTCTTGGAGTGTCAAGGCAAAGGTCAGTCTCAAAATCATCATCACTATGATTCAATAGGCTGCAATAAAATCAGTCAACATCGTAAATCAAAAGATCACTATAACTACAAGATGCGCGAAAACATGACACTCGGTCAATTCCGACCTCAGGGCAACAAAGAAAATTTTTATCCTGATAATTTTATTTTTAACTGATTCCTGATATTAATTTTATTGTTGAGGAAGATAAAAATAATCAAATCTCAAGGGGATGCCGGTGTTTTTGTGATTAAGTGTTGAGTCTCTACCACTATTGTATGTTATTCTCCACAAATTAAAACATGCGCTTGATTCTATAGTCGGTTCCATTGAAGTTGTTAAGAGATTAGTAAAGGGGTAATACGATCACTTTTAGAAATCCACCTTCGTTTTTAGATAAAATTGATATGTTTGTAAGGTCTTTCATAAAGGGAGTTTGAGGGAGTCCTAACTCTCCTTCTTGTTTGTACTGATTGCTGAATTACAGATTCACTTTTAAAGACCATTCTTTGCACACTTGAAATTATTTCGCAGAACCACCGAAATCACTTGTATGTACTATCATGCCAGACAAGCAGGTGATAAATTATTAGGTTTTCGGCACATCATCTAGAATGAAATTGTTGAATTTTTTTAACAATGGAAAATGCTCTTTGATATCCGTATAGAGGATGTTAGAAATGACTGATTTTCTTAACTATTTCATCTCCTCATTGGTAAGGTCTTTCAGGAAATTGTTTTATGGTTTTCTTAAAATTTAAAAAGTTTGAGATGCATGATAACTCTCTAATGGCTGCATTATTTTAAAATTACTGACATATCGTTGTAAGTAATGGCTTTCTTTGAGCCACTAGCAATTTCAAAGAGGTTCGTGAATCCCGTGTGTCCCACATCATGGCAAAGCCCGCTGAACACTATAGTAAATATCTTAAAAGGATTTAGTAGCTCCATGATCTTTGGGGTCGTCGAAAGTAAATAGCAAGTATGCATGACTAAATTATTCTACAATTACCATTGACGCCGTGAGTGAAATTATGAAATGGATTATTGTGAGCTTGATATCCATTATGTATCTAAGCCAAGAAATTTTCAAAATATTGTTTATTGACTATTTATGTACAGAAAAAATCCAATTTTTTAAATATTTGAATCACCAACGGTTCCAGCATTTCCTCATCCATTTTTAAAAGATTCAAATCAGTGCTCTAAGTGTTTATCTCATTAAGTTGCTAATTGAGCTGAGAGCTTTATCTATTGGCATTTAATAAAATCTTATCTCGATTTAGAGAGTAAGATCTTTTCACGATAAAGTGTTTTCCCTTGTTTTTCAGATGATTGTTATTTCGTGTTATTTGAGTGTCCTTTATGAAAAGATTTATCCATCCTTCGTTTATTATACCTGGATTTTGTTTCTAAAGATTTTTCATTAAATCTGAATGTCTATGATCTTTTTTTTCAATTTTTTTATCCTTTTTTTCATCTGATTACTCTGATAAAATTTTGGTAGAGGAAGAGCAATATATGTTTGAGCTACTGTGACTGCTTGAATTTTCTAGCTGTTCGATGATAACATGCAACCGTATGATTCTACCTTCATCATCGTATTTGATTCTTGCCTTGGTCTAAAAATCTAGTTCATAAAGTTTATTATTTTTAATCTTTTTCTCCAAAGCTTTTTTCATAAAAACATTGATCAGTTTATCTTATTTGAAAATATTTTCAATGTAGAGTTTACGCTTTTAATAAAGCTTTTCTAGATTGCTGCTGTATCTATGAGAAAGATTATTAGATATAAAAGCTAGTACTGCTTGTTAGTCGAAATCCATAAATATCTTATCGTCTTCACAAACATATTTTTTATACATTCGAATCCTTTCTAAAAATTCATATTGCAGCTGTTGAAAGGCGTTAATCCTTAGTATAATGGCGTCTTCATAATCTTATGTATTTCTATTGTGAAGCCATCCTTATAAATCTTGAAAATTCGAGAAATTTGAATTGATGGCTGAACAGGCTTTCTTTTCACTCTCTTTGATGCATAATTCAAGAATATCAAGGAGATCTTTAGAGTAATTTTGGATGATGCTAGTTTCTTCTTAAAGGGTAGAAATTAATGTAATACTAATAATCTTTTCAGCCATTTTGGCTGATATCTCATCAACAAGAACCTCATTTTCATAGCTTTTCCAAAGAAAACAATATTTGTATTTTTAGTTACTAGAGTTAACAGACCATTTATAGAGCATGCGTTCATCCTCAGATGAATACTTCAGGTCAAACAATTAAATGACATAATTTCTGTTATCCTCATTAATTTCGTTCTCTATGCATCTTTAAATTGACTTAGACTTATCATTTTATAAAATGTCTGTTATGAAATTATTTTTAAAGTCATGAAACTCTATCCTCCCATTTCGATGAACAATATAGATCCATAAATTGTCAATTTTAAGTAGTTTCAAAATGAGTTTTCTAAAATTCTGGCGAATCTTAAAAACCTTTTGAGTTGACATTATCTCGGTAATATTGTTCCTGACCATCTCTTCCATTTCCTAAATAAAAATGACATTACGTCAACCCATTCCATTTAATCCTAAAGCAGTTTACAATCCCTGATATTTTAATGAGATTCACTTTTCTCTTCCTTTGCAGTTTCACATTGTAAAATTTAATAGCTTCGTCTGCGCTTCTGAGTTGTCTGATCTAGAGAATTCAAATAATTGGTCAGATGGTCGTGAATATGTTCTGCTGTTAACAATTATTTGGATGTTCTTTCAGTATCCTCGATGATATTTTTAAGAAATTCATAAGATGATTGTTGTGTGAGATTGTCAGCATTTGATTTTTCCTCTATATTCTGTTTGAGTTTGATAAGTGCCTCTTGCCCCATTACCAATTTATATATTTAATATCGAATTTCAGGTGTAATTTATTTATATTTCTAGAGTTTAAATATTCCATTGCTTTCTACCCTTTAAATTTATCTTTTGGATCGAAATATGTGAATTACATAGTCATATCTACAGCATCATAAATCGAAATAGCTAAAAATGTATTTTATTTTTTAAATTTATCGGAATTTCTTAAACATCAAGAAATTATAGGAAATTTTTTAATTTGAATTCTTGAATAATTCATTTATTTAGAATTAGTCATTTGAGAAGAAGACATTTTAAGATTGCAATACAATTAATCAAATATAATTTTCTTTAAATTCCAATTCTTGGAGCAAAATATCGATTTAGAGTTTGGAAATCTGATTATTCTCTAAAAATGAATATGAAAAACAATAAATTCTGAATCAATCAGTCGAAGAGATAAATCATTATCATAATTATATTGCTTTTTAATTTTATTGCCTCTGATAGCCTGCATATTTGTTAATCAGATCAAAGTTTTCAATAAATTAAATTTATTATGGTCAAGTGCATCACCAATCAGACTGTCATCCTCCCAGCTTCTCATTGCCAAGATTACAATGGCTTGCTTATCAAAATCAGTACTGCCCTTGACAGAACCATTAGTGATATCAAAGTGTTCTTTGTAGATGCCAGAGGATATTCTACTGAAATAGAATCTGATGCTGATGTATTAGGGGTCAAGTACATGGCCCAAACTACAAATATCACCTTCAGAGCTGAGGTTAGCATGAGTCGATAGGAATTGGAGGAATTGATTATGAATGAATAAATTCATCGATCTCTCGCAAGCAGCTATAAGACTATTGCTAAAAAGGTTGTTGAAGAATAGATGAAGTTGGCCACTCAGCTGTACCTCGATGACTTGTATGAATAAATTTCTTAAAATTAAAGCAAGATCAATATGGTTGAGAAAGAAGAGATAAACTAATATTTCTCTAAAATGAACGCTTATTTGATCAAGAATATGCATCTTGAAAGTCTTCCAAGCATTAGATAAATAAAAAGTGAGAATAATGAAGAAAACATGGCAAATATATCTGCTAAAAGTTAACTTTAAATCACGATTGAGAAGATGGTCACTCGTTCTTTGCAATCGATGATGCCCTTCATGGTAAAGGAGATAAGTGGTCGAATTATTGATGAGTTACGAAATGGGAAAAGATCTAGTCTTAATATTATTTAAAAAGATCAAAATCCTGAGGAGGTTTGATGGTTTATAGATATAGTGCATATCCTTTCTATCTAAATCCATAACCCTTGTTATGCTACTTACCCTATTTTCAATATATTGATTGATAAATATCATTTGCTTAATTCAAGAGAAATAAGTATAAAAAAATAGTCCTACCATTAACTCAATTTTTAATAAAAACTTGCCGATGTCCCGCTGATTACCTTTAGAAGCAAATAAATTAATCACTCTTTCTGGTTTTTGTTTATTTTTATCAATCAAAAAGTATTTGATTATGTCCGAAAACAATGCAAAATTTATTAATATAAAAGAATCGTAGTCAATGCAGTGAGCAATGCCTTGAAAAAGTAAGCAAATAAATTATTTTGTCCATATCGCTTTTACAATTTATTGCGCATTTGAAAAAAATTCATTCAAAAATGTAAAACATTTCAAATATTGAAGACGCATGAGTTCGATTTTCTTCAGTGATACGGAATAAATTTCAACTTTTAGATAGATAATAGATCGAGTCCACTAAAATAACTTATAAGCTCTTGTTAAGCTAAGATATTTATAATTGATTAAAAACAGTCACATGCCGGAAAATATGAATGACACTGACATGGCGCTCTAGATCCAGAATTCTGAACTGAATAGGGAAATATTTGAGGGCTACGGATTTTATATACCTTTCCTTGATTGCCTCCCAACCCTTGATTCAACAAATCTAGAACCATATACAATGGATAAAATCGGGCCCTTGAAGCCTTAGGACTTAGAGCATTAACCTTTGAACCCTGAGGACTTAGGGTATTAATATGTTAGGAATGATCATCTACCTAAATCTCATCGACAATCAAAATGGAAATTTTTTAGAGGAATTTAAGGCATTGTATACTTGACAAAGAACTTCCTTCAAGCCTTCAAAATGCCTCACTTGGTTTTCCTCAGAAAATAATTGGGAGACTTATTTGTTAATACATTTTAAATCATCAAATAGCTTTCAAATAAACATGGAATAACCCTATAGGATTATGAACGCCTCTATAACATTCCACAATTTAGATAAGCCTTGAAGAAAATGCTTGATAAAAAAATTCTTCATAGAGATTTGATGATAGCCAGAAGCAAGACGGAAACCAAAATTGTTAACAATTAAGCTTTGTTTAATTTTGATCAAGCTTACTAAACGAAAGAATTCACGAAAATTGCTTAAACGCAAAGCGTATCTGTGTCAATAAAGTGACTCAGAAGACATCCTTATTGAATGATATCTATATCTTTCAATCTTATATTCTTTACTATCTCTTTCCTAATTTAAATGATCCATCATGAGCATGCTCATTTATTGATAGCCTGCCTCTGAATAAAAATAGGCTCCAATAGATGCAACTATACTTCGAAACATTATATTCAGTTATCATTAAGAATATAGCTTATTAATCCGCTTGAAAGGCATGGCTTTGTTGAATTTGATTGGAACTATATTGCTAAGGGATATCTCTCAGAGGATTCAGTCGTATATTCTTCACCAAGGAGAAGCGCAACATTGATGTGAAGAATAAGGATTAAAATAATGGTTTATTTGGAGTTTTTTAAAATTTTGAGTACTAAGTATCATCATTTGTAGTATAAAAATTGTAAAAATAATTCAAAATAAACTATGAACAAAACCACTCACATAAAAATTGTTAGACTCTAATCTCCACGGATTTGAATGAAAAAGGGCACCAATAAGTATTATATAAATTTAAAAACAAATATTTAAAAGGAAAGAAGATGAAGTTGAACAGTATTTAGGAGGGCCCAAAAGACCACCTTTCAGAGAATTAGATCTAATCTCTTAAACTTCATGTCAAAAGTGATAGTTTAGCCACTGTTGATCCACCATATTACCAACATATATCCGCAAAACCTACTCGTGTAGCTCGACAAATCTAAATACATGTCTTAACGAAGCCAAGCTATTAGTTTTTGCTAAATTAAGAAAAGTTGTCAAATCTAAAGATTACCTCAGACTAAGAGGAGAAAGCTGCTCATAAACTATTTTCCATCGCATTAACGAAGGCAGATTAACTATTCCAAATAGATAATTCATATCCCAAACAGCTCAAAGAACCCATTGATTTCGAAATACCCATAATCAATGACTAAAATGATATTAACTCTTCAGAGAAGGATTCAATCTCAAAGGAAAAATATATCCCTCAATTGAAGAATAGTTTCAAAAATATAAATTTAATTTCTAGAAATTTATCTGAATCAAGCAAAGTTGAAAAGAAACGATTTGGACCCAAGGAGAAAAAAATATACAAAAATAATCATCCTACCAAAAATTTCCTTGCAAGCTTCAAAATGGCTCACATTTATTATCTCTAGAAATATCTAGGGAAAGAGTATGTGGACTCTTTTTTGTATATTCAGCGACTGGAAAAGCAGAATGGAATAACAAAAAAAGATTTTGTAGATCTGTATAAAATTCCATAATTTGAAGGAATATTTTAAAAAATGTTTTGTACAAAGCAATTATTTCGAAATCTGATGCTCTCAAAAAGTAGGATCTAACATAGAAAAGTTCATCAAAAAAAATTATTTAATTTCGAGAAGGCCTTCAAAACCAAACAGTTTTTAAGAATTGAATGATACAATAGATAATCATTTTTTAAAATAACTATTCCTCATAAATAAAGTTTAATTTTAGCATGAATTGACTCAATAAATTGATAAATTGAAATTTTTACTTATATTGCCTAGCCTTATAAATATATAGTTTAAACTCAGATATTATTTAAATTATTGGGAAAGAAATTGCCATTTTATTAATGGTGAAATTTTATTATCAAAGCAAATGTTCGATTTATCAATTGTTCTGAAAAAGAATATCTATCTCATAAAAAATACAAAAGATAAACACTTTGCTGGTTTGGGTTTTCCAAAAACTTGAAATATGGAATTAGTTTTATTTCAGCAATTGTGTTATGGTATTCTTAATCCTTGTTTTTATTGAAATCATGACATTTTTCTAATTGTTTATTTTTTGCATTAATAGTTTTTGCAAATATTATAAGGTCTTAAAATAAGAAAAAAATACAAATTTAAGAAAAATAAAGGTGTTAGATATTAAAATATTTTGTGAAAAAAATGATTGCTCAATGCTTCATAAATATTCTTTTTGGTTATTGATTGCATCAAATTATTTAATAACAAGGAAAAAATTGAGCTTTTATGAACCAAAATATTAATATATTTTATAAAAATTTATTGAAGGGATCTAAATGAGTGATTAACTGAAATTAATCTAAGGCCATCATCGCCTACCATAAAATGTATTTGATAATATTTTGAATGATCCAGCTCCAGAAAATTTTCATAACTCCTAAATACAAAAGCACTAAATATACACTTTTGTGAATACAAATGATTAAAATAAACAAAATTAATTAAGAAATTAAGATCTCTCTCCAATTTAAAACAAAGAGCAGACTGATAATTTCCCCATCTTGAAGAAAAAAGATGCAAAGGAGAAAATGAAGAGAAAAGATAGAAAAGATAGTGATTGGAGAAAGGAAGATTAGAAAATCAGAAAGAAAAAAACAAACAAATTGTTAAAAGCAAAGTCACAAGCGAAAAAAATTGGCAAAAATTTTCATCAGTTTATCAAGTCTATCCATGTGTAAAAGATCAAAAAAATTGAGAAAAAATTAAAAAAGCAAAATTCTACTCGCCAATATCCATAGGATATTTTAAAGATACTATAAACACCTGGAAGAAAAACAGATTACAAGACATTTTATGAGGAAAACGATTATCGTTAAACCTTTCGAGATATGTTTAATACAAAATTCCTTTATCGAAAGATGATGATAATAAATAAAAGAGATAAACAAAGCATCAAACTAAGAAGGATTTATTAACAAAAAATTACAGCTCTGTAAACATAATATTTCACAACAAAAGATGTATCTGCTTGTTGCCTCACAAATCCAACTCAAATGGAGTCGGAGAATATAGATAGAATGGAGAAATAACGCCCCATTATATGATATTTAGTCAAAATTTATTCATTAAAATCATTATTTAGAGATGAATGATTAACGAATCTATATTTATTCAATTTTAAATGAACACTTTAAATATAAAAATAGATTTATTTTCAGAAAATAATAAAGAAAGTAATTCAAAAAGTTATGATATCAAAACTTACCGAATCTTAATTTCTGGAACTCTAAAAGTAGGCTAATTATTAATAAAAAGATGGATAATTATTAAAATTTCAAAATTAAATGTCATAAGATAATATACAATCAGAGTAATGGCTCTTCTTGCTTTTATGGTTTACGTAAAATAAGGATAGCTAAAAATCCACCAACAGCTAACGATATTATAGTATTTGGAATTGTAGTTGCGAGCAAATACTGTCCATCAAGGTAAGGAAAAGAAAAATTACACCAATAACTACTACTAACAACTATTCCACCAATTAAGAGGGCACCTAAACTAAGAGACGCCCAACGATGAATCAGAGTTTTTTGGACAGCTCCTCCAAACATTCCAGAAAATAACAGAATATAAACTCCTAAGAACATACCAGTTCTAGCCAGTCCCAACTCGAATCCAAGAATTTTTTCCCAAATTTCAGGTCTCCAAGCTACTAGGATGATAAGAAAGCTTCCCAAAAATAGGCCTACGATTCTAACGATTTTATTTTGAGCAGTCTTTTGGAGACTAAGCTTAATTCTATCATTTTGTGCCAAATAGGCGTTGAGAGTTCCAAATAAATAAAAAGGCAAATGAGAGTAAGTAGATTTAAAATATTTCTATGCTTTATAGTCTAAAGTAGTTTCCATTGAAGAAGGAAGTGGGCTGGATATGGTCAGAACCAAAATAAATGAGCTTAAAAGAGCTAATCCAAGTGCAATTAGACCAGCTTTACGGTTTCTTCCATAGAGTAATAGTATTCCAATATTAAATAAAGCTAATTGAAGTTACGCGGGGATAAACCAAGCAAAACTATAGCAGCCATCTTGAAACCAGTTATCAATGAGGATCAAGACTCTCCACCACGAGCTAGAGCAATATTGGACTTATTTTTAATACTGAGACCAAATAGGACCAGCGTGCAAGGTAGGACTGATTTGCCAATAGATCAGAATAATTACCCAATAAAAAATATAGAGTTTAAAAAATTTCTTAGAAAAAAGTCTGATTAATGACTTCATTGGCTTAGATTAAATTTCCACTAGAGAGAAGGCTTTGCTCGCAAATATAAATCCACTGATAAAAAACAATACATCAGGGAGATAGTACGCAGTGAGTGCGATTTTGGAGAAGGCTTCCTCATAAATTTCTTTATTAAATGAAAAATAATTGTAACTTCCGTAATTGCAGAGATAGAATAAATATCCATAAAGTGCCAGAGGAAGTGATAAAATTCTAAATGCACTGAATGAGAGTATTTTAGTGTTTTATTATGGTGTCCAGTACTCATAGAATTTGGCTATGAGATCATTCTTTTTTAAAAATCCTTCTTTTTATTGAATTACTAATAAAGTTGGATCATAGTCTTATCCAAATTGAACTGCATATTTACTAGCAAGCTCGTAATCGTCGAGATTTGACTCTTTTACGCATCCCTAGAACATTTTCTGCAAACCTTATTTCAATCCGATTAATATCAATATTAAGAAAAGGACGATAATTATAATTGCCCCGGGCGTTGTTGAAGACTAAAGTTATGGTTGCGTAAATGTAACAGATGAAGTATCAAAAGATGTGATGTTGAGTAATGAATTAATAATGAAAGCTGCATTTACAAATTGGTACCTCCATTTTTGTTCATGTCTTCAGTGGTGCAGCTTGAAGCAAAGCATACTCCAAGGTAGACCGAATATTCATTTTCAATACCTTCTGCCTGGATTTATCCTGTGAAGTACGAATAAGCCGGGTTCTTGACACAGGAAGAAGGTAGTCCTAGGTCATCTAATATTTTTCCGGAGTAGCCCAAGTATGCGTGTACTTCCTTGGCAACTAAAATAGAAACAATCTTACATTAAATCTTATTCTTGAAATATAGTTCAACTAACGAATTGATGTAGGGCTGGCATTCAAATGCATTGGCTAAGCTGATGATAAATATTGTCAACAGCAGTATTTTCATTTATAGTGGGATTATTAATATTAATGATGGCGTTATTAATACGCGTTACTATCGTAATAATCAAAATAGGTAAATAGATCAAGATAATATGATTTTTTAAAATTTCATCTTGGAAGGAAGCATGAATTGGAAAAATGATGAATTTAATAATTTCATTAATTTGGAAAAGAATTACTAAATATTTTAAGATCTTAAGCAATTAATTTATTTTTACAATATATATCCGCAAAAGCAGAATTATTACTACTACTATTTTCACAATACAATAATAGTTATGCTAATTTGCTGTGAATAGATCAAACAAAATATTTTAAAGCTAATACTTTTATTGAAAATACATTTGATGCATGTTTTGTGAAAAGATATGAGACAATCTATTTTATCAGATTATTAGGATCACTATTTCTACATTTTAAGATCATTCGGCTTCAGATTAAACTTATCTTTTTTAAGAGGACCTCAGCTAAAAAATTGGTGCCTTCGATATTTATTTACAGGAACATCAACAAATGATTGAGCCCGTAAAAATTTGCTAAATCTCAATATTTATTTAATCTAAGCTTTTTGCCTACTAGGCGTAGATAAATGAGTTAAAATAAAAAGTTGGTCAAAAAATCATTTTACAGCACTCCTCTGCGCAGTGGGATAATCGAAAGCAAATGAATCAGTGTATTTAAAAACGGCACGACTTAAATCGGTATTGTTTGGATTTAGCCATTTGCTTTTTGCAGGATTAGATTAATCTCGATCTGTAGCAATAGTCTCTACAGTAGGTCTGCTTATTGAATCGTTACTCGCTGCTTTTGGATAAGGCTGAGCTACTTCAAAACCCGGAATATTTACTCTGGATTGTTGCTATAGATTTGATTCTTTTTTATCAAAGCACTGTCCCATTAAACAAAGAGTTATTTAAATTTGTTATTATTATTACAATTGAAGAAAATAAAGGCTCTCTAAAAAAATAATTAAACTTAAAATATTAGCAATTACGATGCAAAAAAATAATACTTAGTAAAAATTTAATTTTTATCCTTGAGTATTTATCAAAACATTAAGTAATCATTTGGATATTGATTATCAATGACTAATTGATATGTTATTTGTCATCATATATTTTATAAAGATAATATTTGATTGCATTATTCGTTTTCTTTATTATTTTTTAATAAACTTCATAATAGTCGAATATTGGAAATTATTTTTTAGTGTTTCGTATTCTTGAGTCATCCGAGTGATATTTATTAATTTATAGTAATTCATTTAAAAAATTTTTCAAACAATCAACATATTGAATTCAATATATTTGTTTGATGATCACCAAACATGATGGATGACAATAAACATTTTAATTTTGTGATGTTTCTCTGCAATTATGCATGAATTTGAAAGTGAAATATGACTCATCAAATGTAAAGATCATAGACTAACAATGTTAAGTTATTTTATTGACTAATTTTTAATTAAAACAAACATCAATATCTTCTCCCTATTTCCAAGTATTTAAACAACGCTTATGTATCATCTTACTCATAATTAAGAAATTATTTTTTCTTATCAAAAAGAAATAACATTCAAAAAAAATATCATTAACTGAAAATAATTATTATTTCACAAAAAATGCAAATCAATAAGCATTCTATCTAATTTTGACTATACGATTCCCGAAATTAATTTTCTCTGTTAAAAAAAATATCGGTCAGAATTTGATAGTTTGTTGCTTCAAATGTCGTTAAAAAAAATACATATTTATAATATAATATTTATCTCTGAATGAATAACGGTCATCTATAATTTATTAGAGATAGAGATTACATTAACTCTTTCTATAAAACTTTGGGTCCATTTCTTGATGAAAATGGTAAACAAATATCAGGAGCACATGGAAATTTACATTTACTCTAGGGCACTGAAGAATATATAAAAAAGAAAATTACATAGGATGATCATCAAAGATTGATTAAAGGCTTTCTGAGCGATCTTGCATATTTTATGCAATTACAAAGAAGACAAATATCATCTCAATACTTTCTAAGATACAAAAATATTTATATGCTCCATGAAAAGCATAACAGTTATGAAATTATACTATAGAAGTGTGATTACGACCTCTTCGATTTTATTTAGAAATTTAAAGATTATCCAGATCTAAAGAACATAAAAATCTCTATTGCATTACAGTTAATCGAGGCAGTTCACGAACTTCATACAAACAAACTGATTCACGGAGATTTAAAGTCGCTTAATGTTTTACTCAAAAATTTTAGAGTTAAAATTACCGATTTTGAATCAATGTATCATAATGATAGCATGAGATTAAGTTTTGTAGGAACCATTGAATATTGCTCGAAACAAAAGATAGATTGCTTCAGTAACTGTTTTGAAAATAGCTATAAATTTGATATTTATAGTTTAGGGTTAATTATCTATGAAATTTTTGAAGGAATTCTTCCTTATGAAATATAAGAGTCAGTACCAAAAAAAAAACCAAAAACCCCTAGTTAAAAACAGAAAAGCAGCCCAGGATAAAGAGTTCAATCTCTCCTGCAATAATGGAATCAAATGCAAGAAAAAATTAAATCTTAATTGATATTTAAAACATTAACTCAATAAGAAAAGGATATCATTTCCCTTATACAATTTATTTTACGCAAAAATACTCCCTCTTCAGAATAGATAGTGAATAGAAAAGAGTTTATATAATTAAAATAAGGATTGGAAGATACTTAATATAAATTAAGAAGTCGTTAAGACTATTAAAAGTAAGAAGCTGAAAAAATATCTCAATAACATATAAAAACTTTAGAAATAGTATAAAATTAGCAATCAACTATACATTTTCAATAAGAAAGGATAAAGTAATAAATGAAAAAATAGCAAGACAAACTAACATAATTAAAAATTAGTATGCTCGGTCATAATATTATCTCAAAAACATCGAGAAATGAGAGAACCATTGCTCAATTATTTTTCGACTTGGACAAAAATAAGAATGGATTAATTGATAGAAATTAATTCAAAGCAATATTTTTAAAGACAAATACTAAAAAATAAATTAATGAAAAAATTATAAATGAAATATTTGATTATCTTGATGCAGACAGCAGCAATTAAATTGATTCAGCAGAATTGATGGGACTTTTTCATGGAATTTTATAAATGAAATCTATCAAGAGGATTCAATAATTTTATGAAAAAAAGATATAGACCTACTTATTCCATAATTGCATGGCCGCTCTATTATCCAATGCTGATAAAAAAAATAACGGACAAATTAATTTAAAAGACGTCAAAAATCTTGTTACTACGTCCTATTCATCTAAGAAAATAAAAAATATTCTAAAGGACATGTTAAGTAATTTAGAAAAGAGTTCTTGCAAAAAGATGATTAACTCAAGGGAGTTAGTTAAACGTTTGAATTCGATTTTGCCTGAGGAAGTTAATAAAAAAATAGGGGAAGCATACAAAATCCATCTGCAGAACAAATAAAACTTAAATCATAATTGAGTTGATATTTATTTTAATCATTTTTGTTCATAAATATTTTTCAGTTATTAAAGAAATTATCTAAAATATTCATCAGTTTCATTTAAATCAATATATTTTTTAGTTATTACTGCCTTTTAAAATCAATTAGTAAGAAATGATTTAGTGCTTTGTCAGCTAAGCTACAAATGTTTATTACCGTCATCTTTTACATATTATTTTCTTAATTTTAAGATCATTCACAATATTACTTTATTCATTCGTTAGCTGAATAAAATGTTAATTATTAATCATATTCTTTTTATATTTATGAACTTTTATACTTTGACTTAATCTTTTCTTTTTATAAAATAAAGTTTAACAATTAATAAATTGATCTATTTATTCACAATGGGAGGATGCGTGAATAAGGAAAGAAGACCGGAGCATGAGAGAAATAGTTATCAAGCATAAAGAATTACAAATCGAGGTTCAAAAGAATTTACAAATGCTCAACTGTCCACAATAGAATCTAACACAGGGCAGAAACCTCCTCACTCTGAAAGTAAAGAGACTATTTCTGGTTTTTTAGACTAAATATCATAAATATAGGGCAATAATATAGAAATTTCTTCTATTTAATTTACTTTAGGCGATATCCTCAGAGTTTTATAGAATATTGAACTAGATTAGCAACAACAGTTGCCTTAAAATCAAAAAGATAATCTTAAATCTACCAAAAGCAATTTTTCATCAAAAAGATAGAAAGGTTAGATCGTTAAAAATTTGAATTGATTAATTAAAGTACTTATTCTTTTATTTGATATTCTAAAATTAAAAAAAACCGCTGGCTGTGTTAGATAGCATGAGATTATTTTTTCCAAAATACTTACCATTTTATTGTTGATGGAAAAAGAATTTATACCGTTATCATTTAATTAATAAAAAAACTCCAGATAGAAGTCCCTTTTTTAACTATGATTTTATTCTACATAAATATACAATAAGTTTATATGTAATAAATCATTTCGCCAATAAAATCTTGATATGATTAAATCATGATTTTCTAACCTTAATTTTGCTAATTTTATCATTAAATATTTAAGTGAACATCAAATGGAAAAAAATATAAGTGCATTAGAATTAATTTATTAATTTTCCATTGGAAGGGTAATTATTATTAATTTCTTCGATGTCAAACACCAATAAAAGTTTCTATAAACAGGAAAAACAGATAGGAGAACAAAAGACAAATAAGAATCCTCATCTCTATATCATTTCTCGTGGTAAAAATATTCAAGGAGATGATCCTACTAATGATTCCACAATGGAAAGGAGTCCGAGTATCAAGTGTAAACGCATAAAAATTGAAAACGACAAGAAATAAATCAAGTTTTCATAACATATCAGCGATGTAGAAGAACGTTCGATCCTGAAAGGATGTTTACGAAATGATAGAGATTAAAAAAAGAATAACAAAAATATAAAATTTAAGGCAAAGATTCACGATGTCTTTGAGTATGAAGCTGCCAATAATGGCATGAAAAAGAAAGGTTCAACTAAAAATATTGCTTTAAAGTAAAGCGAAAAAATTGAAGGAGAATGCTGCTAAATTTTTTGAGACACGATATTAATATAATTTTATTTTATTTTATTTTAGTAAATTACTGTTTAAGAAGGATAAACTGAACTGTATTTTAAGAAAATAAAGTACATTATTCTAAAATATTGTTAATTAAACAAATAGTTATTCATTATCGATAAGTTTATCGCAAATAATATTCATATAGCAATAATTGTAAAGGATTATATGATCCTAAATATATATTGATTACTTAATTGATAGTGATTGATTTAAACAGACATAAAATTAATTTGGAACATTTGGATAATTCTATTAGAATTAGATAAATCAACCATTGCTTAAATCATTTAATAAAGGCGATTACTTCTGTTCATATAACTAATCATACAGTTTATCCTCAATGAAATTAAAGAGCAGTGGATATTCCAAAATAACTATTAGTCAGTAAAAATTCAAATTATATAAATTACGCTCAACACATAAACATTTGCTTAGCTATCTCTTTAAAATCAATGAGAAATGTTGAATAAAACTAATTGGAGAGCACTTGAATGCTAATGGGAATATTTAGTAAACTTTAATATCAAGGGCTTATTTAAAGTCTCATCAAATATTGTCATCGAAAGATCAAATTTTAGCAGTCAGATACTTGTTGCATAGATCTTATAGATCTTGAAGATTTACTTTTCCGTCTCCATTGCGATCCAATATCTTTAGGTAGCTCTCGATGTCTGCTCTGGAAGGTGAAAATACCCTGTTAAATGATTTGTATGCATCGACAATCATGGGTACCACTTCAATGCTATCTATAATTCCATTTCGATCCCGATCATATGTATCGAGAATTCTTCTGGCCACACTTTTAGCTCCTTCCCGATCAGTCAATCCAGAGTTGATGAGGACAGCATTGTTGGTTGTTGATGTTCTGCCTACGTTGGAGTAGCTGCTTGCCTGGTATGAGTAGTTTCCGGACTGCATAACTTAAAATTCAAAATGAGGATTGAATATTTTATGAAAAATATGATTTAATTTATGTTTAAAAAGAATAGAAATAGATTGCCTTTTGAAACAGAGTTTAAGTCAAAATATTGAACTTATCAATATTGGTTAAACTGCCCTTTTGAATTCTTAAGCTTAATGTATAACTAGGCATAAACAAACAGGATAAGGTAAAAAAAATCGACTGAAGTGATCAAGCGTAAGCAATTGAATTGATTAGACTCGATCTCATTTTGTAATCGCAAAAATAGTAATGCCAATAATTTCTATTTAGATGATTTAAAGTTTTTTAGGTTAATAATTAATTAAAAGCAATAAGTATAACCCATTTAATTCTACCATATTAAACTCTTGAAGTGAATTATAAAAATGATTAATGCTTAGCAATTAATATCTCAATTTTTGGGATTATATAAATAATCCAATGCTATAAGACAGATATAAATAATCCCTCTGACCATATCTTCATGGATAAATCGTTTATAATTTATAATTTATATTTTCTGAAAAAAGTATTAGTTTATTATTAATTGTATGGAGGACACAAATTGGAAAAAATAGGCAGCTAAAAATGCGGAAAGCAATAAACTTCCTCAATTTGGAAAGGGGCTATGTGGTGTTCATGTAAGATAAGCGATCCAAGAGGCTAAAGGGCAAGATCTAGGAGGATTTGGAAAGAATGCTAAAGACTTTGGTCCATGGATCATATCTCAAGGATATAGTAACGACTGATAATGGAAAATATCAAGACGGAGATGTGATAATCTGGCAGGCAATCCGAGAGCATACTAATGGACATATCCAAATCCACTACAATGGGTCATGGTATTCTGATCATCTACAAAACAATAAAAATCCTTGGTCAGATCGAAAGCCCATGGATAAATATACATTTTATCGGTGAATGATTTCGAAAAAGATCCATATTTTAGAGTTGCTATTTAGAATGGTTACATTAATACATCAATAATTTATAATATGATGAAGAAGAGTTTGAAATATTTCTATCTATTAATTTTTTTCTTAGATCATTATACTATAAAATTTTCTCTTTGTAAAATGTTTAAGAATGTGTATAAATAATAATGTTTGATTATTTACATTGGATTTGGTTTATTATCCATCAGTTATTCTGTTTCATAATTATAAAATATTAATCAAATATGATTTACATAATATTCTATGAACCATATTATCCATGTGAATTATCAGTATTAAATCGGATTAATTTAGTTGTAGTAAATAATCTGCCATAGAAAATATACTCTAACTAGTTTAAAATTTATTCCAAAAATAAATTTAACATTCTGCTCCTTTAAAAATTCGAGAACATTCAAGAAAATAAAGCTATTATAAATCAATTATTAAAAAATTATAATCAAGAAAATACAGCAATGATTGACTGGTAGGGTTTACTAAAATTCTCTCTCAAATTTTCAGACGGAACCAAAGCCTCAACCTTCACATAAATGACCCCATAAAATAAAAAATGGTTGTAGTAAGCCATGCAGCATTACACAAATTCTGAAGTTACTCGAATTAAAAGTATCCTTGAGGATTTGTCCAACTTTACTTAGTTAGAAGACGAAAGAACTGCCTTTTTGCTTGAAGAATTACAGTAGCTTCTAGATTCATTGGACAAAGGAGCAACTCTGTACAAGTTAGGTGGGCATATTATTCTTCTCAAGATCATATTTTATAGCAAATCAACAAACTGCAGAGTGCTTGCTCTTCAAATTTACAGCTCAACCAATCAAAATGATGCCTATGTACAAAATTAATCAATTAACACTGGAGCTCTTGAGATGGTGGATCTGTTGAGGAAGGAGTCTGATATGAAAATGAAATAAAATTTACTGACTGCAGTGTCAGCTACCATTCGAGGAGAGAATCTTTAAGCGAAGCGAATCTTCATTCGAATTAAGGGTTTATAATTGCTGACATAACTCTACAAAGGTGCTTCCCCTCGTCTAATCCATAAAATAAATGTTCTTTGGCGAGATTTGCTATTGTATGATGATAATCTCAACCGCACCTATAACGACTTATCTCACTTTAGTAATACATCAAATATTGCCGCGAAATAAAAAATAAGTGAAGAAAATAAGCACAATCTCTCATTTGACATAAATTAAGAATATGCCAGCAAAAACGAAGTCCCTGAAAATGCTGCTTTCAAAGGATCTATAAAAAAATATCTCCAGGCTGATAAGGAAATGTTTAAGAATTATTTGATTTGGTTGAAGCAACAGATTATTGAGGAAAGCCAATCTTGATTGATTTTTGTATGTATCTGAATTATCTGAATATTCGATATAAATCTATCACTTACTACTTACATCATAGATGGTAATGCCTGGATTTATTAGGAGTCGAGTAATAAAAAGCACCCGCGAAGGGGCTCGAACCCTCGACCATTAACTTAAAAGGCTAACGCTCTACCAACTGAGCTACGCGGGTTGTTCAACTATCATCTCTTTGAATCAATTAAATTAGTCGGATTTCTACTTGGTCTCCGAAATATAAATATGCAAAAGTGATAAATTAATGTTTAATTTTAATTTTTAATTCATCCAACAATTTAACTGCTAATTTAATAAGGTTTCTTGATTTTTCATATTGACAGCAACGTTTCGAAGATAAGGAGTGATCTATTTATTTTCTTTCTCATAAGAGCTTCCTGTTTATAATATAAAAATTCAAATTATTGCATGGACTATTACGAGCAAAAATACAACGAAGAGAAACTAAAAAACTAAAACATGCTAAAACTACAAAAGACCATGTTTAATGACACCGAATAGTTCATGAAAGTGTTTTTGCGGCTACAAAATTACATTCATGAATTGAAGGGATAAGTAAGTATTGATGAAAATGAAGAGATGACTCCAAATGAAGCGGATATCTTAGTTGATTAGGTAATCTCAATTATAAAAAAAAATAGTAAGGCGTGTGAGTGCGATAGATGGAAAAAATTATACCAAAGAGAGAGTGATTAAACTCTGAAACTGAGTCAATATACTCAGTAATTAGTTGGAAAAATAAAGGAGAAGTAGCAACAATAACAAACTGATAGAGTTTAAATCAATTAGCTCCTCAATGATTATCTCGAGTTGTATAAGAAACAGTTTTATGTGGCCAATAAAGAAGAAAAGGAAGAAAAGTAAACAGAAAAGAAAAGAGATAAAAAAGACCCATCGAGGAGTAAGAGTAAGGGAAAGATGGGAGTCAACCTATCCCAAACTTAGAGAAAAAATATTAAGAATATGATAAATTGTGAGATGAGTCCGAAAGATGAGAATTACGTCAAGATGATTCTCCAAAAAATGGAAAGGGATCTAAATGATTTGCACAAAGAAATTGAAGAACTTAGAGATCAAAATATCGAAAAATAACAATTAATTCGAATTTACAGGGCGAAGGAGAGAAAGCAATTGCTTTATGGTTCTAACTTTGATTGAGATGAGAGTATTACTTCATAATTAAATCATCAATTAAGATCATCTAAAAGACCTAAAAAGATTCCAAACAGATATTTTCTTTAAGATATATCATGGATATATATCAATTGATTAAAATTCACTATTATTTATATCTATTGATGAGAGGATTGATTCGACTGGCACATCAGCATTTCAGCAAAAAATTGGGAATTGCAGAAACAGCCAAAGTCATCCAGGAAAAGATAATGAACATCACTCAAGTCGTAACTCACATTTTAGACGTAGAATGACGTAAAGGAGTTCGGAACTGTCATCAGTATCGGTGACGGTATTGCTAGAGTTGTCGGACTTAACAAAGTTCAAGCCGGATAGATGGTTGAGTTCAGATCAGGCATTAGGGGCATGGCTCTCAACTTGTAAACAGACAACGTCGGAGTCGTCATCTTCGGAAATGATAGGTATAAGCTGAAACACTTAGATAAATTCAAGAGGGAGATACTGTCACTAGAACAGGAGCCATTGTGGATGTTCCCATTGGAGAGGAAATGTTAGGAAGAGTCTTTGATGCTTTGGGTAATCCCATTGATGGACTTGGCCCAGTGAAGACCACCAAAAGAAAAAGAGTTGAGATCAAAGCACCTGGAATTATACCCAGAAAATCAGTTAACGAGCCTATGCAAACTGGGCTCAAGGCAGTTGATGGACTCGTACCCATTGGAAGAGGACAAAGAGAGCTAATTATTGGTGACAGACAAACTGGTAAAACCGCTATTGCCATCGATACAATCATTAACCAAAAAACTAACTTTAATACGGGAGACATAACCAAACAGCTATTCTGCGTATATGTGGCCATCGGACAAAAGAGATCCACTGTTGCTAACATTGTCGGTACTCTGAAATTGCATGATGCCCTCAAATATACTATTGTTGTGGCTGCAACTGCTTCCGAGGCTGCTCCTCTTCAATTTTTAGCTCCCTATTCGGGCTGTGCTATCGCAGAGTTTTTCAGAGATAACGGAAAGCACGCATTAATTATCTATGATGATCTTTCCAAACAAGCTGTGGCTTACAGACAAATGTCACTACTATTGAGAAGACCTCCTGGAAGAGAGGCTTACCCTGGAGATGTCTTTTATTTGCATTCTCGTTTGCTTGAACGAGCTGCTAAGATGAACAAAGATTTCGGAGGAGGATCCATGACTGCTCTTCCAGTCATTGAAACACAGGCTGGTGATGTGTCTGCCTACATTCCCACCAACGTCATTTCTATCACTGACGGTCAAATCTTTTTGGAAACTGAGTTGTTCTACAAGGGTATCCGACCAGCAATCAACGTGGGCTTGTCTGTAAGTAGAGTCGGCTCTGCTGCCCAGATTAAGGCTATGAAGCAAGTTGCTGGTAAACTGAAACTGGAGTTGGCCCAATATCGTGAGGTGGCAGCCTTTGCCCAGTTTGGCTCAGATCTCGACGCAGCCACTCAGCAATTACTTAACAGAGGTGCTCAACTTACTGAACTTCTAAAACAAAAACAATTTGTATAAAATTTCTTATGTAGGTGCCAATGGTTGCAGAAGAACAAGTGTGCGTAATCTTTGCAGGTGTGCGAGGATATTTGGACAAAATGGTTACTTCCGAAATCTCTAAATTCTAAGCCAAGTTTCTGACTCATTTGAGAGCCAGTCATTAAAATTTATTGGAAAAAATTAGAAAAGAAGGTAAGTTGGATCCTGCAGATGAGACTAATTTGAACACTATTCTTGATGCTTTCATTCCTGACTGTGGATGTGCCATGAAGCAATGATTAAACCACCAAAATAATCATTTACCATTATAATGAATTTAAATGCAATAACATTATAGAAGAGGATACCAATACTCTATTATCTACAATAAATTAGGGAATTATTCTTTATTATACTATAAAAATCAACAAACAAGTTTAAAGATCAGAGTACCGATCGCTATTCCCGAAAGAGAGGCTGCGGCAATCCATTTTAAATTTTTGTACTTATCGCTTTAAATCTAAATTTTTAGAGGTTGTTATTGATCTATTTTCTTTAAACTTTTGTTAAGAGCTTTCTTTTTTTTCTTTTTTATCATTTCCCGTTTATATTAGTAGAGTTAGATAAGAAGATCATTAATATAGTCCATGTGTTCAATTTTACTCATCTTTTTGAACGTTTAAAGCATTGCTATTCGTGAAATGTAGAACACATGAATTTTAACTAAAACTTAATGATTGAAAAAATTAATTTTAGTGGGTTTGTAATTTTATTTGCTAAAGTTATGAAAATTGATATCCCCGTAGTAGATAAAGAAGAGATGAATCACTTTCTTGTTGTAATACTTTAGTTTAGAAATAATTGTGTCTTTTTGTTGATTCAGGCTATCTAATCGACAGTGTTATAGTTACTTGTAAAATAAAGTTGGCAGGCATTATATTTTCTGAATTTCCGCTTTTATCTTGACCTCCATAATTATTAGTTATTTATCTTCAATCAGTGTATCTTAAGCCTGTTCAACATTACTGAATATGTGCTTGAAACTGTACGGGATTTCTCCGTTTTATGCACATTTAGATCTGCATGAATAAAAATCATTCATTTTCTATTCAAAGTCTTATGCCCTTAAGGATCCTTTTGCTAAAAATGAATGCGCCGATAATTGATTTAATTTATGATTTTTACTAGGCTTTAAAACTAATTCATCTTGAATACTACTCAAGTCCTCAGAAAAATAATCGATAAGATTGTACCTAAAAAATTTTTCGAGAAAAAGAGACTATATTTTCGAGAAGATGTCAATGCAACTTTGCTGACTGTTGAAGGTTTTTAGGTCTCCGTTGTAATGTGGTGCATTTCCTTTCTCTCCCATTAGTCAACACTTAAAAAATTTCACAAATTATAAAAATCAAGACAACGAGAAGAATTTCAGGGTAGAAATATACGGAAGCCTAAGGATATTTTTTTTTCATCATGCTTTGAAGAAAAAATATAGATTCAGATTTTACCGAAAGTTCAAGATAATAAATGGACTATTAAATCTTCTTTATTAATAAAATTTATATCCGATTTTTCAACACAGAATACAATACTACTATTTTAAGAGTCAATAAAACCTGCAATATTAATAATAGAAATTATTTCGTGACAAAATTTCAATCTTAATGAAAACTTTAAAATTGTATTATTTTGTTTTTATTTTGTGTTATTGTTAATTTTTCCTTTTTCTTTATGATTGTTGCTCAATTTCCAATAATCATATATTGCTTTGCTTTCAGTATTTCTTTAATTTTATTAATTTGATCAGATAGAATTTAGTAAGATAAAAAATCATGATACTTCCAAATTATAGGCAGTAAATTATTGGATTATGAATTTGATTTGTTAACAGTAATTTTTTCTAAAATTTTTTCAAAGATATTTGTAGAAGCAATCCATATATTTACTACCTTAAAAATAAACAATGAATCAATAGGGGTTGGGGTTGGGGTTGGGGTTGGGGTTGGGGTTGGGGTTGGGGGTGGGGTGGGGGGGGGGGTTGGGGTTGGG
>Ga0302268_1000287_pt1 | contig 32182 bp, 33 predicted proteins | sample III_Bog_E2_1_FD_194554 | JGI IMG/M metagenome (GOLD analysis project Ga0302268, IMG submission 194554) | Peat permafrost microbial communities from Stordalen Mire near Abisko, Sweden - III_Bog_E2_1 | ecosystem: Environmental > Terrestrial > Soil > Wetlands > Peat | place: Sweden: Abisko... | reverse complement strand
AAACTATTTTTAACTTTACTCTTATGAGGTAGCATAAATGCTTTTTAATGAGAATGTGCTATAAACGTTAATATTTATATTGGTGTATTAAAATTTGCTGGCAAACAACATCTTCAGAACTCCAATGATAGCTTAAGAAAGGCTGCCTGAGTAAGCCTTCATATCATCGACGCCCACTTCAACAAAAAGTGATCTTACTTTAATCTATGCAAGATTATGTGTGTACAGGATGTAGAATAATTTTAAGATTAAAGAATATTTCAACCCCCAATTTGTTAATTTTAAATTACATGATCGGAAAATAGCTTGAATTCTCTATTTTTCCCTTCCAGAAAATTTATCCATAAGATAGACCTGATATATATTTTCCAGATTTGGAGGTCTATTGATAGGATTATGACTTTAATGACTCTTCAGCTTGATATATATTTTATCTTCTAGCTAATAGAGTATCGCTATGCTCCCTATTGAAAGTTTTGGAAAAAGATATTTTTTGAAGATATCGATATTGCAAAATATTTAACCAACCAATCATCAAGTTATCAGCAAAATTGATTCTCACTCTCAAAATTGAACAAAAATCACAAGCTAAGTCAAGTTTCAGTTCAATACACAATTCCAATATTTTGTTTTTTTCTCATTCTGTCCTAAAAATGACTGTTATGAGCGATTTGTCTATAAATTTTCATCAGTCATTTCAGTTATTTTTACTAATCTCATTTTGTCCTAATTCTCTCACAAAATTGTTTATGATTGATGATGCCATTATGGATTGAATATTTGTGAAGATAGAAAGATTTAAGAATAAATGTGACTATATTGATCAAGATATAACATTTTAATAGAATTTCAAAGTTTACTTGGTAGTTTTTGAAAATTTATTCCCTTCAAGAAATATTTATAAATTTTTGCCTGAACCTTCAACGAATTTTCGAACAATCCCAGAACTTGAGTCTTTAATGCCGTTATTCGCCAAATTTAATATCTTTAAACTCGTGTTTTTTACATAACATTTGCCACTGCCAGTATCCTTAACTTCAAAAACGAAGGGAATAGGTTACTATGGAGTTCCTTTTTTACGCTTTTTATTTTTTTAGATAATTTCATCCCTAGCCTTTTCTTTCAACTTGTGATGCTCATACTATTGCTCGCTTAAAGGTATTTCTCCAATAGAGTTAAACAAACGAGTTAAAAACTCGTCTGAATTGAGTAAATTCTTGGATAAACCAATAAATTAGAGTACTTTATTTTCCTAAATAAAGATTGATAGTTATTCTCCCATATCATTGGTAATTTCATTGCCGTATAGATCTAAGCTTTTCAATCGACTGTCAGGATTATCTTTTATCTTTTTTAGAATATCCCTCACGATTTCATTACCCATTTTGCATTATCTTAATTAGAGAACACATACCGAAGAATGAGATGTTGTAAGGAAGGACGAACACAGGAAAGGAAAATTTACTGTCTTTTAGGGTTGTTCATTAACGGATTCCATTCAAAATATAGACTACTCAACTGATCTTCCTTGTCCAGTATTTTTTTAATATCATCAGCTTCCTTTTCGAAGTTATTATTTGAAATTTTGAGTGAATGCAACTTAAAGTGTGAAATGAGGAAACTAAAAAGCTTGAGAGTAATAGAGTCAATCTTATGATTTAGGAAAACTGCGTATTTTTAACCATAGTCATTATTTTTTAATGTTGGGAATTGACTCACTTCTTTTGGTTTTTTACACAGACACGGGTGAACATTTATACCCATCTTATCACATAGAAGTTAGAAGTTTTATTATAATGTCCTTTATTGACTAATAAGAGCCTTTAGTTAATTGGGATATGTTGCCAGAAATGTATCAACCTTTTCAAGAGATTGAGTCGGATGCTATTTATATTCCCAAAATAGTGAGGGCTAAAATATAGCCACGATTTCTATATACTCTTAGACTTACCTTTCTTTTCCTCGGCCTTTTTCTTCATGAAGTTATAATTATCAAGATCAAACTATCATCAGTTGTATAAAACATTAAGAAAAAATGCATCAATGCGATAAATGTTTTAACCTTAAAATAATTAAATGCAGATCAATACTTAAATATCTTCACGTTATTATTACTTGGAATACGACTGGTCGAAGCACTTCCCTTCAGAATTGCACAGTTAGGCTTATCAATTTTCAGCACTGATGAAGACCGCATGAGAGTTTGAGTCTGTATTTCCTCTGGTTTGTTTTCTTTATTGCCTCCTTTTCCAATATCTCGGATATTTCTAACAATATTCATGGTATATTTGACTCTTTTTCTTGTTTCTTCAGGTTGACTTTCAACAGAATCGTTGGTGAAATATTTTCTATCACCAACTTTGTTGACATACGTTATATTATCCTTGCTGAAAAGTAATTCCGTTCCGTCCTGAAAAATAATTTGGTAATCTTTGGTATTAAACCAAAACAAATTAGCTTTAGTTGATTTGCAGTGCTTGGTCACCCATACTCCCATTGCATTTTACGATGTTTCCTTAAATTTGCTTCTTTATTTGGCAATGATTTGTTCGTTATTCAACACGCTTTATACACTTTACTTCTTAGTTTTGAGCTCCTTCTGATAATAAGATATTATTTTAAACTTTTTCATTAATTTCTAAGGCACGTCAGCAGCACTAAACAATTATTCATCATTGCGCGCAATGAAATCGATGTACTTCATTCTTTGGAAGTGACAGTTGGCGATTATACTTGTCGAATCATTAAATTTCATACCAATACCGTTGGAATTAAGAGCATACGCTATACCAAATTTTGGGTTTTACTAAAAATAACTCACCCAAACATAAGGACCATGAGGAAGAGGCTGTGCTGAAGGGATTAGCTTTGGTTGATCATGCTTTGATGATGATATTAGTCGACCACGAGTCAACGCAGCGGTGGATGCAGCTCTTTGCCCATAAAGATTCTTGTTCAACTGCTCTGTACTATTAGTCCTGACTAATGTCCTTGCAGAATCTCCTTTTTCTAAAACTCTGTCAGTCTTTTGTAAATGCGAATCAGTGCTATCTTTATGTTTAAGAGAAAGTTGAGTGTCCATACTATCTTTATTTTTTAGTTCAGGAACGGTATTCTGATATTTAGCTAAAAAGTGAGCATTGGGAGGACAACCCAAGAGAGTAGTTGGTAAAGTATCTGGAATTGGGAAGCTGAAAAATTAGTCATTTAAGACTTCCTAAATGTTCATACGGTGCTTTGGATCCTTTTGAAGCATTTTAAAAATGAAATGCTTTGCGACATTGGAGATAGAGATATGATCGGGAAAAGAGTAGTTGCACATTTTGATTTTGCTATAGGTTGTCTTGACATCACTCGTTTCAAAAGGAGGTCGTCCTACTATGCAAGCATATGCTATCACTCCAAGACTCCAAATATCAACTTCGTAGGAATGACCAATATTACTGTTGTCTATATTAGCCAATAAACTACTTTATAGGATTTCGGGGGCAATGTAGTTAGGTGTTCCACACATTGTCTTTCTTCTCTCCCCATGATGGTTAAGTTTAGCGGCAAGTCCAAAATCGCTGATTCTAATTTAAAGATTTTCTGTTAAAAGTAAATTTCCGAGTTTAAGATCTCTGTGGATAACCATTTGTTCCTGGAAATCCTTAATCGCCAAAGAAATTTGTCTAAGGTAGTATCTGGCTTCGAGTTCAGTGATTCTTTTCCTTCTTTTAATGAGCTAGTTTAGGGTCTATTTAGTAAAACTAGTACTTGATTTGTGCACAACTCCAGAATAATATACACATTCATTGAGTCTTCGAATGATCTCTCGTATTTTACAACGAACTACGATTTTATTGATTTGTGAATTTCAATTTACGAGGCCAACTGATTCCAATCATGAGTACTTTTTCTTTAGCCTTGGAACGGGTTAGAGTAGCTTTCTATATTATCTTTGCTGCGTATTTTCGACCTGTGAAAATTTGGGTAAACTCGTAGCATTTAGCGAAGCCTCCCTGAATAGTATAATGGTTACTTTTCCAAGAAGTCTTCCTTTGAGATATTTGTTAATGATGGTTCCGTTTTTGTTCTTCTCCTCGATCACATTTTATTCTTGATGATTGAAGGGGTACCTTGAAGAGTGATTCTATGGTCGTCCATATGAAAATATAAGTTAACGATAAAATATCAATATAATTTAAGAAGTGTTTGCTAATATCATCGATAACTGAATTTAAATAGATAATAATTAAATATGTGCCTATTGATGAGAATTATTACGAACTCAATCAGTCTCTATTCATTCCATTAATAAATGCTATCTTTGATCTTGGTTATTATCTTAGATTGCCAAGTCATGCTTTAGACAATTTATCAATAATTTTACAGATAAACAGATATTAATAATGATTCAGATCATTCCAAGCTCTCTTTTACGAATAACCACAAGTTTTTCAAAGATTTATTGCTCTTCTCCTGCTACATTACCAGCTAGAGTCATTAGAGGAGACGAATAAAGTATTTTCACAGCCAAATCCATAGATTTCGAAAGCAGATTGTTACAAAGGAGCAAACTTTCCCTCTGCAAACAATAATGAATCTAACTCTTAAGTCCAAACATTAAAATTTCCTGAAAGGATAACTAATTGATTAATCTTGATAGTTGATCATCGTTCACCTCATAGCAGATGTAATTAGAAATGATGGTTAAAATTGGCAGAATAAACTAAGTTATTGACTCGATGTCACCATATAAAATAGATGAACCTTGCTTTATCACTTTCTCTATAACCTTTTCACTAACTTTAAGCTGGCTAACTATCCACAAATACTCTGCCTTATTAACTCCCTGAGTTTTGCTAGCATCAAGTAGTCCAACGGCGATTTCACTTTAATCCAAGAACTAGAATTTATCATTGTAGCTAAGGTATATTCTGATCAGCAATTTGAAATGTTCCTGAATGCTGCTGTTATTAAGATAGAATATATGAAGCAGCTTACTATGGTAGCTATCTATTTTAGCCAATTCAGCGAGGTAGTGTCCATAATTTTATGCGCAGATGTTGTGAAGTTTTTTAATCAACAGGCAGATGTGAGCAATTCTATTACGCCAAAGGGGGTCCTCTGTGATTTCGAAGAGAGTTAGCAACAGTGAATAGTAGTTGTTATTCTAATTCAGTCTAAGAGTGAATGTTTATATTGAAACTTTCCATTCGAGAGGATGTCGGATGTACATTTGTCGCATCAACGATATCTTTTTATTCTTTTCAGATCGAGAAATCTCCTGCGAGAAGGTTAAGTTGCGTTGTTTCCCCTCAGACAGGCAGGCGATGTTGTTTTCTTTTTATTTAAATGAAAACATGGCGCAATCTATTATTATCTAATCGTAAAATGGTATCAATAAGACTGGTATTACTTCAAATCAGTTAGTTGATAATAAAATGCCTGACAATCAGTAAATTACATTTTTAATACAGATATACAATAAGACAGATTAACATCATTTGCTACCGTTGGCTGCGAAATTGTGGCTATATAATGCTTTATAATAGAAACTGATGAACTAGCTCTTTCAATAAAAAACTTAACTTCCTTCATCTCTCTTGCTTTCTGCCTCTGTTTCTGAAGGTGATGGTCTCAATGTACCGCCTTTCTCATCAAGCTCACTTACTGCGCCTCAGTTGATGAATCAGTGACAGATTTAACTGTTCCTCAACTCAATCTTTCCTTAGCTTTTTCTCAGGAGACTTCTCCCAGCAGTCCTGGAGAATCACCACACTCACGACCCACTACTGCTAACAGTAATTTTTCAGCAAATCAGGTAGCTCCAGTGTGATTACATTCGATGTACGTTGATGATGAAATCAGAGCTTCCTCATCTCACTGAGTCAGCTTCAATAAGATGGATTTTTTGAATAGAAAAACAGAAGCGGCTTTAAAATGAAGCTTAGATTGTGCATAAATGATAAAAAATGCTCAATCTGCCATGAGTTAATCCATAAAAGTTAGAATAAACTAACATAGAATCCGGAATATACCAAACAAAGTGCAGACATTTATTCCATCGCACCTGCCTCAATAAATGGAGAAAAGTCAAAGACAATTGTCCTCTGTGTAGAGCTTTCTTCATCTGAGGTTTTTTCCGAGCCATAAGATTAGTTAATGATTTGTTTGGCCCTTATTCTCATCTACAAAGTGCAATCATTAAAATAATTGAATTTTATGAGAATTAGATCAAGGACGCCAGTTTTTATCGATATCTGCACTGCAAAGCGTAACATCTCCTGCAAACTGTTTCATCTTCGGCTGACTCCAACCTCCAAAAGCTTTGAAATCGCTAAAAGCTTGCACATTATCATAGTGAGCATACCAAAGAGGAACTGATCCAGGAGCAGTGCAAGCTGAAGTGCTGCCGAAAATGTTCAGCCAATTGTTAGCGGAGGAGTACACTCCAGCAGCTTTTCCTTTGGCTTTTATGGCATTGATAGCTTCAGTCAAAAAGGCACAGTTGCTGGCTGAGTCATGACCTGACCATGAGCATCCAGAACTAGGATTAGTTTAAACGTCAATCCAGATGGTTGTATAGAGACTTCCAGAAATTCCACCAATCAATTAGTTGACTTGTGAAGTCGCATTTTTTCCTCTGCAAGGGAACATGTAAACATCAGTGGTGAGGCCAGCAGTTCTAGCATTCTGAAGATTTGAATTGGCATTTGGATCTAACACTCCAGTTGATCTAAAAGCTCTAACAATAGCAAAGGTGTTGCCTTGGTTCTTGAGGCATGTAAAAGTAGTAGCAGACATGGGATTGGCGATATCAACTCCATTGACAGCTAAGGTTTGGATGATAATAAGTGAAAGCAGTCCTATCAATAGTAGATTCTTCATAGGATTATTAAGATATTAATAAAAAATCCTTCATATAGTCATTAAATTTTAATGTTATTTCAACACACCATAATAGTAATCTTTAATTCCTAGGGAGTTTTTTTATTCTTTATGTTATTTTCTCAATTTGGTCAATAAATTTTTATAAAATTGACACTTTAAAGCTCATTATTAATATATCCAACTACCATAAACAGACCTTATTATTGTTGATTTAAAATTCATATATGCAGACCCCCCACAAAACAAATGACTTAACTAAACATTTGATCCTAATTTCATTTAAATTAGTTCATTAAACAATTTGTTATTATATTTATATAAAGGATAATATCAACTTCAATCGTGCTGATCTAATTCAATAACAAAAGATAATTGAATTTATAGATGGGAACTTGATCAAGGGAGCCAGTCGAAGTCAACAAAAGCTGTCCATCCGACGATATCACAAAGGTTAATTGTTACGTTTCCTCCAATTTGCTTGAGGGAGGCTTCACTCCATCCTCCAAAAGGTGAGTAATCGCCAAAAGTAAGCACTTGGTCAACGTTGCTTGTTGTATTGTAGTCAGCGAACCATAAATTTACAGCAGGAGTAATTGATCCAAGAGTATTACATGCACTACCGAAGAAATTACTCCAAATGTGAACAGATGAGAAAATACCAGCGACTGCACCGTAGCTTTGTACTTGGGAGATAGCTGCCTGAATGAAAAGGCAGTTATCAGCATGGCTATATCCATGTCCTGCCCATGAACATGCTGAGGTAATATTCTCCTCAACCTTTATCCAAATTGTATTATATAAGTTAGGAGGGATTTGGGCAACAACAGCATCAACTTGAGAGGCAGCATCTTCTATTCTGCAAATGACCATATATATATCAGTCATGAGTCCAGCATTTTGAGCATTAGTTAGAGTAGTGGTAGCATTAGTATCCATACGTCCGGTGTAAGCATCAATGTGGTAGGCTCTAACGATCGCAAACTAATGGCCTACACTATAAAGACAACTGAAAGCACTAGTGGTAAGTGGTCCAACAATATCTACCCCAAAAGTGGAGAAGGATTGACAAATAAGGAGTGAAACCAACACTAAAAGGATGATTGTCTTCATGAGATTAACAAAAAATTATAAATAATCATACCGTTTCAGTTTGATAAATAATCATTTTATTAAAAAGTAGGCGCGTATCCTTAAAATTCAAATCTAATAGTTTTTAAGTATTTGCCACTCACTTTTTTTAGCAAACCATCAGCTGACAACTTTTGAACAGTTTAAGCCAATAAAGACATGTTTTTCAGTGTTCAATTTTAGTTGATTCTTTTAATTTAGTTTATAAGCCATAACTCAATAACTAGCAAGAGCATTGCTCGTTATATGACTTTAGAGTTGGGCTGACCCTCGTAATCAATTCAGGACTTTAATTATAAGTAAAAAATCAGATGAAATCAGGAGTCAACAGTTTAATATAAAATTTGATGGATGGTAATGAACCAAACCTAACTAAAAGTATGTTAATCCGATATCTTGTATCATGATCCAAAAACTGGCAATCTGTTTGATCGCCACCTAACTATTTTTGATTAAGATTAAGATTTTGGTGATTTATAAGGATAAAGATATTGCTGATGATGCCCTTAAATTAAAAATTAAAGTTAATCAGTATCTCAACATAAAAACAAGTGAGAAAATATAAAACACCACTTCGAAATTCAAATCATTACTTTTTTATCAATAATATCTCCTTTATATATAATGGGTAAGACAATCTGTCACTATTAAAAAATAGCACAGAGCAACCAACTCTCAAATTACTATTTTTACAAACATGTCTGCATAGGGCCAATTATGCTATTGGACTGATATATACACATAAATATCATTATTGCTGTTCTCACAGCAAATTCCGAAATTAATCCACGCGAGTCAGCAAATTGCTGAGAATTTACGCTCGAATTTAATTGTACTTCGTGATGGGAGTATAAAAACCTGTCTTCTTTGATACTTACTTTTATATTTGATTAAACTTGTCTATCTTTTGGAAGAGAAGTTCAATTTTTGAACGAATTCTCTGATGAAATTTATTTTGCTGGAGATTACTACCCAACTTTGATTAGCTTATCTCAATTTTTGGCCGCTTTTTATTATAATATTTGCTGCCCAGCTTGTTCAGCTCTTCCACTTTGCTCAGTGGACCTTTTTATTACTCGGTTATTCTGCTATTAATTTCCTTGATATGCCGTTCAAATTGCCCTCCTTTCAGTTTAGGGCTAACAAATTTTTCCTCTATCACTTCTTTCTGATTTTTTTTAGGAAAAAAAGGAGATAGAAGAGGGGAAGTTACGATTATGTTATAATCTGAGCTTTGATCAACTGATCCTTTCCTTTTGATTTGCAGATCATAATCGCTGATGAACTTGGACATAAGCGAGTGATGGTGTGATCGATTTCTATCAGTGACAAAATGATGCAATTTTTTCTGTTAATGAAAATCAGCTCCACATGCAGGACATGACATTTTCATTTAATCTATCATCTCCTCCACACTTCTGAGGTATGAGTTTTTCAATACTTGACTTGCCAGAATAGATTGCAGAATGTTATTACCAACGTAGAGAAGAATCATTAGTTGTAGAAAGTAAAAGAATTGTGCGAGCATTCCATGAACTTATAAACCAAGGATAAAATTCTAATAAATGCCATATTGGAAATAATTGAAGAAATACTCAAAGTAACTTAATTCCACTGTTTAGAACTTACGAGTCGTGGAGTACACCAACATATCGAACATCACGAAAGCTGTGATGAGGATTATTATATTGAAGAATATTTTAAAGTATATTGGAAGCGCATCTTCGAATAAGAAACCAATCATTAGTTTGTTTTTAGTTTGGCTTAGATAGGCCACTATCTTCATCCAAGCAAATAGACAAACAATTCCACTGTGGTCGTTATAGTAACCAAAAAGTGCCAAAAGTGATATGAGCAGCTAAACCAAGTAGTAAGGTCCAATCTTCGTGATTCGTTCTTTCATTTAAATTTGATATTTTTTTGGTATTTTAAAATCTTTTTTAGAAGTATCAATCTTTTCATCCTCCTTGGATTCACTCGAAGAATCATTTACTTTTAAAATATCAGTATTTTACAGATCATTAGAATTGAATTCATGTATTAGCTTTTAAATCCTTTTTTCTTCGATAATTTTTAAACGTAAATTATCGTTTACTTCTTCATTTTTGCGAAACAAAAAAGTGAACTCTAAAGTAAAGACTATTAAAAATAAAAGAAGGATAATCCACTCCAGAAAGGGAGCATCAAGCTCCATATCCACGGGATCATTCCTTTTTCTTATCCCTAAGTTAGCTTCATTAAATCCTTGCTAATTTTAACTTTTTACAAATTTTTGATCACTATCCAGCAGATTGACATCTATTGAAAATTGCATAAGAAATGATGAATAGAGTTCGGAAGTAACTTTAACTTATAAAATGGAAGGATCTCCCCGAAAGAGTATAGGAACATGGATGTTAAGTTCTGTTTCCCAAAGAAACTGATAAAAAGTTCTATTCAATAGAGTAGAGTTTAAAAGCTGTTCAAAATTTGATAGAGTTGAATTGAAGATAAAAACACTTTCGATTATATCGATCTTGGGATAGTAATACCTCACTAATAATTCAACATCGGTATGTTGTTATTCTCCAATTTGATTTCTTGGCTGCAATGTAAATATACTGTCAGTTTCTAGCTACATTATCGTTTAATTGAGTCGCGAATAAAGTCCGATAATATCTTTGAACAGGTAGTACTAGCCAGTTCGCCAATAAACTACATCGGTTCCCTAATAAATATCCTGAGAATCATGAAGCAGCACTAGTTAGTTGAAATAACACTGTGCAGCTCGAATAAAAGGAGCATTGTGCTGCATTGCAATCTGGACCCACAATGTTGAAAGAACCACAATCAGAATTGAAATTAAGATCTGTGCGTTGCGATAGGGATTATCAAAGTTGACTGGACTCAGAGCTACCTCTTCCTTATGAGATGAGAACTATTGTTATGAAGATAGCTTTTTGCTAAGTTCGGATGAGTATGGTAATGAGTGTTCTTGGGAATTGCTATTTTTATCTTGCGACTCATTGACTTTCATCAATGTTATTGATTATGATATTAACATATTTAACATTCTCCAAGACAAATTTACTTAGACTCCATTAATTAAATATCATATTCCTTGAAAATGTTCTATCTTCCATATTAATTAAAGAAATTCATAATCAGCCTAATAAAGCCATTCGTTGGTAATTGGTTTAATTAATGGAAGCTATTACTTCTCAGAGCTTGTGAAATTGCTTGTCATTTGATATCTTATTACTTTGATCATTATTTTGCCATTAATAAGAAAAATCCATAATATAATGTTCTTCAATGAAATAATAGAAAAGGGTGTGGAATAAAGCGCGTTATTACTTGCTATTTAATAAGTAATAAATAGCTTAATGACAGCAATTAATATATTAGTATGCTAAACTTATACTTATAAAGTAAAATCAAAACGGTTCTATGCTGGAAAACGATAGATAGAGTATATCATCGAGTTCATTCCTATATTTGGTGTAAACGTCAACCATTTTTTCACCTAAATCATTAATCATATACCTGATTGTAGAATGTGGTTGGCTGTAAAAACGTATAGGGATTACTGCGATATATTATTCTCTCCATTTAATACCATTTTTTTTCGTAGTTATTCTTCAATTATATGAACTGACTGATGTATATTGACTTTTAATATGCATTAGCTCATGCTTTGGAAATTAGGGCATTTGGCCTCCTTTTCAATGACCACCACTATGTAATCGCCCGACCTACATCCATGAATAATTACTCCTCCCTAAGTGTCTTCACAATTTTCATTCTTTAGAAGACAGTATACCTCTCCCTAAATTTTTTAGCCGCGGGTTTTGTCTGATTTGGTGTTTATGTTTTTGGAAACATAATTATCTATAATATTTATAAGTAAGAGGTTAAATATAAGGCAATTTATTCTATGTTTTAATCGTACAAAATGAGTAATAAAAACTATTGGCAATAATAATTTATCATGAACTCATTACTGATATTAATTTATGATAACGGAGGACTACTATGGCTTTACCAATGCTAGACCAATTCGTCAGTTAAAGTTAGAGCATAATTCACGAATCAAGGAAAAGCCATAAAAAAATAGTAGTTCTGGCAATAACCATCCAATTATAAGAAGCCTAAGACGGACAGAACTATCTAATGAGAGACTTCGTTCAAAAGATTAGAAAAAACAAAGAAAAGTGGTCTCTCCCAAACAGGTTCACTTGAAGCAAAACAAATAATTATAATCAGCTTTAAAAGTAGTGCCCTCCTAAAATGAGTTTTCTTTGAGCAATCAGTAATAAATATAAATGATGGTCAAAAAATATGGAAACTATAAATACACTGATTCATATTAGTTCAGAGGCAATGAGACGAGCAGAGATAACAAATCCAACTGCATTCCTGAATAGCAGTGTCGAAATCGGGTGAAGAGAGAAGCTAAAGTAAGTGGGAGAGAAACTATCAAATATAATAAATAGTTACATAAAGAACAAGGGCAGTATCGCGTCAATCGAAATTGTTATAGTTTGAGTAGGGACAAAAGACAAGATTTTTTAGTTCATTTTCAGCGTGACTAACTACATCAGCACAATATGATCGATCGCTTTGCAGAGAGAGTCATAATTCCTGGTCTTCTACGTAAGAGCAAATCCTTAAGTGCAAAGCCACTATTGAAGTATAAAATGCACACTTATTACAATGTTCAAAAAAGGGATTATTATGACTACAATGAGAGTGGATATCTAACAGAAAGACAGTGCGAATTAATTAATAGAATTGAAAAACGATCGCTTGACGCATTTGATCGAGCTTTTCCAGATTATAAAAGAAGGATCAAATAGAAATAATCCAAAAAATTCTAGGTTGAAGAAAATTCAAATCTGTAGCATAGAAACAGCGGGATCCTATCTAATCTTCGAGAATAATTTGAATAAATCAACAATAAAAATCTCTACTCGATTGGTACTGAGAAAATATTGGAAAATCTATAAAAGCAGTTGACTTCTCAAAAGTATGACTAGTCTGCTGATATTTTAATCAATTCTAGGAAATCAAGCAAATTAGCAGATGACTATCAAATGGGTGCTTCATCATTCAAAAAAAATCCAGAGAAACAATCGATTGCAAAATTGCCTTAGCCAAAAGATATTTTTTAGAATTTTGCTAGACCTTCAACATAAGAAGATTCATTATTGCAGTTTAAGCCAAGAAAAGTAAAAGAGGAAAAAATTCTTCAGGAAGAGTCTTTGAAAAGAAGTTGTTCAATGTTAGATGGTATGGATGCTAGCGAAATGAATGAAATGCAAATTAACAGCAATTGCAAACCTTAAGAGAAAGCTGAAGTACTAAAAGCAATTCCTCCTTTAGTAGAAGTGGATATGTCAAACAGTGGTGGATTGAAAAAGCAGATTAGCTCATAAAATGATAAAAATTCAAACATGTCATCATCCAACAGTCGGAGTTCAAGTGAACAAAACTAATATTCACATTATTCTTCCAAGACCATCAGTTTGCAATCAAGGAAATACTCTAATTAGGCCTCATCTCAAAAGGAAAGTTCGACAAACAAATTAAATTTCAGCAAAAAACTTATCAAAAAACAGAGTTAATCATTATCTGAGGGTCTCTCCGAGAGTGGTCTTCAAGATTTAAAGAATACAGCTCAATTCAACCCGATATAGAAGCATTTCGATTCGTAAAACAACAGTAATGATCTTCTTGTCGATAGTTATAAATTTCAGCCCAGTGAATAAATAGAAAGCGTCATCTCCAATAAAATATAAGCTGAGTCAATCAAATTTAGAATTAAAAAAATCAACCAACACCCAGAAAAAACCAATACAAACCATCTGCCATCAGAAATCGAGGCATTAGGTATGCAGTCATTTTCTCATTATAACAGTAAACAAGTTTTTAAAATTCCTCTCAAGCCTATAAATGAAAAAAGTAGTAAATTTTAGAATTAGGCCGAATCTTACAACGAATAATCTTATAGTTAAAGTCGATTTAAAGTTAAAAAACAGAATAGCTCGCTAAATTGCAAAGAAAAATAAATAGTCAGCCCACTACAACAAAGATTCTAAGCTAACATCGTTCAAGAGTCCAAAAAGGAACATTAACATTTCTCTTCCTAATTTGACCTGTTCAATGAAATCCAAATTTTTTTATAATACTAAGAGAATGAATACAATAAACCTCATTTAACCCAATAAATGATGGATTAACTGCCTGACTAGCTGAATGAAGTTCTCAAAAAGATATAAGTTTATCTGGATACAATATGCTGGATGACTTCCATAGTGCATTTCATCCCTGAAGTTTACGAATTAGAAAGTATTTACAATCATGAAAATGAATGGATTCTTCTATCTATTTTTCTCACCTTAAAGAAATGCTTTTCTGAAAAGACGCTCATAGTGGCTGCCTTGGCAGGTGGTGGCAAAAATTGTTTTAAATCCATTAACTGCATTATTTAGGACCAAATCATGAAGAAATATATCGATAGAGCTGAAGTAGTTAATATTATGAATCATGTGAGGGAGTGTAACATCATTTTGGAACAGCTCATCAAACGATTCTACCAGTTTCTAATTCAGTTTAACAGCAGTTATGCCAATCATCCTATTATTAATTTGACACCTTTTAGTAACGACGAACACTTGTTTGTTTTATTAAGCTATTTAGACCAATAAATTGATATTCTCTTATTTCAGAGAGAGGAACAGCTAAAACATGTATCAATATCTCAGGACAATGAAGAACAGTTAGTAATGGCTAAAATCCAGGAGAGAATCTTTAGATTGATGGAAATGGGCTTTATCTTGAGCAATTTATCAGGTAAACAGATCAAAGCAGTCGAATACGATGAATATCCCTACAGTGACGAGAAATAATTTAAGAATTATCTCTTTCAAAATCATCAGCAGTTCAAAGAAGTCATTAAATACTTTAAATGATTTATTACTTTAGATTTTATACAGCAACAACAACAATAATCTATGTTATTACAATTAGTACCTTTGAATGATATCAATTACCATCAAGCAAAGAGTTTTAATAAAGTTATATTTATTGGTATGATTATATTTGGAGATAAATCAGTTTACGCTGCATTTATGACAAAAAAAGCCATCAGCTGGCATGTTCTTAATAAGAGTGTTCCTCAGGATTATGTCAGTCAAAGTTGTCTTTTTGATTTCATCCACTATTTCTGAGGGATAGGCATTTTAGAACCACATTCTGTCTCCATTTCGGATGTTGCTAAACTGTTCTCCAGCAATAGTGGCTCCAAGTTAGCCAAACATTGAGCCTTTGAGTTTAATTTAGCCAAGAACACCCACATAAGTATCAATGTTATCAACATTGTTGTAACTCTTCTCAATAATGAATCTATCCAATTCATCATCAAAAATATCTGCGAAGGTTTCCAATCTTTTGAGCCCAAATGCAACTCTAAGTGTGTTATAATCTGCCACTCCGTGATCGCGGTTTCGATCAGTGTTAATGGAAAAAAGATCAAAGTTGCGTCCCATCACTGCCGGAGGAATATTTCGTAATTAATCAACATAATCCAATGTACGCTCCTTGGCTAAAGTAAAAGCCAGTCCTTTCAGAATATTGTTGGATCTGAAAAAGGTGAATGTTTCGGGGTTGCACACCAAAAGATTGAGCAGATTAATTCTTTAGACTGTTGCATCGTTGCTGTCTACTGCCTTGTAGATTCTAGGCACATAAGGGTGACCGATTCGATACACAGTGGAAGAGAATTCAGTCATGATGGTAGGATTTGCTGAAGAGTTATATCCCTTATATGATCCAATGTATTTGTTAAAATGCTATTTTCCGAACAAGTTTGGTAAGTAGTCATACATACTGATTTTTTGGATCAATCCAATTACATAGTTCCTGGCAGTCACAAAAACTTGTTCGTCAGTTAAAGTGCTATTTGCTGCAATGATTACATCACAAAGTCTGTTATGTTCTCTCAAAAATAAGATTTGCAAAGTGGTTAATCCCATATTTTAAGTTGCTCTGATATCTCCAGCATAATATTGTCCATGCTCGTCAATGGGTAGCATCTATCCAGGAGATGTTTTTAATTTTCCATTATTGAAAGTTCTTACTTTAGAATTCACATCTAAAATTGAACCATAAATCATGCTGGCATCAATCCATGTTGTTAGTTGGTTGATACTGGTGCGAATAGGTTATTTGGAGTCGAATTAAGAACGGTAATAAGTAATGGTTTATTTTCCAGTGCATTTTGGATCGAAGTATGAATCACATCTAGGCACTACAATGACTTCTTGCTCGGTTGTTCCTTAGTTGCTGAGAGTAATATCATGATCTAGAAATTGTCCCCATGTTCCAAAGAGCATTGTAAGGTTGAATTCATTAGGAACTACGATATTTCCTTACAGTTTAGAGATGGCCTCGCTCAAGAATCTTGGATTAGGGAGATTCTTGAGTGGCACACTTTTTCCATCTTCATAATGAACGGGAGTTCTTCGAATTAGGTTGGTGTAAGACTTTCCCCATTCAATATGTATCTAATTATTCCCGCTTCCATCTATAGTCCTGGTAATGTCTTTGAGTTTGAGAAGGCCTTCGATATTGGCTTGCAAGTTCGGCTGATCAGTTTAAATAAGGACCAAATTAGAGGGTACAATGGCAATAATAATGAGGGTTAGTGTCAACAGCGATCTCATCAACTTATAAGTGATATATTAATCTACTTGGTTGATAATAAAATCCCATTAAAATGAGAAAATGAGGCAATAAAATGCAACTTCCTTAAATAATTAATCACAACAGTAATATGAAGGATAATTATCCAGCTTCAAGATTATAAATAAGAATGGTGGGGTTATAAATTTTATCTTATTATTTTATTTCAATCTAAATTTGCAATCTTATGATAATAATATCATCCGTATCTCTTTATTGGCGATTTGCTCGCGTTATTAAACAAGTTTTACATCTTCTGCTGGTTTTATACGAATATTTTGCACAGTCTTTAAAGACCAGGCAGAATGGTTTGAGGGGACACTCTACCTCCCATCCCTATGTTGTTGTAGCTTCCAGTATCTCTTTTTTGTTCTCCAAAATCATCCATTTCTCCTTTATTGAGCATCATTTTGGCCCTTTCTCCTCCAAAAGTTTTGCTGGGGTTGAAACTCGTTTCGGGTATCTGCAGCTATCCTTCCTCTTTTTTCTTTTTGAAGAGTGGTACTTCTCTTTTTTCGAAAGTAGTCGTCGAATTGTTGTTGATTGACTCTACATATTGATGCATCTATTAGTAGTTGATCGATTAACTGTTAAGAAATTGCACAAATCTACTCCACTCGATGCAGGGCCCGTCCGTCTTCTTTAAACCTGACAGAAAGACCTTTTCCACAAAATTTTTAAGGTCGTAAATCAGCCGTTTCTAGTTATTCATTCAACTTATCAGATTAATGAACAATTATAACAAACTGCATTTACATGTACCAAATTGGATATGCACAAATCAAATTAATTTCAAATTAACATTTTATTAAATGATTTCTCAGAATGGGGTTATAATTAACATTTCAAAGATCGTATGACTTTTTGCTATTCATATTTATAATTTGTTTTAATCATTGCACTTCCAATGAAGCTGCTGTTTAAAAAGATATTGGCCATGCAGGACGATGGTGCTGTATGCTTCCTGCTCATTTTCGAGGAGAAGTATAAAGTATTGCTCGACTGTGGTATCAATCATGCTTTCGATTTTAGCAAGTACCGCGATTATGCTAATTAAATCAAAGATGTTCAACTTGTGTTAATCTCACATTCAGCCAGCGAGTACTCAGGCGCCTACCCCTTTCTCATATCGTAATTAGGGCTCAGTCCAAAAATATTCTACACTACTCAACCAATAATGCGTTACTCTCCTCTAAATCTTCATGAGGAGATACTGAATTTACGTTTGCCTGCTTACAACAAAAAGATCTTCAATCGCATCTACTCAGAATATGAAGAAATTAATCTTGTAAAACCCTATCAAAAAAAATAGATTGAACTCAACGCTAACCCTTCAAGCACTACAGCCATGGTTAATGAAGGTAATGAAGCATGTGCCATTAAGAAGATTAGTTTTTGCTGCTATTTGGCAGGAGGATACCTTGGAAGTGTCTACTGGCGTATTTCGTGTGGATTGATCAACATTCTGTACTTGGTCGATTTTAACAACTACTCTATGCAGCATATCGGAGGTCTGGATTTATAAAATCTAAAATCTCAGCCAACCCATCTACTTATCACAGACGTCTATCCAAAATTAGATGAGTCCAAACGTCAAAAACTTTACCTCTAACTAAAAAATTTAGTGGTGAATTTCTATCATAACAATTACCTTGATCCCACCAAGCCCAAAACATTTAACCCTGAGCATGATAAAAAACTGTTAATTGCTTGCTATCCAAATTAACTTGTAGTATAAATCATTGTTGTTCTCAGAAAGATAGTCGCCGAATTGCAGGAAGGCAACAATAATATCTAAAAAATAGGAGTCATTCATCTATCTTCAAGGTTTTTAGAATTGGTCAAGAGTCAGTCCTAATATTTTTCGATAGAGTTCAAATCCATGCTTGAAAAACTTAATGAATACTTTTAACAATCGTTGAGCTTGAACAATCGGCTTAACATTTGTAGTATCCATTCGATTAAAGGAATATTGTCACCTCAGATCAACCAAAATGTACAAATATATCGACTGGGCAGCGAAGACTACAAATAGCCAAGATAAAAGTCAATAATAAGCAACAATCTGAAAGGAATGCGAATTTTCGATGAGGAAGATGAAAGACTGAACCGCAGCGCTTCGAAATTAAGTATATCAAAAATCTAGATTGAATAAAACCGAATGGAAGGAGAAAATAGTATCAAACAAGAAGTAAAGTAGGAAGTCTCCGATGAACTATTGTCCAACTCGAGTCTCGGAGAAGTAAAAAAATTGAAAAGCAAATACATTTCATCCATTGGAGGCATTCCTCGCTTTATACTCAGCAAAAGGGAGACCAACGAAGAAGTTACATAGTTTGGACTTCGTCATCATGCCGAGGAAAGCGGCAGAGTAGAAAGAGCCACCATTTATGACTATCTTCTAAGACAAAAAAGTGAAATATTTGAGGATCCTCAACTGAGCAAAAAACAATCTAAGATAGAAGTTATGAATATCTCTTTCGAGTTGCCTCCTGAATCTGATCAGCCACCTTCTACAAGGGGCGATTTCATCATCACTAATGTTCATAAGACTTAGTATCTATCTTCATTGCGCGTAATCCAGCTCATTAGGCCTCAAGATATAATTCTAGTCAACGTGCCTGTGGGTCCCCTTTTCAGCAACTATCAGCAGGACGTATCAAGAATATTTTAATCTTTCCCTCAGGGCCGGAAGGTGACAATATACAACAGTAATGTCAAACGAAACTGCTATCTTTCCTACCGCAATGAGTTATTGTAGCATAAAATGAACTATTTACCTGAAATGCAGCAGAAAAAAGTGCAAAGAGTGAAGGGGACTATCTTCAAATAGGGTAATTGTCTTCATATCCACCTTGATTGTTTGGAAGATAAGGAGATCTTAACATTCAAACTGGAGAAGTTCTATTCAACCATGAAGGGAAAAATGAAGTGCAAGTTCATCGGCTCAGGAATCTAAATTGAGGGCATTAAACTTTACCGTGTCGATAACGAGATAATTTTATAAGGAGACTATAGTGAGGAGTACTTTAAGGTCAGAAAAGCCCTTTATGAATTTTTGCAGATCCGTTGATTATTTAACTAAATCTAAATTTAATCTTTTACTTTAATAAAACCAATTTTTCATCTCATATATGAACTTATTATAAATAATGATAAAGTCAAACAAACTATTGACTTTTGTCATCATAGTAATTATTGCCACAATTACCGATTGCAAATATTTAGAGCTTAAAAGACTTAAGAAGGAAAAATTATAAACTTCGACCCTTGGAAACAGCTAATGCACACCAGTGGGAAGCAATAATCAAAGTAATCTTGGTATAGGTAACTGTCAGGACAATATTTATTACATCACATTGGAGGTAGGCACTCCTTCTCAAGCCATTGGCGTGCAGTTTGATACTGGAAGTAACATTCTTTGGATTCCCACTGTTAGTGGAACAGGCAGTGGCTTTAATACCGCAGCCTCATCGACATACTCACCAACATCTTAAAAAGGTAGTCTTAGTGTAATTTTATTATGATTTAGTATGCAGATGGCTCCAGTGTAAGTGGGTTTTATGGGACAGATTTTGTTAAGCTCACCAATACTCCTATTAATGTTAATGCGCAGATTTTGTGGGTAAACAAAGAAGTTCAAATGAATTACCCCCCATAAATTCAGGGGTTAGTCGGCATGGGTTTTACAACTACGCCTAATTTCCTAGATATAGCTTATTCGAATAATCTAATTTCATCGCCTGTTTTTGCTCTTGCCCTGACTGATCCGATAAATCAATCGATCATATATTACAATGAAATTCCTCCAGAAATTGTCAATGAAACCTTCTTCGTGCCTGTGGTTGGCAATGTTTACTGGCAAGTTCAAATAATTGGATTGACTGTGGGTAATATTGACATGACTTCAATTTCTGCTACCATTGCCATCATCGATTCAGGGACCAGCTATTTTTATTTAAATAGTAATCTTTTTAACAGCATAATCACTAATTTTTTCTCAATGTGCAATAACAATGTCAACACACCGATTTGCCCTTGTGGATCCAACTATCCGACTTTCTCTTTCATGTTTTAAGGAATTGAAGTCCAGATAGACCAATCTTCCTATATGTAGACAATATCATCATCCAAACAATGCACCTATTTGTTTGGTGTTCTCGATACTGTTCCAAATATATTATTGGGCGATATCTTCTTCAGAAATTATGTAATTACCTTTGACAAGCTCAACCAGCAAATAGGCTTTTCTGGAAAAATCAATTTTTTACAGAATATACAGTTAGGAGGAGGAGATATTGCCGGCTATGCACTCCTAGGAATCGCAGGCTTACTCTTTGTTATGTCAACAGTAGCTTTTTGTGCATTAGGCAAATTCGTCGCTCAAAAGCAGCCATTACTTAATTTCAAAAATAAAGGATTGTAACTAATTAAAACATCATATAGTCCATCTTACAACACGCCTGGTCTGAAAGTGCGGCTTAATTCAGGAAACTGATCATTTATGATTCCGTGCACAATCATCGAATCTTTGATATCTTGCTTAATATCTCACTTTTCTAATCTATATATTAGTAGTTCAACAGGAGATGTTCTTTAATGTTAAAGTAATATTAAATATTGACTTTCCATAATCCATGTTGCAATAGAATTACAGACCAGTCCATAATTATTCTTTGAGAATTCGAGAAACATATATAATTGCAATAAATCCGGTGTGGCGGAGATTATTTAAACTAAACTATATAATTGCAAAGAATCACATAAGTATTTCAGTCTCTTTCTATTCAGCATTTGAGGATGAAGAGCAGCATTACATAAAAATATGACAAGGCAATTTCAGCCATCCGCCCTATTGGCAGCCGTGATGTTTAAAAGACCATACTTCGCCACACTCATAACAAATTTGCTTGCGGCAACTTGGACAAGTCAACTTTCCACACCCTCCTTATTTATATACTCGTCCATTACACATTTTGCATGTTTTAATTTTTAAATCCTACCCAAAATAGGTCCCTCCCAAGCACTAGCCTTTATGAGAGGGACGGTGGCACATAGGACAATGATTGCTGTTGCACATCATGCAATTTTGAGTATATTAATCAACATACCCTTCGCAATTTGCCACTTGACAATTTATCCAAGTTCTTGATTATTTTTTAAGCAATAATCTTAATTGCATTGCCTTAAATTTTTTCTGTGTTTCCGAACTAAATTTCTTGTATAGCCCTTACTCATCGATGGTTGATATTTTGCATGATTGAATCAAACATTTGGGAAGCTTTCCTTCTCTAATTTGATTTTTTACATAATTCTATGCGCAAGTTAAGCAAACCACCTTGTGTTAGCATTTTGTTAAAATTCCTGAATTTTAAAAGTAACAAAGAGTACATGGCAAATATTAGTTGGATAAAGACATCCTCCCTTGGGTGACTAATAGACTGTTTTTATTATTAAGATTTCCATCATTAGATTCGGTTTGTATTTGATCAGATGGGGAGGCATGCCAAGTGGCAAAGATGCTCTGAGATGAAGTCATTGTAATATATTTATATTTAGTATAATTCAGTGATGAAGCTTAGGTTTCTCAAGTAAGGACTATTTTATTTCAACCACAGCGTTTGAATTTGTATTGTAGAAAAGATGTGGTGATTTATGGGAGTAAATTAAGATTTATCATTCAATTGCTGAATTCATAAAATAGACTATCTTGAAAATGATACAAAATATCAGAAATAAGTTTTGTCATAATAAACAAATATCATTTGATGCTTTCATCATTTTAATATCGGCGACGAGATGCGACGAACGGATCTTTGATCCTTTTTGCTTTCTGTCCGCCATATCTTTAATGTAGCCGATTCGAGTTGTCTTCAGGAAAATAGATATTATAATCATGTGTTTTGTCAAATTAAAGACCCCAAATCCATTAAAACTCACCTTCGTTGACATCTTCCATGTCCAACCATTCTTACTGTTCTATATTATTTTTGGTTATTGATGAACTATCATGCATTTTGGAGTAGTGGTGAGTCTTTTGTTAAAAATTATATATGTTAAGCAAAAACCTTCTCATCTGAATCTGTCCTCCAGTCAGTTTTTTATTAAAATTATTCACTATTTAAGTATGATTTAGAAGCCGAATATTTTTTTAATATTCTGCCAACTTTGCAAGAGTATTCTATGACTTTTCCTCAGATCTGATAAAGGAAATACGACCATTTCGAGCTGATTGATATTTCTTTATTTATTTCCTGATGATATTTTATTTAATAGGAATGTAGTGATATTTTGGGCAGTCGAAGTAGCTGTGATTAGTCGGGCAGAGATTGCATTTAATAGTCTCATATTCATCCACAATATTTTTTGATTTATCTCTTAAAAAAGCAAAGAACTCATAGTCTTTATACATGCTTCTAAGATTTTCTAAAAATGGAAGGTATTTGAGTTTATGAACCACTGAATAGCCCATTGATTTTATTTAATAGTTTAGCGGTTGAAGGGTAATGAACTCCTGACTTATCAAAAAGGGGTGATCCTTTTCTTTCAACTTAATAACATTTGCAACTATTCCGTTGTATGAAGAATCGAATTTTTTACAAGTGCATCCTATTTTACCACTCTCTAGGATATATATTGTAAACTAACTTTATTTGGGTTTCACTATCTCCTCAGGGTAATAAATGTGTCTTTCCATGCAGGCAGCCAACTTGTAGATGGTTTTATTCAGCAAACAACTGAAAAATGGCAGACTTTTCAATAGATTTTTATTTGTTTCACATTTTACCAGCTTTTTATAGCTTTCAGGCAGATTTTAGATAAATTATTTTTCCTATTCAATATTGAATTTGCTTTTTATATTTACAGACTCGCTAATATAATGCTACATCTTATCAGTCAACTCATCAGAAAAACCGATTTTCTTATTCATCGCCTCAAAAATCTTTCTGTTCTTTTCAATTTATTCACTTTGTGCACGAATATTTCCAATCAAATTACCAAGACAACTAATATTGTATGAAAAAGCCATGCAACTAACGATTTCAATGAATATAACCCATAGAGCCTACTAATACACTGCAGGCACAATATCTCCGAATCCCACTGTCAGCATAGTAGTAGTTGCCCAGTAGTAAGCCCAAACGTATCTTTGGATCCAAGGATCATTACTAATTCCTTTCACAGTCTGCCAATTTTTATCTGGATATTGATTTGCCATCAAATTAAGTAAAATGGCTATAAAATGAGCAAAAGCAAAGTTGAAAAGAATAAGTTTTAGAAGAGACCAGTATCGTTAATAGTAATAACTTTTGACCATCATTTGCTCAATAATAGAAAGCTTTTACATTAAGTTGTTTATTTTGAAAAATAGGGTTACAAGGAGAACATCTTTCCAGTATGATTAATATATTCTACATTGGATGAAAATGAGAATTAGAGTTATAATATCCACAATAAAATCTCCTTTTTTTATATAGAAGACAGCTATTTACCTTAATTTGCACATTTTTCTTCCGTCAATTCGTCGGATCGCGATCAGATTGACTATAATCATAAAGGAAAAAGATAAGGCCGACATCACAAGAACGACTAGTACGAGTGAATTATAAGCTAACTAATTATATTATCTGGTACTTCTGGAAAAGCAAAAACAAAAGTTTGGCTGAGAATAAGACTAATAATTGAAATTGCTGTGAAGACATGGTAGAAAAGGAAAAATTAGGTACTCATTTAGAATCCCTCGACTTCAGTGTGATAAAAATATCTTTATAGATCGTCCTCATTAACTGCAGCAAAAGAAAAGATGTTATTTCGTCTGATTTTATTAATAAAGTTCTCGCATATTTTAGAAATCCTTTGGTTTATTATTACATTTTTCCCTTCGTTCCTCTACTGTTACTGTGTACAATGTCGGATTTTTCTATTTTTTAGCTGCTTCTTTTTCTTGTTGAGCATGTTGGCAGTCTTCGACAGTTGCATGAGGCTGTTTCCCTGGAGACTATCAGAGTTATTCGAGTTACTCGTATTTTAGCTCTTTGCGGGAGGGAGAAACTCATGATTGAGGGCCAAGTTTTTTAAAGAATTTTCCTGAAGTTCATTTTAAGAGTTCATAGAATTTTGATTTGTAATAACTTGAGGGATACTCTTCAATGTTTTGGGCATTCCTTCGAAGAAGTTGATTTCGCTTTCAATCTTCTCTTCTGTCTCCATTATCAAGTGGATGACAGATGGTTATTTTTTGCTACTCTTCATTTCTTAAATTATAAATTTAAGATCACTGCTTTTGAAAACAATATGCTACCCTAAAAGTTAGGAAAAATGATATTTTTTGTGATTATTCAATAGTTATTTCGAAATATTAAAAGAAGTGCCATACCTGAAGAACTTCTTCAATTATTTATCACACAATTTCATAAAAACAAAATAAGGGGAAGCATCTTTGATAAATCAGTGAGATTTAGAGGATGGGAAAGCAGTATTGGTTACCATTGTAATGATAGTCAGTATAATGCAATATATATTCTTTAGCCAAGGAGTGATTGGTAATATAGATAGATAGATATGATTTCTCCGCTTTCGCAGATTATATTTATCAAGTTTATTTTTGTTTTTTAAACCTTTTTTTGATAATATAAATTTATGCCTCATAAAGACCAAAATAAATTTCCCATAAATGAGCGTTAAATCAATGATAGTATCAAAAATAAAATCAAAATGATTAGTCTCTGTACAAACGCAAAGGGTAAACCTAAGAATTATATATAATTCTTATAAAAACAAGAGAATTCATAATTTAATATTCTCCTTCTTTCCCATACTAAACTCGTTAATTTTAAGATAGAGATTAATTGAGTTTAAAATAGTAAAAATAGAATCCTTTATTATACATAGGGCATAATGAATGGCAATAAAGAGTAAACAATAAATAACGCTTTGAGGAGAGGCTGCGCGTCATTAAACAGCATATAGACTCCTGATTAATATTAATATTCATTTTGTTTCATATAAAGATTAAAACTAGAAATTGACCGTTAAATAAAAAAATGTATCTGATCAATAGATAAGGCATATCATTGCTTCCACCCTTGGTTCACCAGTGCATGCCATCCAGTATAGCCACAGAGGGAAACGTGTACTGGGCCGCTAACTTTTTTTATATAGGGCCAGGTCCATCCTCCGAAAGGCTGATAATCAGAGAATGTTTGTGTCTGGTCCAATACTCCGGTCGAGCTATAGTCACCATACCAAAGTTTGGGAGCGGGATTTAGCAGACCGATTGAATGACAGTTAGTTCCTAATAAATTTTGCCAAGCATTATAAGTTGAATAAACACCTGATTTTTTGTTATGGCCGATGATTGCATTGATAGCTTGAGTCACAAAAGCGCAGTTGTCTGCTTGACTGTATCCAGCCCATGAGCATCCTGCAACGTTGTTTGTTTGAACTTTCACCCAGATAGTCTTGTAGTTGGTTGCAGTGATGCTGGAGATCAAATCAGTCACTTGAGTGAGAGAACTGACTCCACGGCAAAGATCCATATAAATATCAGCCGGAAGACCCCCAGTCTTAACGTTAATAAGCGTTTGAATGACATAAGGGTGCATAACAGAATTTGAGTTTTCAAGAGTGTTTCCTTTAACAATGACGCAAGAATAGCCTGCAGAGGCTAGGCATGCAAACGAAGATGCTGTCAAAGGTCCAGCAATGTCTATAACGTTTGAAGCCAAGAGTTGAGTACTTAGGAGCAGTACCAAGACCACTGAAGTTAGATTCGCCATTAAAATAATATAAGTTCACAAAACTCAATAAATAAATACGGATACGATATCTGTTACGCCGGATTGTCTTTTCACTCTCAGCGACCATTTTTGGCTGCTATGATCTCTCTTTTGCATTAATCTATCATCAAATTTGAGCTGATTTCAATGCTTTAAAATTGATAATATTCTTGTGGTTAATTTGAGATGGTGTCATATTCAGTAATTCTAAACAGACCCATTTTGGCAAGTAATAACGATAATCTGATCAAAATACAAAGGAATTAATTCATTTCCTTTATGTTACTGCTAGTTTTACTTTGCTTTTATTGCCAATAAGTATTTTTATTGATCCTTATTTTTTGATAAAAATATTGTAATTCGAATAAGGTGAATTTAAGAGTTCACGCTTACAAAATGATCCAATCTTTCAATTCTAAACCATCTATGATAGATTATTTCACCAAATAAAAAATTAATTAATCTTTGCAAATTATTTCTTTACCATGCAGGTTTATCAATAAACGGATATTAAATTTATCGCAAGTCACTCGAAAATAACAGCTGATATCCATTATTGCAAACCATAACGATAATTGGTGAAAATAGCTTGGCAATGAACACCATCTGTCTTCTATTGTTGAAGTTAGCCCTTCAATGACTTATAATTTCAAAATGTTTGATCGGATCACTTTACCGTTGTTTAATATTAGATGTCTTTGATAAATGCCACTATCTTGAAGATTATCACTACCTACACCAAATGAATTTTGTCATATTGTTTGGGGGGATGTTAATAATCCGCTCTGTTGTACATACAACTATGATGAAGTTTCCTAAAAATTGTAATAATTTTCAGGATAAAATTGTCTCCATAGATAGCAGCTCCAGCTTTTATTCAAAATGGTTTACTTTTACATGTTCGGGAGTCAAATTGACTTCAAATAAATAATGCAACAAATTAACAAGTTCATCCAAACGACCAAGAATCAGATATGTTAAGAAGTAATTTGATCAATTTATGTATCAATAGTAATTTTAATATATTGAAGATAATAATCGCTCGGGGTCATGTCGCTGCTCATCGAGATGCCTGATTAGACTGATCAACTTGAGACAGAACTCACCTAACATTTTCATGCCGAGATCGCAGAATTACTATCATATCCTGAGTATCGTTCTGGTGCTATTGCCTCCAACACTTCATCATCAATAAGGATCACATTACCCAAAAGTTCTCAAACTTATGTCCGAGATACTCAGTGGCTGTTCTAACTAAAGCCTATGCATCTTAGAACTGTAGTAACATTCATTAACTGCGCTGGACTGAACTTAATGCGTGCGCAGTCATAAAGAATGAAATTGGAGTTAATGATTCTGCTGCGAATGGTCAACAGTAAGCTTCCTCTTTAAGAGAACTATAGTGTATAGCCTCGCACGGGCATTATTCAGTACACTTTTCAAATACCTTGGAGGGAATATAAATAAAAGCTGGGACGAACAAACTCTCTTCGTAAACTATTTGGCTATATCCTATACCAGCTTAACTTTTACGCTGAAATCTTACTATTTTGCGAACCGGGATTCTCTTAGCAATTTCCTGCTAAATAATTTTACAAATAGCATCCAAAAATATAGTCAGTCAACAGATTTCGATTTTTGTTGCGAAATACAAATAAATTTAGATAAGCGAATATGCACTATTTGGGAGCAATGGTGCAGCTGAAGGAACAACTGCGAAATAATCCTGCTGATTTGCAAGTCAAGAATGATTTGGAACACACCCTCTTTCTTTTTATGAACAATATCCGCTGCTTTTAGCAGATGAGAGTTGGATTAGAATAGGGAGAACATTCGGAATAAAAATTATAAAATTGCTTAAAGCATATCTCTAAGAATGCTAATGGAGAAGAAAGCAACCCTCCATAATCCAATATAGTCAAAGGAGTGTAGATTATCCAACGTGGAGAGTTAAAATCTCTATCAAAAGAGGGAGCGCACTCTGAAATCCTGAGGGGAAAATTCATATACCGTTTATATTTATCAACAAACCCTGACCTTTCTTAAAAAAGAAACTCGAAGTGGACAGACGGAAAGGAAATAAAGGGAGAGTTAGTTGTAAAAAAATGCAACTCTGGCCAAAGCTCCATCAACTCTTTCTTGAATTAAATGCACTTCCTTCGATATATCCGGGACAGCAAGTCCAGCTACATTGCAAGATATTATCTATAAATAAAGAGAATGAAGGAACCCAATTAAAAAGATCTTATATATATGCGACCATACATTCAAAATTTACATAGCTTGGTTAAAAAATGTCAGACCCTTTCAATACTGGAAAGACTTAGCTTAAGTTATAAACTCGCAAAAGGATTTTGCTTTTTGGGATATCGGTCTGTTCTACATCGCGATTTAAAACCACATAATATCGTGATGGACCAAACTCTCAACCCTTTCATCATTGATTTCGGTAGCTGTGTGCCTGTCTATGGTGATTCTGACTTTAGAGTATGCTAACCTCGTCGTACTACTCCTCTAATTCAGTGTTAGCAACGAAATATTTTCATATTTATTATCATGAGCTTCCTCAATAGTATAGCTATCTTCAATCAAAATTCACAAAAGAGCAGTATTAAAGGCATCCACTGATAGACGTTTATAGTTTCGGAAGAATCATCTCCTTTCTCTTCTTTAAGTCAATAATTCCTCCCTCCTCAGATGATCTTGACATTTATCCCTATCCTGACTTGGTACGTAATATTCACTACCTTGTAGGGATTTGCTTGCAAGTCGATCCAGATGACCGTCCAAATTTTGCCGAAATAGCTAGTTTCCTCGGAACACTGGATGGTTATACTAAAACTCTTCCTTAAGGCCTCTAGTTAAAGATCCGATCATGTTCAGAGCCAAAGCCTAAAATCTAATGATTTCAAATTCTCTTAACAAATTTTCTTCTTGCATTTATTGATGAAATATTCAAATAAACTCAAACAAATAATCAGGTTTTAAATCAATGCATTTTGTTTGGATCCATATGGGAGGGCACCAATATAATATCCTAAACTGCAAGTTGCAGCAATTAAATCGGATTTGCCATCAGTTAAAATAGCCCTATTGCGCATTTATTCGTTTCGTTTGGATGGTAGCGGTATACTTTGTACTTTAGCGAAACTAGCCATTATATCAGACGCAATGTTTTTTGCTAATTTCTACGGGGATTAACCTGATATTGCCACTCGAGCATTATTACCAAATTAGGAGAGCGTTAAATCACATTTCTCATTCCAAGTAAAGCCTACACCTCCATTTTCTCGACATCAATAAGTGCAAAATTGATGATTGCCTACTGTGGCAGCACATTATCTACCAAATCGACAGGTACGTCTTCTATGTCGACTCTTCTGTCTTTGAAATCAAAAGTGATATTTTTCAAATAAATTTCAGCTCCTCCAGTATTTTATGGAAAAATAAGCAATTTTCCCTGCGATTGTGTTTATCCAGCTCCAACCTGATAAGCATGAGTGATATCTTCAAGATCATTGATGAAAATATTTTTCAGTAATATGCGAAAGGATATAGTGGAAGGTTCGAAAAGGTATAAATTACCAGAATCTCCCACTATTTTGCCTAAAATAACGGCTTCCAAACCAGTTTGCGGGCCAAGGTTAAGAATGGTGTCACCGGGTTGAGCGAACATGGCCATTACGTGAATAAGCTCAGGTTGCCAGGTTCCTTTATCGCGAATGGAACGAGAAACTGCCTCATCAATTGAATCAACAACCATATCGAAGCCGTACCGAGTCGATACTAGCATCTCGCGATCTGAAAGTTTAAAGAATTTGCCCTGAACCCAACTGGTGGTCACGAATTCGCATATCATCGGGACAAACAACGCAATTTGCATTTGGGACAAGATGAGCAGTATTATAGTGAGCGATATTGGTGCCATATGTTGTAGAGTAATTAAATCTTACAAAATAAATGAAGAAATCACGGTTTGTGAGTCTTTTCTTTGACGATTCCAATCCATCGAAGTGGAGCTATGACCTTATTAAAGAAAAAAAAGGCAATCATGACGCAAAGAGTAAGTAATTGTCTGAAGATTGATGTTTTCTTAATTTTGTTGAGTTAACTTTTGCTAAAATTTATCTTTTATATTTCCTAGAGTGCTTTCATGATTTATTTCTCTTGTGGATCTAAATGGAACCCAATTCTTAAGTATGACTTAGCTTATTCATACTTTTGCATTGAAATATAGGCTCGTCCAATTCTGTAAAGTATCTTAAGACAGTTTGGCTCGATCTAAAGAATTATTTTGCATTGGTCCACGCATTTTTGATACTTGCTTAATTTCAGAAAGCACAAGGATAGATTTTTATGGGAAGAAAGCTTTACTTATCTGATGGCTTTTTCCATTTCAGTGCAGGAATCAATATTTACTAAACACTATTAAAAATTAGACAGGATATCTTGAAAGTATATCGAGGCCTATGCGTACCTCTTTGCAGTTAGATGCTCAATCCCTCCCGCTTTGAGGACGTAAAGCATTTCCATATCTTTGGCCATATCTAAAATATTTATAATTTGAAATCCAACAATTTAGAGTGATATATATTACAATATTTAATTTCAATAGTTTCATGGTGAATCATAATTCCTTTTCATTATTGACAAGATATATAATCAATTTTGTCAATCATAAAAACCTTTTTAATAGGAATTTTTAATATCTGAGAAGGAAGTTTTATCCAAACATACTAATAAAAAAAGTATAGTTTGATCTTTGGTTTTAAAATATTTTATTTATTTCTTTCCAATAAATTTTATTTTTCTCTCATTACATAATTTTGCAGCTAAAAAGAGGGTCAAACTTCATCTGAATTACATTACAGTTGAAGTTATATTTAGGGCGTCGGCATAAAGTCAAGAAAAAATGGACATGGAAAAGGTTGTAATAGTTCCCAGCTGATATTTTTGACAATAAATAACGATTTTTGCAAACAAAAATAAGCCAATGCAAAACTATAAAATGAGTTTGGCACGATTAAAATAATTCCTGCTCGTAGGAGAACTCTTCTTCCTCTTCATGCGACTGGTCTCGCAGGTCCTGTTTACTTTGCCCTCCTCCATCTAGATTATGCAAATGATCATTGCCAGCATGATCTTCTGCAGGAATCACTGCTCACCCTAGGCACAAGTATTTGACTGATAAGTAGTTGTATATAATCCTCAACATATTCATCCTTTTTGCCCTGCTCTTCAATGAAATAGATACCCAATTTGATGATAGTAAAATGAACAGTTCACCCCTGTTTTAGAATTTTACCAACAATTATAAGATTTGGGGCTATGCGGGAGAGTTTATTTACCGAATAATTGGAGTTGTAATAGCTTGGAGGAGTTACCAATTTTCTAAATTCCTCTAAGTGATCGACGAAGACAGAGAAGGATAGAATGAGATCTGATAATTAAATAAACTCTACACATTTTTCATTGCGATCATAATCAATCTCAGAAACTCAATTATATTTTGTAGTTTCTGATATTATGATAGGATAATATTCATATTAATGCAATACTATTAATCAATATAATATTGATAAAGATAATAAATAGATATCTTATCAATTTGTTGACTATGTATATTAGATTCAATGCTCATCAAAAGAGAGGGTATTATTGTTGGGGTTGGGGTT
>Ga0302268_1000286_pt1 | contig 32186 bp, 12 predicted proteins | sample III_Bog_E2_1_FD_194554 | JGI IMG/M metagenome (GOLD analysis project Ga0302268, IMG submission 194554) | Peat permafrost microbial communities from Stordalen Mire near Abisko, Sweden - III_Bog_E2_1 | ecosystem: Environmental > Terrestrial > Soil > Wetlands > Peat | place: Sweden: Abisko... | reverse complement strand
TTTCAAGCAAAGGCTTTATCAATTAATCAAGTTTGATCATTTATTCAAATCAGATATAGTGATCATTGTATTATCATCAACCTCTTAAATTCTTATAAATGAAAAATTCTTTTAAACCTGTATTTTCCTTTTCTCATTCGGAAAGCTCAACAACCCACAAGGATCTTACTTTTTTTAGTTATCAGGAAGAGTGCAGTCTACTTCAGTCAAGTATGAGAAAAGTTAACTCAAGTAATATCAAAAAGGATGATTAGCTTTCAAATTCGAGTCAGCATTAATTCAGTCCAGACGAACGCTAACATCTTAAAAATGCATTTCGATACATCTGCAGACTAACCTTTAAAGAATCCCTTAAATATATTAGTCAATTCTCATTCTATTTGAATCATTCTGAAAGCAAGCAAAAACAATTTAAAGGTCTAAATTTGAGGTAGAAGCTATCAAAACTACTTTCAGACGCTGAAATAATTTCCGGAGAGAGATACTTTAAGGAGTACCTATAAAATCTTGAGACAGAAGATCAAAAATTTGTAGTTGTATATATGATTTGGTTTTTATAAAAAAAATATCTGCGATATATAAAGAAGAGTGAGAGTTAAAAAGGAAAGAGGAAAAATATGAAGAAAGAGCTTTATTTGAGATTTAAAAATGATGTGATGCTGCCATATCTCATTAATTGCCAGGACGTTTTAATGAAATCGCTAGAATGAAATGATTTAATTTGCATTTGATTCATATGTTTTTAAATTATTACCTTTTTAATTGGATATAAGATCAAATGCTACTTGATAATGATAATAATTAAATAATCAAAGATAGTTTCTCTGCAACTTTGGCAATAAAATATGCGAGTGAGATCGGTTTTTGTTTGAATTGATTATGATAAAAGGAAAACAATTTATTGGATTAGAATAATAAACTAGTGAATTTTAAATTATCAGCATATCAGAAGGTATTACATCTAAAAATATGCCCAAATTTAATCAAGATTTAATAAAACATCCTCTATCCTCTATCCTATATTTGTTTAAAATGTATTCTATTAGAGATTTGGGTTCAAGATATTTTCAATGGATTTATATTCTTACTACCTGTAAGAACATTCTCATGTCAATTGAAATTGTATTTTTATTTAACTGAATTTTTCCTTTAATCTATAATACTTTTGAGAAAGATATATTGATTAAATTGCTAATGTTTGAATACGTGGTGGGAGGATTTATACTCTTCGTGTTATACGTGGCATATGCTCATTACTATGCGCCAAAAAAAGAGTTACAGCGCTATTCAAAACTTATAAAAGAGCTTGGATATTCAGTTTTATAATACCCATTTGTTTTTTGTGGAAATGGAGATTTCGAAGCTACTAAAGTAGGTGTTTCTGAACATCATGATCCCTTTTATGTGCAAAAACACTAATATCATCAGTATGATGTGGTTATTTCCAACCGTATGAACAAAATAACTCTTTCTTTTATCAATCCGGACTTAATCAGGGACTTTCTTGGGGCAGATAAAATTAACATCTATTAAAAAGCAGATATTTTTACAAAAAATAAAGAAATGCTAGGACGAGGAACTTTCTTTGTGGAAAAAGCTCAGTGGAAACAGCATAGGAAAATGCTATCAAAGATTTTTAACTTTGATTTGGTTAAAACAGCAATCCCGAAGATGAGTCAAATCTGCGACAACAAACTGGCTGCTATGGAATAATCTTCAAAAGTAAAAGATGGAGAGTATAATTGTTATCTCTTAGATATAGGATCTTAAATTTTTTTGGGTATTTTAATGCTATTTTTCTTTGGTACTTATGATATTAAGGAAAAGATAAATGATTAAACATTTGATGTTCACGTCAAGAACCTGGTCAAGGATGTTAAAAAGTTACCTTTAAATCCTTTAGTTTTACTTCTTGAGAGTGTGGCTTTTCGTTTTGGTGGAGTTACATCTGAAGTTAGAAAGATAATGAAAAGAATTAAAGAATTTCAAGCTATTGCACTCGGGATTATTAACAAAAGAATTGAAGATTTACCAAAAGATATCAAACCTTAGCCTGGCCTGTAGGAAATCTTAATTTAACAACTGTCAGCAAAATAAAGCGGGCATCTATAAAAGGAATATAGCAACAAGAGCATTGTCGAAGATTTTTGCCTTTTTACTATGGGAGGAAGTGACACAAGTGCTCATTTGCTAATGATGACTGTCTATTTAACACTTGATGACCCTGAGATTTAAAGAAAGGTGAGGTAAAGCATTAATTCAGTCATCAAAACAAACTAAGATTATACCTATGAAAATTTAAAGAAGCTAACTTATATCGATTGGGTTCAATATGAAACTACTAGGTATTACGGACCTCTCAATGCTATCTTCCCAAGATAAGTCTTGAAGGACCATTTTATTGGTAACATACCTGTCACTAAGGGAACTGAAGTAACTCAAGAAAATTGGGGTAATCACTATAATGAAAAATATTTTAAGAATCCTCATTAATTTAGACCTGAAAGGTGGGAATCTGAATGCGATAACTTGAAGCCTTATGTTTTAACTGGGTTCAGCGGCGGTCCTCGAGGATGTCTAGGCAAGCAACTGGCGTTACTTGAAGCAAAAATTGCATTGATTAAGCTGTTTAAGCGATATGAAAAGATCGTGATTCCATAAGTTCCAAAAGATAAGAGAGTGATGATATTTGGTCCTAAGTATCAGCCAGTACCTTTTAACACGACTTTTATCCGCAAAGCAAATTAAAACGTCAATGCATGAAATGATTCGCCATAAAACAGATTATCTAATTATTAACATATATGCCGAATAACTGATTTATATCCTTGAAACAGCTTAACTATTAAATTTATTAAATCAATTATTTAACCATCAGTTAAAGAAATTAGGATTATGATGGATTACTTTCATAAAAGATTGTAAGCTATTTATGCTTTTAAAAAATTAAACAATATAATTATTTTTCTGATTTACGGCTAATGAAACCACTATTGATTATCTTTTGCCTATTATTGGTCTCTTATGCCCAATTATAAGCAGCCCAAATTACAACAGAAGATGTTGATATTCAAAATTAGGGAATAAACTCTATTAATGTCAATATCGCCACGCTTGAGATCGATTCAGAAGATGTAAATTATGTTTTACTTAGAGCTAAACCTCATCAGAACTTGGAGTTTCTTCAGAGGGGTCTTCAGAAGAATCTTTGGAGTCTTCAGATTCTCACGCTCCTAAATATGAAAAAAGAAAAGAGGAAAGAAGAAAACATAAAAAGGATTGGTCTGGTGTTTAAGGAGATTTTAAAAAGAAACATGAGAAAAAGCATCAACAAAAGATTGCAGACAAGGAAGATTTTAAGCATAAAGATAAAAAAGTAAAATAAATAAAAAAGAAGGTGAAGAGTGATATGACAGAAGAAGAACAAGCTCAATTTGAACAAAAAAAACAATAATGGGAACAAAAAAAAGAGGAATGGATGAAAAGAACAGAGTAAATGAGAAATTAGCTTTAAGCTTAAAATCCAGAAGTTGCTAGTAGTGAACCAAAAGAAGTCCCTTTTAAAGAATACAATCATAAAAAGGCAAAAAAAGCATATAAAAAGCATTTACAGAAATAAGAAGTTTCATCTTAATCTTCCTTATCAATAGAAGGAGAATCGAATTCTGTTTCCAGCTCACAATCAATGGAAGTAGGAGCTTAGTCACTAATAGAAGAAGAACAGGCAGTGAAAAGAGAAGAATGGTCAAGAAAAAGGAGTGAACAAAGTTCATAAAATAACGGAAATAATGAATAGGCACCTATGCTAAGAAAGAAACATGGCCATTACAAAAGACATGAGAAAAGATAGCCTCTGAGCAGTTCAAATGATTAGGAAGAAATAGTCCCAGAGCAATCACCATAATCATTGCCATAGCCATAAATACCATCACCACAGCCAGAACAACCACAACTGACACAAGAACAACAACCACTACCACAGCCCGAAATGATGATTTCTGCTGACATCAGTCGAGGATCCTTTAAACTGCAAACTCAACCCTGATCTAGTCATAAATTCCATAAATTTTATCTTAGTTTTATCAAATAATTTTATGTCACAAAAATCTTCGTTTAAAGCAAGATAGGAATTTATTTAAAAATAATATCCAGCAAAATGTCATAGGCATAATAAAAAATAACTAAATGACCTGAATTAGTCTCTCAAAATATAAACATAAAGAATCAAAACTCTTGGATTAGTAACCGATATCAAAAAATTAAAGATAAAAGCAAAACAGAAATGCCATATATTTGTAAAAGGTATTTATTCATTATTTAATATTTTAATTTATATTTTTTATATGCAGATTTTCGTGAAGACTCTCACGGGTAAGACTATTACCCTTGATGTTGAACCTTCTGATTCTATTGAAACTGTCAAGGGAAAAATCCAGGACAAAGAAGGCATCCCTCCTGATCAGCAGCGTCTTATCTTTGCAGGCAAACAACTCGAGGGTACTTTAGTTTTAATCAAGATGGTCGAAGTTTATCTGACTATAACATTCAAAAAGAATCTACATTGCATTTAGTATTGCGTCTGAGAGGAGGAGTTATGGATCCCACTATTGCAGCAATTGCTAAAAAGTTTAACTGCGACAAGAAGATATGTCGAAAGTGTTATGCGACTCTACCTCTAAAGGCTACTAACTGTCGTAAGCGTAAATGCGGTCACAGCAATCAATTACGTCTTAAAAAGAAACCCAAGGATTGATACTGCATATCTAAATAATCTCACATATTAGAATAAATACAGTAATCTTGCTGATGAATCAATTGATATTTCTATGATTACCTTTTTTTTTGTTTTTTTCTATTTAATCAGAGACTATTTGTTTATTGCCGATTTAAGTAATTATCGAGTAATATATCACATAAAGGATAACGATAGACACAAAACTTAAAGTAATGAGATCAAATTGGCAAAGGCAAGGTTGATTTTGTTTATCAAATACTTTTCTTCCTCAATTTAGAGTTTTTTATTCAAATAAATTAATCTTAGCCCAGTGTAATATTTTAAGAATATTATTTTACAATAATTAATTTCCTTCGTTGCTTTCAATTCTTTATTCATTTCTTTAAAAATCATATTGTATCAATCAAACATTTTTCTTTAAAATTCATTTTAAAAATTCATTAATGATGCTTCTGAGATCAATCACCAACTTAAATTACCTCTTTTTACAATTTTAACTTCAATTGACATAAGTCCAATACAATCATAATTATATCAATTCTGTATTTGAGGATAAAGTGATGATTTTTTTACACTATTTGCTGAATGATTCTGTAGACGTAAACACCACTCTTAAAACGATGAAATAAGTTTTTCTTAGTTACATTTTTAAAAATATAGCAAAAGTGAGTCAATTACCTCTATAATATTAATATATTCTCTTAAACTTTTATCAATGCAATGTGAAATATTTGAGCTAAAATTCAGCTAAAATGCTGATGCAATTTTTTAGTTGTTTAAGGTTGTATTTTCACTTTAAAATAAAATAGTATTGCGTCAATAGAGTAATAAATATCAGGTCAATAAAGAAGGCTCATTAATTTTGAGGTTTTAGGCTCTCTTTGGCGGCAAGAGGCTTCAAGACCCATCAAAATTGCAGAATCTCTCCAATTGCACTAAGCATGGCCGAATTGGCATCGTATTCCATAGGAACAGCATCCATTCTTCCAGAATCCATTGCATTTTCTTGCTTTGGAGATATTCCCAGGTGCTGATCTGATCAAATCATGCTTCCCATGAGCAAATCTGCACTTATGATTATAAGGGCAGGATCCTAGTTCTGAAAAAGTTCTGCAGAGCTATGTTTTATGCTTGGCTGGGTTAGTCTTTGGATAAAAACACTCCTCATCTCTATCAGAGGAGCTGTCTTCCTAAGTATTTTGCTTGGATCGACTTTCGTATTTACAAAAACTGGATGTACTCATAGAACTATTTTTAAATTCATAATATGTATGTAGAATTCACGATTTAAAAAATATTTGGAATTTTATAGAACCTCAATGATATAACAATTAATATCATATATTTAAGGTAATATCTTGCCTATTTAAGCTATAATTTCCTAAATTTGAGAGAATTCTGTCGTTAACTCTATTTATTTTTATTATTTTCATTTATCTTAGAATAAAAAATAAAAAACTTAGATTTATACTCTTGAAATATGTTAAATATTACCAAAAACATGGAGTTTGCAACTATATTTAAATTATAATTAATTCAGACTTTCTGCCTAACCAATACAAATGAATTCCAAAGTTAAAGAATAAGTTTATGACGCCTTAGTGAAGGGCCAAAAATGCAAATATTAAGGATATCCGGAGTGGTATATGGAATAACTGCTCAAAAACTAGCCAATAAACATCTCAAAATTTTAAGGAAATTACGATAACGCAGTTAATTTCTATTTCAAAGAAGTTAACAAATTATATTTTGCCAATACAGTGCTAAGTACGCAGCTACGGGCTGCTCTTGATTAAAAGAAATAGTTAGCAGATCTAATATCTTCTCTTTAAGATAGTGAAAAAGAGTCTGCAGAGGAAAAGAAAAAAAGAGTGCGGCGCTGTGCCAGTCAAATTTAGCGTAAATATGTCTGTCAGGTGACAAATTGTGACAAATCGTATGGAACTGAGGGATCAATGGCCCAGCACATGCGACTTAAGCATCCTTAAATTGACTATAACCCCCTTCAATGGAGTCAATAAAATTTTTAGGATGTGAAGTAAAAGAAGGTAAAAATTGAAAAGACAAATAAAAAGGAATAGGAATTAAGATAAATGAAAAAATAGTGATATTTATTGCTAAGTCTGATAATTTTGCTAAAACATGGCTGAATTAGCTAATATTTATTTGATTTTTAACTTTTGTGAAGGATTATTGAGAAGGATCAAGATCACACTTTTTTACTTTTAGAAGTATTGATTTCCATTGGCACTTCATCTAGAGTTTCTTATATCTTCTTATATTTATTCAGTCGACTAGAAGAAGAACATTAGTCGCATTCTGAGCCTAGCAGATAAAGAATCACTCCTATAACTCCTAATGAGTGCCAGAAAGCTGTATTTTCAAAATTAAGAGCAGATATTTTCAAAAAGCTGTTGCTATGTTAGATGCCAAGTAAAGTTAATAGTCCTAATAAAGTAGGTATTTTGAATATCCAACATTTAAACAGTAAGAAAAGAGGCGAAACAACCAAAAGAACGACAATCACAGTTCTCAAATATCCTTTGAGATAGCTTTGAATGTCTTGTGGGATGCAGTTGCAATTTTTTAAAAGATTAGAGAGTTATTGGTCGAAATTAGCTATAGTCTTTTTGTCTTAGTATATCAAATAGGCTTGGAATACTAAGGAGGAGATAATAAGTAATTTTCCTAATAAAACCAAGAGTCTCATTCTGAATATAAATATTTTTATAATTAAATCAAAGAGATAAGTATTAAATCATAAAATTGAATATTTTGATGAAAATAATTTGGAATTGTCAAATTGGAAATTTTAATTTGATAAATTAAAGAAGGAGTAAGATAACTCTATCATCGTACGCTATATAACTCTAAGTTATCAGTTGGGACGGGTCAGCTAAAAAAGGATTGAAGCTAAGGCAGCGGATACATTGAGTGAATCAACTACGCTATAAGGATACTTATTTGAGCCTATTCTAGTTATAGCAACAGTATAGTCTGAGCCAGCCACCAAATGAGGGGAAACGCCCTGCCCTTCAGATCCAAAGATTAATAATATCTTGCTAATACCATCTTTTTGTAAAACACCTCTCAGATGATGAGCAGATACATGAGGGCGTTTTTCATCAACACTTGTTGCCACCACAGTACCTCCATTCTGCTTCCAGTTCGTTAAAAATTAATTGCTGTTATCAACCATTAATGTATTGATTAGATCCAAAGCGCCTGCTGAAGTTTTACTGACAGTTTAGTTCAGGGGACAGTGATGTTTTTTGCCTGTGAAAATAGTTTTAACCCCAAAAAAAAGACATGACCTCAGTATAGCTCCAAAATTTTGAGGATCGGTAATTTTATCGCAGTAGACGTATATGCCATCAGCAAAAGGTGCCTATGTTTGCCAAGAGACTGGTTTTAGCTGTGAACACTTTAGAATGATATTCTGATGCGGTTGCTGTCTGACCATGCGGGACATTTTGTCTTTATGGGTGAATATGATAGGCAGATTAATAGTTTTAGCCAGTTTCATCAACTGTGTTGCCTTGCTCGAGAGTTATATATGTTCTGAATCTGAGAGGTAGAGCGTTATAAGCTGCCTGCGATGCGAGTGCATGACTGCTTCGACGGAGTTAGTTCCATAAATAAAATCATGTGTTTAATCCTCTTTGCTGAAAGCATATCGAGTCTTATTTATTATCGAAAGGTTTCGTTTCAGAGAGGAGGCTAATCTTGCAATTATCATTAATGAATCGTTCACGATCAATTAATATACAGCTAATATGCTTATGATTTAGCAAAAATAATAATCTGAATTAATTTTGTTCGATTCAAGAATAATCAAATATAATTTATAAGATTATTTACTTAGTGATAAATGGAAATCATAATCTTAAATAATCAAGTTAGAGTTGTTTCTATATTCTATAAATAATGAGTTTAGTGTTCATTATAATTTTATTGAATTAGAATAATAAAAAGTAACATGGATTCTGATCAGTCAGGAAGCAAGAATACGGGCTCAGTTAAACTCAAAGTATATTCACAAAATTTAAAGATTAAGAGTGAATAAAAGAGTGATGGCAACGAACTTCAATATTCATCTCGAAAAAAACAGACAAAAGGAATTGAGCTGGTTTCGAAAAATATGAAAGAGTCTCCCAAGGATAAAGAGAATACAATCCAGTTCGTACAATTGGAAAAGGACATTGAAGATGAGCTAAACAATATTATCCAATTGAGATTTGATATTGTAAAATCAAAGATATCTTCAAAGACCATCAATGAAATGTTAGCATATTTTAGTAAATAATGGAAAAAAGTAAAGTTAGTAACTCAACATTCGAGTAGTTAGAACCCTTAAAAGGTAAAATATCTTTTAAATCAATATCAAATAAATTAGAAATACACTCGTACTCAACCGGTTAATGGTGGCAAAACTTAAATGAAAAGATAAACTTATAATTTGCCAATTTATGAAGAGTAAAATTCAAGGTAGAGACTGGCTCTATAATCAAAAATTGCGTAATTAAAATTGCAAAATTAAAAATTAAGTGAAGATGCTCGAAAGACAAGACAAATGAGAATATAATTGGAAAAGGATTTTCGAAAAATAAAAACAGATGTTGTTGCAAATGTGAAAAATTTGCAGATTAAGTAAACTACATTGGAGGAGCAAATTTTCGTTTTGATTAATTAAAAACAAAAATTAAGTGATGAAATTTAAAGAAAAGAAAGGAAAATGAATACGATTCCCTTATCGGAACCATAAAAATAAAATTATAAAGTCATCATTTAAAAACTATAAAGAGAATTAGAGCTTGAAAGAAATGCAAGAAAACATGCATAAACAATATATAACTAACTAAATGCAAAAAGTGAAGATTTATCTGATCAATATAATTCTAAAATTATCAATTCTGGACTGAAGTCATTGTAAAAAAATGAAGTGGTTATATCAAACTAAGAACTATTAAAATTACAAATTTGGAAGAATGCATATGAAAAATTGCAATCACAAAATTAATTACTGGCCAATACAAAAGAATAATTAAGACAAAGATTATTAGAGTATTAAATAATGGAGAAAGATCTAAAAAAGTAGATAGAGTAAATTAAGAATAATAACAAGTAAAATTCAATTGAAAGCACCAACAATAGAATTCAAGAGCTTATTCAATAAATGAATGCTTTAAAACAAAAAAAGGAGTAGTAGTTTAATTGTCAACAGCTAAATATTATGTAACTATAAGACAAAAATAATCTCTTTAAATATAAACTTTAAAATAGTATTAATTAAATGAATAAAAAATCAGAAACATATTAACAACAGATTTAAACAACAAACCATTCCATCAAAGAACTCAACTAACGAATTTTATATGATCAGCAGGTCATTACAGAAAAAGATTGTAAATACAAAGAATTATAATGCGAATTATAAAATATAAAGCTCCAATATGTTAAAAAGATAAGTGAAAATGGAGAGCTAAGCAATAGATAAGTGCAGATCAACGCACAAAGGGAAGTCATTATAAATCTGACGAATGAATTAAATTATTAGAAATAACAAGCTGAAATACATAAAAAAATAGCTTAAGACTAAAAATATAAATTGCAAAGATTATTGATAGATCTTGAAGTCCTGAATGGATAGAAAGAGTAAATTGTCAAATAAAAAGAATAATTAAAGCTGGAATGTCGAAACATAAAAATAAGGATGTACTCAATATAAGAATAAAAATAGAAAATAAAATCATAAAAGTAGAAGCAAGCTGCGGAAATATGTTCAGAAAGGCGGCAATTGAAATAATAAAAATAAAATAATTAAAAAAAGATAGATGAGTTTTAATAAAAGTGTGCTTAACTCACATATTAAATATAAGAGTTAAAAAAAGGGAGATTGAATGATTTAGTGAAGGATAAGTATATGTAAATGAGTAAGTTTAGCTAATAATTAAAATAAGAGCAATAAAAAAGTAAATTGAAAGAGAATAATTACAATATCGAAAAGGAACGATTAAATTAGCAGATCAAATTTCTGTAAGATCAAATGATACTGAAACAAAATAAATTATTTCAAGAAATATAAAATTATAGCCTACTTAAAAAGCAATATAATGAACTCAATATGAAATATATCTAATGCGAACAGAAACTGAGTAGTTTAGTCAAAACTTTAGCTTAGAAAGATAATGCAATTGGCTTATTATAATAAAGACTTTAACTTGCTTCGAAGAAAGAAGCAAATTTTATGGCACAGATGTCATAAAATGAAAAATAAAAACAAAAAAAAGATAGTTTATATAGCTATGAAAGAGGTGTTTTTTAGAGCAAATTGAATCAGAAAGGATTATAAATTTCTGAACTCACAAATCAAATTTAGATTTTAAATGAGACCATTCAATAATCTAACATTTTAAATTCATAACTTTCAGAAGAAATATAAAAAAGCAAACAATACATGAATAATTAAATTATTAATAAAGAAGAGATTACTCATTTAACTATTGTAGGGCAGCAAAAGGATTAGGAAATACAAAAATTACAGGAGAAAAACAGACAAAATCAACTCATTCTTGATTAAATGGGTCTTAAATTTAATATGATCAATCAAATTGATGTTAAAGTACGCTAAATGTAAAAAGAACTGGAATCAAAAATAGCTCAAGTATTAGCTCTACAAGAACGTATTAAAAAGCTTACGAGCTAAAATTAACAGAATTTACTGCAAAAGATTAAATAGATAGAGGAAAAGAAAATAATTATTGAACAATTGAGTGCTAAATTGACTTACTTTCAAGAAATTCCGAAATAATCGGATAGAATGGTTAACTCTCTCTTTCAAAATGAAGTGCTAGCAGGTCACATTGATCACAAAAAGTATCTTAAAGACGTTATAGAGCAGCGCAGCAAGTTACAAATCATTAGAACAAAGTTAATATATTCTTTTGATCCTTTGAACTTGACGAACTTCCACAAATATATTGATTAAAAATCAGGAATTGTAGTAATTATTAAGATGATCAATGGTAATTTTTTGGCTGGCTACTGCTAGGGACAGTTTAATAAGAAAAAAGCTTCAAATCAGGATGGACTTATCATTTCGCTGACGAATCGGGAAACCTTCGTGCTTGTTGATAAAGGTCGACGACCAATCACCTACGACGACTATTATCTAATTTTTGGAAACTCTGAAATTCGTTTACGTAGTCAAGAGAAGATAATATTTTCTAATTTTGGTATTAGTAATGGATATTACGCCAGCAGAGGAAAGAACGTATCTATTTTATTAGGAGGATCGCCACAACAACGAGAATTATAAATGGAGCACTTTGAAGTGTATCAGCTAATTATGGTTGAGTGATAAGTAATAGATTTGATTGTGATGCAAAATCTTTAATTGAATATGAAAATTAAGTGACTTTTGGTAAATTAAAATTTAATGAATAATTTAATTTCTGGTAATATATTAATTTTTGGTAAATATGAGCAATTGATATATAGAATTAAAAAGTAAATTGCTCTTGAATTTCGCTTAACTTCTGTGGATATTTTAAGATATGCCAAAATAATTACATTATCTTTCTATCTTTATTGTATCTTTTATTTAAACGTACTTGAATCATCAACATTTATCTAAACAAAAAAAAGAAAATGATAAAAGATTGAACGATCAATCAATTTTTACAAATAGTCCAGTTATATTTAGAGTAATTCTTTCTTGCTGGTCAACTCCATCATTTCCAATAACGTTATTCATTTTATAATATCACAATAATGAATGAGAATTCCTGTTTAAAGATTAAACTTAAAAAGGTAGTATCATCATATATTAACCCTACTTTCACCTACAAATGTTCTATCAATATAAGTACTTATGGATCAACTTAGATACTAATAGCAAACATTTAGTTTAAGAAATATCATGCTCGGTACATTAAAAAGAAATTCTTATCAACAAAACCCTTTCTTTTGCTCTCTCCAATTAGAAAAACGAAAAAGATAGCGTCGTAAATATCTCATTAAATTAGTGCACAATTGAAATTAGAGAAAATAATTAACTATTTGGAAAACGTCCATTTACTGTTATCGACTATGCAAATTATTTCAAAACAACGTTTCCATTAGAAAATTGTAAAGACCCAAGTGCAAAACTTCATATGAGTACTAACATATGCTTCAGCACTCAAGCATAAGTGAAGGAAACAAATTTAACAACCCCAACACTCGAATTAAACGTTTCAAAATCATTAGCACTGTCTTCTGTTAAGCCTGATATTAAGATAAAAGAAGAAGATATGGATATCAAACCTATATCAAAAACTACTGTAAAAAATAGTGGTTTCAGTAGTTTTTAGTCTATCCAAAAACAGGAAAAGCTCGTAAACCAATTAGAAGTTGTAAAATAAACTAAAAATAATTAACCAAAGAAATAAATATAGCTCAACTTTAGTGTGAGAAATAAACTGATAAGAAAAGAAAGTTTATTAAAAGCACATTCATAGAAAATAGGCATATTTCAAAGTTGTAAAATAGGATTTGGGAGTGGTTAAGCCGATTCGCACTACTGTCAAGATCTTTAGAAAAACTTAACTAATCTCAGAATTATTAAGGGCTAATAGGACCATTTGTCAATGTCAAGACCTCTCGGATCAAAAAATGAAGAGAAATAACTATCTTTGTTTAATTCTTTAGTAAGGATAAAAGATAAATTCTAGAAGATTCATATTGATGAAGCTATCCTTAATTATGAATAAGAAGCAGACGAATTAGAAGAGAGTGGATAAATTTACAATAATATAGAGTAAAACGGTAACCAAATGGAAACGCTTGATGAAGGGGTGTAAAATGATTTTAGTCAAAAAAGTATAGACCTATCTTCAAATTCGGCCATCAATCATTTTAAAGATGGAAAATTTTTGCATTTCTACAGATCAGTGAATGTATTTATTCCTCCTCAAAAACATTCAAAAAAATAATTAAAATTATAAAGGACCGTTAACCTTCAATTGAGCTCAATTAAAAATTCCCGTCATTTATTTCTTGAAGAATAAGGCATTGTTCCAAAAACAAGATTTAGGCATTCAATAACTCATAATTCTTCTCATAATAAGTCATAAATTAATGATATAACAAATAAATAAAAATCGAATGTTTAACAACTCCCTCCAATTAAAGAGTCGCCATTGCAGCAAATAATATACGTAAAGATGAATTCATTTAATTATCTCACAAAAGCGGAAAAGACAATAAAGCTTAGAAATACTTTTTTAATGCAGGCACATGAAGAAATGCTGGTAGCCCAAAAGAAATTGGAATAAAAACTTGAAATTTCTAAAGATATAATTGATCAAAAATAAGATATGCTGAATCATTAATTTGAGAAGTTAAAAGAGGAAATTGATTAGATCACTTTAAAGCTTTTCGAAACAAATTAGCAGGCAAAAGCTCGATAGATACAAATTCATAATTTTCAAAATCAAATTGAGAGTTTAACTCGTGAAAATAATAAGCTTAAAGTAGAAATCCGTGCAAAGGTAGTACTTTTACGGGAATTAAGATTTGCCATGGCTGCTGATGAACAGAAATATATTTAACCAACAAGTAAAAACTATCTTTCGACTTAACAAAAAGAATTAACCCCAACGAATAAAACTATTTCCAAAGAATTAGACGGTAAATAAAAATTTCCAAGCATATTTTCACCATAAAAACGCACTAAATATGATTAGAGAATATCCTTTGAAATGAAAATCAAAACATAGAGAGAAAGGATCCTTGATTCTAATTACTCTTTTGATATCAGCCAAATGAAGCACGATGGAAATAAAAGATTCATGCATTATCGATATGAGTCTCAAAATTCATAATTCAGTTATGAGGAAAAGAAATTAAGTAACGGGGAATCTTTCATAGACAAAATTCGACCAATTTTTAATGTAAGATAGAAGAAGCAACAATGAGTTATACATTATTAAGTGATATTTCATTATATATTTAATTCCATCATATTTGTAGCAACTCCAATAGTCTTCGAAGACGACTTATTTTTGCTAAAGAAGTAATCAACTACTAATTTATTTGAATTTATGGCTAATCACGTTTGATTTCCTATTTTGCAATGGTTTGTTGATCAGCGGATTGATTCTGAAGTTTATTTATTAATTTATACTGCAATTATATTAGTGTCTTTTGCTATTATGATTATTTTCGCAGAGTTTATATACTTTTCGGATGATTGTATACAACATCTTTTTGTGGAGTTTTAAGTTCAAAATTTTATAGGGAATAAAATTTTATTATTTTTTACAGTATAATATGAAAATGTTGGTCTTGAAATTGATTTACAATAATACTCGCATATTAGTTGCAAAATATGGCATCAATAACTGATTATATTTTCAATTAGCATATATTACCTGTCCTCCTATTCACCCAGATAACATTTTAATAATTTTAGCAATAACACATAATGTCTTCACTTATTGACTAAATCTTTGGGCAATTCGTAAACAATGATGAATATTTTGAATTATTAATTGCGAGATAAGTAAACAAAAGAGAATATTGATCTTCCTCTTTTTAAATATTCCTATCTTTAGCTATATTCTTAAATCCCTCAAAATTCAGTTAGTATTTTCTTATTTTTTGGCAAACATAAATATCTCCTTAGTCTGTCATTAAAATAGTTTAATTTTTCATAAAAAAAACATTTATTACATTGATAATTGGCACACTTTTAGAAAATATTAATTCAGGCTTCTGGTAAAATGTATGCAAGAGTAGCCCTAGTTGATTTTATCGATTATTTCCCCATCCCATTATCTCTCCACTATTCAATAAAATCATTATCGAATCCTTTTTATAAAAGATAGATTTTATCAACTCTCCTTTCCTCATCAGCAATGGAACTTTTTTTATTCTGAGGCTTGGAAGATAGACAAGATAAATTTCAAAATTATTATAAAAAACAATTTCCTTGCAATTATTGGTAATCACTTGGAGGGGTTGAGACTCCTTTAAAATTAATTATCTTCTAGATTGACCTTTCGAATTGATTTATACGATAATCCAAGCTTTTTATTTTTTTGCAACTAAAAAGTGATTATTCCTTTCTGAATAGGCAAATTTGACGTTCAGATATGATTACTTTATGAGATATTTGGCTATATCTCCTGTATTATCGATGGATATAACTGCGAAAGAATAGTTATTATGTTCGTAATTGGGCTATTAATAATAATGCCTCTTGTCTTTCCTGAGATGTTTATTATATGGCATCTACTTGTCTTCTATATTCATTATTGTAACTATTAATATTCAATCATATCTGCTATTTAAAACTTGATTGCAAAATAATTTATTGAATCAATGCTCTGATTTCCTTTCAATTTTGAGTTCAATAATTAAAAATTATTTCGCTCATGAAGTAATTAGACTACTTATTAATTATTTCATTCAAAAATACAAATGCATGATCATTATCTGGCATCTCATAAAATTAAGGAATAAAATATCAATTAATAGAATTTAATCAGAAAAATTAATCTTAAAATGGGAACTTGCATGTGCAGTCGCACTATTGAAACGAGAGGATCAGTTAAAATAGTATACAGTTCTACCACAGGTACTTCCAAAAAAGCAGCATTCAAACTTCAGGAAGTTCTTTAGGACAATAAGTATCTCACTTCGATCATTAACATTGGGGATCTGAACACTAATGATCTTCTACTATAGGGTGGAATTGTTATTTTCATGCTTTCTACTTATGGGAATGGATAGTCACCAAGTGATGGAGAGCATTTCTTAAAGTGGATTGAAAATTTACATCCACAATAGCTATTTGTGAATCTGGATTATTGTATCCTAGCTTTTGGAAACATTACCTTTGAAAAACATTGCGGATTTGGACTCAGAACTGAGAAAGTAATCAAAAGTCATGGAGGAAAGGAGTTATTAGAGTTAACTAAATGTGATTCAGCGTCAACAGATAGAAATATTGATGCTCAGTTTCCAAAATGGTCAAAAACATTAATATAAACCCTCAACTAGAAATTTTAGATCAGATAAGTGTCGAAAACTCCTATTGTTTAATCCTACAGTGTTACTCTCTAAAATCGTCCAAACTTTGACTGGTAATAATCTGCTTATAATCACACCAACCTCAGTAAGTAATTTTCTACCTACTTAAACATGCACAAGTGCAAAATAATTCATATCAAAGAAATGAGAAAGTAGATCAGTGATGGTCGATCAACCCTTTGGATAAGGCTGGAGATCAATAAAAATATCCACTTGACCCCTGCTTGCAATGTAGATGTATTTCCACTTAATTAAGCTGAGGCTTAGCCAAACGATAATTTAGTCGTGATCTTTAGCTAATTAAAGGGTAAAATACCTTTTCCCCCGATGAATTTAGATGAAATTAAAAAAAGAGTGAACTATACCCAAAATGCTACATCAAAACAAATTAAAAGTGCTTTACTTTGTGCCACGACGTCGTAGGAAATAAAAAAATAATACTCAAAGATATTAGAAAAAAAATAAGATACAAAAATTCAGTGCAAAAAATTAGTTTAAGATTTGAAACCCAAAATTTAATTCTTACCTGAACTTGGTCTTAACACTGTTCGTACTTATACTCTTGCGTCTTGGGATCCAGAAGCAAGATATTTGGACTTATGTGTATCTTTAGTCAAGAACGGGCTGACTTCTAATTATTTTAAATCTCATCCTGATTAACTTAGGATTAATCCAATTAACTCAACATTCACAATTCCTGAGAATCGTCCGATCGTTATGATAGCTAACGGATCTGGCATTTCTCCTTTTAGAAGTATTGCATAATATTATTCTTCCCTTCCAAATGCAAAGAAATTGTTTTTAAGGTTATACTATGGAATTCAAAATTTAGATATTGATTTTTATTTTAGCAATTAGTGGCGATAACTTTAGAAGAAAGGTATGGTAGAATTAAGAATCGCTGAAAGTAGAAAATAGGGCAAAAAGAAAGAATACGTTCAAGATGTGCTCAATAAAGATGTGGAATGGCTGTCTCAACATTTATTTTCTCGCAATGGCGTCATCTTCATCTGCGGAGGTCTTTCGATGTCTAAATCCGTCAATGAGGTGATTATGAAATCGTTGATAGTGCAATAAAAAACTTCTGAAAAGGCTGCAGCTCTCTTATTACAGATGAAGCAGAATAAAACAATTGTCGAGTAAGTTTATGGTTGATTAATGATTTAATTTCGTATCTTCCTTCTTTTCTATAAATGATATCTATGAATGTATCAGATCAATTCCAAATTGAGTGGAGGTTGAGCTCGAGAGCTTTGATGGCAGTCATATCATATCCATGATATCTTTTCAGGCAAGGCACGATTAATTGGAAAAATTGCCTTGGTGATTGTAAACTTCTGATTTATTTGTTTATTTTTCTGATAGTTTTTGATTTGATTCCCTTTGGTAATTTCAAAAAAAGGCGAATTGTTTTCAAAAAACATTTGTTTGTCAATTTCTTTTGAAAAAGAGTCCAATTTCGACAGTAGTTACGGAGTCTTGATTAGAAATATGAATGTTTTCTTTTTGAATTTTAAGTATTCATTTATGAAGGTTAAAATGGTTGACTGTTTCTAAGACACGCCGTTTCGCGATCATCTTCATCATTATCATCATTTGATTAGTTTTTTGAGTGGTCACTCTCACTTTCATCTTATTCATCTTCATCATCGCTAAAATTAATTTTTTTAGTTATGGGCCCTATATTAAGTTCTGGCTTGCGGATTGTAAGTGGAGTCAATGTCTAAGTATTTCATAAATTACCTTTTCTAAATTGAGAAATAATATCTCATCTATTATAGTGTCTCGATTGCGATATTGCCAGTGCTCGTATATATTCGAAAAATCATCAAGAAACCTTATCAAAAAGAACATATCTTGAGAAAGGGCAATAAAGTTTATATTATGATTGGCTGAGTACCGAATTTCGTAGATTTCTCTTAAGATTTGGCTAATTTTTGTTGAATATTACTCCCTAATTTCTTTTGAATGAATTAAATCAATTTGAAGGTAATTTCTAATTTAACCATCAACAATTTCAGAGTCAATCTTACCAATCATGTGCTAAAACGCACTTTTTATAACCATCTCAAGGATAATTTTATCCTATAAAATAAAATTGAACGTATATCGATTTTTAAGAGTTAAGTAAACAATCCAAAAGATCTTTAATTGCAATTTGGAAATTTATTAGGTGAAACCTAATATCAAAGTTAGCTTTTAGAAAAGAAGGCAATAGGACTAAAACATTTGGTAACAATATTTTACCTTTCTTACTTTAGTGAGTGACTAAGTTTGAGTAGGCTTCCAGTTCAAAATCATCAACTCGATACAATCGAGGAGAGAATGCTTGTCTTTGGCAGGAACATGCCTCAAAAACATTTCTATCGGGAGACCTAAAGAAACCATGGAGCCCTATAGAATTCCAGGTATTCGTTTATTTTATGCGATGATGGCAGAAATTGAGAGGATGATAATCTATAAACTGTGATCAGTTTGTAATTGAGGAAGGGGTGATTTAAGAGCCATTAGAACGTCCTCCATAAGAGCAGGGTCAATGTTAAGGTTAGTTGTGTGAAGGACTTTGAGAACGAGATCCTTATTGATCGGTAAATTATTCATATATTATATTCTCCCGCAATTAAAATGGTTTTCAATTCACATGTATAGGTTCAATCGATTTTTGTAAGCAATCAACTAGATCATAGCGGCAAAATATTTTATCTGATTTTATTGAAATTTGATTGATTTCATTCAATGAAAAATCTCAGTCTCTTAAATCCATTGGAAAATAAGTATTATCTGATTTTGGAAATTGACTGATTTTGATTATACTAGTAGTGTTTTTTTAAGTCTTTAATCTTTGCATGAAAGTGGTAAGAATCCGAAATATTTCTTCTCCGAGCCGTTCTTTTTAGGACTTTAACGATATGATGAAGTTTCATAAGCTGTTATCAACCTTTCAACTCGTTATCATAAACTGTAAAGCTTGCAACTCAGTCATATATAAAAAAATCATGAATATCATCGGTCTAAGGGTGAGTAAACTTGAAGTAAGAGACGTTCAAGAAATGAAAAATGTAAATATTGTGATCAATGGCAGTTATGCCGACATATATTGCACATATTGCTAACAGATTCTAGGAAAAATCAGTCAAATTGATTAAGGCATCGAACTCAATAAAGAAAATGTCTAGACAGGATTTTTTCATTGGATCAAAAAATCAGAAATTACTTCTTAAGAAGTTCGAGAACCTTTCAATTTAATAGGAGCTGCTTCTGGCTTCAGAGTAAAGCATATTTACAATGAGTTATACCGCCTTATGTATATAAAAAAGCAAAGATATTAGCTCATTTTCAATCATATTATTAAGACAGTGGGTTTACGTCAAACTCGCTTTAAAAATTTTAGATGCCTAATTAACTTGATCCAAAACTAAGAGTCAAAATATAGCATTAAAATGGTGGACTTTGATAGAATGATGCTATCTACGACTATTGATAATTGTGATAATAACAGCGACCAAAGCAGGAACAGGCCCAAGCAGACCCCTAGTCTTAGTATGACAAATGCTCAAGTAATTAAGTAAACGATTCGGGAAGAGAAAGATGAATGATGTTTGAATTTGTCTGGGAAAATAATAATAGATTCATATAAAATTATTTGGAAAGTGCAATTTTTTGAATTATATTAGATTAATTATTTTAATGTTTCCATAGCCAATGACTTTAAGTTGCTTAATGATTCGTAATATATATATTCTTGAATGTTTCTCTAATAAAAGATGAAACTAGTCAAATATTTCTTTAAGACTAGAATAAGTTCTCAAAATAGCAAAATAATAGTTTTAAAAAATTTGTTATTTTATAAAATTGGCACAAGCGCAATAAAAAAAATAAAAATAGATAAATTTGACTTTTTTACTATATTCATTAATTGATAATTGAAGAAGAGCTAAGATTTGATGATTTCAAAATACAATCCTTCGGCTGATATCATAATATTAAAAAATGTTCTCAATGATTTGCTCGAAATATATCAATCAATATAATCGAATTAATGTTATTATATTGCCAAAAAATAGATTATAAGATTTTGAACCAAGGAATACTCTCTCCACCAGCCCTTACAGTCTTTGCTGGTTCAAAGATCAGTTGCTGCCTAAATCAAGGGTATGCCCTCGACAGTTAATAAGGATATTCGAACCACAGACTATGTAATTAATGATAGATGGAGTATGAACAAAATTGAGGTCAAGGCAGATCACCATGAATTTATCTTAAAATGAAATTGCCTCATCATTGCTTTGACAGTTAGATCTGAAAATATAAACTAAAAAAAGTTAGGGGGAAGACCATTTTAAAAAATATGTCATGCATCCTTTTCAAAAATTGGCAAAATAAAATTCAAAAAGATTTTAGATATAGAACTGTTCATTTGCTTAATTGAAGCTCCAGCCTTAATTAATAAAAGTCTGAGAGTTTCCATTTATCAGGGGACCGACTGTTAATTTATAACATCTCAATTAAAAAAAGGTGAGTTTATCGTATTCAAACTTATAAAAAGTTAAAAATATCTTATTCTCCAAAAATGGTAAGTATGAATATAGTGTTCATCCCCATGAAGTCAACAGCCTATGTCTTAACTTTGGTGTGAACCTGCTCTTTTCTTTTTTGTTTAATTCCAAGTTCAATGGTGGTTAATTAATCATTTTATATAAGCAACAAAACTAATGTTCCCTCAGATGAATATGCTCCATCAATAATATTTCCTCTTTCCCAGTCAAAACATGCCATGTAAAAGTTATTTCTATATAGTTTCCCCTTTCTTCAATGGTTTAAATCAAGGGTTTATTATGCCTCCAAGCCATCTTCAAAATGGACTCAATTATTTTGTATTTGGCCAAAACCTGCAAGCACCAGGTCAGAATGGATCTTTCATGATTGAGGCAACACAATTTAAGGAAAATACCATTGTTTAAACTTAATAGCGCTACTAAACTAAAGATATTAAGAATTTGGTGAAGGAAAAGTTAATTAAAAAGCTGGCCAATAGACCAGCTACCTATTTAACTGAAAGAAAATTCTATCTTGCTCAAAAATTGCCCGAAGAAAGTCACGCTCCAAGAAAGCTTAGACAGAGGAATTTAAAAACAAAAATCAATAAGACTTCGTAAAGCTCCTCTACTCTCAAATAGGATATTCTACCAGTCATCAATCAGCCTTTGGGTTTGGAAAAGAAAAATAATTTTCCATAATAAGAGGAAAGCCCTGCTTTTGAAATTTCAAAACAATAGCCAAGTTAATTATTGGCGTCGTTGAATTAGGAAGGGGCTCCCACAATGCTAAGAAACGAAAAAAGAAGCGAAATTGTTTCATAATCAGATGCAAGCAGCTGAGATTCTGATATTTAAACTTTATATGTTATGTGTTTAGCTCAAATAAAAATAAACTATAATTGAAAATCATCTTTTTAAATGAAGTGCATATAATGAGGGTTCATCTCGAATATGAGATCTTAGGGTAACCTAGAGTTTATTAATCCAAATAGTGTGTTTGTTAATAAAGGCATGATGGCATTGATCAAGCAGGCATCACTGCCAGTTTAATCAACAAAAAATAATATTTCAATTCAGGTTCTTATGATTGTTTTCGATGTATAATTTGTGAATGGAAATTATGATTTAAAAGTTTCCTCGATGGAAGAAAGGAATTGATTGTATATTATAACTTAGTTTTATTGAACATTAAAATAACGTCATTCCTTAAAAATACAAGTTAAATTGGAGTGGAAGGGCTCTTTTTGATTGATAATCTTCCGATAACTTTGTTATCGAGGAGTTTTTCATATGTTTCATATGTTTCTGAAGTCCTTTATTTCATAACTATGTGGTTGATCATGCATTTGAATAATTGGAACTTTAGACTCAATTAAAGAAGCTCCAACATTATTTTTTCCAAGTATTTTACCTTGGGGTATGACCTCAACTATCGTCCAATTATTTTTGAAATTATTTTCTGTACTTCTTTCGAAGACGTCAATTTCTTCTAAAATTGACAGTATGACTTGAATTTATTATGATAAATACCCAACTTTGATAGTTCTTCAATTTTAACTGAATATTCTTAATACTGTTGAATATTTTTTCGATTCAAGCCTTCAAAGTTAGAGATTATTTATAAAGTGAAGTTATAGGTCAAAATATGTGTCTATATTTCACTTTTCAAAACTTTGCTTTTTGGGTTTATTAATTCGAATATAATTACCTAAATACTCATTTACCGATCACCAACATGCAAAACGAGTTCTTCCCACCCCTTAAAAGAAAACCATCACGAGCTAGATTTTACTCTTCCATGACTCACGAGTAGTACTGTTAAATATATGGACCGCCATCTCCAATTTTCAAGTAATTTATTGTCCATGTAGACCTATGGAGGATCCCATCGAGGATATACCCCTCTTAGATCTTTAAGCGGCAGTAACCGCTGAACAACTGGAGGAGCTTTAGCATCCTGAATAATAAGTCATCAACTGCCCACATATGGAGACTATCCAATAAATAGATGCCAGCTAAATTTTTACTCTAAAAAACCAAGCTTCTCCGAGATTGAATGATCTGCTAATCAATCCAAAATTAGCGAGTCTACTCAATCAGGACTATTAAAACAACGTACCAAAGAGAAGAATGAGAATGAGATCACAAAGCGATAACTCCTAGTATTTAATTTTTAACTTTCTGGAAAGAATTAATGAGAAGTATTCCAATCTTAATTCAGGGGCCGCAAGCGCATAAAAATCGATTGACTCACTGCTTTTATGATTCTCTTTCGCATAATTTAGTTGACTTATCTGTCTTCTTTTCAAATTTCAAATTAGTATGATCGTCTTGCATTTCTGAATATATAAAGTAAGAAATTATACCGGCTCAGTTCATCAAAGATAAAAAGATGCATGAAGCAGTCTTTTTCTATACAGGTACTGCATTTATTTAACCAAACTAAAAGATAATATTAGCATAGTCTAAAGTCTATAAATGAGTTAAACCAATCTTAAAATAATAACTTTAGTTTATCTGAAGATAATCATCTTCTTGATAGTACTCTTTGTACAAATCTTTAATCTTGGATCATTATATTTACTTTTACTTTTAAGTATTTATTTATAATGATACAATAAATCATCCCATTCAATCTGTTACTTTATTTTCAAAATTGTCGTTGTAGGTTCTGACTTCCTCCACCAAACTCGTGGCTAAATTGATTGGAGCTTACTTCTTCCTGCTCATTGAACGCTTTTAAGCATTTGGAGGATAGTCCACTCTATTTAATGTATTTAATGTGCCGTTGGTTCTTCTTTTTTTAGCTGCCGCATTTTTATAGATTGATACATCTTCAATATCTTCCTGAGTCAGATTTACTCGACTTCTTGATAGATAAACTGAGCCAACTGTGCTCTTAATTTATAACAGCTATTTGCGAGAAGTCTATTCTCTAGTTATAACATTGATAACTTGTTTTCGAAGCATGGCGTTACTTTGCTCCAATATTTAATACTCTTTATGTTTATCAGAAATTAATTTATTCAGCTCTTCGATGGATTTTTTTTGTTCTTTAGTAGTGTTTTATAGCAGGGTAATTTTTTCTCTTTGACTTTAAAATTAGAATTATTTGGTTGATTTTGATTGTTTTTCGAGGACAACTGATATATTCCCTTTTTTGATCTGATCTTATAAAGATTGATTTTAAAGAGTCAAATTTCTTAAACTGGATTGCAAATTCTTTTCCTTGACACTGTACTCTTCTTCCTTACTTTTTAAAGATTTGAAATGTTCATCTGTTAACTTGATGAGTTACTTTCGCAGCTACTAAATTTAGTGGTTTGTTTTATTAATTTTTTATTAACTCTAATTTTTGATTTATGCCATGGTTTTATTCATCTTTACCTTTATTCTTTATATTTATTCTTGTTGAGTCAGGGTTATATTTTGAGCCTTATTTTGATGATGACTTTACAGTTCCTTAATTTCACGAGATAACTCATCAATTTTTAACTTACTTTTTTATATCTTTTTTTAACTTTATTTCAACTTAGCCGTTAAATCTTAAGTCTCTGCTTATTTCTTTTTTTTATAACCTCCGAACTCCTGAGTTATTGCTTACAAATGTTATTAAACCAATTTTTTTTCTTAGTGCAAATCTGACATTCTATGGTTGAACTATACTATCCTTTGGCCTGTTTCTGACAGATCCATATTTTTGGAATCTCTCTCATATTCTAAGTCATTAATTATTTTATTGAGTTTCTTACTTTACTGATTCTTTGCTTTCTATAGATTTTACAATTGATTATTCAGATTCAAAATTTTTGATTAACTTTATTGAGTTAATTTAATAAATTATTATCTTTACAATTGATTCTAATGATGAAGGGCATTTAATTTTTTAGTTAATTCCTCCCCCTCTCTTACAGTTTTAGTCCTTGCATTTTCAGTATTTTCCAGCTGCTCGCTTAGGTCTGAAATGGTTTTCTCTCTGGAAAGTGCAGTTGTTTTCAGTGATTCAATGAAAATATCCCTTTCTTTTATTAATTAGGTTAGTTTTAATAATTAATTAGATGCCTGTTCTAACTCCTTCTCAGTTTTCTGTAGAAGACTATTCGTTGCTGACAATTTCAGAGTGACTTCCTCTTTTTGCTTCAAGGTATCAGTTAGAGCCTTGCTATTTTCAGAGATATTTCCCTTGCAAGCATTATTTATAACTTATAAGTTTTTCCTCTCCTCTCCAAGCCTATCAATTGTTTGCTCTAAATTTCGTTTTTCTTAGCTTGTTTCCTTGACAAAAAGATTAAATTCCTATGCCTTCGCTTTTAAACTGTCTTTACATTGGATAATTTCCCTGTTTTTTAAGTTGATGACCAATTCAATTTCCTTGATCTTTTCCTACGTCTTTTTCTTTTCGTCTCCAAGTTTATTAATCGCCACTAATAAACTTCGTTTCTCTTCGTTTGTCTTCTTAAACAAAGCATCGCATTCTTAGGTTTTATTTTTTAAATTTGCTTTGAAAGTATTAATTTCCTTGTTTTTTACGTTGATAGTCAATTCACATTATTTTATTTTTTCTTCCACTTTTTTCTTTTCCTAAACAAGTTTATCGATTGCTTGCTATAAATTACGTTTTTCTTCACTTGTTCTTTCCTAATTCTTTTTCTTCTCTTCTCCGAGTTTATTAATTGCTTGCAACAAGCTCCTCTTCTCTTCGTTCGTTTTTTTCAACAAAACATTAAATTCTTATGTTTTAGATTGTAAATTAGTTTTTAAGTCACTTATCTCCTTGTTTCTCATATTAATGGCCAATTCCATCTCCTCTATGTCCGCTTACAAATTTTATAACTTCTAGTGGGTTTGATTGACCTGATTTTATAAAAAAGCAATATGTTCCCTCGACTCGCCTGCATCTTTATCACGCTGGGCGATAGTGCTGGATAGATTATTCTTTAGATCATCAATCTCTTTGGTTAACTTGACAATGCTGTCATTTTTATTTTGAATCATCATGCTGTTTTCTGCTTGCATAATGCCCTGCTTGGTTGTTGAATTCTTCTTTTCCTGGCTCAGCATAAGAGTGAGTTAGGTATATTTTTTATCTTTAGCCATCTGAATCTTTCTCAATTCTTCAATTTCCAGTTTATGCTTTGATGAGTCAACCTCCCAAACTTGTTTTTTTTTGTTGAAATCCTCGAAAATAGCCTTAGCCTGGTCTTGTTCTTTCTTCAGGGCTTCCATAAGCTTCTGATTTTCTTGAGCTAGTTGATTTTTAACTTATATTTCTCGATCTATCTGTTGTCGAACTGCAAAGTATTCTTGTTCCAATCCTGCCAGTCGACGTAGTTATTCCTGCTGTTTATAGTTCTGAAATTTGATTTGGCCATTTTCGTTACGAAGTTTGCCAAGATCTTCCATCATTCGTTTTTGTTCTTCCCCTGAATTGGTGCTGCTATTCTGCAACAATTAATTCTATTTCCGTGAGCTGGAGATCTGTTTCTCCAAGGCTGCGATATAGTCATTTAGCAACTTAATTTGTTTGGCGTGTGATTAAACGCTGATCATATTGTTTATTCAATAAAATTTATTATTCAAATCAAGGATATTTCCAATCTTGGAGTCTATCACTTGTTAAAATATTTTAAATTTGATTTGTTTAAACCTATGTGGGAGATCATAGCCAACAATATTATTAGAAGACGTTATGATTAATACTCAAATTTATAAAAATTTAAGGAATTCATTGCAATTGAGGTTCATAGGCCCATAATTATCATCCCTATCAATTTTATTATCATTTTCCATCTAAATGTTTTTTAAATGTGATAGAGTTTTAAAAAAAGAAAAGGTAACTTAGAGCTTAGAGAAGAGATTTTTAATTATGCTGCGAACCATGCGAGATTAAGTGATTTAAACTAACGACAAACAGATGTCTGTATACTTGGGGGAATAATGATTTAGTTAAGCGTATTTTATAGAAAAGAAAATGGAGCTTATCTTTAACGAATAAGTAAAACAATAAAAATCGAATATGGAAACAAAAATATTAAGAAAATGAGCAGATAAACTATCGCTATGGCCAGTACAGACAAATGAGCTGGCATCCTCAAATATATAAATGCATTATAAGCGTGTGGAACAATCTTCTAAAGCAAAGTCAACAATTTATTGACAAAATAAACAATCGAATTATAAATTTAATGATTTTAATTGTCTTCTTCTCATGCGTAAACTAATAAATAATTGAAAGCATTATCAGTTGTCATTTATGGCAAAACAGTTTTTCATTTTTCGATTAACGACATAGTACAAAATCAGACGGTTAAGCTGATAATTAGTCCCTTCCTTAGATATCCTCAACAAATTGGTTTTGATGTTGACTGGGGGTTTTTAAATTATGGTATATAATGTAACGCCAGTTCGTAAAAGTGGTGTTATTGATATATATTTCTAATTCAGTGATGAAAAACTAAAACAAAGTTCGTTTGATGTTTGCAAGCAATAATAGTAAAAATCAGAGCTGGGATTCACTCATTGTTATCCTTCTTTTTAGATATCCACTCTCTAACTCATGCTTGAAATTGAGAATGTAGGTTTTCAAACCTTACATCCTTTTTATTTTTCGAGTCTTGAGGTAGCCCTATAGGTTGACAGCATCAATTTGGTCGATTGCCAGCTTGCTCAGATAATTTTTGGCTTTGTTGATCACTTCCTATTCATAGTGTTTGTAAATCTCAAGGAGGCCATAGGTCTTCAACTCAGATTAACTGATGATATGTTAATTCCTTTCATTGAAAACAAAATGGAGGATCCTCTTTGTCTTAACTTCAATTTCTAAATATCTTCTCCATATATCCCTGGCGGCAAGCTTGTAGTCCTAATCAGAAGGCCCAAAGGAAGGCACGATGATAAGCCTCTTGAGAGCATTGTTTAGATGTTTTTGGTAATTGTGGAATGGTGAATTTTCTACCTTTTTTATCTTCTTAAACTTCTTAACAAGAGGCTATAAGTGAGTTTTTTGTAAAATGAGGATATCAGGTGTCGTAATTGGTTCAATGGAGCATTTAGATTCAGTCTTTGACTCCTCCAGTTTTTCTTCTTTGAAGTTAAGGAATTGCTAAATATAGATCATTGAATCCCCCTGTTCCAAGTAGTCGAGTCCTCTCCAATTTCCCAAAATGGGTTCATCCCCCATCAGGTGGTAGGACTAGCCTTCTCTAAAGAAGGAAAGTTCTTCCTCAGCATCTAAGTTAATGGGTCTTTCAATGTACATATTGAATTCAGAAAAAATTAATATTATTCCCCATTATTTATCAAAAGAATTTAAACACTCAGAGGCCCTATTTTTAGGGATCATTAGTTTTTTTTGACTCTCCTGTCTAGTTTCGACGGTAATTAATCATCATCACTGTTTTTATTAATTACTTTGGAAGATAGGAGATAAGAAAAAAAAATTGTTCAAGTAAATTCAAAAAATGTATAGTTTATAAGAAAGAGGCTTTATTTAGCAAAAAAGTCTTGTAGTAAGATAAGTATTTGAAATGCTGAGTGCGTCGTTATCAAATTAAAAAAGAAAAAACGATCAGGTTTTAGACCACCATTAGGCATTCTAAAAAATACAAACTCGGCACTAAGTTAAATAGCGATCGTTTAATCATTTTGCTCAGTTTTCGTGAAAATAACTGGCTTAGTGAATCAAAAAAAATCTATATTAAAGTCCATTTACGTGATAATGAGTTGGATTATTAGATATGAATTAATCACTATTATATAAATATTAGTAGCTTATTATCTGCCCTATTGGCTGGGAGTCCATAATTTGGCAATGAAATCTATTCTCAACTCTGGTCATAGGCCATTAGATGAAACAAAACACCTTTTTAGATAATTTACTAAAATTATTTCTTAAACTTACCAACAAATACCTTGAAAATTTTTGATAAGAATTAAACTGAAAAATGTTGATAGAGGTTAAAAAATCAAATTTCATAAATATATTTTTGATTTATTTATTGGATTTATTACTGCGACCAATTGTGGCAAAGATTTATTACCACTCTCCTAATTATATCGATGGATAGCATTAAAGAATCTAAGCTCATTCCTGCTAATAAAATTTACCAATCCTACAGGAAAAGCAAGGAAATTGTTGCGCACACTAAGCTACAGCGCTCCTCCTATCTTTCTTAAAAATATCAGGCTAATGTTTTTCTCAAGAGAGAAGATCTTCAGGCCATACGAAGTTTCAAAATACGAGGTGCAGCCACAGCTTTCCGTTATTTGACTGAGGAATAAAAGCAGCGTGGAGTTGTCACAGCTAGTGCCGGTAATCATGCACAAGGAATCGCCTATTGTTGTAAGAAAATGCAGGTGAGAGGAACAATTTTTATGCCAGCCACCACCCCAAAGCTAAAAATTAACAGCGTACGCCATCATGGAGGAGATTGGCTGAACATTGTTCTTACAGGAACTACATTTGATGATGCAGTCACTGAGGCTAGAAAATTTCAGGAAAAAACAAATGCTGTATTCTTACACGCTTTTGATAATATCAACGTGATTGAAGGACAAGGCGGATTAGCAGCTGAAATTCTTGAAGAATGGAGCTCCACTTAATCGTTAGATTATGTTTTCACTTGTGTTGGAGGCGGTGGTTTGGCATCAGGTCTTGGCTCTTATTTCCATCAAATGGCACCTGATGTTAAACTAGTGGGGTTTGAACCTGTAGGATCACCTTCTATGTTTAATTCTCTCAAGATAGGAGAACCAATAGTCCTGGATTCACTTGAAACTTTTGTTGATGGAGCATCAATGAAAAGAACAGGTCGCATTCCTTTTGTAAGTTAGAGGTTATATAGTAAATTTTGAAGGAGATTAACCTTGAACTGCACTTGATTCATGAGGGACTCGTTGCCAAGACAATGCTGGAGATGTACGATGAGGAAGCAATTATCGTATAACCAGCTGGAGCTTTAGCAGTCGCTGGACTTGAGGAGATGAAGGATAAAATAATAAATAAAAATGTGATATGCATCTTAAGCGGGTCAAATAATGACATAAGTCGTTTGCCATAAGTCCGAGTTCGAAGCAGGATATATGAAAACAAATAAGCCTACTATATCCTTAGTAGTTCATCATCACGTATTCGAAGGCTAAAATAGTTAACATTCGCATACTCATAGACAGAGCTATCAATCTAGAGGAAGAGGACATCATCTTTTTGAACTCAGCCAAAAAGTTTAACGAATCTGCAGGGCAATGCCTAATAGGTTTGGCTTTCGCCCAACCTGACTCCAAGGCAAAATTTTAAGAGAGAGCACTAAAGAACAACTATAAGTTGAGCGAGTTAAAGGCGAACGATCCATTGCTTAAAATTCTGTTGTGATCATATCAAAAAACTAATTAGCATATTAAGAAAACATATTTATAATGATTTGATGAATCGCAAAGGAGAATAACAGAGGAATCGTCACAATCACAACAAAAATGCAAAGAAGACCACTGATGTTCAGCATGGTATTTGTTGAGAGATTAAGATTCGTCCCACATAAACGAAGCAAATATTAAATAGAGGCTATCGGAAGATCTCTAAAATTAAGGAATCATTACAGTTGATTTGAGTAAGAAAAGTAATATCCAGAAATTAATAAAATTAATGGGAAGGCTTTGAGTTTGATTCGAAGTAATCAATGGAGACATTTACAGAAGATTGATCTTAGTCAAATTTAGTTTAGATAGGTTATAACCTCATTGATAAGTAAGGAGTGAAAATTTTATGTGAAAACAGGTGGCCTGAACTATAGGAGTTATTGCTGAGTTACAGTTGAGATATTCAGACCACAATATTATTGAAGGGGACTCAATAGTTCAATTTAAGCGAGCTCCTTGGAAAAAAATAGTTATTTTGTCGTTGGGCAGCAATCAACTTCAAAAAGGCACAGCTGAGTTCTATTTGCTGGATTGGAAATATATTGCAGAACTCAACTTATGTATGCCTCAAACTCACTTAGAAGGAAATCAACTGAAGTGGGAAGGAATTATGGAGATCTGCAAAACTGACTGGAAATCACTTTCTAGTGTTAATCTATGTATCTGTTGAGGAAAATAGCACATAACTTACTTGGATAAAAGGGTGTGAAAATATTTACTCAAGCCGACTGGTTAATGATATCTAGTATCGATCTTAGTTTCAACAAGCTCAGAATTTCGGGAATAAAGGCTTTAGTTGGTGGTAATTGGAAGAAACTTAAAATCCTAAACCTGGGTAATTAAGCCATAAATCAGAAAATAACGATATTGGAGAAGAAGGATGCAGGTAGCTTTGTAAAAATAGCTGGAAGCATTTGCGACAGCTTCGTTTGAGTTAATATTGTCTGAGATAGAAAATAATAATCTTTATGCGTCTTCCTTACGATGTCTCGGTCGCTTTCCTTGGAGTTAATTGGAATATCTAAGTATCGGCATCCTTGATATGAACTGTCTTCAATTTAAGTAATTTTCACACTGCCAATGGCGTTTTCTGAACAAACTTGACATTTCAGAAGTAGAGCCTGGAGTAACATATCCTTCGTGTTTGTCTAAGCTGGGACGGCAAATTAAGCAACGCCAAGATAACAGTTGGAGAGTGATTTTGACTGGCAACTGAATTATAATATGAATGCAGGCAAATTGATATTAATATTATCGGTAATAGCTATTAGATTCTCAATAGCAATTTTATTTTATTGTTCCTAAAAATAATATGGGATATTAGCGAATAAATCTTTTGACACTTAATATGATTAAATCTTTCAAAAGATTAATTATAATTCATCAGTCAAGCATCAGATAATTAATACAATAATCTGCTT
>Ga0302268_1000284_pt1 | contig 32355 bp, 18 predicted proteins | sample III_Bog_E2_1_FD_194554 | JGI IMG/M metagenome (GOLD analysis project Ga0302268, IMG submission 194554) | Peat permafrost microbial communities from Stordalen Mire near Abisko, Sweden - III_Bog_E2_1 | ecosystem: Environmental > Terrestrial > Soil > Wetlands > Peat | place: Sweden: Abisko... | reverse complement strand
CAACCGTACTGACCCCAAATGCCGGTATTTTTAGGGATAAATGGCACCCAGTTTTGGGGATGGATATGGGAGATTCCAAAGCCAACAAACAGCAACACCACAACAATCTTAATGATGACAGTGATATTATTGAATTTGACTGTTTCTTTTATGCCGATAATCAGCAAAGCTGTTAGTATAACGACAATAAATACAGCCGGTAAATTAAGAAGAGCACCCGTGCTATGCCAACCCGCCTGGTCGTAATCAAAAGGAGACTGGGCCAGTGAAGCAGGCAGAAAAATGCCAAAATCGGCTAAAAAACTGAGCATATAGCTTGACCATCCGACAGCCACCGTAGCTGTGCTGAACAGATATTCGAGCACTAAATCCCAACCTATAATCCACGCGACAAATTCACCCATAGTTGCATAACTATAAGTATACGCACTGCCGGACAAAGGGATCATAGATGCAAATTCGGCATAACACAGCCCTGCCAGTAAACAGCCGAAAGCAGAAAGGATAAATGACAGGACAATAGCAGGTCCGGCATGCATCTGGGCAGCAGTACCGGTCAGCACAAAAATCCCTGCTCCTATTACACTACCGATTCCTAACAAGGTTAAATTCATCAGGTTTAAATGGCGCTTCAACCCGTTTTTATTGCTAGTTGCCTCATCATCCAGTTGAGCAAGCGTTTTTTTAATAAATAAGTCTTTTATCATTGGTTAAATGTTCCGTGTTATGTGTTCCGTGTTCCGTGTTCCGTGTTCCGTGTTCCGTGTTCCGTGTTCCGTGTTCCGTGTTCCGTGTTCCGTGTTGCTGATTTATTGTATTGGTAAATACTGTTTACGTGACGTCACTTCGTTCCGTTGGTTGATTAGATTTAGGATTATAGTTAATTTTAGCAGCTTAAAATATGTCAGGTATTTTCCTATTGTGTTCTTTACTTTTTTCTTTATTGTGCTCTATTGTATCTCGTATATTTGTTTTCTGAAATTAAAGAGTTAACCACATCGAAGATTCCAATTTATCGGAAATAGTTCACAAACAATAGAAATAAAAGAAATAATAACAGATTCATTCTGCAACATTGTTGTTTTAAATCCTAAAATGTGTTTCGTATTTTCAATTGTGTTCTTCTATTGTGTTCTTCTATTGTGTTCTTCTATTGTGTTCTTCTATTGTGTTCTTCTATTGTGTTCTATGTGTGGTTATATTTTTTTGTTTTGAGTTCTTTTGTGGTTCAGTATTTATTGGTTGATTAGTAAATTGCGTTCCGTGTTCCGCGTTTCGGGTTAATGAATCTAAATTGGTTAAATGGTTACTTAGTTAATCCCGTAAACGGGATGTCACTTCGTTCTGTTGGTTGATTAAATGATAAAACAGTAGGCATCAGACAAATTGTAAATGAATATATATTGCAAATGAATAAATTGTAACTATTTTCGGTTGGTAATCAATTGTTCAATAAGATTTCAGCGGACAAAGTTAATCTATAATAAAAGGTTATTTCAGGTTTTGTAAATAGAAAAAAAAGCTATAAATTTGTATGTTTTATTTAAACAAGAGAATACTACGGTGCTTTCCTCTAACGGTTAGGAGATCTGTTTCTCAATCAGAAAATAGCAGTCCGACTCTGCTAAGCACTACTTTTCTTTCCCTATATCCGGATTATTCTTTCCAACCACTACTAACACCTTCATTTTCTTTACACTTTCCACATTGAAAAAAAATTATTGTTCTTAAATTAAATGTATAACAGCTCCTGCATAACAGCATTCAGGTACTAAGTAATTGGAACAATAGATTGTTTTATTTTAATATCCTTTATATATGACCTCTCCCACTGCCAACTGAGAATGTATAAAAAGGAATAAAGTTAAACTAATTTTTTTTTGAATTGAAAGGTTATCACTTTTTTTAAAATATACTAATAAGGTTTGGATTGTAGGTGTACAAATCTTCTATTAAGGTTTAACACTTGAAAATAAGGTTTTTAAAGTATTAAACCTTATTTTTTTATATGTCAACCTTGATAGAAAAAAATACAACTATGACTAAACATTATTCCCTACTGTTTTTAATTTATGTTTCAATTTGAAAGCAATTGATTTTTTAAATCATTTTTTATACAGACTCCTCACTCTAGAAGAGGTTTATAGAGCCGAGGGTTGATGATGTTTTATTAAAAATATCAGGACAATATTTATTTCCGGTTATTAAAGATTTTTACTCATTTTATAATGAGGTATATTTATTTCAAGGAACTCTCCGCTCATCTTTGTATATCCCATTTTTTCATAAAAAGCAACCGCAGTTTTCCGGGCATTTAACAGCATAGTTGAATATCCTTTTTTTTTAGAATACTCCTCTGCAAACCGGACCATTTCAGTACCGATCTTCATAGCTCTAAAGTCATCATCCACCGCAACCTGTCTCATCTTAATATCCTTCGAGTTTAGTCCTGTCAAAATTAATACCCCCACCATCCTTTTATTTATAAATGCTCCGATATGGACATCATTTTTATCGGCTTCCAGATTTTCATCATACAGATTCATCCCCAGTGGTTTTCGCAGCACTTTATCCCTGAGTTCAAGTTCATTCCTGTATTCATCAGAATTAAAACCAAATTCTTTTATTTGCACTTTTTCTATCTGTTCAATCATTATACTCTCCCTTTTCAATTAATATATACATCTCTTTAAATGTTATTCTAATTCTACAATACGAAAGTACAAAAGTTATTTACAATTTCAGACTTCCTGACTTCTCGCAGATTTAGTTGTCGTTATTTATTCCGAATTTTTAAGTTTTTTTGTCAATAAAATAAGGGAATAAGCATGAAGTGTGAGGCGTTTAGTCTTCTACTAAGTCCCCCACGATCAGAGATCGAACAACAAGATAGATAACTGTGAAGGGCTGAAAAATGAAATCTCTTATCCACTGAATAATAAATTTACACAGATAATAATTAATGTAAGAAAATTAAGAAAGAAATTACAATAGATTGTCCACAGATTACACTGATTTACACAGATTATTAAGGTCTAATAAAACAATTTGTTATCCATTGAATAATAGCTCATTACGACAAGTTATAAAGTAGGGTGAAAAACAAAAATAAGGTAAATTCAGATTTTCTGACTACCCGCAAATTTAGCCATCGTTATTTATTTCTAATAAACAAATAACTTTATTTAACTCTTCTATTTATCTAAAAATTATAGATAAAAAAAATTCAGGAACTACCGACAGTCAAATTTGCGATATGGACATTGTAGCATCTTGATATCTATCATGGAGTCAGGAAATCTGAATTTATTCATTTGCAATTTACTACCAACAAACCACAACATGAGAATACAAAATACAAAATATATAACCACACATATGGCACATCCCGAGAATCGGGAGAACAAAATAGAAAATACAAAGAAATCAAAATACACAACCACAAAAGGACACAATAGAAGAATTTACAATTTATTGATTTACAATTTATAATTTAACGCTAACTTATACAACAAAGTAAGTAGAACTATATAATGTCATGTTTTATTTATTCTATAAATTCAACCTCTCCCCTTGCCCTCTCTAAGGCTGTATAAAAGGAAATGCAGTTGAACTGAATACTTACGATTTGAAAGTTAATCTGCCTTTTTAAAATAAGCTAATAAGGTTTGGTTTGCTTGGGTGCAGGTTTTATATTAAGGTTTAATACCTGAATATAAGGTTTTTAAAGGATATAACCTTATTTTAATTTTACAACCTTCATAGAAAAAGATACAACTTTGACTAAACCTTAATCCCTTATTTCTACTTTAAGTTTCAATTTGAAAGCATTTGACTTTTTAAATAAATTTTTTTTTAGTACATGACAAAAAACAATATCATTACTAACAGTCTCATAACATACATACTAAAACAATTCATCACCATCCCGATAGCTATCGGGATCACAAAAGAATCACAAAAGTTAAGTTGATATTTCACCAAAATCTATAATAAGTACACAAAAGATTTTCGGTTTTTAATATTAGCTTTAAACGCTTTTAGTATTTTTGATATTTGTTTTATTAATTTTAAAATATAATTGTTTATGTGATTCTTTTGTGTTTTATATTGTAATTCTTTTTGTTGTATGATATTAAATATGAATCAATTAGATTGTTTCTTATTGTCATGTACTTACAAAATTTTTACACAACCTATTCCAAAGGAGAGGATGATAGAGCTATGATTGGCACAAGTTTTATTAAATATTACAGGATATTATTTATTTTCTATTACTAATCTTTTACAATTTATTTATTTTGATTTCTTACTTCAAAAATAATCTGTGCAAATCAGCGTAATCAGTGGACAAAATAATTTACAATCTGGAATTTCTAATAGTTAAGTTATTGGACTTTGATTTAATCTGTTTAACAGGTTTGTTTTAATTCTTTTCTGACTGTAAAACTAAAAGTACTTCCTATTTCTTTTTCACTTTTAACGGATATTTCGCCGCCGTTTCGTTCGGTAAATTCTTTGCATAAAACTAACCCAAGGCCATTTATTTCTTCTTTATTTGTTCCCCTTAAATTTACACTTGTATCAATTGAAAACAACCCGTTTAATTCAGCTTCATTCATTCCGGCGCCGGAATCTTTTACAGAAACCTTTATCAGTTGATCGGTTGGTTTTGCTGTAATTTCAATTAGTCCATTGTCATTCGTAAATTTAATTGCATTTGATAGCAAATTTAAAAGTACAGTTTGAAGCATCATTTCATCTGCATTTACAAAGACATCATCTTTTACAGTTGATTTGATTACAATATTTTTATTTTTAGCGGCAGACTTACATTGGGCAATTTTCGTATTTACAACTGTCTGTAAGTTTAATTTTTCTGATTTTATAACCAAGCCTCCCCATTGTGATTTTGACCATAGCAAAAGATCTTCCAATAATTTATGTAAATTTTCAGAAGCATCCTGTAATCCATTAAGATAAAGAATAATTTCTTCTTTGCTAAATGACGAATAATCATTTACCATTTGGTGTAATAATAATTTTAAAGCGAAGGTAGGATTCCGTAAGTCGTGTGCTATAATGGAGAAAAATCTATCTTTCGAAGCATTTAATTCTATTAGTTTCTCTCTTGATAATTTCAGTTCAATATGAGTGGCAATACGGGCAATAAGTTCTCCTTTATTAAAAGGTTTGGTTATATAATCGACAGCACCCGATTCAAAGGCCCGGACTATATTTTCGGTATCAGTTACTGCCGTTAAAAATATGATAGGAATATCTTTGGTATCGGGATTTGACTTAAGAATTTTACACACTTCAAAGCCATCCATTTCAGGCATTTGAATATCAAGCAGAATCAAATCGGGTGAATGTTGACTTATTGATTCCAGAGCCTTTGCCCCGGATGAAGATATACTGACATTATATCCTTTGTCATAAATAATACTTCCCATCAATTGTAAATTCTGCGGATTGTCATCCACGATTAAAATAAATGCTTTTTTATTTTTTGGCATACTTTATTGAATTATAAACGATGTTAAATCTTTTAACGTAGTATTAATTTTTGCAATATTAAATGACTGAATATTGACAGCAAGCAGTTTGCAATATTCAGAAATTTTCTTATTCTTCAACTCTTTATTGTATTCTACAATTTTTTCAACAAGACCGATTATTTCATCAATATTCAATGTGTTAAGCTGTTTTGATATTGAAGGTATAAATAAATAAATGAATCATCTCTGCTTTAATGTAGGGTAAAAGGTTATTTGTTCTTTTCCCTTTTGTGGGGTCATTCTTCAATACAATATTCTGTTTCTTTTCTTGTATGGTTGATTCTTCATAAGGTAAATACTTCATTAGCCTGACAATTAATTCATCTTTATAAATAGGTTTTATAAGAAAATCATCGGCAATCATTCGCATTTTATCTTTTTGGTCCTTCATCCCTGAAGCAGAAAGTGCAATCAGAGGTATATTTTTCAACGAATCATCCGATTTTATAATATTGATAGCCGTATAGCCATCCATCACAGGCATTTGCATATCCATTAATATTAAATCAGGTCGTTGGATCTTTATAGCACGTAGACATTCTTCTCCATTTACTGCTTCAATGATGGTGATGTTAAGTGTTTCGAGATAGCCTTTTATCACCTGACGGTTTGAAAGCATATCTTCAGTCAAAAGCAGAACCGGATTTTTAAATTTTATTCCTGACGGATAATGGTTTTCAGTGTTTTCTATTCCACTCCCGGGAGATGAACTTATTTCAACATTAGGAAGTGAAAAAGTAAAAACAGAACCTTTATCAATTTCACTTTTCACTGAAATAGTTCCTCCCAGTAATTCAACCAATCGCCTGGTGATACTTAAACCCAGACCTGTTCCTCCATACCGGTTTCTGTCTTTTTTTGAAGCCTGAATAAATGGTTCAAAAACAGACGCCAGTTCATTTTCCTGAATTCCTATTCCTGTATCTTTAATACTGAATTTCAAGTCGACCTTATGATCCATACCCACTTTTTGAATGATATTAATCTGAACATCAACAGATCCTTTGTGCGTGAATTTTAAGGCATTTCCAATCAGGTTAAATAGAATCTGCCTTAAATACCGCTCATCTGTAATAAGGTTTTCCGGAATGTTATCTGAAAGATTAAAATTCAATGACACTCCTTTTTCTAATGCTTTCATTTGAAATACAGTTTCTATTTCAGAAACTATATTTTTTAGATTTACAGGATGATAATTGATGACAGTTTTGCCTGCTTCGACTTTTGATAAATCGAGAATATCGTTTATAAGATTAAGCAGCATCTCACTGCTTAGCATGATATTATCCAGGTATTCGGTATATATGTTGTGACCGATTAATCTTTCCTTGAGTATATTTGAAAAACCGACAATTGAATTCAAAGGTGTGCGTATTTCATGGCTCATATTGGCCAGAAATTCACTCTTCATTTTATTGGCATCTTCGGCTTCTTTTTTTGCTTTCTTAAGTTCTACTTCTGCTTTCTTTCGATTGGTGATGTCATTCTTAACAGCAATAAAGCGGACAATTACCCCTGATTCATCTTTTAAAGGTGTGATGGTCATTTCTTCATCGTAAAAGCTACCATCTTTTCGCTTATTGATTAATTCACCGTGCCACACTTTTCCATCCAGTATGGTTCCCCATAATTCTTTGAAAAAATCAGCATCTTGCCTGCCGGAATTTAAAACGCGGGGGCTTTCACCAATAATTTCTTTTATTGAGTAACCGGTAAGGACAGTGAAAGCCTTATTAATCCATTGTACTTTTCCAAAATTATCCGAAATAACAATGGCATTCGCTACTGCGTTTAGCGCAGTACTTTGTATAATTAATTGTTTTTCGTTACGTTTCCTCTCTTCAATTTCATTGTGAAGATATTGATTGGTTTCAGCAAGTTGTCCGGTTCTTTCATCAACTCTTATTTCTAATTCATCTTTCAGTTTCTCTTTCTCTTCATTCTGACAAAGAAGTTCCTCGTTTACCATCGCTAACTCTTCAGCACGCTTTTCAGTCTTCCCATATTGAAGGGCCAGTGTTTTATTTGCAAGGATTAATTCAATTTCAGCCATCTTAAGTCTGGAAATATCGGTGGAGACACCAATCACTCCTACCACTTGCCCGAGCGAATCACGTAATGTAAACTTACTGGTGTCCAACCAGATTACCTTATCGTTTGATTGATGCTGCATCTCAATAATGTGCAGTTTTTCCCTGCCATTTTCCATGACTTCAATATCATCAGCCCGGTAATGTTCTCCTTCTGTTTCACACCAGGGCATATCAAAATCTGTTTTACCGACAATCTCTGCCGGACTAATTAATCCTGCTCCGGTTGCAAATGACTGATTACATCCTAAATAATTAGACTCCCTGTCTTTCCAGAATACGACCCCCGGGAAATTATCAAGGACAGTCTGAAGCATCTGATCACTCTTTCGCAATACTTCATTTGATCGTTTACGTTCTGTAATATCGGTTATGATCGCAATTGCACCCAGTATATTTCCCTGACTATCTTTTATGATATCTGCACGTTTATTTGCAGGGAATATTCGTCCGCTTTTCGTTATCATATCTAACTCACCGGACTGAAATTTTCCTTTCAAAATATTATCTACTATTTTTTCCCCATCAACCGGGTCATTAATTAATGCTGATCGCCCTCCCACATTAAATAATTCTTCTGAAAATTCGTATCCAAATAAATCTGAAAATGCTTTATTCTGATAATAAGGATGACCCAGGGCATCCAACATTCCGATAGCATCACTGGTGGATTCGAGTGCTTTACTGATAAATAATAATTTTTCTTCTGCTTTTTTCCTTTCTGTAATGTTGTATACAAATCCGGTACAAATCAGGGGTTTCCCATTTATATCTTTTTTTACGACAGATCCATAATCATAAAACCACACATAAACGCCTGATTGGGTCAAAATCCGATATTCAGCTTCATAATTCTTATATTTACCCTCAAAGTGCCCTTCCATAGCGTCCATAATCCTTTTATAATCATCAGGATGAACTAACTTTGTAAAATCAGTATAATGCTTAAAATTTTCAGGAGAATAGCCCAGCATTTCAACTTTTAATTTGTCGAAAGTAACACTTCCGGTTTTGACATTCATTTCCCACCATGCCATATTTCCCCCTTTTAAAGCCAACGATAATCGCGAATTGGTTTCCATCAGAGCATCATTTGACAAGTTGTGCTCTTTGTCATATTTCTCGTATAAAGCTTTCAGGGAATTATTCTCTTGCCTTAATTCTTGCAACTCTTTTAGAAGTGTTTCTTTTGTTTTAAACAGATCATTCATTTGAACAGGCTATTTTTATTTTTGTAACAACAAGTATTGTTAAGTTAATTTGAAAATGAATCAATTTGAAAATTTGGAAATGAAATAAATCAATGACTTATGATGATATCAACACATAGATTTATCTTAACATTGCACTATGGGTAATTTTGATATTTTCCCGTTTTAAAACAAAACAGGGTACGTATCATTTGTTTTTCGATGACAGGACGGATGTATAATCATGTTATATTAAATAGATACATATCGTTGACCTGTATCTATTTATATATGGAGGGAGACATTCAGCTATCAGTTGTCTGATAAGGTACATTTAATATGCATATACTAATTTAACCAGTTATATGATTTCTAAATATATTTTTATGTAAATTTAATCTTACAAATGTAGTAAATATTTTTAATATTTGTAGATTTCACATAATAAAACTTTATTAAAATAAACAGTGAATGATATATTCCTACTGTTTATCAGGTTTGTACTCATATAAATTAGAATCAATAAAAAAAAACGAATGAGAATGTCATATCAGATTGAAACCAATGCTCGAAACCTTATCATTATAAAGAAAATGTTGAATGCAGGTTAAAAAAATCAGTCGAATTAAGATTGCAGAATCAATGTCGTTTAGTTAAGTATATTGATTGAATGCACTCTTAGTGACACTTTGTGTTTTTGCGTCTTAGTATTAATATTTTCTTGCTACAAATGGAACATCCTGAATATCGGGAGTCATTAAGCCACAAAGTTTCACATAGAAGATTCCGATTTATCTGAAATAGTTCACAATAGATAGATTGAATTCAATAATCTTTTTGGGCTTAAATTCTTAAAATACCGTTAGGTATTTATCTATTGTGTTCTTTTTTATTTTATTTTTGTGTCCTATTGTGGTTATAAGTTTTTGTTGGTCTTAATTTTAGTAAAGTAGAATTAGTTAATCTGCGTTTGAAATTGACAAATAAAACAGAACATTTTCAATCATTCATGGTCGCTTTGGCGAAAAGTAATTTACACTTACCATCCTGAATGAAAGTAATAGTAAGTGTAATATAAACATGTTGTATAAAAAAAAGAAAGTAGATAACCTAAGTTAACTACCCTCCCATAATTTGCAGTCTATGATGACTTTCAAACTGTCGATTGTAATACAGTCATTTTATTTAACAGTATTTTAAATTTTTGGATCCTTTCAACCGTAAAATTCAAGTTTTCCTGTTGTTACGATGAACGTCCTATCGATGATTCGGATCAACAACTATTACTGCACCTCTATCATCCCTGTGATCATCGTGTCTGTGAAACCAACCTCTATGTCTGCCATCATCCGTATGACGTCCAACTTCGCATGAAGCCATACCACATAAGATCAGGGAAAGAAACAAAATTGTTAAAATAGTTCTAAGCTTTTTCATATAATTTATTTTTATACAAAGGTCGATGGATTTGGTCATGAATAAATTACATAATTCATGGAATAAGTTACATGATTCACAGATTATAAGTAGTTGGAACAAATAATTTCTTATAATTTCAGGTACAAATTAATGAATGTTAAACCTGATCATTGAACAGACAGATATTTGAAGCCTGATTTTTAAAGTCAAAGTAATGGATAGTCAAGATTATGTATATATATAGAAAAGAAAAATTAACAGGTTAAACTTCAATGTTGAAATTTAACCTGTTAATTTCAGACTACCTGACATCTCGCAAATTTAGTGGCCATTATTTATTTCTAATATGAGAGTTAATCTGTATAAAAAATAAGCGAATAAGGGTGGGGTGTGAGGTCTATGGTCTTCTATTAAGGGTAAATAAACAAAAATAGGTTTTAAAAATAAGGTAAATACAGACTCCCTTATTACTTGCGAATTTGGTTAAGGATATTTATTCCTAAAAAACAACAAACTTTATTTATGCCTTCTAAATATTACAAAACACAGATAAAATTAGCCAAATTTAAGAAATGTTCGACAGTCAAATTTGCAATACGGATATTGTAACTTATTGATATATATATATCATGGAGTCAGGGAATCTGAATTTATTCAGATAAGAGATGTTTAATCAAATCTGAAAGGGAATCAGGTCACTTGTATTTTGAGATCAACGTTAATATTGAAACGTATAAGAACTTGTTTGTCCATTCACGATAACAGAAGCTGCCTTATCTTTAGTTCCATTTCCATAGTCAATAGCAATATTTCCATTTTTGATGGTCAGGCTTGTTATTCCTCTGATATAAAACGGCCAATTTCCACCAATTACAAGAGGATAATTATTTCTGATTTCTAAACCAAAAGGGGTGCCATTTGCGCTGACACCTTCTGATGTACCGGATATTGAATATATATCATCCGAATATATAAGCGGAGTATTGTTATTGCCAGATAGTACACGTTGTCGTTTCGAGTTCCAGAATATTTTTGATCCGTCTGGACGGGTAACTGTATCTTTGACGTTTATTGACCAGTAAGGGAGTTGAAGTAAATTATTTCTCATGTAAGTAATCGTTTTAGAACCTTTAATGGAGTCCCCGTTTTCAGAAAAATCAACCAAACTGATCTTTCGGATAGAGTTATTTAATTTCATATCGGTATTTACAAATGCAATTATTTTCCCTTTTACAATGTTTCCGTTTGCTAAAGTTGTACCGGTTGTTCCGTAATCGAGAGTAAAAGTCTTTGGATAGAGGGTATCAGGTTTATCAATGGTTATGGTTGGTCCGGCTGTTTTGATTGTTATGATTGTAGTTGCTGTTGAATCAATATATTGGCTCAGGAAAGAATCTGAAACATAAGTATCCAATTCGTTGTCAATATCGTCGCTTATTAGTGCAGCCTGAATCTCATCTTCAGCAATACCTGTTAATGAAGGCACACTCACACTTTCGGTTACGGTTAGACTGCACGAAGCAGTTAAAACGGACATTCCAAATACAAATACCGGAATCAATAAAAAATTGAATGTTTTCATATTTTTTGGTAATATAAATAGATGCTTTGGATATAAGTAACAGGGAATAAATTATGTCCTGTAATTTAAAATAAAACTTCTGACGTGCTCTGCTTCTATCGTCCTCACCCCAACCCTCTCCACATGTAGAGAGTTGAAGTGAGGTTTGGAGAGGGCAAGGGTAAAAACCGGAACACTTAAAATAGGACAATCTATTGTTTCAAGTACATATGATCTTTTAGAAACAACTATTCTGTCAAATTATTATTTAATTGCATTGTTTCTTACAAAGGAGTTAGAAGGAGAATCTATTTAAAAAAACTTTACTTTGTACATCAGCAAAAGTAATGAAAGTTTTATAATATTTGAATGTCTTCGATTGCAAATCTTCGATAATCAGGAGTTGAAATCTATTTACAGCCAGATTTATGATAATAGAGACAAATGATCGGAATTTAATTTATATTTTTCAATTCAGATTATTCTTTTGAATACAAAAAAGGTTCTTTTGAACTTTAATTAGGAATAATTGTTTTTAATTTAAGCTATACCCATTTAACAAATAAACACTCAAATAAGGAAAAAGAATATTCATTCTTAAGCTTTTGTTTTAATTTTTTTAAGCTCTGTATCTTTTTATAAATGCCCATATTAACACTTGAACTGTCAATAAAGATATAATTACCGGATTAAACAGAGTTGAGGAACTCTTTTAATACCGGTTTGAAAGTATTATATGTTTTAATCAGAATCAAATTATATATATTTAACCGGAATTTAAAGTAATAATGTGGATTATTCGTCATAGAAAGTATAAAGTGACATTAATCGGATAAAGATCCGAACATAATGATATAATTATTTTTAAGAATATCATGGGGTTTTAACCTCGGAAATTGCATATATTTCAACAGACCGATCACTTTTTTCAGATAGATTAAAGTGAATATTTTATGTCTTATTGAATAATTAATTCTTTGGCAGTTGAAGTTTCAGAAATTTAATGCTATTATAACCTGTAAAACAAAATCAATATAATTTGGTATATTGAAACAAATATTATAATTTTGAATTTAAATATAATAACATATAATCATTTCAGCACATGTTCAGAAAGCTTAAAAAGATTCTTCTCTCTGTAGCGTTGGCCTTTATAGTAACATTGTTTTCGTCAGCTCAGGAGGCACTGAAACTATCCCTTGATAAGTCCATAAAAATGGCATTACAGAACAATACAAACATTCTCAATTCAAAACTGGATCTAAAAATTGCCCAAAATAAAATATGGGAACTAACAGCTATGGGTTTGCCTCATATTGATGCAAAGTCAAGTTATCAGCATCTTTTTATTGTACCTGTCATCAACTTCCCGGGTACGCAGTTGTCGAAAACCAATGTGCCTTATAATGCAAATACAGGAGTAGGGACTATAAGTAGCCTTCAATTATCCGACGGTGAGAATATATATCTGAACAGCACTTCAGGTACTCCGATTGAACTGGGTTTAGCGAATAATATTTCAACTGATATTACAGTCTCCCAGCTGATTTTCAGTGGTTCTTATATTGTTGGATTGCAGGCAAGAAAAGCTTATGCCAATCTTGCTAAACAAAACGATGAGAAAACAAGACTTGATGTCATTGAAACTGTCATAAATACGTATCATATGATTCAGCTTGCTGAAGAAAGTCGTAGCATACTGGTACAAAACCTTGAAAACACACTTAAAATTCTGAACGATATTACAGAAATGAATAAGCAGGGATTTGTTGAAAAGACAGATGTTGATCAGCTTGAAGTTACAGCAAATACTGTTCGAAATGCAATTAATCAAATTGACAGTAATCTGGATATGGGATATCGTTTGATGAAGATTCAGTTGGGGTTGGAAGAAGCATCAAAAATTGAATTGTCCGATCAAATGGAAACGGGCGAATCGCTTTTACAATCGAGCATGAAACTGGTTGGCGAGCAATTTGATGTAAATCAGAATACAGACTATAAGCTTATTCAGTCATCAGAAGAATTCACTAAACTGGATTGGAAGAATTCAAAAACAAACTTTTTACCGACCTTAAGTGGATTTTACAATCATAATATACAATTAAATACAGCTGTGTTCAATTTTGTGCCAAAAGATCTTATTGGGATCAATTTAACTTTACCGCTTTTTAGTAGCGGAGAACGTTTATCTGTTCTTGCTCAAAAACGTATGACATACGAAAAAGCAGTGAACACACGTAAATTAATATCCAATAGTCTTATCATGCAGGCAAGCCAGTATCGTAACGATGTTAAACTGAAACTTGAAAAGTACCTGAATCAGAAAAAAAGTAAAGAACTTTCGGATGAGATATATCAAAGGACCATTGAAAAGTACAGACAGGGAGTGTCATCAAGTATGGATATGATGACCATTCAAAATCAATATCTGACGAATCTGACCGGGTACTATCAAAGTATTTACGATTTACAGGAGGCAAAATCAAAACTTGAAAAATTGTTCAATATCAATCAGGATGTTGAAAACAAATAGACTAATGGTAAGATAATTTGAAAATGAATCAATTTGAAAATTTGAAAATGAAATGAATCAATGATTTATGATGATCTCAATACATAGATTTAATATAACATTGCACTTATAATAACAATAATATGAAAATGAATCAATTTGAAAATTTGAAAATGAAATGAATCAATGATTTATTATGATCTCAATACATAGATTTATTTTAACATTGCACTAATAATAACAAACGAATCTCTTTCGAAATCAAGATAAAAAAAATGAAACCAATGAAAAAGAATATTTATTACTATGCATTCATTGCTTTTTTACTTTCGTGTAGTGCCGGTTCCAATAATAAGGCAGAGCTTGATAAACTGAAAGCTCAGCGGGATCAATTAAACACAAAAATTTCACTTCTTGAAAACAAGATTAATCCGAATGGGAAAAAGAGTCAAATCAAGGCTGTAAATGTAAATGTAACCAATGCTGCCGAATCTGTCTTTAATCACTATATAAAGGTGCAGGGGACTGTTGATGGGGATGAGAATATTGCTGTTAGTCCCCAGATGCCGGGTATTGTAACTGCAGTTTATGTAAAAGAAGGCTCACATGTAAAAAAAGGGGAAGTGCTTGCTTTGATCGATGACAGGGTATTGAAACAATCGCTTGAAGAAGTGAAAACTCAACTTGAGCTGGCCAGGAGTATTTACGAAAAACAGAGTGCATTATGGGATAAGAAAATTGGGAGCGAAGTTCAGTATTTACAGGCAAAGACAGGTAAAGAATCACTGGAGGAACGGTTGGGAACGATGAAGGAGCAATTAAAACTGGCAAAGGTTATATCTCCTATAACCGGAAGTGTGGAAAGTGTGCCTTTACGTGTAGGACAGATGGCTTCACCCGGCTTACCCACTTCAACTATACGTGTCATCAACATGAGCACAGCAAAAATATCAGCCGATGTTTCAGAAGCATATGCTGCCCGCATTCACGATGGTAATTCCGTTATAGTTAACTTTCCTGATTTGGGTAAAGATTTTACAACCAAACTGAACTTCACAGGTAGATATATTGATCCTGTAAACCGAACGTTTAAAGTCGAATGCAAAGTTTCATCAAAGGATGTTGTTCTTCGTGCGAATATGATCGCTTATATAAAAATTAAAGATTACACCAACATCAATGCATTCTGTTTGCCGGAAAACTATGTGCAGAATGATAAGGACGGTAAATTCATTTATATTGTCAAACAAAAGGGAAAAGACTGGATTGCTGATAAAAGAATAATTAAAACCGGAAAGGATTATGATGGAGTAGTAGAAGTTCTTGACGGTCTGAAGCCCGGGGATAAAATTATCACTGGTGGCTATCAGAATTTGAATTCCGGTGAAAATGTAGTTTTCTAAATTCCAAAAATGACTTGTCATGTCGAAAGAAAATAAGTTCAAAGAATTTTTTGCAACAAGCTGGGCCATCGAAAACCGTACAAGTATTTATGTACTTGCGGCTCTTATTTCAATACTGGGAATGATGAATTATTATTATATCCCAAAGGAACAGTTTCCTCAGGTAGTCATACCCTATATCATTGTTAATACTGCTTATCCGGGAACATCGCCTGAAGATATTGAGAACCTGGTTACACGTCCGATTGAAAAACAACTTAAATCAATCGCAGATGTAAAAAAAATAACAAGCAATTCCGTTCCTGACTTCTCATCCATAGTTGTTGAATTCGATCCCGATCTTTCCATTGAAACAGCTAAACAGCGTGTTCGTGATGCAGTTGATAAATCGAAGAGCGATTTGCCGTCTGATCTTCCCACTCAACCCGATATTATGGACATCGATCTTTCCGAATTGCCGGTTATGTTTCTTAATATTTCAGGGAATTACGATCTTGACAAACTGAAACATTATGCAAAAATAGCTCAGGATAAGATAGAAGGCCTTAAGGAAATTACACGGGTTGATATTGTTGGTGCCCTTGATCGTGAAATTCAGATAAATGCAGACATTTTCAAAATGCAGGCAGCTAAAATGACTTTCAGTGATATTGAGAGAGCTGTTTCCATGGAAAACATGACAATTTCAGGAGGCACATTGACAAACAATGGAATCAGGTATTCAGTCCGGATCAAAGGTCAATTTGCTGATGTTGAAACATTGAAAAACATTGTCGTTCATGCTTCAGGCGGAGCTTTTGTAAAACTTACTGATATTGCCAATGTGCTGGACAGTCATAAGGAACAGGAAAGTTTTTCCCGTTTGGATGGTAAAAATGTCATCACGTTGAACGTGGTCAAAAAGAGTGGAGCGAATTTATTGGATGCGTCGGATAAGATTAAGAAGATTGTAAAGGATGAGCTGATAGGGCATGAATTTCCAAAGGGCATGGAAGTAACCATTACCGGTGACCAAAGCCGTTTTACGCGGAATACGCTGGAAGAGCTCAATAATACCATCATTATTGGCTTTATTTTGGTAACTATTGTATTGATGTTCTTTATGGGTTTCACCAATGCTTTTTTTGTAGGTCTCTCAGTCCCACTCTCGATATTTGTGGCCTATCTTATTCTGCCCGGATTGGGCTTTACGATGAACATGATGGTGATGTTTGCCTTTATTTTTGCTCTGGGAATTGTAGTTGATGATGCCATCGTGGTAATAGAGAATACACACCGTCTCCACAAGACCTATCCGGATATCAATATAGCTGCAAAAAGGGCAGCCGGTGAGGTATTCCAACCTATTTTATCAGGGACACTTACCACTCTGGCACCATTCTTCCCATTGGCATTCTGGCCGGGCATTGTCGGACAATTTATGCATTATTTACCTGTAACACTGATCATAACTCTGTTTGCCTCATTGTTTGTGGCATATGTATTCAACCCGGTTTTTGCTGTATCGTTTATGAAGCACGAATATGATGAAGAATCAGGGATCGCTAATGACTGGAAGAGGATTCGGAAAAGCATAATCATTATGCTGCCTATTGCCGTTTTATTTTATCTGACAAAAGTGTACAACCTTGCAAACTTTCTGGTATTCGGTGTATTAATGTTGCTGTTTTACCATTTTGTGCTCAGGAAAGGAATTAAAATTTTCCAGGAGAAAATATGGCCTTATTTTATCAGAGTCTACGAATATCAACTCGGGATTATTCTTATCGGCAAACGACCATTGATGATTCTGGGCGGAATGATTGCTCTTTTTTTCTTTACAATCATTGCTACCGGTATCATAAAACCAACTGTATTGTTTTTTCCGAATAACGACCCGAATAACATCTATGTTTATATCAAAATGCCTGGCGGAACACATCAGAATGTAACCGACAGCATTACAAATATTGCAGAGCAACGTGTATATAAAGCACTTGGTAAACACAATCCGGATGTTGAATCTATTATTTCAAATGTCACTATTGGAGCTGAAGAACAAGGATTTTCATCTACTGGTACTCCATTCAACAAAGGAAAAGTGTCTGTCAATTTCGTGGAGAGCAAATTCCGAACAACCGGGATTTCAACCACAAAGTATATGGAAATCATCCGTAAACAAGTTGCAGATATTCCTGGAGCTGAAATAACAGTCGATAAAAACAGGAATGGCCCTCCAACAGGAAAACCAATTAATATTGAAATCACGAGCGAAAACCTTGAGAACCTTGTAACTGATGCTAATGCTTTCAAAGATCATCTGGATTCAATGCATATTCCCGGAATTGAAGACCTGAAAACGGATTTTGAAATGAATTCTCCGGAAATTATCGTTCAGATTGACAGGGATCGTGCACAACGGCTAGGTCTTTCAACCGGGCAAATTGGTTTAGAAATAAGAACTGCACTCTATGGAAAAGAAGTCTCAAAACTGAAACAGGATGAAGATGAATACCCGATTATGCTCCGTTACGATAAAGTTACCCGGGATAACATCAATTCATTGGTGAATCTCGAGATTACTTACAGGGACAATTCAGGTCAACTGCGGAGTATCCCATTGTCAACTGTTGCTACGATTAATTACACATCTTCGTACGCAGGTATTAAACGCCTGAATCAAAAGCGAATTATAACTGTCTATTCAAATGTTCTGTCAGGTTATTCTGCCAATGATATTGTGCCGGTCATTAACAGGGAAGCAACTAAATTTCATCTTCATGAAGGAACAAACATAAAACTTACCGGCGAACAGGAAGATCAGGCAGAAACGGCAACTTTTCTTTTGAAGGCTATGATTATTGCACTTGGTGCCATTTTCTTTATCCTGATAACACAGTTTGGTTCGGTCGTCAAATCGCTGATTATTCTTAGTGAAGTAATTTTTAGTATCATAGGCGTTTTGCTCGGTTTAATGATTTTCCACATGAATCTGGTCATCATGATGACCGGTCTTGGTATTGTTGCACTGGGTGGAATTGTAGTCAGGAATGGAATACTGATTGTTGAATTTATTGATGTCAAAAAGAAAGAAGGAATGCCAACACGGCGTGCCATTATCGCAGGAGGGAAAACCCGTATTACTCCGGTGATCCTCACTGCCACCGCAACAATGCTCGGACTGGTGCCATTGGCCGTAGGGATGAACATTAACTTTTCAACATTGTTCAGTGAACTCAATCCACATATTTATTTTGGGGGGGATAATGTAATGTTCTGGGGGCCACTTGCATGGTCGATCATTTTCGGATTAAGTTTTGCTACTTTCCTGACCCTCATGTTTGTTCCGGCTTTATACGAACTGGATTATATTACCAAACTTAAAATGGCTAAACGCAAGAACCTGAAAAGGCTTAAAAAATTGAATAAGGACATATAAGTAATTAATAATTGTAAGGATGCTGAAATCTAAGCATTTGCATATTAACAAATAGATTATTTAACTATATGTTGTAACTTAAATCAAATTACACACAGGAAAAGAGGCTGTACTTTATCAGTACAGCCTCTTTTCCTGTGTGTAAAAATAAAATACTGGATTCTTCATTCAAAGGTCAATCATCTGTTCAGTACATATGTTTCCCACGGATAGCCTTTTGTGTTGAAAATATTATTTATCAAACAAGTGAGAAGCTAAAGTGAGACAGTTATACAGGTTTTACCATTCTACCGGAGAGTTGCCACCTGCCTGATTAAACATCAATGCACTAAAAACCAGGAGGAGTTTGGTTTTCAGGAATCTTTTCAAGACGATACCAATTGACATGAAATGCACTTAAAACATGCAGCTTAGCCACGGGATATAATTCAGCCGTTTCCTGTTAAAAAACAGGTTATTGAATACTTTGTTTTTTATATTCGAAGATTTCAAAATGCCGGAATGTACCAAAAAAGATACATATCGATTATTTCAATACTTCCTATACGTAAAAACAGAAATTATACCTTCTTGACTTTAACAGCATTCAGACCTTTTAGTCCACGTTCAAGTTCAAATGTAACCGTATCGTTTTCTTTGATTTCATCAATTAAACCATTGACGTGTACAAAATATCTTTCCTGAGTTACAAGTTCTTTTATGAAACCAAAGCCTTTTGAGTCGTTATAAAAATCAACCCTGCCTTTTCTAATGGCCGGTACTTCTTCCTCATCTCTTTTTGAAACTCCGATTTTAATAGTAGATACATCTATAATCTTTTTCTTTGTCGGATCTTGTGGTGTATCTGTAAGCATTCCATTTTCATCAACATAAGCCATCATGTTGTCAAGCCCACCACCCTGTGAATTTTTCTTACGCAATTCACTCTTTTGTTGTTTGTCTTTTTGTTTCTTAAAACGTTTGGTTTCTTTTTCTTTTTTATTTACACTTTCTTGCGACTTCGCCATTCTACTTTTTTATTTTATGTATGTTTATAAAATTATATCTTTTATATTAATCCGGGAATTCTTTGTTCTTAAATTTTTGCTCTACATTCTTAGTGACAGTTTCCATGTTCACAGCAATTTTCCATCTAATCAGCCACTGACACTACATGTCAAAAACAAGGATAATAGCCCAACAATTTGCGTTCAGGGGAGTCATTGGATAGAAAAATCAATCCAACGATACTCATGTCACTGTTCAGTGCAAAGTTAGCTAAAAATAATAGCAATATGATATTTTTAAAAAGGTATTTTTTCAAATGATTTTTCAGAGATATGAATACCCTTAATTTGGCCATAAAACTCCTGACAATTATTCATTTGAAGTTGACATGATTATATGGATGAAGTTAACTGCAAGGATATAAATGAATATTAATTAACAATTATACTATCCTACGGAATCCATTCATATATACAGTGATAGAACTAAGCAAAAGGGCGATATTGGAATTAATAGTTTTTTACTGTCCAATCGGAAGTGAGTTTCAACACAGAACACGTGTTGTTATCATTATCCTGTATAAATACTCCCTAAATTTACATGCTTTAGCATTACAATATATACTTCCTTTGATATTGCGAACCTGTATATCGCCTAAACTTTTTCAAGTATAAGACAATCAGATTTTAGTGACCCTGATACTGATATTTTTGAAAATTCATTTATAAAATTCACTTAACAGGAAGACGAAAGAATTAATTCATTCTTACTTTACAAGTAATTTTGCAGAAAGTTCAATTCCGTTTTCGGTGTTCATTTTAAGAATATAAATGCCTTTAGCAAGTCCTATTTCTTTAACAGATAATTGTATATTAACAGACTCAGTGTTATAAACAGGGTTTATTATTGAGTAAATCAAAACGCCCTGACAAGAATAAACCGACAATTTTACTATCCCATTGTTTATTCCTGAATATGTTATCATAACATCATCCTCTGCAGGATTTGGAGATATCTTCAGAGAAGTCGTTGCTTGTTCTACAGATCCTATTCCTGTTGTAATTTGATTCAACTTCACGAATCCCCACTGTTGATTTTCATTACCTGTAATGTTGGCTGCATATTCTATAATCGGATTCCCATCCGAAGAATTTCCACTGGTGTTATCAATTGCATATTGGTTAGATAAAGTATTTTGAATTCCTGCATAATTGGGATTAATAGCAACTACTTTCCATTGTTGATTACTTAAACCGGCATTTTGTGTGTTTTGGAATAGTTGAGAAGTCATTAAACCATCATTTTGAATTACTTTACCTGAGAGTCTATTCATTATAAAATAGACATTAGGAGTGTTGGTTTTCACAAATTTCCATTGCTGGCTCAATTTATCAGGATTAGCACTAAACAATACAACTTTGGCATTATCTGATTTTGAAGTATCCTGAATATCAATAGTTTTACCATTTAATTTATTTATAATAGTATAGTAATAGTCTGCAGTTACAGTAGATGTAATTACAGGAGGTTCTGTGTATTTTAATGCAGTTTCAAGATAAGCAAACCTTGTGTTCAAATAGTTCTTCAGAAAACTTATCTCTGCAGCATAGGTTCCTCTGGCAGCCAATTCAAGATAAACAATATTGTTTAGAATATCCCAACGTTGAAAATTCTTTTGTTGCGAGAGGTTAAGATCGATTGCCTTCTGGTCAATAAAGTCCTGTAAATGCTGCAAAAGTCCCGCCGCTTTTACCTCCATAAACCGGGCATAGACTTTTTTCAGAAACCAGGGATCGGTAGCAAACTGACTAATCCATGTTTTCGGATCCCAGGCAACGTTCCGCATCAGTTCCTGAGAGTCATCTCCAAGCCGGTTATCATTATCAAATGCGATATCGAAATCCCACAACGGGCCAAAAATTAATTTATCAACATTTCGTTTTTTGTAGAAATATGTACTCCAAAAGGAATCGGAGTTTCCGGTAAGTTCACAGGCAAGATACCAGTTAACAATAGCAGTTGTATCAACTAAGTTTCGATAACCCGTCGATGCATCTAAATAATTGGCAGAGAATAAAGTTGTTTCAAATCCTTTTACAAAATCTGATATGTAGATCTTTTGTGGGGAATTAATCTCATCATCTTTTGGATATTTAATGATTGCATTCAAACCTTTCGGTGTTTTCAAATAAACAGGATCAGCAATTGTGTCCAACATGCCATCAATTTCAAGCAAATAGCCTCCCGAAATATTGGGTAAAGTAGTCATTGTTGAGTCCTGTTTCTCTGCCGGAACCCGGCTTGTCGTAACTTCCAGTTGATCCGTAATCATATAGTTTCCGATAAAATCACCATTAAGATAGACATCCCCAAACCGTCCCGGAGGGGAATATTCCATTCCTATTTGTATCCCAATTTCAAAAGCAACTGCATTACGTATCAATGTTTTATCTGCATAATTAGCCAGAAACACCCAGTCTTTTTCTTTGGCCGGTAAATTTAAAAGATGAGTCTTCTTGTCAAATTTCACACGGTATGATTTTTTCGCCATTGAATACCATGTCGAATTGCCACGGCCTCTGATTTCAATCGGTGAGTCCTTCATATTTTCTGTTGTATCACTGCTCACAATGGTTACTTTTCCTGTCAGCCAGTCTTCTTCACTGGTTATAGGCACATTGTTTGTAGTTGTAATATAGAAAGTAGGCAAATTTGTCAACTGGGTTTGCCCAATGACCGAAAAAGGCAGAAAGATTAAGAAAAAGAAACGAAAGATGGAATGTGTTTTCATGCAGTGATTTTATTTTCAATGAACTTTATAGTGCGACAAATTAGATTTAATGTGTTTTAATTTTTAATGATTTAAGGATATCTGTAACAATTTAGTCCTGACCGAACAACATTTTCTTATCACTTTCAATTTTAAAAATACATGTTATTGTCTTTCCTGATTTATCCCTGTTGAAAAAAAGTGTACTTTCAAATCTTCCTGTTACAGAATTTGATTTTAGTAAAAATAAAAGTACATTTTGGAAGCTAATACAAAGTGAATCTTATTCACTTTGTTGAAAATATGGTTACAAAAATAATACTTTTTTAATATAAACGTCTATATTCCACAGATTACTTTCAATCTTACTTTGCATTCAATATGAATAATACTTCAATTCAATCAATAAGTTATGGAATTTAGAATTAAATTAATTGTTAATTAATTTAAGCAATCTTCAATCCTGACAGATAGTGACTACTCTTTTATTAATTTTCGTCCTTTGATAGTCCGGCATTAAGTTATTATTCCTTTAAATTCCTCAGAAGTCTGATCAATCTATTCCACATTTATTTTTATCCTTTTCATTCTCATATCATGCACTGTATTTTAGTTTATTCAATTTTAATTGATGATAAAATCTTATTTTTCATAGATTAAAAAATCACGAATAGTTCTGTATTGAAGAATGAAAGGAAATCATTTCAGGTAGAATTTACACTAAATTATTTTGTACAATGTCAGAATTGCGATAAATTTCACCTACTGATTTATCTTTCCTTTTTTGTACTTTTGCCAAAATATAAATTGTAAAGAAATTTGACTTCAAACAAAAACATATTCAAAGTTACCTATCCGATTTTTTTGACCTTACTGGCTCAAAACATCATCAATGTAACTAATACAGCTTTTCTGGGTCGCGTAGGAGAAGTGGAATTAGGGGCATCTGCTATTGGGGGAGTATTTTACTTTGCCATTTATATGATTGGATTCGGATTCAGCCAGGGTGCACAGATCCTCATTGGCAGACGTAATGGTGAAAAGAATTATAAACAGATCGGACCTATATTCAATAACAGCCTTATTTTCAATTTTCTGATCTCAGCTGTCATCTTTGGACTTTCGGTCAAAGGAGTGCCGCATATCATGAAGCTTCTGGTCAGTTCGGAGCATGTATACAAAGCTTCGATCGAATATATGGACTGGCGAATCTACGGTTTCTTTTTTTCATTTCTGAATGTGATTTTCAGGGGACTTTATGTTGGCATTACCCAAACCCGCATCCTTACGACTTCAGCTGTTTTGACGGCCATCACCAATATTATTTTCGACTATACCCTGATATTCGGTCACTTTGGATTTCCTGCAATGGGCATTACCGGTGCCGGCGTCTCGTCGGTTATTGCAGAAGCTGTAACACTCATTTATCTGGTTTGGCATACCATTTACCGGACTGACATGAAGAAGTACGGTCTTTTCGAATTTAAAAAAGTAGAATTGAAAACCATATTGAACATTTTAGATTTATCCATATTTATCATGTTTCAGTACTTCATTTCCATTTCAACCTGGTTTATGTTTTTTATTTTTATCGAACGAATGGGTGAACTTCCCCTGGCGGTAAGTAATATTGGCCGGAGTACTTATATTTTATTGATGATTCCGGGTTCAGCTCTTGCCACAACGGTGAATACCCTGGTAAGCAACCTGATTGGTGCCGGTAGGAAAGAAGAAGTACTGCCGTTTATCAGACGAATTACAGGGATAGCAATCGTCATTGTTGTGCCCATGATTTTGATCACATTAACAATGCCTCAGCTTATTGCCCGCATTTATACCAGTGATACCCTGTTGATTGACGCTTCTATCCCTGTATTACGCGTGATTTCAGTTGCCATACTGTTTTGTGCAGTAAGCAATATTGTTTTCAGTGGGGTTTCAGGCACCGGCAATACCCGGACAGCTTTCTTTATTGAATTCCTGACATTATTTTTCTATCTAAGCTATGTATATTATACTTCGATCATACATCCATCTCCGACATATATTGTTTGGATGTCAGAATTCGTATACTGGATACTGATCGGAGGCCTGGGATATTTGTATCTTTTAAAAGGCAACTGGAGAAAAAGGGAAATCTGATTGGATAATGTGATGATTTGGTGATGGGATAATATGGTGATGGAAAGATGGGATTAAATTTGAAACTATAATAAACGCATTATATAAATACGGATAAATGAAACCCATCCACAGGATTTAAGCAGTCAAACAGGTGGTATTATCAACGCTGTACGCAAATAGTTATGACGTTTATTATAAGTATAAAATCACACTTTTCGTACCAATATTGTGTAATCCATCACACTTTTGGCACAAAACATATGATTTTGGTTTGTTCTCACCAAATTCAGTTGCCTTCATTATTAAACCTTTTCAGTTAGATCAGCGAATCTAAATATTAATCAATAAAAATAGTTATTTTTGTAATTCTAATTCAATCAATTAAATTAGTTGCCATTCTATTTACGGAATCAGCATATCATCAAATCAATAAATTATCACATTATCATATAATATCACATCATTATATCAGTAATCATCACATCAACATATTATCACATCAACACATCAAGCTATGGCCAAAACCAAATCAGTATATGTCTGTCAGAACTGTGGAGTCGATTCACCCAAATGGATTGGAAAATGTCCATCGTGTGGTGAATGGAACACTTATGTGGAAGAAATCATCAGCAAGGAAATTACACCCAGGTTTCAAATGGCAGGAGTTGAAATAGTCAGACAAAAGCCTGTATTGATTAATGATGTTGAAACCAGTGAGGAAAGCCGCATTGATACCAGTTGCAATGAGTTAAACCGTGTGCTTGGCGGTGGATTGGTTCCGGGGTCATTGGTATTGATTGGTGGTGAACCAGGAATTGGAAAGTCCACACTGGTCCTACAGGTAGTGTTGAATCTTAAAGGGAAACGAACACTCTATATTTCAGGGGAAGAAAGCGTGAAACAACTCAAACTAAGAGCTGAACGATTGAAATTTGAGAATCCCGATTGTTATATTGTCAGCGAAACTTCCCTGGAACAGATTTACGTTCATATTCAAAATATACAGCCCGATGTGGTGATAGTCGATTCCATTCAGACTGTTTCTACCGAGATGATTGAATCATCACCCGGAAGTGTATCCCAGATACGCGAATGTGCAGCCAGCCTGTTGAAGTATTGCAAAACAACGTCCATACCGGTTTTACTCATTGGCCATATCAATAAAGAAGGCAGCATAGCCGGGCCAAAGGTACTCGAACATATCGTTGATACCGTCCTTCAGTTTGAAGGTGACCAAAACTATATGTACCGTATCCTGCGCTCCATTAAAAACCGTTTTGGGAGCACTTCCGAATTGGGAATCTTTGAAATGCAGCAAAACGGTTTACGCGAAGTAAGTAATCCATCCGAGTTATTGTTGTCGCAGAACCACGAAGGGCTCAGCGGAGTAGCTATCGCATCGGCCATAGAAGGTGTACGTCCATTCCTGATCGAAGTACAGGGATTGGTCAGTTCAGCTGCTTATGGCACTCCGATGCGGTCAAGTACGGGGTTTGATTTGCGACGGCTGAATATGTTACTGGCTGTTCTCGAAAAGCGGGCAGGTTTCAAGATCGCCCAAAAGGATGTATTCCTGAATATTGCCGGTGGTATCAAAGTAAATGACCCTGCCATTGACCTGGCAGTTATCTCCGCCATTTTATCCTCTAATGTTGATATTGCTATTGAAAAACATGTCTGCGTTGCAGGTGAAGTGGGTCTATCGGGAGAGATCAGACCCATCAACCGGATTGAACAACGTATCCTGGAAGCCGAAAAACTCGGTTTTGAGAAAATGATTATTCCTGATTTTAATCTCAAAAGTATTAATATCAGAAAACTCAATATCCAGTTAGTTCAGGTTAAGAAAGTGGAAGAGGCGTTTAGAGTGTTGTTTAAAAGGTAAGGAAGATATTTATAACAGCTAAAAAATGCTTTTAATCAGTGTAATAATTTCCGTTAGTTTATTCGTATTACTAATTTCGGATATCTTTTTAATTATTATGCTTTGATCCAAAACCGCAATTTTTTTACAATAAACTGACATAGAAGAATGAGGTGGTTTAAAATCTATATTGACATCAGCATTGCTTATCAAAGTTCCAAAGTTACCGGTTATTGTTTGAGTGGTTATCATAACAACAATAAAATCACCACTACTATTCACTTTACTATTTGATACAATAATTGCAGGCCTTTGTTTAAACCCGGTCAAATCAGTAAACGGGAACTTAACAATAACGATGTCACCCTGTTTATAGGACATATATATTAATAATTATTCCAATAATTATCATCTTCTTTGTCCCACTCTTTTGAGAAAGAAGTTATTGCCAGTTTTTTAGTAGTCTCCGTCAAATCTTTATTGGATAAATCAAATTCTACATCGTTATAGTAGCTATATACAACTATAACATCTTTAATCTTTGACTTAATCTGACTAAAAAATAAATCTGAATATTTATCATTTCGACCACTTAAAGTATCTTCTGAAGAAGTATTTAGATTACCTTTATATGTCGACATTGTAACGGTCATAATTTATCTTCTTTTTGTTGTTTTTGTATTTGAGACAAGATATTTGATGCAGTTTGAGTACAAATTTCCGCAAAACGGAGAAAGTGTGGAAGGGTCATAATAACATTGTGAGAAACAAGAGCTTCATCACCAACTGTATTTTTAATTGCTAATCTTATCTTTACAGTTTCATTATTGACATTTAATTGAATCAAATCAGTAAAGACATTTTCTACGTCATTTTTATCAATTATTGAAATTTCTTCTTTTATATCTTTGTTATCCATATCTATTTAAGAATGTACAAATGTAGAAATATATTTTTAAATTATAACAATAATAGAGTTGGATTCTTAGGTTTCTAAAATAAATAGTTAAATTTGCATTAAAAAATAATTATCCTTTTTATAAAACTAATAGAACTTATTAAAAAACAATAAAAAGCAGATTATTGTTTAAAGTTTAATATCAAATTCAATGGATTTACGCACTGTAAATGTTACCCGCTATATTACTCCTCTTCGTGAAGGAGGCTCTTTGCCGGCATTGGCTGAAGCCGATGATGACTTCAACTATGTGGTTAAATTCCGCGGTTCCGGACATGGCACAAAAATGTTGATTGCGGAACTAATTGGTGGAGTGGTTGCAAAATTATTAAAATTACGCGTTCCGGAGCTTGTCTTTGTTCAACTGGATGAGGCATTCGGCCAGACTGAAGGTGATGAAGAAATACAGGATTTGCTACAGGGAAGTCGTGGATTGAATCTGGGCCTGCATTTTTTGTCGGGTGCACTGACATATGACCCTGTTACAACAAAAGTAGAAGGCCGTCTTGCTTCACAAATTGTGTGGATGGATGCTTTCCTTACCAATGTGGATCGGACTGTGAAGAATACCAACATGCTGATGTGGCATCGGGAGCTATGGCTGATTGATCATGGTTCCACCCTGTACTTTCATCATTCCTGGACAAACTGGGAACAGCAGGCCCTGAATCCGTTTCCATATATTAAAGAACATGTATTGCTCCCTTTTGCCGATCAACTTGAAGAAGCAGATATAGCATGTAAAATCATTCTTACTGACGAAATCATTCGCGATATTGCCAACCTGATTCCTGATGACTGGGCTAACTGGAAAGAGAATGGTGAAACGCCAAAAGACATAAAAGAAATATACTATCAATTCCTTAGTGAGAGACTGAAACATTCCGAAATCTTTTTAAACGAAGCACTCAATGCAAGGAAAGCAATTATTTGAATACGCTGTGATTCGCGTGTTGCCCAAAGTGGAACGAGAAGAATTTATCAATGTGGGTATTATTTTGTTCTCAAAAAGAGCGGAATACATACATATGAAGTATAAACTGGATTTGAAACGTCTCAGTTCTTTCCATACCGAACTGGATATGGATTTACTCGAAGAGACATTGAAATCGTTTGAGAGAATCTGCAATGGCCATATAGAAGGTGGCACAATAGCCCAAATGGACATCCCAGAACGCTTCCGATGGCTCACATCTGTTCGAAGTTCATGTATTCAGACTTCACGTCCTCACCCCGGCTTTTCAGTCAATCTGGAAAAAGAAGTGGACAAGTTGTTTGAGGAACTGGTGGTGTGAAAGAATGAAAGAAAATAGAATAAAAAGGTTCTTGAATTTACATCTGATAATTGTGTTTAATTTATATTTTAGCCCTGTACTTTTTGTAGAGTAATTTGGCTACCTGAACACTGTTTCCAGTTGGTTCGGTTGGAAAATTTTTCTGTATGTTCACCCATTCCCATTCCCATTTGGATATTTCTTTATCAAATACTGCTACATCCATTGTTTTTCCGGTTTCGAGCGCCAATGTTGTTGCTTCAAAAAACTTTTGCCAGCGTACTTTATAAAAATCTGTCATTAACCCGCTCCATTGCCGGCAGGAGTATTCATGCAACGGACTGTTGACATCACCCCAAAGGGTAATCAAATCGCGTGCATTTCGTTCGTAAAGTGCTTTCTCTGCATCATTGGTGCCACATCTGCGTGCATCTGCAATCCATCTTCCTAACAGAAAATCTTTTCGGGTTGCGAGCAATTTATCCAAATCGTCAATCAATTCTATGTACTGATTGCTGTATTTTTTGAATGCTGCCAGGTCTTTATCTTCATATGCTTTTACCCATTTTTGCTGAAGTGGAGCGGCGTAATTTGCCAACACCTGACGGGTAACATCTACCAGATCATATTGAAAGCCATCGCTTTTAGAATAAACCGTTGCCGAATTTATAAATAAATCCCAGGCCGGAATTAGTTCATTCCGATTATAATTGAGTTTGGTCACAGTCCATGGTGCGACAGAATCAAAAGTAGGACGACCTGTCAGAATTGATTCGGCACCATCTCCTATTACTTTTCCATTGTAACCGGAATTCTTCAATATTTGCCAGGCTTTTAGCATACTAGCATTTGATCCCGGGGTTCCTTTGCCATAACGGTTAAGGATATACGAACGCAACCATCGATTAAGGTCAATGGGAGTTTTACGCCATGTATTTGCGGTCATAAGTTCGTAAAGTACCGGATTCTGTTCAATGGCTTCCATTGTCAGTCCTATACCCTTCATCTTCCCTGACTGGGCATCATTCAATGCTAATGCGGGTTCATTTGCAATTGTTTCCATCCGTCCAAACATGCTAATATTGCCACCAAAATTATGCAACATATTCCAGATCCATGGCTTGCCATAAAATGCCTCTGTTCTTTTCCATACAGGTTCTATATCGGTAGCAAGGTCCAGAACAATCATTTTGTCATTGGGCACAGCATCAAGTAAAGCCTTTATTTGCGGTGCTTTCCAGAATTTACGGTCGTTGTAAAAAAGCCAACCTTGCATCACCCAAATTGCTTTTGGGTCTGCTTGTTTCATGCCTTCGTACACACTTGCACTGCTCTTTGACAAAAATTCGGGATTGTTGGAAGGTGGCTGATTTTCATTGAATGTGTCTGCCGAATAAAGATGATCAGTACCGTATAATTCAGTTTGTTTCTCTATATATTTTTTGCCAATTTCAGTAAACAGCGGATCTTCCGAATCTAGAATGTATGTATCAGGGAACCCACTGCCCCAATTGGTTTGTTTGAGTTTGGCATTTGGATATTTCAGACGGAAAGCAGCCGGAACATGACCTGTAAAGGCAGACAAGACAGGTTTCATACCCAACTCGCGTTCCCGTTTCAGAATTTTTTGTTGAAGTTCATTGTGACTAATCATCCAACTTAAGGGCAATGGACCACCCCAACCGTCTAAGTTCCCCATCCAAAACCAGGAGAAATAGGCAGGACCACTGAAGAAAGTGCTTAATTCTTCGTTAGTGAATCCCATTTCTTTGTACACTTCGTTCCATACATATTCTTCGCCGGTAATAGCAAGCGGCATATTGATGCCATGCAATGCCATCCAGTCAATTTCTTTTTCCCATCTCTTCCAGTCCCACCAACTCATGCTATAATTAAAGGTACAGTAATTCAGATAGTAACGATATTCGTATGGAGATGATTTTTTGATTTTAGTATGAACAAGAGGTAACTTTTCAGGTAGATTCAGATTCTCTCCGTTCCATGTAATTTGGCAATGACAGCATTCATTCAGATAATAATACAATGCCGAAGCAATACTCACACCATTATTACCCGAAAGTACAATCTTTCCATTCCTGCTTGCAACCTGAAATGTGTCTTTACCTGTATTCCTGATTTGCTCAATTACAAACTGTGTTGCATATTTAGGCAAAGTGCGTTTTATCAGGTTATCAGCGGCCTTAAAATTCAGTTGAGCATTTGAAAGTATACAAATTGCTGTAAGAACCAGTGGAAAAATCAATCTTTTTAAAAACATATGCAATGAGATTAAATTTTAAGATACCAATTTTTTCTTGTATAAAAGTAACAGCATCCCCGCTGTACAAACCAATCCCAATAAAAGAATTCAGGCTGCTAAAATAGTAAAACTTTTTCTTTAACGTATTCACTTGTTTGTTTTTTTATGTTTTTAGTTCTGCCAATTGATTTAATAACTCTTATCCTATTCTTTTTAATGGATAATAGTTTAATTAAACATCAACTATGGAAAGTTAAGTTTTCGCTTTTCAGGGAAAGATAATCCCTGAATTAAATTTACAAAATATCAATTTGATAGTTGGAATAAACGTAATAGATACTTTTATTGTCGCTTTTTCATCGTTTCAAATTAAATATTCAAAATAAATAATTCTGTTTTTGAAGCACTTGCATTCAATTTGTATATCATTTTATAAAAAACAGAATTTAAACTTTTGAGATTTCAAAAAAGGATGTATCTTTGCAACGCTTTTAGAGAAAGGTATTACAATCCGAATACAAATTCGGGCGTTTAGCTCAGCTGGTTCAGAGCATCTGCCTTACAAGCAGAGGGTCGGGGGTTCGAATCCCTCAACGCCCACCTTTATATTCAAAATTCAATTAAAATTTCGGGCGTTTAGCTCAGCTGGTTCAGAGCATTCCGATACATCGGAAGGATCGGCGGTTCGAATCCCATTGTAATTAGATTAAATATTGAAATTTCGGGCGTTTAGCTCAGCTGGTTCAGAGCATTCCGATACATCAGAAGGGTCGGCGGTTAGAATCCCAATGTGATTAGATTAAGAATTAAAATTTCGGGCGTTTAGCTCAGCTGGTTCAAAGCATTCCGATACATCGGAAGGGTCGGCGGTTAGAATCCCAATGTGATTAGATTAAGAATTAAAATTTCGGGCGTTTAGCTCAGCTGGTTCAGAGCATTCCGATACATCGGAAGGGTCGGC
>Ga0302268_1000282_pt1 | contig 32417 bp, 23 predicted proteins | sample III_Bog_E2_1_FD_194554 | JGI IMG/M metagenome (GOLD analysis project Ga0302268, IMG submission 194554) | Peat permafrost microbial communities from Stordalen Mire near Abisko, Sweden - III_Bog_E2_1 | ecosystem: Environmental > Terrestrial > Soil > Wetlands > Peat | place: Sweden: Abisko... | reverse complement strand
TTATTCTTATCTGCTCCTTTGAGATGATGCATTATGGCCATTTTTCTCAGAACAATACTTCTTATTTCTGCCACTGTTGACTTTGAGTGAATGATGTACTCGAAATATATTAGAAATGTTTAGTATATCTTGATATTGCTGGATTATTTGGCTTTGAAAAAGAGCCACATACTTTAAATTATTCGAATTAATTCAGTTATTTATGAGCAAATTGTTTCAATTTAGTTTAGACTGAATAGATCACTCTATATTTTGATTAATTTAGTTGTATTTAAGTTGTTCAATTTCAGTAAGTCAGACTAAAGTTTATGATGGAGCACATCTTCTTTAAATACTTCATCAAACTCAGTGTTTATCAATTCTCTATTAACTTCCTCCATTCCAACTTTTACATTTTATTAAAGCTGATAAACTAGAAATAGTTATCCCTTTGTGAGTTATTTTCTCATTCTTTTTTTGTATTTTACTATTTCTGTGGATGATTTAGTAAAAGAGTGCAAAAAGGATATTCTAAAATTGAGGTAAATATTTATGACTATGAAGCTAGATTGAAATTTTTATAAAACTTATTATAATTTCATCAATACAAATTTTAAGATGAAATCTGTCTTCATGGAATAAGTTGCTATCGTATCAAAATGTTTGCAGAAGCAGTTGCACTTGGTGCAATAATTGATGTGAAAACGAATCAAACCTTAGAATAGAATCTATCTTTGCTAATTACGGGGATTTAACAAACTAAAATACTCAAACATTAGTAAATTGGCATCCCCTTCATTTTCAATTTAGGTTATATTACAAAGCAATAATCGATTTTGATGATAATCCCTATATTTTTTAACTGAATAAAATCCTAAGCAAGTCAACGTCGGTATGATTGATGTGAAGTTGTTGATAATTATTCCTAGAGAAAAAACTAGACCACCAATATTGCATAACTAAATTGAAATTTCAAACATTAACCATAAGTTTTTCATATTTTAAGTGTAGGTGTCCAAATATTTTTTTCGGAATATTATGTACCCTAAATAAACAAAAAATTACTGAAATCTATAAGATCTAAGAAGAAAAACATAAACTGAGTAGTCGCAAGAATGACATAAGCATTCATCAATAGTCCAAGAGATGATATACATATTTTAAAGATAAGTTTAAACATTGCTAGTTTGCTGTAGCCTTAATGATAAAACAGGGAAAGGCCTCTGATATCGTTATAGTTATTTTAATTTGAAAATTATTCGAATGAATAATTAATAAAGAGAATAAATGCAAGATTAATGAGTGGAATTACAATTACGTATGGATAGGCTGAACTAATTAGCTTCATAGTGTAGTAAATGCAAAAGGTTCCGTATAAAATGTTGCCGTAGATAAAATTAAAGCTGATAATCTTTATGACTATTAAATAATTTTGATTTTTATTAGTTTTTCGAATTTTAGGGTCTAAATTCAGACTCAGTAGGCAGTACATGTAGATTAAGAGGAAAGAAGTTATCACTATAGTCAAACTTAAATTGAATATATCCGAAGCCCTTGTTCCATCGAAGGGAGGAACTGTAAAAAAGAAAAATATGTTATTAATGTAGGTAAAAATCTTCAATGCTATTGAATTGGTAGCTCCGAGAGCTTTTGATACGTCATCAAGAGTTGACATTAAGGCCAAATTTTGAATGGAAAAGTATAAGAAGATGAGTATAGAGCTGCGAAGTTCAAAGAAATGTAGTTAGTTGCAGACGAAGAATAATTTGCTTCTAAATTTTAAAGATGTGTGTTCTTCCATCTAAATATTAAAGAAATTACTAAATTTTCAGCTTTTCTTTTAAATTATATTTATTGAACAAAAATTAAATCAGTAATGTTGAATAAAAGATTTGAATGAACTGATTAAATTGAGATCGATTATTATTGAAAAAATATCTTATTCTAGAGAATTACGATTATTTTCAATTATCCCTCGAAGGAAAAGATGAGAGAATATACGAAAAATGCATTTGAACTCATTATCCATATATCGATAATGTTTTGAAAGTTTTAAATAAACGATATGCAAAATCAGGAAAAAATAAATATTCATAATAGTAAAAATTCAATTATATTGATGAAGAAAGTATTTAACAATTAAGACCAGTTGATATTAAATGACAATATTTATTGAATTTTAAAGTCAATTGAACACCATTAACGCATGGATATATACTTATTAATTGCTTCTTTCTCAATTCATTATTATAAATATTGCAGCCTGCTAAAATAATTAAAACCATGACATTCAATACGAACCAATTTGATAGACTGCACATATTTAGAGAGCTATTATATTATAGCTTTTTTAAAATTATTTCATTCTTATTAAATCCTCTCATATCATAATCAATAATCAGCAATTAACGATGCAGGAAAGATGAGCGGATGAATCAGTAATATAAAGTATTTCGCTCATGTTCGTTTTTACTCCTAATTGAGGGTACACTGACGCTTGCACACTAGAGATAGCAGCAACACATCCATGAACCGCCACAGGACCCCAGCTTCGTTCATTACAGATCCCTTGCGGCAAAAGAGAACCATAATTATTCAAATATCGCTCTTTGATGTTATAAATCTTGACTTCACAGCTTTTTTAATTATTATTAATTCCTCCAAATATTAGTATTTATGCTTCATTAACTGCCAAGAGAAATTGAAAAGGCAAAAATCTACCTCCAAAGGGTAGGGGAACATCTCTCCAATCTTTGTTATCGTAATATTATAAAAAGTTTATGCTGAATACCCATATTTGTTCTCCAATTATGCAAGCAGTGGGGCAATTATGCTTATGTATCATAGATGGTAATTCAATAGATTTTTCATTAGGGTTATACAATTCACATCTGTTTGTGAGTATTTTACCGTCAGTAGCATACCCTCCAAGTAGATAAATGCCATGCTTGTCTTTAACAATGGCACACTTGCTTCGAAAAAGAATAGGAGGATTACACTCCCTGATTTTTCCATCTATTGGAATTGCAAGAGCAGGAGGTGATGGAACAAATACTTTTCTTTTTGAATCAAAATTGCAGGGGTCAAGTAAATAGATTATTCCTTGATGAGGTATGGGTGTTGCCAAATCTGGCAGTTTAAATTATTTTTTAAAAAGAGTAATCACATTCACTTTAGCCTCAGGAGTATAGTTAATAATTTTTTCGCACTAAGACAAATAAGAAAAAATACCACCTCTTACTTCCTTCTTTTTGCTTTCCTCTCCTAATCGAAGACTAAGTTCAAATGCCTCTTTTTTTTCACCATACTTCAATCCAATGTAGTTGTTTATTGCAGAGAGAACTGAATCTAATCTAGATCTGTTGAGATACATTTTTGCTCCCTTTTGAATTTCTTCCTTGAGTTGATTGAAATATTGTGTGACCATCTTATTGAGAGTGCGCTTGGCCTTATGATATTCAGGAGGCATATATATTTGTTTTGGGACTTGCTTAGAATTTGTTTGATCTTGGATTTCCTCCTAATCAGAGGAAGAGGGAGATTAGCTGCCCTATTTATCGAATAGATCGTCTCGCTTCATTCAGTGATAATACACAATCATTTAATTGAATTCATATTAAAATGATAGTTATTATTTTTCCGCTTAACTAACAGATCAAAAATCAAATATTTCATACTGCCAAAAACAATTATATAATAATGAATTTTGATGATAGTTCAAATATATTAATTACAATATAAATATGCACAGAATTGATGATTTTAAGAATATCCTGAAAAAAGCGATGCAAAGTCGACAAATGTTAGAAACCAAACCTACTCTGAGAAAAATGCAAAATGAATATAATGTGGAATAATCTATCCCGCTGGTTGGTCATATTAAAATTGATAATTTGATTAATAAAATTCATCATAACCTTAACAAAATTACATAAGTAGTTCCTATTGATTTGGAATAATCCAGAAAAATTTAATCAAATGATCATACACGAGTAATTATAGCAAAAGCATACCTTACTGAATCAGATTAAATCTATATCTATCAAAAACAACTTTAAAATTAAATTCAAAAACCCAATAAATGTCCCAAGAATACATAAAATGAGAATAAACAATAGTCATCATCTTTCCCAGTAGTTTATTTAGACAATGATAAAAAAAGACAGTTAAAACAACTGATTCTCTAAAAATTAACAACAAAAAAGTATCATGAATGCAAAATCGAGCATTAAAATAAAAAAATGAATCAATCACAGATTTTAGAAGAGTCAGATGATTTTGTTTATAAATCAGAATAAGATTAATCTGACAATATTTTAGATGGTCAAGTTGGACCTTCTTTAAATCTTAAAGATAGATCTGCCTAAATTTTCAAAACAACTGATCTTAAACTTGCAAATTCAACCAGAGTTCTCCTGAGTAATAATCTCCTAAACAAAATAAAAATTAAATTTTAAGAACACAATCGTACAAAATCTCATCGTCAACTGCAAAAGATAGCTTTTTAGTGTAATTTGAGTTCCAGATTTATCTATCATCTTTGGTATTAGTGGCAAAAAGATCCTACCCTCAAAAGGAGAATGATGTGTAATATAACCAAACAACTGGGTAGAGGAAGAGAAATTCTCACAGAGGAGAGATATAGGTTTATAAGGAATGTGATCAGTTTAAATCCTAGATTAAATGCAAAGGAAATTGCATAAACCATTAATGAGCATTAACATCTGAAAAGAACAGTCGATGGATCTGTTGCCAAAATAAAACCAGATGCAATTCTTCGATATCTAAAGAGTATGGGCTTCAAGCAAAAAAAATTTACTGATCAGCCATCGAGGCATCGTAATAATCCTTAATTTATTGATCAAAGGCAATAATTTGCCTTACAATATCTAAATCTAAAGAAAAAAGGATCAATTTATTATTACTTCTGGTCTCCACTGAGCCTTTTCATAAAAAGACGCAAATGCTGGATTGGCCCTTCCTAAAATTAGGAATCAATTATTCCCAAAGCGGAATGTATGTATTTCATGGCAATAATGGGATTCGATAAAAGAGTATACTTTGAAAGCGAAATCAATAGTTTCAATGCTCCTATGTTGGCCTCTTATATGCGAAAGTTGGCGAGAAATGCTTGTGAGCAAGATACAAAAACATCAAAATATATGATTATTGAGCATGAACCTTTATACAAAAATAATGGTGTAAATGTAAATCATGAGATGAACCAGATTGGCTTCGACATCTTATGTTTGCCTAGGTACAGTAGTTTATTGAATCCACTGCATATTTGGTTTTAAAAAATAAAAAAGAAGCTGCCTAAATAAAATTATAAGAATTATAATCATCTGCAGTAGGCAATGAGTTCAATATTAAGGTCATATCTGCAATATTCTTTGAATTAATAGATTACTGAAAGTGAGTCCTATTTACAGACTTGCATTGAAAGGGGATAACTTTGATTTCATGATATTACTTTATTAGGATTAATTTATTACAAGCTTCAAATTCAATGATAATTTGAAATACCAAACAAAATATTAGGAAAAGATATAATTAATTGAGAGATACGTGCATTAAATTATTTTTTCCATTTTAACAAAAGAAGTATTTTAACCTTCTTTTAATGATTCTCTCAATTAGAGATTAATAGGTAAAATAGACCATTATCTGTAAGTATATACGCTTTCATAGATTATAATAAAATAAGTTTTGATATATGATAATAAAATAATTGTGCAGACCCAAAGAAACTGTCAAGGATGCTTAATAAGACCGTATAGTTGATGATGGCTTTTCTTCTGAGGAGTAGGTGCAGCACGAATAAATTGTAATCGAAGGCATAAAAAAATAATAACAAACTCCCACTCGCAAAGAACAGGTACGCTTCAAGATTCCGCCACCTCAAGAAATCACAGATAAGACTTATTCATTGCGACCTGATATCTAAACAGGGTACTTTTCCTTTAAATGTTAGTTGGCAGGCAAAGCAGTCTCTTCCCAGTCCTATTCCTATAGTGTTTGAGAGTGAACGTTTCGATCAGCTAATCCGCAGAATGCTGAAACATCCTAAGACAAAAGTAAAGCTATGCTATCTGGGTCCTCGTTACGAGAATACATACTACTCTTGGTATGACAAAGACTTTCCCTTCCCTTACCATCATATTAAAGCCCCTAATGATATGAAGTTCACCAACCGACCTTTTTGTGGGCAGCATTGGTAAGCAGAAGATGAATTACTTTTTGATTCATTCTTTGAAGGAGCCAATTTAGATTGTGTGATGAGAGTTGGTGAAAGGGAGTATGATTGTTTTATGAGAGTGGATAGCAACACTGCTGGCCATTTACAGTGGTTTAATTTTAAAGTAAAGGGATGGAAAAAGCTACTCAAGTACAAGATTAACATCTGTAATTTCAAAAAGGACAAATGCCTTTTTTCACGGGGCATGAAACCGTATATTTATTCTGCGAAACGAGAAAAAAAGGAAAAAATAGGATGGCAGCAAGATGGAGAGTGTGTTCGATTTGAAAAGAGATCTTTGACTGCATCGAAGGTTTATGACTTAGAGATGGCACCAACCTATCGCCTTTCGTTTTAATATTACACTACTTATGAAGAAGATTAAATACAAATTGCTTACTGCATTCCCTATACTTTTACATAGCTTAGTAATTTTATCCAGAGACTTAAAGGCAAGAGTTAAAGTAAAAATTATTTAAAAATTGATACACTTTGCAATTCATTAGGGGGATTATAACTGCCACTGCTTACAATACATCAAGGATTATAGGAGAGTGGTGAGGTCTAATATGGAATTTCCAAACGTTGTGTAGTCATTTCTGGACGAGCACATCCTGGATAATCTAATGGATCGCATATGATGGAAGGCTTCCTCGAATGGTTATGCAGTGAATCTAAATCTGCTCAAATTCTTCGCAAGTATATAGTATTTAAAGTTGTTCCTATGCTAAACCCAGATGGGGTTGCATTAGGAAACTACCGGACAGGATTATCTGGGCGTGATTTCAATAGATAGTACCTCTATCCGTAGAAGACCTTATTTCCATAGGTCTATCATTTTAAAAAGCTGGTTGCTGAATGCAAGGCCATATTTAGGGACCGCTTACTAATGTTTTTGGATTTCCATGGGCACTCAACTAAAAAGAACACATTTGTCTACGGTCCTTAGTTTCCTATAGTTGACAGATTTTATTACTAAGCTAGACTATTTCCCAAATTATTAGGAAATATGACTTCTATGTTTCGCTATTACTCTTGCATTTTCAGAATTAGTCAATCCAAGCAAACGACTGCTCGCGCTGTTGTTCTAAAACAACTAAACATTCCTCTTTCCTTTACTATTGAGACTTCAAATGGCAGCTATTTTGATTATGAACTCCTAAAAGATGTAGCGTATACTCTCTAGAAATGGAAAGACATGGGAAATAAGATTGGAAATGCAATGTATGAGTATTTTAGTTTATTATTGGGAGTGGAGCGCAATAGATTGGAGAAGGCTAAATCAAAGCGTAAATAGAAAGAAAAAGATAAATAAGGTAGAAAAAGCATATCTCGATCCAAAAAGTGGTCGCCACAAAGAAATTAACGGGTATCTGTTTTTTCCCAGATGATGGACAATTAAAAAATCAAGAATTTGTTCGAAGAAATCAAAAAAGCAGACGAGGAAAAAGATACAAACAAGATAAGTGATGATGAGCTCAGTGAGGGCAGTTCAGATAAATAAACTGAAGAGGATGATCTTTCGCCTGCTCGTGCCACTTACCTGCGGCAAGTTATCAACTAAAATTAATGTCAATAAACCTAACGTTGCCGTTTACGAACCAAAACAAAAGGAGAATAACCTACAAATGAAAATTGTTCTCAAATACTGGATTCTCCAAGTAAATAGCAAATTGTTGAAGAACATACTTAAAATTTTAGTAGCGAGGAAGTTTTTGCTCGTAAAAAGGTTATCAACATTCGTAAACCTGTCGTTTCAAAGGAAAGGATCAGCATTTAATCAGCAGAAAAGAAAGTTGCAACCGCAAAGATTATTAATTTTAGCTTCTGTGATTAGTCCCCTCGGAGGAAAAGCAAATATAGTGTAGACAGAACTCGTCTCTGGCTTCCATCAAAACTGAATTTTCTTTAACTTGTCGCTGGAAAATGGTCTGAGGAAAGGTCTCAGTAGATTAAGGAGTCTGTTGGCAAACAAAAGGTTGTTATGGACTTAAGTGATCCACACTTTCGTACCACTTTTACTCTCAACTTACGAGACGGTCCAGTTAAGTAGCGATTGGGCTAGCCTCAGATAGGTTTTGTTCAAAATAAAAGAGGACGCTTCGATCACTACAAATATCGTAGACTGCTGCTGAGCAATAATGAGGGGGAGTCTCCTTGATTTGATTTTAATCATATTTTAACGCATGCTAATTTATCTCATATCAACAATTCATATACGAGATATTCAATAAATTATTTCAAAGATGGTCAGTAAAAATCTTTAAAAAATAAATAAGTATGAACTGTTTTAAACTCAATAAAATTGATTTTCCCAATTTTTATTTTTTGAAGGCTGATAAATATATTTTTCCTATTTTTGAGAAGCACCATAAACTGTTTTACAATTTGATTCAAGCAAAGAAATTGTTATTAGTTAATCTTGGATTAACAACATAATCGTTCATCCTTAAAAAATAATCTTGAGCTCAAATTATGTTAAGATTAAAGATCAAAAATGAAGCCAAATTATTGTATCAGTGAAAAATATGAAAATATGAATGAGATTTCCCCTTCCTTCTTGATTGGCAATAAAAATAATTAAAAAATTAAATTACTTTATCGATCTTGAAATTGATTTATTGTTTTCATAAACTATAATTCATTTTAAGAGTATATGTAGCTACAATCAAATAACGTGTTCTAAAATTAAAATTTTGGTGCTATCTTATCTTCCAGTGAATTGCCCTTCTCAACAAAACAATTTTCTTATCAAACGGTGAAAAAATATTAGAGAGATGGTCATTGGAATTAAAAAGAACGTCTTAAATACACTGTTTTTATTACTTATTTTCGGTCTATTCTGGAGGATGAAGAAAAGATGTGGACTGTAAGAATCTATGATATGATGGCTGACATGATTTCAACAAGAAGTGCAAATCAATGCAGGAGTCATCATCAGAAAATGCTTAAATATAAAATCATCATTCCATCAATTATCAATACAGTTGCTGAAAAATACTAACCTCGCATTTATGAGGAATTCTTTAACAAATATTTGATCTTAATTAAAGGATTAATGGAAAACATTTAAAGATACATTAGACCTTCTGCTAACGTGTCTCAATAGAAGAAGAAAGTTTCCTATCCAATTAAAATTAACACCAGAGGAGCCAGCAAAGATGCCAGCTCATCCATTATTAGTTTCAAATTTTAATAAAAAAGGAAGGATTAAATATAATTTGGTTCGTCAAAATTAGAGATAGAAGAAGGATAAAACAAAAAGAAGGAAGACAAAAGGAAAACAGCAGATTCATATGATTATTATTCATAAAAAGAGAAATAAGAAGAGCAAATTGCCAATCTAGAAGAAATGCCTCAACTCAAAATCAAAGAGTCAATAAATAAATCGGAAAGTCTGCCATTATAGTTTTAATAAATTAATAAAACAGTCAATGAAATTATGATGCCTAAAGTGTTCAATCCTCAATTCTAGTTTTCATTGTGCTTTAGTAATGAACAAAAGTTATATTATTCAAAACAGATAGAGGTCATGTAAATACAGAAACAATGGCACTGTCAAAATGCCCAGCAGTTATACTAGCAATGGCACTCATAGATAGAAGCGATAAGGCGCTGTGAATAGACAATTAACATATACAGTCGGGCTGTGATTGAAAAATGATAAATATGATATTCCATACTCTATCGATTTTGTAATGAATTAGTAATTAAACATTTGTGCCTTAAACTATTGCCGGATAAGAATTGAATAATAGTAAATTAATTATTATTGAAGTAAGAAACAAATTGGAGTAGGTAACAATTGAAAACAAAAAATTGAAGGAAAGGTTCAAGTAAAGAATAGTCTATTCATTCATATTATCCATTCATCGGAATGAATTAAAAGAACAGGGCAGTCTAATAATTAGAGTATGTGATGGGCCAGAGGAGAGTCCATTAAATAATCCAATTGCGAAATCAAATTGACACTCTTAAAATGTTTCAAGATAAAGATAAGCAAACAATTTTAAAGTTGAATAACTAAATATTCAAATTAATTTAAAAAATATCTCTAAAATAAGAGAAAGCTATTCATATTGTTGGAAAGAAGGAGAATATGTAAGTTAATTAAGCCAAGTAAAGTCTTGATGAGCCTATAGATACTTGCTACTATAAACAGTACCCTATTATCATCAGGAGCCTTCACCCCAACTGCACTCATTGCAACAGCACCGGCTATAGTAGCCCCCTAGATAAAGCTAACACCCGACAGCTATTAATGCTGCGGCACTGGTTAGGTAAGGAAATGCTAATGATCATTTATCTTTTTATACTATTATTAAACAATATGGAGTAGTATATGACACTTACTATTTTTTTTATGATTCTTAAGACTGAATAAGATGACTTAGATTAAAAAATGTGAATCACTTCCTTTTTGCCCGCCGTAACCCTGTTTAAAGCTGAAATTTATAAACTTTCCCATGTTTTTGCAAAAACATTTATTGACCTTGTTCTATTAATTCCTCTCGCTGCAATAAGCATGAAGTGCCAAATGTACTATCCATATCACTCAAATACACGCGATTGTCACAAAAAATGATACTGGCATGAACCTATTCTAACGATTTATCCGCTATACTTAAGTCACATCCTTTTCCTGATCCTATCCGAATATTTGTACTTTATTGATTGGGAAACAGCACAAATATATTCTTATCGGTTGTTCCTTCGTCGATATGTTCTAAAATTATGTGGGGGGCGTTTGGTCTAACAAAATTACAAATCAAAGAATTTTTACCTTTAGAGTCTTTTACTATTGAGCTATAAGCAGTTTTGCAGATCTAGCATTTGAATGATTTTTGCTGGTATTTATAAACCCTTGGCGATTCTTTCATTTCCTGCACGCAGTTGACTCTCCAATTCCTGAGACATTTCAAATGTACGAATTCCATTGTTCCTCGGCATTCACAAACGCTAATAAGACTATTTTTCTTATTTTATTCCTGTAAACAATATCGGCATGTCCTCCTTTCATCTGCCGTTTCTTCCAATTCCATATAATTGTTCTCTCTTTCCAACTCTACCGCAGTTTATTAATTGCTGACATCGATCTCATATTATTCGTCAGATGATTATTTACTCTATTTGAGATATTTTGAGGAATTACCAAAACTATCAATATCAAGCACCTTAAAAAACACATTACCCAACTTGAGATAATCTCCATATGATAGCTAATAGTGATTTTGATCTTCTCCGGGCTTGTCTTTAATGCAAATAAAAGGAAGGGTATACAAAATTTTTGGGCTAAGAGTAATACTCTTTTAAATGGCTAGATGATGAGGACCAATGTACATTCCAAACTTTCTATAGAAAGTATTGAAAGTGTTTTTGATCCTTTGTTCGACTCTAATCTGTACAAATCTCTCTTGTGTTCGTCTATCTTCTTTCTTGATAAAATAATCAACAGTATATCCCTCTGCAGATTCTTCCTCCCTTTATGCTTTTGGTTTTTTAATAGTTTCGGTATGAGAAAACATATTAACATCTTTAAAGTTAAAGAGATTTTAAAATTAGCAGCGGGAGGCATAAATCTGAACTGATATCCTGGGCATATATTAAATTATCTACCCCACTTCCTGGAACATTTATCTATTACTAACAATGTCATTTCTATAACGTGATATATAGACACTCAATAAAAAAGTGAATTTGGAAATGTCAATGTGCACATTTATATATCTTCACGCACATCAATCACTAGTCACTGCTATTTTGTTTCAAATAACGGCTCATTAGAATTAAATGCGATCAGTGTGTGTCGGATAGTTAATTTGAAGAGTTGCTGATTTGTTTTTAGATAGTGTGGAGTGATCGCAGAAACAATTGATTATGAAGCTATTCCGATTACCGCCTTATATCTTTGCTAATAATAATAGATAAATTAAATATTTTGAATGCTTAATTAACTCTAACATTAGTATGACTCTTACATTTAAGTATTTTTTGTAAAATTGAATTTATTAACTACAATTAAAATTTATAATCATTTCCATCTTTCGATATGATCGTTAGATCTCTCCTTGTATTGTTATTGCTCCTTCTCCTATGATAGTGCATCCAAATCATCTATCAGGTCAACGCTAGTTTTCTTTAACCTTTGATTCTAATCCTCGTTTTTATGAGTTTAACTCATAGTTTAATCCAATAAATCTTACTTCTTGGGGTTATTAAAACATTGCTTTCTTTCTGTCGCATGCGATCTCTTGATATCGTTAGACCGAATAATTTATGGCCTTTTAAGAGAGATTTTTTATTTATCAATATCCTCCGTTAAAATAAAGCTTCTACTGGTGGTAAAATTATAAAATTACATGGGCTACTTGTTTATTTTTATCTTGATATTTTTTTCGGGAGAAGAGTCCATCGACCGACGAAATATATGATTTTGTGCAATTGATTTTTGATTTTTTTTTCTGATTAGTATTTTCAAGATATTCAGATTTTTGCAATTATGAGCTGCCGCAGACTTATTCTTTGACAAAGTGAGGATTTTTCTTTGATTCATTAAAGAGTGCATTCTTTTGCTCTTTGATTTTGAAGCCTAAAACACATTATCGATCTACAGTGATCGTATTCTTTTCTCATAAACTGTTGCTTTCTTTTCCTCCGATTCTTTTTTTAAAATAATACTAACAATTTGATCACTCTTATATTGCTAGCATATTCTATTCTATTGTTATGCCAGCTTTAATTCATAACTTATACGCTCTTTTGCTTTTTATAAACAAAATTTTTCAGTGAATATTTTATGTTACTGATGATTGGTGATTGACGGTTGCGTGGTTTTGAAGTTTATTTTTGGTCCCGACAAGTACCGACCTTCAATTTGAGGTAAAACTCCGATACTATAAAGATTATTGTATTACAGGAGTCGCTCCTTATAGAAACTCATCCTATTGCCCTTTCTCTATTATAATTATTAAGGCTCAATTGATAAATGAAAATATCACTCCATATTTAATATTCATCTTTTATTAATAAAATAAGTCATCGTGAATTATACACTTTTAAGGTCAAATCAACTCTTTTTAAATTAATAAGTGCTACTATATGCTTAGATGCAATGATGATAGCTTATCAAATTAATGAGACTAAAACCTCATTTAATAATTTATATATTATTATTGATCAATACCAAAATACAGATGGTATATATCTTGTCATAGATCAATGTCAATCACTATCACATTTATTTCGGTCAAATCGAGAAAATAGTAGGCTATAAGATGTGCTTTATCCCCATTGAATGTTTTACAAGCGGCACCCTTATAATTTTGAAACGCATTTCTTTAGTGCTTTTTCTGCTGCTTCACGCCCCTCACTGATTTTTAGTTTTGCAATTAAGGACGGCAATGATTTGAAAGTGACTCTGCACTTACGGTTCAAGCCCTCAGGTTCACATACAACACAATTCTCTTAAATTCTTAATTCATCAGTATTAAAGTCAATTCCCTCTAAATTAACTTTTTATTGCCACTCCATCTTGCCAAAATCATTTTATATGATGAATCCCTCCGCAATTAAATTTTTCATCTCTTTAAAGTTATAGGCATACTTATTTGGGAGATTAATAATTTGTTGCCAAATGTTTCCATCGAGGTTATAAACCCCTATTTGCGAAGTGCTGACTAGTTCGAAAAACTAAAAATTGGCATCCGATTTAATCAGTTTCTTTTCTTCCTCCCGCATTTTTATCTATAAAGACTCGTAAATATAGTGAGTTGTACTTTATCTCGGTAATTATAACTTTCCTTTCAGTTCTTTATATACTGTGAGGGATCCCATCCATACCACACGAAAAAGATACATTACAACAAGGGGACTCAATCTATCATATCTTCTACTTTATAGAGGAAGAAACTATTGCACTTGACTGCCCACTTATACAGTTCTCACATTTGAATTATTAAGCCGATTGTGATAACTTTTTTTGGTTGATTTTCTATCGACGTAAACAATGCTTTAATTAGGCTCTTCGTTGAATTTAAAATAATCATCAATATTTCCAGTTTATTCATAAGGATACACAACATCGTAGAGGTGAAATGATCTCTCGATACGCTCGCGTTAGCACAATGCTTTGAACTTAAGTTTTAAAGTGTTTATCATTTCCATTTCACGAGTAATGTGGATTTATTTGGCATTGGTCCAGAGAGATGAAAGCTGCTGTCCTGTATTGATTAATTTGCTATCATCGTGCTATTTGATTTGATTGATCATTTGCGCTGTTTTGTGAGGACTGATTTTATAATTTTCCATCTAAAACAGTCGCTTCAGTTGCTGATTTTTAATTTAAGTCACGAATTGCTTTAGAATATCGGCTGTAAGTCTACCATGATAGTTATTGTAGATTGTCATAAGTCGTTGAGTGTATATTTCCAAGAAGGCAGCCCACATTTTCTCTGCTTCTGTTCTTTCTTGTTCTGGTAGTGCTCCAGCTCTCATTCTTCGATACTGATCAGCTCTAAATTATTCCAAGATGGCCCTCATTTCTATAATTTCTCTGTACTATTTGATAAGTTCCTCATCGCAGGTAATGGTCTTTAACTATCCAACTCTTTGTTTAACTTCCTTCTCCAAATAATATTCCAACATTTGTCGAACATTTTGTTTTTAAGTTAATTTTAACAGTTACTTTTAGTAATAATCTTTAAATTATTAGTCCTTTCCCAATGGAAATTACAGTTAATTTTTAATTGGTGACGGCAACTGAGTTTTGAAAGTTAGTGGCTGCATTGGAACTATTGGAACTAAATTGCTAGACTATCGACCGAGAACAGTTGAACCTTTGCTGGTTGGTAAAGGCATACTTAGCATCTGCAGTCTCTTGTCAATAGTTTGAACCTTCTCATTTACCGTATTATTCTTGACCCCAAAATTAGGAATGGTCTTGTAGTTGATATTTTGAAAGATCTATTGATTAAAGCATTATTTTTCTATATGCTTTCTGATCTGATCTTGCTGGGCGCTATTTAAACCTCCCGTCCGAATTAGGTAGTAGTCCTCAATTCGCAATTCCGTCACTGTCATTCCCTCGAAGCAGTTAGCTACTACCATACTGAGACATACTGCATCCTAATTTCTGTCCTTCACTGAAGTATTCAAACTGGTTGACCTTTGTGAGCCCAATTGATTGCTTCCTCCACTGCAATTTTGAAAATTTGGCTTAATTAAGCTCCCTCCTCCAAACACAGGCAACTGTCCACTTTTATTGTGGTCCGGCAATAGTGATCCAATCTGCATTTTAATGCAATTTATATGTATACTGTTAATACTCTATTAATTGATATAATGACTAAAAAGGAATTTATCAATTAATTTTTTTTCATATTCACATCAATTGTCAGGGAGTCATATAGTCTATTAATACTACATCATTTTTCTTTGGCAAACTGGACATTTGGTTCCTGCAGTCAAAATTCCGAAGAGGTCACATGGAGGGCAGTGTCTAAGGTCTTAGTCGAGGAGCTATCCCCCAGTGAAACAACAGCGGGATATCAGGTCAGTATAGTCTAATTTATTAATTTCGACTCCTTTTTGCTAAAATTGTTGCCTTAAAATACGTTCCACAATGCGCTGTTTTGCTATTTACTTTCCTTCAAAGGCGTGGCCGATATTAATACTGATTGTATCATACTCTTCAGGAGTAATTTTTACACCTGAATACTCCAGTTAGTTTTCTCTATGTAAATTTGTAAATTATGAGAGAATTTCTTTACTTTCCCTATTATGAGCTATGAAAATGGCGTCTCCCATATCTATTTCCCTTTGGCAGTGAACATTTTGAATTAATCGTTCCAGATAATAGCTTATAGTTGGTTCGAAAACAATCAAACGCCCTTATTTGTAGTTTCCGTTTCTTCTTAAAGTAAGACCCACAAATACTCCGTTGGTTGTTGATTACACCAACCAAGTTGATTATCGATTATTGGTCAGAGATTTAGTGTGGAATTTTCCAAATTCATCGACATGCAGCAACTCACAAGGCTCAGAAAATACAGCAATTGACTTAGACAGCAGTTAGCTAGCAACAAAATCAAGTCTAAAGATAGCAGCATGAGTGCAGGCAAATAAGTGAGTGCGATAGAAGAACGATTGATTGACAAATCCCTCAGATACAAACTAATATGTCGTCATTTTCTTCTTTTTATTGTTCATTTCCAGCATGATAATTTCATAATTGCACACCAAAAACAGTCGGATGCTCTCCTTCTCCTTCTCTAATTTTAGCCCATGCATGCTATTGATGTTCTTGTGGCTAATTTTTTGATTGAAGATTCTGGTGCGGCCAGCTGTTTCATAAACTGTGACTCTGCCAGTAGTGAGTAGACCAATCCATTACCCGATAAAGCAAGCTTGCAGAATCTTTTCCTTGGAAGTCTCATTGAGATTAATCTTAATACTAGAGAATATACTGTTTAGAAGTCGCCATCACACCACCTGCCGTTTGTAGGGAATAAAATAGCTGCCCGGCCATCGTGGAGCAAGATAAGCAATTGTCCCTTCTAGCTAAACTCCATTGTACGGGCTCTTAATTTTGAGTTGTTAAAGTAACTGAGCCTTTCTTTTATATTTTCCACCCGAAGCAAAGCATTTCTTTTAATATCCTGCTCGCGACTGAATATTTGTGCAGAAAAGTCCTACTTTTCTGCGTTGCGAAATATGCTGGTAATAAAGTCCTAGTAATGTTCCTTTTTAAAGTCATTAAATCTGCGTGATGATAGTCTTACATCGTGCTGAGAGAGATAACATTAATCAGTGGGGCCCTACATTCTGCAATTCTGGACAAAGAATAGACATGCAAGGCTTCATCGATGCAGAGAAACACAAATTAATTATTGAATATTCGCAGGTGTGAAGCCGTATGAGCATTTTTAATGCAGGACTCGCCCTCCAACACTGAACTGTTATCTAAAGATAAATTCATTATCTCATTATAAATGAATTCAATTATGATATCATCTAATATGAATCTTATATTGCCAGTTAATTTTATATTTAGTATCATACAAAAACTTGCAAATTCACTCAAATAACAGATTTATTATCTGTTTTTAATTTATATTATGAGTGGTTCTATAAAATTCCTGAGACATTAAATGAACGATCAATGATAATATATTTTATTATTTTTTTGTTAGAATGGAGTTTGATATTCTTAACGAACTGGTCACATCCACGGTTTTTGACCTATTCACCAACACCGAAAAAATAGCAATTGAGTGTAAGCCGAAGGTGCGTGAATTGGAAGGACTTATCAAACAGGAGAATAATTCGAGGAGAAATTTAAATCAAAATGATTCTTTTTCAGTGATAAGTGATGCAGGTTCATCAAGATAGACATCAGCCAGCAAAACTGACTCTGTTATTAAATACAAATCAGTAACAGAGTGGATGGACAAAGAAGCTCCCAAAAGATTAAAGGAGGCTTTCAAACGACTCGGACTGGAGGAAGCACTGACTCGTAGTATTAAAAGAGTTTAATTAGAACAGTACATTGATGCTATGAGTGTGGACAGTCTTGTTAATTAGAAAAAGAAGGTAAAAAATTAGCTGAAGAGCTATGATAATGACTTTGGGTTGAGCTTTCATCGGCAGCCTAACCATGAGGAGAAGGAGCCTCTGCGACCATTGTATGTTTACTACAAGAAACTGAAAGAAGCATTAACTAAGCGTGGAGGATAGGAGATGTCCCAAGAACGTATTGAAGCAGCTATCGTGCGTATTAAGAGTTAACGCCGCGATCTCCGTGAACAAATTGAAACTTATCAAAAGGAGTTTGAGAGAAACAACAACCGCCGCATCAGATACGTGAGAGACATTGCTCCCATTGATACTCAATACCGTCGTTACAAGGAACTAAAGAATGACTTACTTAAATACGAATAAATGCTTAACCGTTGATTGACAAATAATCCTAAATTATATTTTAATTTATAGAAGTCTTTCACTATCATGATTCATATTCTGCCCTTTCCAAAAAGTTCGTAGACCCTGTTTCTCAAAAGTTCTTAATCCTAAAGCCAAGCAGGAATGGGTAGGTTCATTTGAAGGGTCATCTGCTTTATTTTTTAGGCATTGATATTGACCTCTTTATATTCTGGGACCCATTCTTCAGTGGGAAATACTTCCACTAGTTCCACCAGTTCTATTGTGTTTTATGGTTAAATTGGCGCAGCTTTCTCTTCAGTTAATGTTGTGGTATTTTCGTTATTTTAGCCTTGTTTATTTTACCCTTTTTCTTAGTTTTCCTCTGCTTGTGGCTCATCTTCCTCGTTTTATTCTTCATCTCCCTCCAATCTCTCATATCCAGAATGATCTTAATGCTCATCTTCGGGGCATTACACGGGAAGATTGCATTGTTGTATCTCCAAGTATTATTTTTACAGGTCAGCAAGCATACGATCTGCGATGTCGATCAGTTGTTGGTCATTTAGTTCCATTGCAACAAAATGAATGCAATTAATCAGAAATTTGTTATATATTAATTATTCAAAATAGTCTCACATTAAGTAGTCCAGGTACTGGCTTCGTTATAGTTCATTTATCTTAATCTTGAATAATCATTGTGCCTACTCATTGTCCTCCTATTTTATTCCACTCTCTTCAGCAACTTCCTTTTATTCCTCTTCATTGTTTTCCTCTTTTATTTCAGTTCTTTCAATTGATTCCCTTCTTTCATAATAATTTATCCCCTCTTTTATTTCAGTCTCTTCATCAGCTTCCTTTTTTTCATACTCTCCTTCGTCAGCATCCGGATCAAGCGAATTTCCACTTTCCAACAAACTTTCAGGCACTTATCTCTTACTATCTAACCTTATTTTACACGCGCAAACACCGAAAATGGAGAAAATACATCCGATGAAGCAAGCTAATGCCATTTTAGTGGGAACAGTCAAGGCTGTTTTTAGATCAGCTAGCACATCATTAGCTGCGCTCTCAGTTAAATTTCCAGAACGATACAATGTAAATACAGGCAGCATATGTGGCCTTTTGGGAAAGAGAATATCTTGATCCAAATAAATGTTGTTTTGCAAGTAGATGGTAGCAGTGAACGAAGCACCTGTTTTTGGCTATATTACCAGTTCAGTATTGTCGTATTCGCTTGCCTTTTGAAGATAGGTACCACTCTCATCATACATTTCTACCAAATCTGGCCATTCTCCTTTGACATCTAAAAAATGACTTTTCCCGACAAACATGGGTATCCCCAAAAAGGAAAGATTCATGAATCCTGAAATACTTTGATAGTAGTTTCCATTGGGTGGGTATTCTTATTCTGAAGCTAAAGTTCGATCTGTTATCGTATAGCGATATATTTTAAATCCATAACGCTCTTCTTCTCTATCAAAACTAAGCTATCCGATTCGATAGAGTGTATCGATGTAAATGTATTGATTGTCGCTGGGGTGACTCATGGGTCTATTCTGAATAGCATCTGTGCCAAACAATTCCAATTTTTCCTTGAATGGATTAGTCAGTTAAGTTTGAGGTGAGTATCCATCATAATAGCTGCGATTATAAGTTACATAATCTTTTCCCATGTTTGTGAGGTATACTCGAGTCAGCAGAGGATCTGAGTATCCAGTATACATTGATTGAGGCTTTTACTTAGCTTCTTACAAGGTTGAGTTTGGCTCGTTTAGGGCGACGAGGGTGACGATTGAGGGATCTCCTCCAAGCATTGGGTCCATATCTCTGAGAGTTTTTAGAAACTCATCTTAATAGCCGAACAACAATTAGTGTGCAGTCCTTTCCTGAGTAAATCCTCCAAAGCCCACCTCGACAGTTACAAATCGAATGTATTCTAAGAGCAATGTTTTGTTTTTCCAATAAAAAAGTTCTTAAAATTAAGTATCATTAGTGATTAACAACAAATCTTGAACCTTTGGTACACTGAACAGTTTATCAAACGATAACAGATCAGCCACACGGTAGTAATCACTAAAATTTTGTGGGTCAAAATCAGTATCTCCGTAAACTTACTTTAGGAAGTGCCTATATTCCCATTCCTGCAGCTCAGGATTCCAGTTATGAGCTGATGAATCAGAGGGATATTGTTTAATAGTATTAGTGATAGGGTTCAAGGTGATTTCACTGTTAATAAACTGTTTGAGTCCGAGCTAAAAGGCTGTGCATCGATTAGTTTGCATACTAGCAGTGCATTTGTAGTGAGAGAATATCTTTTAGTGAGCTTTCTCAACAAGTGTTAGCACTGATTATTGACCAGCATTGCATATTTACCCCATAACATAACCTGACAGCTTGTTGCTTGACTGAAAAATGTCAAGATGGAACTAATTGTGGCAGGGCTCAATGAGCTTGAAATAATTAGTGTAATTTTACGTGTTAATATTATTGCAAAGTTGCTTTACTGTAGCAGGATCTGCCTATTAAATAGTGTTGGTTAAAAAGTCTTCGCAGTCTGGCATTAATTATGCAACCAACAGTGATAATTGTTCCTTCAAAAACCATTCAGAAAATTGTATGAAAGACTGATACAAAGCTGCGGTGAATACTCCTGCCAATCCAGCCATTTTCCTCACACCTTTTTGGCTTGTTTTCAGCACAAACTCATATGTGAAGTATTTTGCATACTCCCAAATTACCAATGCATGTTTATCACTTTAACCATGAGTGATTCTAATTAATTCTTACATCAACGTTATGTTTGATGAATCCTTATCAAAAGACTAACCAATTTTAAATAAATGAGAAAGGTTGCCCACATTTAACAAAGTACCGTTGTATGGAGAAAATAAATTCCTTGTTGTTTAAAGGGAAAATTCAAGTCCTAAGAAGGAAGAGTCATTTTTTATTTTTGGAAACTAGAATTTATAAAACGAGAACAACTCAGGAAATCCTTCACATGTGATATTACCTGTTAAACATATGGAGTCGGCTGCTTCACCCGACGGAGGATTAGCAGTTAGACCAGCACTACTGAGTTGTAATATGGTTAAATCATAGTTTTGGCACGATAAGCCTCCACAATACCAATTATTGAGGATATTGTCTACCGTACTGCACCATTGTTTGAAAATCTTGCTCATAGCTATCATCTGTGTCCTTTCAAACCCAAAGTATTCATAAAGCACAAATTCTGAGTCATGACTTTCGTAATAAGTATAATTCACCCAAATTTAGTAGTTATTTTGGTCAGACAATCCGTAGATAGGATCAGACCATAACATATCACAAAATACGGGAGTAAGCATTAATTTTTGACAAAGAGGATCCCAAGCTGTGCGATTGGGTAGAAACTGCCCAGCCACACCTTGTCCAATGGCCTGCATTTTGATAGTGTTATTCATTTCAACAAACAAGCTGCCAAAGCCCTGTATTGCCAATGAAGTAATGTCGACTGTATCCAGTTGTGACCAAAATCCAAGAGGAGCAAGGTTGAGAACAGTGACCGTTTAATTAACATCTCTCGATCCGTTCATAATAGTAAAATAGAGCCAATAGTTAAAATCAATAACTGCTCGGTCTTAGGAATATGTAAGATCCGTAAAATTGCTCCATTATTGATAAAGATAGTTGCTTATTTAGTTAAAGCGAGGCTTTTAATTGCGATAGAGAAATCCACGTGCGTTTGTTATGTTGAAGAATGTAAAATTGCGTACAGTGATAGTATTCGTGGAACCAGGGTTAGCACCCCATACATCATAGGTATTCGGGTCCAAGACTACTCCATCTAAAATGGCATCATCAACGATACTGGGCAATCCAATTAAAGAGAATAAACCTAAACCGAGAAAAATGCAGGCACATATACTGCCACAAATTTCTTTTTTCTTCATTTGAGTTGATTATTATTATTATGGACATTGATCAATCAATAAAAACAAAAGAAGGAGCAGCAGCAGACAGTGTCTTTAACTGATTGATTTAATGAGAATATAAAAAAGTGGAATTAATAAGAACAAGGTTTATTGAGAAAGAATTATTTGCAAGAATAGCCTCATTTTCATATTTAAGTAAGGAGATTATTAATATCATATGGAAGCTAATTATATAATATGATGACAATTATAATAAATAATTTTAATAAATCCTCAATATCCTCTATTCTTATAGACAGCAAGTAGCACAATGAAATGATGGCTTTTAAAATATAAATCAAGGACCAGATGGGTCTTTATACTGTTCTTTCCTTAATTTACAACGCATCTATGCACGTATAGGAAACTCTCTTTTTAAGATGTTTTATTGTGCTTAATGCAGGGCTAAGTGAGCCTTATATCGTAAGTTCTTACCTAACTTGGAAAAGGCACTTTGGTGGGAGGCTGTCCTAAATTCACGAAAGGGAACTTCTTTATCTTCACCTTAAGAGCATTATGACTGTTCCGTATGTGTTATAACCTTATGCTCCTTTGGGATGAGCCCATTATCCTTTCGCCCTTTCAAATCTGCGGATGATAGGAAAACAGTTCGTTTTTGCTGATGCCCCTCTGCGATATTTTCTAACCGCTGTGATTTTTATTAAAGTAAAGAACATTTCTTGATTCTACGGAGTTATTGACTCTCGAGTTCATAGCTGTTCAATTTAGGCTTGATGTTTAACTTATGCAAAGAGTTCGAGGAATGTTTATCTCCGTGATCCGTTTAATTTTTATCTTAATTTTGAAGGAACACATTTGGATCAACCACTTTTTATGATATAGGCAATCCTAGAACTTTGCAAAGAGGCTCCAAGAGCTCAGAGAACTTTGGAGGCAAATACTTATGTTCCTCATAATCCTTCATCTTGAAGATGATCTTCGTATAGGATAGAACTTTTGCTTGTCCTGTCCCTCCCGAAATAAATTCCAACAGATGATTTTGCATGAGTAAAATAAGTTTTGCGAGTAGTCCATTATATTTAGTTTCGTCCTTTCTGGTCGCGAAACCACTATATATCGACATCTAACAATATATAATAAATGAATAGAAAAGCATATTGTTTGAACAATATTATAATCATTTGATATGACCTAACCATTCGTCTTGCTTGTTTTGTTTTGTGGATTTCACGAAACTCTTTTTTATCTTTGGTTTTTGCGATTAATTACGGCTTTGCTTTTTTATTGATGAACCATTCTTGCTGGTAGATGAGAGCCTGACGGTTTTATTATTGTCTATCTTCTTCATAGGAGTAAGTGCCTCCTGCTGCTGCTCCTTCTCACGCTTTAGAGCTGTGAAATCTTAGAAAAAAATTCTGAGCAGATTAATCTTGCTTTCTCCATCTACTTCCTTTCCTTTAAAACTCTATAGATTCTTGAGGACTAACTTTGTTTTTGCTGTGGGGTTGAGTTCATTGTACTGAGGTTCATCCTTTAATATATACTCTAATAGCTCCATCAATTTCATCTCCATCACATAGAAATAATCTGCTGCATAGCTTTTCCTTTTCTTCTCATTGACCAATTACAACAGAATCAAGTCGACTCGTTTCATGGATTGCAATTGCTCTCGATTCATCTATTACAGTTATTAAGTATCTACTTGAAAATCTTTTGCAGTTGTGAGGGGGGCAGAAATGTTAAAATTGTTGTTTCTCAACAGTAAATTTTTAAACTATAAAGCTCGATTTCTCCGACCAAAGGACTAAAGAAATGATGAGTATCTCTATAAATCCAGAAGTTGATCGGGGTTCAATTTCATTTGAACAGGTTATTTTCCTTCAAAGAATTTACTAATTCTCTTTAACTCTTCAGCCAAATTTGCATTTATTTTAGGTAAACTTGGCTGTTAGCAGAAAGCAATGATAGCAGGGGTAATCTTTTCATTATTTTCGTAGAAATTGATGATGCCTTCTATAGGACTATCTTGGATCTTGTAATCTTATATTGCTTGTGCAAACTTGTATTCATAATCTTATGAGTTGGCATCTTGCGGTTTAATATTAGAATTGTGAACATTGATGGACTCAAAATGCTGCATGAACTTCAACTAAGTGTTATTGATCCATTAATTGGCTGGATCCAATCTAAACGCGTCTTTTGATTAATTGGAGGTATGATAGCGTGCAGCTATTTTTTTCTTAAACTCGTCTGTTATGGTATTCATATAGCAAGTACAAAATATTATTATTAAAAGGAGGGCGCATAAAATCAACTACCATCTGCTAAAAGTAAAAATAATTGAATTGATATCCTTGATGAAGTAGATCTTCATCCCTGTGATAGTTTATTCGAACATTTGATTAGCATTTATACATGTTATAATCTTATCAATCATTCAAAAAATAACTAAATGATATCCACGAAAAATCTGTTAATACTATTGTTCTCTCTTATCCTCGTAACATTGACACAAGGCGATGAGCCTATTCCTGAAACAACTGAAGAATCCGAGAAACAATAGGTGAACCGTCGTGAGCAAGAATTACGCGTTCAAAACAACATGACTTATGGAAATGTGAAAGTTTATACTTTTAAGAATGCGCCCTTCGATGACTTCGTGCTAATGCCTTCCACAGATCACGAATATAAAATGGAAATATTTGTGTATTGGAAACAATAGGACGCTGAAGTATATGGTGCATCTGAATACCGCGCCGGAGAAGAAGTACGATTGTTGATTTATGAAAATGGCGACCGGATATTGTTCGACAGAAAGTTTTACACAACAACTGGTCTTAGTTTTAGTGGAAAGAAAGAGTTCAATTATACTGTTCGTTTTATGGGCACTGGTTAGGTTAAGAAACTGATATCGATGATATTAGCCTCCCCAATTCATATTGGTTCCGATGTGACCACCAAAGAGCACATGGCAGACTCCCAGTAACGTATCTAAAATATGAGTAACTAATTCAAGGTATTTTTCTTTATAGATAGGCTCTACTGACCATTTCACAGAGAAATTATTTAATGAAATAACTGGTAGCGAAAGGAATATTAACGAACACACATTTATACATGGGCTACCAAGTACTTTAAGTGTTTATTATTATCGGAGTAGCGCTGCTGCAGGTGTCATTGCTGACGCGACTGCTGAGAGGAGGCAGCATTGTATGATTGTAGATACTCAGATCTATTCACAGGAATTTTGGATTTATCATTTCATTGATTATGGATCAGCTATGGAAATATATAAAACAGATCATTCAGTAAAGATTAGCGTACTCGGCTTCAAGACGTCTCAGATTTTCAAAAGCTATGAAAATTGTGCGATCCTAATTTTCTAACTCCTCTTCTGTGCAGTATTATGTTTAATCGTTTTGTGGTAGAAAGCAACTGTATTTTTCGTCATCCTCCTACACTCTGTACTTGAGTTAAAAAGCTGTTATTTTCAAAGTTTGCCATCCAACTTCTCCAAATTTGCTTTAAGTGAGTGTAAATTGTTCTTTATTTTTGGGCTTGTCGATACATCGAATAGGTTGGCAATGCATATGTTTTAGCTTTTCTTGCGGTGAGAGGGAGGCAACATAGTGTAGCAGAAGCTGATTTTAAAGTAGGATAAGAATGGCTTGAAAGGTATAGTGTATGTTAACATCAAGATTGTAACAATAATAACACTTCAGCCACCCTTGCATAAAACTGAAGTAAGTTGAATGGTCCAGCACCATCTTATCGCTACTGTGAGTCACTTTTGATAGGGTTTAGCGCAGATATGCGTAGGTTCTTAGGAGGCAACTCTCTTTCACTTTTAACACCCACTGACAGGGTATAATTGAATCTGCATCAACTATCTCAAAGACGGATTGCTAGACGGGAGCATTTTATTTATAGCAAATGATAAATGACCCCACGAAATCGTTTTATTAACGGGGTAAATTGCCATTTCTAAAGAGTTTACTATCATAAACGTATAGAAGAGGCTGTTCCTGGGAGTAGGCATCCTTTTTAGTGACTATAAATGCTTAATTAGCCACTTTACGAGTGGCGAGCGCATGTTGTAAGAGTTCGGCGACAAGGAAGTTTAGAATATGAGGATCAGCAATTGTGAGAATTGAAGACATTTCTGCTAGTGTTAGATTAGAAAAGTAGGTGTCGAGTTGCTGCTGTGAAATTGCTAGTCTTCTTCTCTGAGGGTTGGCATGTGGGAAGACAGCTCTCTTAAAGTCGTTGATGTGCTCCATTCTATCTTAATAATAATAAAAGAATGAGTGAATGGAATAAAATGTGATAAGCAACTCGTAAGAAGATGCTGATATTAAATGCATAGATCAAAATAAATATATAAATTAAAAGGTCATAATAGCGACTGTATCCATTCTAATTGATAACGGTTTTATTTGTTATAAATAACATCACCTTTTCAATTAGTAAAATGGATCCAGTTAGAGAATATTTCAAACCGTTATTTAGATCTAAAAGTGTTTAAAATTGACCAAACAGAAGAATTAATTCTTATGGAATGAATCATAAAGATTTTCAGCGGGTCTGCAAGACAAAGTATGAGTAAAGACCGCCACTTTTATCGGTTGTTTCTCCGTAAGCGTAGACTCCTACGTTGGTAGGATCACTAATTGTGCAAAAAGTGCCGTAGAATTCATCGGAGTAACCCTCAAACACAACTCCTGAGTAGGCACTTCCGTAAAGGTTTTGGTAGTTTCCATATTTGCGCCCTCTGCCGTTATCACATTTATGATCATCTCTTTCGCAATCAAAGCTATCACTGCTGCTACTACTACTACTACTGCTGCTGCTGCTACTGCTGCTGTCTTCCGCACTGTTGTCGTAGGTGTCGTGAGTTCCGAAGTTAAGTCCTCCGTCAGTTCCAATGATATAGTTGCCAGCAGTCCAAGGATCGTGGTAAAGGTCAAGGTTGTTGAGGTTGAGGTAGTCGGCAGCATAGCTTGGTAAATGGTTGAAACCGCTGCTGAAAGCAGAAGCGCTGAGGTCAACAGTGGCCCATGTGGCACAGTTGTAGTCCTTCCATATGACGATAGTGTAGTGGTTGTGGTAGTTGTTGTTCCATAGCCAATGATCTCTGAAGGCATAACCGACAAAAACTGCGTTGTAGTCGGCGTTGGAATTCTTGAGCACAAAAACGTTCCAAGCACTGTCCCACTTAGTGTTCAGGGTAGAGGAAATGGATGAAGTTAGTGAAGTGATAGCGAGTGTTCCGGCATCAACTTCAGCGAATGCTGCATCGATGACGGTGTAGACATCACCAACAGTGAATCCTGCACAGAAATCACCATAAGCCACCCATCTAATTGGGCAACGGTCGCAGCGTTGGTAGCTATCTGAGCTGCTGTCTGAGCTGCTGGAGCTATCTGAATGATGCTTTCTGCGTGTTTCACACACTAGAAGTAGGAGTGCAATAAGGATCAATAGAGTCTTAAGTTTCAAAGAAGCCATCAACTTTTTTAAATGAAAATTATTGGAAAACTCTAAAATTCAGCAATGATTTAAGTGTAAAATCTCCAAAATGGAACTTTTTCTCAAAATAAATATTCCCAATTGATACTTCGAGCCTCAGGCAATCTGTCTCCCCTTAAATATCCATTCAATTGTTTGTAAAAACGAATATAAAAAAAGTAAATAATTCTTGAGATACGCAGTTCAGTAAAAAAATGAGAAAAAGATAAGAAAATAAATCAATTATGGTTTGGATATGAATTTGTGTTGTTGTCTTTTCGAAAATAATTTAAATTTGAACGTAACCGAATTTCTAATCTGCATTTATGTTTTCATGTTTGGGCAATTAGAGTACAAACCACATCAATTAGAACAGGTAACATGAAAATGTAGTTATTTATACGGAAACTATTCAGAAGGCAATCACGCCCATTATTGTAAAAATATAATCCAATAAAAGTCACTATACAGTCATTGCTTTCAGTCGAAGATAGACCAGGGCTCAGGCTGCGAGGCTAATGGACAGTCTGTTGGGCACCATTCATAGCATTTGCCTCTTCGTGTGCCTGCCAACAATAAAAGTCTTTCACATCGATGATCTATTGATTTATAATCTGGCTCGTCCCCCGATAAATTATAGACATACTCTATCAGTTACATGAACTATGAATAAAAAGCCAACTTAACCTGATTTTTGGTTGACGGTAATTTCACATTTTATAAAAAGATGTTTTTAAGTCGCAGAATTGGTGTCTAGGGTTGACACCCGAGATCGTTTCTGCGGTTTATTTACATTTCAATCTCATCTTTGGTGCTTTGCTGCCATGGTAAAGACCCAGTCAGTAAATAGAACAAGACAAAGACCAGCGACTAGAGGTCTTCCTTCTTTGACGAGAGACCAAAATGAGCACCTCTTGAACAAAATCGCACATTACCAATTAAAGTGCTTGCCCTTCTCACTCTTAGACCATCAGCCAATCCAAAATCAATCAGCTTAATCGCGTGACTCCCTTTTTTAATCATCATATTCTCAGGTTTTAGATCGCGGTGCAAATATCCATACTAATGCAATACTTTCAGGCCTGTAAACATTTCCTCAGTAATGAGAGCCACTGTTTGCAACGTAAACTTTTGCTTGTGATCAATGAAAATTTAATCAACATTATGATCAAGTTTTTCCATGATGATATAAGAGTTTTCTTGTAGTTTGCGGAAGGTATAGATTTCTGGAAAGCGTCCAGTGGGGTTGAGTTAAACCAATATGTGAAATTATTTTTCGACAAGAATTGTTTTCTAGATGAAAGAAAGGGTACTTTACCGTGATTCTTCTCAATCTTGCAGGCATATATTTTGCCATCATTTTTGCCGCGTACGCTGATGATATGTCCAAATGCTCCAGTGCCTATCTTTTCGATGAAATCGTACTCCTATTGTATCTCCTCTTCGACTCCCTTCATGATTAGAATGTATATGAATTCTCAATATATTATAAATGATCAGTTTCTTTTTATCCTTGAATTATTTTTATTTGCAATAGATAGTCTTCGTATTTACAAAGAAATATTAGTATTCATACGGCCTAAGATTATAAATAAATAATCATTGCTATATTTTTAGGCCTGAATGCTTTTTAAATTAGAATATAAGTAAGTATAATGGGCTCGCTCTCTGTTTTTAATGGGTTAGCTCGCCTCCTCCCATCCCATTACCTGTTGATAGCCACATTTATAGCACTGTTTCCGTTGCTCACTCTCTCTTACAAAAAGTCCATCCATCTTCATCTAGGATTGAACTCTTCGAAAGTGTCAAGAATTAATTAAAAGTGAAGAAGGCGCAAATCAGCAGTTATAATTAGATGGAGATCACTAATTTCTACAACGTAGATCAACTATGAATTAGTATCAGTACTACTGTAAATTAGAAGTGGGCTCTCCACCACAACGAGCAGACGTCATTCTCGACACAGGGAGCCATCATTTATGGATACCAGCTAAAAATTGCAGTAACTGCCCATGGGATGTACGCAGATTCAATCCGAAAAAATCAGAGACTTCTCGGATTAGTAATGACCGTGAATAACTAAAATATGGCAAGGGCGAGATAAAAGGCTATTATATCATCGATAATGTTGGTTTTGACTCGATTTCGACCACAGTAGAGTTTGTTTTAGCAGATTATCAGAGAGATACAGAACACTCGCAGGCTGATGGTATTATGGGACTTAGTAACTATCTTTACCGTCCAAATATTTTTGAACAGGCTTATAAAGATGGACAGCTCACTTCGTCTAAGTTTGGTTTCAAGCTAGGATTATATTAACTCAAGGAAAAGTCATATTTCTACTATAATATCAGTGATGATGACTTTCCTTAGGCTGTCTATATCAACGCAAGTCTTTATGATTATTGGACTATTCCTGTGAGGGATCTGAAAGTTGGGTAAGCCTCTTTTCAAATAAAGCATGCACTCGTAGATTCTGGAACTTCCCTCATTCTAATGCCATAACATCTTTACAATGAGTTTGATCGAACTCTTTTCTCTCAGTTTTGCTAACCTTCAATAAGTAATCATCTTTTCACTTAGACGGATAACTGAGAAGATGCAAATGCCCCTCAAGTGTTAACTATCCAAATATATCTCTTCTCAGTGCTCAACTTTCTTTTAACATAACTCCACAAGCATATATACTTGGAAGTTATAGCAATCGCGACTGTAGATTGGGAATTGTCTTCATTGATAACAGCCCCATTGATTTTCTAATTCTGGGCGATATTTTCTTTCATCATCGGGTTATCATTTTTGATAAGGAGCAGAATCGCATTGGATTTGTTGACAACTCTCGGTTGATTGAAATATATCCAAATTCTGAGTTTTTATTATATGTATTGGATGCCTTGGGATTGGGGTTGCTACTGGCTGCTATATGTATCCTGGTATTAAGAAAATCCCAAAGCACTCGAAGAGGAATTACAAATCCATTATCTGAGCCTTTAAGAATGAATGCTTCTGTGGAGATGGCCCAACCAATTGAGCCCCAGCCCCTTTGTTAATTTTAATGATGAGTTCTAAATTATCTTTATATTTGCTTAAATGTCTATAAAATCCTTCTTCCCATCAAATTAATTATCTTATTTAATAATTTAGACTTTAATATTTATTAATGATAAATGATAAAGATAATTGATCAATTTTTGCATTGCCTGAAAAATTTCATTTTAATAAACTTTTGAGCTATTATCTTTTATTTTAGAATTACCTCTTACGGCATAAAATTTGTGTATACTTTACTGATGAACTTGAAGGTTTTAGTTAGGCCACTCATCAGGAAAGTTTCATACAACACAATATGGAGAAATACAATTGAAATAGCTATCCCGATACTGATGTAGCTATTTGTATTTTGGATCACTTCCATCTTAATTTGGAATTATTCATTCCAAGTACTAATTGCATCTAGTATGTATAAGGATAAAACGCTGGCGCTAGTAGTGAACTCAGTGATATCTAAAACCGACATATTTGAATTTCCTTGGATGTATGGTCTAGCTTCTTAGAGTCCATAACGAATGAAGGCTGATAGGCCTTGTGTAAAAGTACGATTGCTCAACTCCATACATTGTTCCTCATTAAGTCCGAGAGAAGCAATAACGCTGGGATTGTATGAGCATGGATTACCATAAAAATAGTTTTTTTATTTTTGATAGTATTCTGAGTTTGTATCAACAACTTCTCCAATATACGGTCGATTAGAAAATATTTCCATCGAGGAAATGGAATCTGCATATCTTTCAGGATCAAATTAAACTTAATTTGGATAGTTTAGACTGTAATATTTTTAAACACATCCATAAGAAACAAATGATGCTGATGGAAAATATTGCAAAAAGAAGAAACCTGCTTCTTCAAACGTTATCAGATCTTGAACTGAGACATAAGTTAATATTTAAATGCTGATTACTGCGGTGATGATGCAGACCATTGTTACAATTACAAAAATGTATAATTTTATTATCTTTATTTTTTATTACTTTTATTATGCTATTTATTTGGCTTTATTATTTAAAACAGCTTAGCTTTCACCTTTTATCGTCATGGTTTTAGTTTCTTTGAGAGATTATAAATGTCTTTACTACTTTTTTTCACACTCTTACTGGGATAACACAGAAATCTGCAATTGAAATTTGTAGAAGAGAATAGAAATTTTATCTTGGTAGCTCATAATTTTAGAAATATCGACGGGACTCAATTCAAGTAATATTTACATGATCATTCTCATCTTATTATGAAACACTTTTATTTTATAAAGTGAAAAAGTTGTTACTATTAAAAAAATAAATAGCTGCACCACAGTTACTGCAACTTGCTCCATCTGAATTTGGTAGAAGAGCAACCCAAACGAAGAATGGAAGTTGTTCTTTGTTTTATTCATCAAAGTATCATAGCTCGGTTTTATGTAAGAGTTATACTGTACAAAGTCATAACTCGTACTATTGAAGGAAAGATTATTAAGAGTGGTGATGTCTGAAAAGATCAAATAAAAAAGATCCACTTGATCGTAAGCTAATCCTTTGTTAAGTGAATTATTTCTAAAAGGTAGATAAGTATTGGGAAGATTGATGGTCTAATCATATAGGGTTAAAATTGTTGAAGATTGACTCTCAAACTTTTCCAATGCCATAGTTGCGCTATTAATTTGATTTTAAGTATCTGATTTATTGCCGATTGATAGGAATAATTTCATGTAGTTGACGCCTAAAGAAACAGGATAGCGATACATATTCATAAAATTAATATATTGATTTGAATAACTGATGACACTAACAGCATCTCCTCTTGTCAAAATTATGAGCATTATGATG
>Ga0302268_1000279_pt1 | contig 32569 bp, 17 predicted proteins | sample III_Bog_E2_1_FD_194554 | JGI IMG/M metagenome (GOLD analysis project Ga0302268, IMG submission 194554) | Peat permafrost microbial communities from Stordalen Mire near Abisko, Sweden - III_Bog_E2_1 | ecosystem: Environmental > Terrestrial > Soil > Wetlands > Peat | place: Sweden: Abisko... | reverse complement strand
TTTATATTATCAATTTTATAACATGAATAGTTGGCTTCTGGTAATATTAAACCATCAATCATCCAATTCTAAGATAGAAGAGCCTAGAACAGTCTCAATTAATCTTTCTATATCGATTCGTTAAAATAATAACAACAGTTTCATTTTAAACGGTTAATAATATCTACAGAATGGGGACACTTTCATCATTGACGGAAATAGTGAAATTAGATGTCCTTTCTCTTTCCCTCATCTTTTTGTAAAAAATGATATTTAACATTTGTATTAATATAATAAAGAAATATATTTATTAATCAATCAATTTTTATTGGATTATGACGATTTTAAGTCCAAAACGTTAGCGATAAAGTTTTATATTTGGAAAGATACCGTTGGAACCATTACGGTTATTGGAACCATGGGAGCCACTGATTCTATGGAAACTTTGGGCACTCTCTTTCTAATTCTAATGGGAACATCGGAATCCCTTTTTCCCTTTTCGACTGTTGACCGAAGATAAGAGATATGTTAAACAATTTCCCAAATGCTACCATGAAATTTCAGCATTTTTTGATGGTGACTGCGGCATTGGTCGGATGATCGTGTCTTTACGAAACTGCTCATTTGTTTATTGATCTTTGATAATCGCCTATCGTTCTTTTCCGCCTAAAACAGGCCGATATTTTCCCTGACAAACTCGCAATACTTCAGGTTTTCATTTAAGGTCCACAGAGACTTATTAAATTTCTTCTTTTTGGGCTTTCCTGCCTTCTGATTTTTCAGGCATGTATCATTTTTTGTTTTTTCCTCTCTTTCCAATAGCAAATCGACAGAGAGAGAGTAGTCTTTAATCAGGAAGGCCCCAACAGAGTCATCACTAAAATAATTGTAATCTTCTTCCAACATCCAAGGATTTTGTTTGTTTGTTAATTATTATAGTCAATAGCAAACGAATCAAGTCATTTATATTTAAGTTCAAGCAAAAAATTTCTCAAACGGCCTCTGCTTCATTTGCAAGAGTAGATTCGTATTTTCTGACTCTTTTAAGGCTTTTTAAAAGCAAAAATGTTATTTTGTATGAAAACAACATTTTTTATTTATACGGGCACGACAAATACAATATTCAGTTATTTCGTTATCTTCAAGCCCTAACCTATGAAATACGATTTGCCTCATGGCTGTGACGCGGAAAGAGCTAAAAGAATAAGTAAGAGTTTATGAACATAAAAGAAAAGAAAAAAATTCCTCGTTTCTATTGGGTTTTATATTTTTCGAGTTTACGATTTTTCCTAGATGTCCAGTTGTTAGGGGATGAATACTATTCGATTTTGGTGTCATTAATATTGGCAAATATAAATTCCTATATTAAAATACCGAGTCAAGATAAAATTTCACGGCGGCATGTCACAATTTAGTCCAGAAGAATTACTAGGTGCAATCATAAGAAACAGGAAAGTCAATATTTTTAAGATATGTAAACAATTCAGTTTTAAAAAATATAAATTTGCAAAATTTTGATGATTTGTATCTTGATAGTTATTTAGTTAAAAATTGAATTACGTAGTTTGAACTTTCCGATATTATTTAAAATGGACAGATTTCAAAATATTAAATTGGTTTCCAGCCCCTCTTCTCAAACGTCACCCTTTGACTTAGGTTCATCAGTTGTCACTCGGAGGGGAATTGAACCAACAAAACTATTCCAATAATCAGGAGTGAGAAATTAATCCAAATATAGCTTCGCTGATGTGGCCCTTGCAAAGAGCGGATTTTATAGTTCATCTTCTCTTCAATAAAGTACAGTTAGAGGCGTTGGTCGTGGTATAGGCAACCTCTCTGAATAACGTCTCAGAAAAATTGCAAAATAATTCACATCTTTTTATGGCAATGGTAGTGACATTCCAACGAATGGACTAAATCGCATTCAGCGTGAAGCCTATGATCGCAGTAGTCAAAAACCTGAGTTTAATGATGATAGTGTTCGCGATCTTCTCAAGACTATGGATCAAAATAGAGATGGAAGAGTCAGTGAGGAAGATATTTTGTCTTTATGCAGAAGATATCTTAGTTGCGAAAAAAGACCAATAACCTACACTCCTATGGTTGAATAAAGACTGGCTGTGGCAAGAAGATTGTTTAAACAATTTGACGTTAAAAAGAATGGATTTTTGACAAAGAATTAAGTGCCAAACTTGCTCTCTGAAACGTATAAAGCATTAGGAAAAACATTCTCAGCTACTGAATAAGATGTAAAATCATGGGTATTTTGTTGTTAATGCAGATGAAACTCGCTGATGGTGATGGGGATGGTCAAGTTACGCTTCCATAATATGAGGCCTCCATTATCCGAGCCTTAAAGAAGCAGGGTATTAAAATTTATGAGGAATGAACTTCTTTATTATTGCTAATTTATCAATAGAATACAAATATTAATTAACTTCGATCAAGACACCTCAGTGAAAGACTCAGATATTTCATCTCGACTGCTAATAGATTTTTCTGTCATTTCTTTCTACTTTACACTTTATTGTTTTTCCTTAATTTAAAAATGACCTTATTTATTTTGTAGTTCTTTTTAACATTAGTTATCTTCACATTCATTAAGTTCTCTACAGCCATGAAGTTTTCCATTAGTCCAAATTCCTGAAGCAATTTCTTTATCTTTAACATAGTAAGTTCCAAAGCCAGTAATTAATCCTTCCTTAAATTCTCCCACATATTTACTTCCATCAATGAAAAATAAATATCCCTTACCATGTTTTTTAAAATGTTAAATTTAGCCATAATAAACTTCACCCTTAGGGTATTAAACTTTACAATCACCAATAATTTTGTAGTCTTGCCATTCTCCAGTTATAATTTTGCCTGATGGGAAGAGAAGCGAACCCTACCCATTAAATTTATTGTTTAAGCAGTCGCCAGTGTACTCAAAACCATTGTTGAACTTAAAATGACCTTGAACCTTAATTCCATTTTGGTATAAACCTCTGAATAAATGATGATTTACTTAAAAACAACGCCATTATGATAGTATATCTCAGCATTACCGTGAATTTGATCATTTTTCCAAGTTGCAATAATACGATTTCCATTGCGAATTATTTCAATGGGCTTTACTAAAGGTTTGCCTTCCTTACCCAAAGTCATTTTTTCAGATTTTTCGGTTAACAGATGATCTAATAATGAAGGTTACTTTCCCTTATGCCGCATTTTTCTATTCATATCATCTTGATGATGATTAAGCTCTCTGAAAAATTTAGGCACGAATGGTCTCTTAATCTCAATGTTAATTTAATCTTCCTATGTTTCAGGAATAATTTAATTCATTTTCTTCTATATAAATCAAAATACAAATTATACAAATATTGTATGGCCTCTCCATAAAAAAATCATCGAATAGCTTCATCATAATTGTGAGTTAATATAATAAGTGGTTTTTTGTATTTGATCAAAAGAATAATAAAAATATACAAACCACACAAAGGATTAATATAAATGCAAGTAGTAACCACCAGCAGCATCTTGATTTTTATTTCGATTGGGTATTTGCTTCTTCTAGATGCTAGTTAGCAGCACTTACGTTGCTTCTTGTTCTTTATAGGTCATCGCTCACTAAGTCTAGATTTTATCCCTGCTTTATAGTCATTTCATGCGTTTGTTTTACCACTTCTTGAATGTCATTGAATTTTTTGTGCACTAACATTAAAGATTATCCCTTTTCTTTCATCAATCTGCTTTAAACTTAAAAATCAAATCCTTCCATCTATTCTTCTAAATTCTCCTTTTGTTATTATGATTATCTATGACTCGCCTGCTCTCTGGCCCTATGCAACTCCCTTGCTACTCTTTCTCTTTCATCTTTAAATTGTTTTCTGATCATCATGATCTTCTTGGCAGTTTATGGATTTATATAACCCTACTCGTATTTTCGAAGCATTCTCTCTATTGTTGTGATATTATCATCCTCTTCGTTAAGTAATAAAATTGCTTCTGGTATTCGATTCTCTCTTATTAGTTCGCCTATAGTCTCACCAGTCCTTTTGAACTTTCTTAGAGAAATGAAGATGTCTTCAATGGGCACCTGAGATGTAAGTTCAATAGTCATGATGATTAATTGTTGTTTTATATCCAAAAAATTAAATACAAGGAAATACAAGAGAACTTACTTTAGAAATCAACCAATCCTTTTAAGCTTAAAGTTGCCACAATAAATATCTTCCATCTATCGGTTAATTTGTTCACGTTATAAATTTGATTGGATTCGACGATGGGCAGTTGTTTATTGAGGTACTTTTAGTATAAAAACGGGAATATTATTTTATTTTTAAGATTGCCCGAGATGCCCTTATCTTGGAGAAGTTTTATCCAGCATTAAATTAGTATTCGATAAATATTGGGACTTAATTGTTGAGAAGTTAAGCTATAAATGGTTCTATAAAGGCTTTATTTATCGTTGCGCAGTAATATTGAATTTTTGAAGTTTTGATTTAGGCAGAGATACCTAAAAGTTACAACCTAACTTTTAAGATTGATTTGGCTTCGTTTATTTCAATCTCAACTTCGTGTTTTCACCCCTATTTTTTACCAATTTTTGAGTGATACAAATTTTGTTGCTACTGATAACTTTTTTCTGGTTGATTTGCAATAATTAAAGAGTAAGTTAATATTTTTTGTTCATCTAAGTTTTGATTCTATTATTAAATTTTATTTATGATTATTAACTTTAAAATTCATCCAAATCAAATATCATCCCATTATTTTATCAGGTTTATAAATAAGGACAAATCTAAATCTCTTTTCTTGCTCTTTAATCTTTCTTTTCAAAAAGGTTCGGTGGACTTATATGTACTTTTATACGCTTAAACCATCTTTACTGATCAGCATACATATCATATCGCCAATCTATTTAGGGTCGCTCGGTTTTTACCCATCAATTGAATTGATGAACTTAATCAATTATTCAGGGTATTTTTGAAAAATTTAAGATATTTCCAGGGAATAACCAGAGTTTTCAAACTTTGAGACAGAACTGATACTATTACTGAAAGGATCGGTAGCTTTAATATTTTCCATTTTAATATTTTCCATTTATCCTGATAATTTCATGAAGGCTTGAAGCATTGATTACTCGCGAGCAGTATGTTCTTGACCGTCAATCACTTTTTGTTTCTCAATTTTATTAATTTCTATTCTGGCATCATCCAGTTATTTTTAGTTTGTTCTTAGTTTATTAGTTAGCTCTTATTTTCTTTATATAAGCTATTTGATAAGTTCATCTTTTTTTATAATTGCCTGCTATATCTACTCTATCTTTTTATTCTTCATCAGCAACTCATGCTGGAGAGAGTTGATCCTATCCATGTATGCTGTTTTTATTTGACTCACCATATTCATTGCTTTTTATTTTATCAGCTATCGGTTCAGGCAATGACATGAGGATTCCATTGTCAGCTATAATCTAATATCAGCCAACACAAATATAAATATATAGATATATCAAAAAAGAGCAACAATGACATAACAAGAAAATGCCCAAAGAAAAATGGAGTTAGACTATTGTGCGTTGAATTTATTTTTTTATATATGTGCGTCATGGTAAATGTATTTTTTTGTTTCTCTGGTTTAGGCTATCAACTGACAAACCAAATTTCATATCAATTAGCACAAATTAATTATACCCTCAAGTATAATAATAATAACGTGGCAAAATGAATTCATTTCGATTTACGACTGGACTTGCGGTTATTTCGTCCATTGCTGCTATATCGCAATTATCTTTAGTAAAGGCAACTATTATCTTCCTCGCTGCCATCATCGCTTGGTACCTTACGACATCTCTCATTCTCAAAGTAGCACAGTTTATGGAAAAAAAACATATTCATGGACTAGATTTAAATAAGAAGGGAAGTAAAGCAGGCGAAAAAGAGATACCTGAATGTGTAGGCTTTGCAGCAGCAGTTTCCTTTTGCATGGTGGGAATGATTTTAGTCGTAATACTGAAGTATTGGAGCAGCACTGAAATTCTAACGACTCATTTAGCCGTATTTGTTACAATATTTGGAACTATTATCTTAGGATTCGCAGACGATATGCTTGATCTGCCCTGGAGATACAAATTACTGTTCCCGTTCTTCATAGTGTTGCCCCTAATTACAGTGTATCAAGGATCTACTCATATAGAGATAATTCCTCCATTCAGCATGATCCTAGGAAATACTTTGTAGCTTAGTCATTTATATCTAATATACATAACTCTATTAGGGATATACTTAACAAACACAATAAATATCTTTGCTGGAATAAATGGTTTATAAGTAGGTCAAAGTATGGTGACTTCGTCTGCTATGTTAATCTATTTCTTTACCGACAGCGCGCTTCACAACCGCTTTCACAAGTATTAATATAGTATCTATTTACTAATCACTTTTTTAGCAACTTCTATTGCTTTGATGAAACTTAATGCTTATCCAGCGAAAATATTTATTGGAGACACTTTTTGCTATTTCGCAGGCATAGTCTTGGCAATCGCAGCTATTATGGGTATCTATCAATGTATTTAGGATAAATTCCAATTGTTTGTCATTGGTTTTTATTTCCTCAACTAATTAATTTCCTCTATTCAATTCCTCAGCTATTCGGATTTGTGGAATGTCCCCGCCATCGGTTGACTTTCTATAACGTCAAAACAGATAAACTGTAGGCCATTCCCAATAATATGAATTTACTAAATTTATCCCTTCGTATTTTAGGGCCAACGAACTAAGGATCAATCTGTTTTAAATTGCTTTTATTTCAAATCACAACTTCATGCATACCAATTCTATATTTGGTATTAACAACTTCCTTGTGGTGATACTGTATCCTTTATCATTTATAAAAGCTTATTGCTACTGATCTGACATTATTTCTGTCAATTTTCATTAAAATTATAAACATAACAGCAATCAAATAAATTTTGACAGCACAACAAATGAAATGCAAAAGATTTTATGATAAATAATGTTCTATAGCAATCAGGAAGGATAAGCAAAAATTTGGCTTGAAATTATCGATTTTGTGTGAAATTTCGTCATTGCATGTCCACATTTTCTTCCAATGAATCAACAACAGTTTATAAATCTGAGTGAGTGTATTATTACCACAAGACTGTGCTGACTTATATCGATGATCTTTTGACTTGTTGGAGACGTGAAAATGTGAAAATGTGAGGGGCGGAAATATTTTAAAGAATTTAATTTTGTTCAAAGTATAAATAAATCAGGAATTAGAGGTATATTCAGTTCATTTGTCGAGTCTATGTCCTCTGCTTGCAATCTATATTCAAAGCAGTGAGCTTCATATTATTAAAAAAGCCAGCTTTAAAATGGTTCTTAAATGATTCAAGATCAAGTTTTACTATCTTTAAACTACCATTTTATTGAATTTCAGCCTATTTCTGTCTTGGCAGCATTAATTTTTTGGCAATAACTTCATCAGATATTTCATGAATTGACATTGATTGTTTATTATTATACCAATAGAAAATTATCAGCCTGATAAATAGGTATTACTCTAATTGAGATAATTATTATTGTTGGAGTCCCAATCGGGAGTCAATCAGTATCATAGTGTAATTTCAATTCCTAAGTTGATATATAAAAAATTATTGAGAGTTAATATTTCAGTAAAATGTAGGTCTAATCTTATTTAAAATTTCTAAATCATTTAAACTCATTAGTAATTTATTTAAATTTAAAAATAACAATTCTACCTCCTAATATATCAAGAGTTAGCTTACCTTCGCAGGATAATGTAAAATAAGTCTTTTGATCTAAGGAAAAATAAATATTCAATAAATTACTTTGAATGAAACTTAGTTCGCTCAATAATGTTTAAACAAATAATCACCCAGTTTCTGTATGCTATTTGAGATGCTCAGCATCCTCTTTAAATTTGTTAGTCACTATAAATTCATCTACCTCCTCATAAGTCCTTGGGGTGTTGATATGTTTGTAATGTATCTGAAAAGTTGAAGCTTTGTCCATTGAATTTCCAGTAAAGGTCATAATTCCCATGCCAGTTATATTATATGTCGAATACACACTAAAATATTCAGGTTCATAGTAGTCCTCAATGATCCAATAATTGACTCCGCCGACAGCTTCCACAAAATTGGCTAGTCTGCCTCTATAATAGGGAGATGATTCATTCACAAACTTGTTGTTGACAAAAGGCCAGATGCGCTCGTACTGGTGCATATGTGAACCAATGTATAAATCAACCAGCCCTTTGCCTTCGTAAGGAGTTGATAAGTATTCATAAAGATCTGGCATGTTCTCCATTGCATCACGGCAATGCGGATCCACCTGCGAGCACATCACTGGATAGTGAGAGGCCATCACCATAAACTCATCTGGATAGTTTTGACGGGCTGAAATTAATTATTTTTGTATTGAAGTTTTCATAGTCTAATATTTCTGAGGGTTTCCTATTTTGTATATTTAAAGGAAAGGATCAAAAAATAGAAAAGTTGTTTTGTTGACAAAGCGATAAGATTGAACTCTTTCATAGTTACCGTCAGTAGTTGACAGTCGACCAATAACAAAACTATTCTAAAAGAGATACATGCTCTTTGGAAGCGTACTCTCATGATTTCCCACTGTGGTAAGAATGGGCCAAAATCTTGATATTCTGCTAAGCTCATTAAGGAACAAGACATACATTTGGCAAGCATCTGTTTATAAATTATAAGCATAATCCCCATTTAATAATAAACTATTGATACGCCATTAATTTCCGGATCCACTTTACCTTTCCTCCACTCTCTTAGACAAAATATAATCCAATGTGTCGTTAAGGGCCTTGTAAGTCTTGTTAATGATTGGTCCCCAATCAGAAATAACAGTCAGTCTGAAAGGTAATTCTCTCTAAATAAACGTAATGTTACTGTTGGCATTTCCACTAAAAATTATTCAGAAGGTTATGACTTCAACTCAGAGATATATTTTGAACCATAGATTTTGTATTTAAACTCATCAATTTCCGTTTTTTATGAGATAAAAGCAGAGCACTTCTGAACATAATGAACAAATTCCACTTTTCCGTCATCAGTATGTGTTTATAATTTTTTTTGAGTGCACCTAAATTTGTGGATGGTAGATTCATAGTATATTTGTATGTAGCTGTACGGGCAAGAGTTGTTAGTGTTGAACATGAAGATTAGATCAATGGTGAAAGTATTAATTTCTGAGGATTATGGGTTCCAAAACATACGAGGATAGTAAGGCTGGCATTCTTGGCAAGTAGACAGCATCAAAAGAAGTCCAGTTATCAAAAACAATGCTTTTGAGAGATGCATATTCTTATTTTTATGATGCAAGTAGGAGATTATCAATCGTTAAAATACATAAAATGATATAACATTCCGATAAAATGCTGGTAACCTCACTAATACTGTTTAAACTCATTAGTTAACATTATGTTGATAAACTTATTCGATTTGGTTTAATTTGTTTATTTTATTAGAAATTATCACTATTAATGAAATTGTGGAATGCAATAAAATAGTAAATCTTCATCAAACTATTTTTTTTGTCAATTTTAGATCTTAGTTTGTATTTATCAATGACAAAAATCAGAAAACTAAGGCTTAACAAAAAATAAGTTAATTAGCTTAATTTGATCATTTTTTGATATTTCTCATCTACAATCTAATATATCTTAAGCATAAACTCAATCATATACTCTGAACAGAAATCCTTGACAGTTAACATTAAGGAGATTATCTCTTTGTTTAAAAAAGAATTTTCTAAATAAAAATAAACAAAATTCTTTCACTCACTGCCTCGGATACATGAACTTTGTATGAGTAAAAAACTCTAATAATGTAATCATTGAGCCTCACTCTAAAATCTCCACCTGATCGATGCTTGTGCTGGCACAAAGCTCGACTTCCGCCTCCATTTACTACATCTACTACATCTGTTGAAAACTCAGACCCAATAGCGTTCGCTACAGCTTGGAGTAGTTTGATGTTCGGCTTACCTCATTAAGATTATACAGTATATCCTCATCCTAATAGTCAGGCAATGGAATTCCCTTCTATAGCTCTCCCTAGGAAAAGAATTTGCGGTCATGATCCTCCAGCTGCCTAGGTAGAATTAATTCCTCTTCATGTTGTCCTGCAGACTCCTCTAAGGATTGCTTCTCTGCTATTTTTTGTTGTTCCAGCTATGCTGCCATTTTCCTAGTCACAATGATGGAGTGCGGGGCAAGGGAATAGTCATGTGGTTGACGTTTTATTCGTTTAGGAGAAGTGATATCTTTGCTGTTTTTACGGCAGTTGTAGACTATTATGAAGGGGTCATCTTAAAATTTGTTTTAGTGAGATTCTGCCATGGTAATAATTTATATGGGGGAATTGGATGGAGGGGACGTAGGCTTTTTATACTGAAACAAAAATTAGAAATAACTCAACATATAGATACTTTGTTGCTGTTAATGATCATATAAACCAATAAACAGCCGAATTTATTCGTTTCTGATCAATAGTAATAAAATTTATAATTTTTAAGACCTAATCATAAAGAAGTAAGTGAATTTAACTTTATTTTTCTTTATTGCTACTGTTTTTATTGATTAAATGCAAATGATTACATCCATAGTCATAACTTTATCGGCTAATATATAACAATATTAAATTAACCTATGTTTCCACGAGGGCTCAACTGGATTAGTGATTCAACAGTATTGCATATTTAACTAAGGATAGGCGAGTCAATCATATAAAACAACTTTTTTTGCAATGTCTCGATTAACATTCCCCAAATGTCATCAACTATTATGACTTTCTTATGGTTGCAAAAAAGCTTAATTTTCGATTTGAGGAGTCAGCGCATCTAATGGATCTTCGTAAATACTTTTTCGATAATCAAAATCAACTTACTAACAAAAAATTGGCAGGGTTATTATGCGTAGATTAGGGTACGCTTAAAGCAATGAGCGGTGAAAAAATACCAGAAAAGATGTATTTGAGAGGCTTATGTAGAGTTATAAGGTTTAGAGTGGGTAGTGAGGAGATTGAGTCCATAAAATAATAAATCAACGAAGATGAGTAGAGTATTAACTTAAATAATTTAGTGATTTAGTCAGACGAGGAGGGCGTACTGCCTTACTCATCATCATATAGAGTCGCGTAACCTCAAGTTGGTCATTAATAGAATCAATAATACAAATAAAAGCTGGCTATTATCCTTTCTATAAAGGTTTCCGAAATGGCTAAAAAGATAAAACTTTTAGTTGAAGGAATTACAATTTTCGTTGAAGATGAACAAAAAAGAATCAATATTTTTACGATGTTTTAAAATTTGACTCAGGAGGAACTGCCTTATTAAATTTTTAAAAGAGGTGTCATAGCTTTGATTAAAAAATTAGAAGACTAACTTTTTAAAGATAGGCTTACAATGAGTGAAGATGATATCAAGGCAGTTTATCTCATTCTTGACCATGATTCCACAGATGTAATCAAGCAAGTTGACCTTTAGAACTTAAAAGACGAGTCTTTTGTGACGAATAAGATAGCCAAGTTTTACTAGTGCAGAGTCAACAAGAGGATGGTGAAGGTATTTTTATTAATATATAGAATACCCTTTTCAAATTAGGGAAGAATGCCCACAGCATACAAATTTATCAGGTCAAAAATCCATCAATTATGGAGTTTAGAAATATAGAGGATGGATTACTAGAGATATAAAAAAGACAGAAAATACCTAAATTGAAAACTCCACATTTTGGACCCATAAAGGGAATGGGAATCAAGCAACATACATCAAAGCAAACTCTATCCATGAGAGCAAAGCAAGATTCCGTTAGGACCAATCACAGTTCTTTAAGTACTTATAAACAATCGAATGATGATAATTTGGGAAAATAGCGTTAAAAGATAGAACGTATAATTCGGTCATCACAATAGGGCAAAAAAAAGTCAGGCAAAGACACAATAGCAAATAAATTACGCAAATTATTCATTCATAAAGTGATCCTCCCACGCGAAAAACTCTTGGAATAAGAAAAGCGAAAATATGGGCAAAGCCGATCGCAAACAAATAGCTTGATAGTTAAATTTATGTGAATTTTCAATTAAATGGGCTTAATGGGAGAGGTATATCTAAATAACCACCATAGAAGAAATATACTACTTAGTTTATTATGCCCATAAAAATGAGCTTATTATTTTTAATAACCCGTAGTCCGAATCTGATCATGCCAGTCTAATGTTTAATAGTCGTTTAAGAAAAAACAATATCAACTCTAATAAAAATGCTTAACCAACAAGAGAATCTTCATAAGAAGAAATATACGAAGTGGAGACTATTCTCAATAAGAAGATTAAAAGTAACTATTTGATTATCTAGATGGGGTTGAGTACTATTTTGTCAGCTGGAAGGGTTACCCGAGAAATCAGGCAACTTGGGAACCTATTACAAATATGGGTAATTGCAGTGCACTTATCCTTTAGTATTAACTCAAAAATCTTTCAAACACTGATAAAAAATAGCTGTCAAAAGCCCTTGAATCAGAGGATGAATTTAAACACGAAACATACTAATCCTCTCCATGTAATATATTTGAGCACAATTTGCAAGTAATTGGTGGAAATGTAACACTTCTATAGAATTATAATAAACGCCTATCTTTTTTGTAAAATATAAGAAATGAAAAGTTGCCTGAGAATGCGGAGATAACCTAAATAGTGAACCCTTAATTAAGTGAAGATATCGAGACTCCAACTCACTTTTTCGTTAAAATAAAAGATTCATCGATAAATAGAGTTTATAAGGTATAAAAATAGACTATGATAAAATATCATAGGCTCAAACTCATTGAATACTACTAAAGTTTAATCAAATGGAATAAATGATTTGCATAAATTAATATTATTTCCATTGGCTTAATTATCATATTAACTTCATACGAGAAACTTATGATAAGCTTTTACAATTTGTGAATAGCAGATTTAAATATGGTTGAATCAAAAGATTGATCCTGCGTGTGAGGAAATCTTAGGCCATAACTCAGAGGCTTCTTTGGCTACTGGTCCAGTAATAGCACTACCTTTAGTTTCTCCTTTGTTGTTTACAATAACTGCTGCGTTGTCCTAGCAATAGAGAAAAGTGCCATCGGGACGTCTCCAAGCACGTCTTTGTCTGATAATCACTGCGGGATGAACTTTCTTTCTCAATTTTTGAACACCCTTCTTGCATGAAGCAAGGACAACATCACCAATTGAACCAGCAGGAAGTCTGTTAAGACTACCCCTGACCCCCTGCACAGCAATGATCATCAGATTCTTAGCTCCAGAATTGTCAGCGCAGTTAAGTGTAGCAGCAACTGGTAGTCCTCGAGTTATTCTGAGCTTTACTCCTACTGCTCCTGTCTTGGTCTTTTTAGCCATAGTAATTAAATAATATTAAATTAATCGTGAGCCGTACCCTTCTCGTTAATTTTAGCTCTAAATGCTTCACTTTTTAATGAGTCATGCTAACCTAACAAATTTTGAGTAATGCCGTATGCTGTTAACTGCGCCTAATCTTTAATGTCCTGATGGATTGATTCTTCATAGTATTTTGGGAGCCATATAGTTCAGAATTGATGCTAATCTTTAATGCGTAGGATACCGAAACAAAAGCTCAGATTGCATTTGCGACTTTCGTTAATTAAGTACTTACCTCTGATGACAAAAATAACTGGCTTTACCTCATCAAAAATTTGATTATTTTCGATAGGTAATCAAAAAATAATGTAGACTCGTCGAATAACAACTGTTTGTTTAAGAGATTTTTGAGTTGGCATTGCCAAGCGTAGATAATTTTAAATAGAACGAGAGCAAGTATTAACTTTATGATTCCTAACGTATAGTAAAGATATTCTGGAAAATCATTAAGGACATGAGTAGTGTTTTAGTTAGCAAACAACATATTTTATGTTTCAAAAGAAGTCAAAGAATGGAATTTCTGTCTACACTTACTCCTTTGGATGTCATGAAACAAATTTACTCCATATAATGTTTTTTTCGATTGGTTTTAGAATTTGCTGATGTATTATCAGGACATAAATTATCTCACGAAAACCACTCTCAAGCTAGTAAAATTTTAAAGTGTCACAAGTAATTAGAAGAAAAAAGCACATTAATTTCTTATTTGTATTTGCAAATATTTCATAAATTAATGCTGTACTATTCATGTCAGTTGCTGTGCCATAATCGCTTCCTAGCATTGCTTTCAGATCCATAGCTGGAAGAGGATAACTTAAGACTGTTTCAAAGACATATTCTAAAATTTAAAGCGAACTCGAATAAATTTGTCTTATTCATTGAGAATCACAAACATATAAAAGGACTTGAAGATATGACTGAGAAATAGCTTAATCCTTCGCAAAATGATGATATTGTCAAATTAATTGATGAGTTCATCAAACAGAAAGCTGTTGAGATCAATCATGATCAACTATAAGTTGATCATATTTATTCGAAAGATACAATGACTGTTGAGAAATCACCACTTTCGCAAGTTAATAATGCATGTCTTGTGTCGAGGGTTAATAGCAACACCATTGATGGTAAAAGAGTGTCGGGCAGATAGAGTCATCGAGAAACATCCGAAGATAAAATTTGTACAAAAATGAAGGACAAAAACTCAAATTGTTTTTTTAATTGGGACAACGCTTACAGTGACAAATTTCCACAGAGTGAAATTATGACAGTCGACCTAATTCTTTTCCTCAAGGCTGAGGAGAAACAATTGTAAGCAAATAAAGAGGCACCAACCGAATAATTATTCTAAGAATCCTGCAATTGCAAACTTGTATAAATAAAAAGTAGCCCTGTTTGTATGATAAATAAAATGAAACTTCCAAAAAATGTAACTTTTCAAAATGTTTTCAGTCGGCTACCCACCAAGTGGAATTTATATTGATCTTTTCAAATTATTTTAAATTTGTATTTTAATTCAAACATATAAGGGGAAAGGTAAATTATTGTGCAATATCGACCTTGAGTCCCCAAATAAACTATAATATTTTTTAATGAACAAACAATGAGATTAAGTCTTAAAAAATAAACTAAAATGTTAATGATTGGATCTTGCTTTGACATTACATTTATACTCTAATAATAGTTTTATTATTTCTGGCAGTCGTGCATCATTACATGATAATAGTAGTTAAGGAAGATAATATTTTTATATATGCGAAGCGAACCCGCTAAAGTTATGTTACAGTAGTTCTACGAAATCAAAAGAATGTTTGAACTTCCTCTCAAAATACGGCTGTACTTCTCTACCCTTGAAGACTTGATCGATAAGAAAAGTCTTCGAGATTTTACTAAACAGCAGATTGTGGATCAAATGCTTATTAAGGCATTCTTAACGCACAGTGATGATGAAAAGATAGCTTTTTTGCATTCGCTCATCACTTATCTTAAAGATTACTACGAGAGATAAATTCATAACCAACCTAGTGGCAGATCTGCAGGCTGTTAAGGACCCACTATCAACCATATCGAAACCTCCTGTCAACTATAAATCTTTAGTTTCAAGCTTTCACTGTGGACTAATGCCAAATTTAAATTTGACAAATTACGGCGGATTGTGTCTATTTCCAATAAAAAGCGTAATATTGTTCTGAGTCTGAACCATTACCTCGTTCGCAAAAGTAAACGCCATGATTACTCACTTGTACTGGATGCAATCAGTAAAGAAGTATCTGAAGAGAATGTTAAGGTAGTCCTTTTTTTTAAGCAATAAATTTTCGTGAAGGTGTTTAAGGAGTTGGTAGATTGTGTGACTGATATACAGAAGGAAACTTTATTAATGCTTATAAAGAATAATGAGGAGGATCATCGTGATGGAGGAGAAAGCATAGTAGAGAAAAATCCAGATAAATCTTTAGTATTTCTCAGTTCAGAGCAGGTGACTTTCTATCTCAAATATAAGGCGCATATCTGTCAAAGATTGCAAGTGGGAGGTTTTGCTTTCAAAAACATCTATGTTAAACACTATGATCAGGAAAGTGTGCGCATTGACCGTAGTCTTACCATTGACAAAATATTTAAACTTTAATTTGAAGTCAAGAAAACGGTGCCTGAACTAAAGCAATAATTTCTTGAAAATATGCAAAATAACTACAAGTACAAAATGAACTCCACTGTTATTGAATAATTTTCTAAAAAGTACAAAGCCGTATATGATCGCTATCTCATCAACAACAAAATCTATGAGCAGATTAGTCTTAAAGAGTAGTGTCTAACAGAGAAAGAGGAAATCTTCTTTTCAAAGGGAGTTTAAAACATCATGACTGGCAACTATTTGGAGTTCATGTTAATTAAAGTTCAGCCGATGCAGAGGACAGATGCGAATAAAGTTGTGATGGTGGTCAGCCTTGTTTTGGGTAAAGATATCAATCTGGAAGTTGCCATGGCCTTTCTGCTTGAATACTACGATATGCTTTTTAGAGTTAAGGAAAAATAGATGAAATAGGCCCCTCATGACAGTGAGGATGATTTCTACACCATCATGAGTGACAACAATATTGAGGAGTAGCTCTTTTAGGTTCAATAATCAGATGAATATTAAGGCGATGGCAAATATCACGATTAGTTTTAATTGAAAAAAGAGAAGATATCTAGCCCCCAGAGCCATCTTGGTAGAATATAACAGTCTCCTGTTTAACTGTCGCCTTAGAAGCTAAAGGCAAAGCGTTTAACTGAACATTTCCTCTTTAAGTAATGGATGAGATGCAAGAATGGCGGAGTAGTGTGCATCAACTAGGCTATGATAGTTTAACAGAAGAGGATGATTAAGAAAGTATTTGCCAGCATTGGCAGTAATCTACACAAGATGATTAGGACAGGAGGAGTGCTCAATATTTCGCTTCCAGTCACTATTTTTAAAAAAGAGTAATTCATTCTTCATTTAGGTCTCATCTTCAGTCCATCGCTATGAACTTCTCCTATGCGCCTCTTCTCTTCGATCCCTTTAGAAATAATCAGAAGGATAGTTATGAACGGTTTAAAGCCGCTATTCTATTTGCAATTTCTGTATCTAATTTGGGTATTAGCGCTTAAAAACCCTTTAACCCAATTTTGGGAGAAACTTTGCAGTGCTGGGTGGCTGGATGTCCACTTTACCTGTAGCAAATTAGTCATCATCCTCCTATTGCCTCCTACTATTTTGCAGGTCGCGGCTATAAGATATATGGTCAAATTGATCCCAAAATAGGGATGGGTCTCAATAGTGGTAAATGTTCAAGTGAAAAGCCCAACTATATCTAATTCGATGACGGTACTAAGATTTGTCTGGTTTATGGTAAAATGGTGATAAAAGGACTGATATTCGGAGACCGTGAATTTCACTTTGAAGACAAGAGTACGATTATTTTGATTTAGTTTACGTTTACGATATGAAAAATCACTACTTTGCAGAGATATTCTTTGGCCCAAGGAAAAGAGGATATTATATTTCGAAGGGAGATCCGGATGATTACATCTATGGCAAAATATACCGAACTACTAGCGCTTACTTATCCAAATTTAAATAAAAAGTGCCTCCTATCTTTCCCACAAAGGATGACATTGCCAAATAATTATCGACTATAGAGGGTATTTGGAATCAAAGTGTGAGGATAGATGACAAGGAGTAGATTAATTTTGCTACTTAACTACCTTACAAACTTTAGTATGAATAGCATCCCCTCCCATCTAACTCCTCCTTCCGAAAAGATTTAAGTTTATACATTCAGGGAGATATCTAAAAATCGCAAGAACAGAAGGAAATAATGGAGCAAATTCAGCGAAGAGACCGCAAATTGCGTGAAACTAAAAAGTGAAAACTTGATTTGAATATTTGATTTCTTTTGACACTATTCTGAATATAATCTTTAGGAAGTTCTCTTAATTAAATTGTCAAAACTGCTCGGAACGCTTATATCCCTCATTAATAATAATCATAATAACATTTATATGAACACTTCACTCTTCCTCGATAATAACGCCAGTCAGTTCATGATTCGCTATAACAAGGAAGAAGCATAAAAATCAGCACGGAAGCCAAAGCAAAAACCCATTTCAATATCAAGTGACCTATAAATTTTGATCAACACCAAAAAGCGTATGCGGAGGAATGATTCTAATGAAATACCGTCCTTATAAAAAAGTAATCGAAAATCAGTACAGGTTTATTCCTTACACACAAATGTAGATTAACCAAAATCTGATAAATAGTTTTCGCGCATACCCATTTAGTATATGGAAGAAAGAGACAGCGGAAATCCTGCTGATAAAGCACGTGGTAGAGTTGTTTATAGAGGATATGCTCCGAAAAACACGTATTTCTACTTTAAAACTATAAAGGGTATTTTGATTAGCATTTAGAGATGCGTATTGGCAGCAGCAAAGCAGATAACGATTATCGTGGAGAGGATATTGCCTTTAACAGCAAATTTTAAAGTGGTAATCTCAATGCAGCAGTCAAGATAAGCACTCGCTAGTATTGGCTATATATGAGAGAGGATACCAATACACATGGCCTGAGGCAATGGTTTTATTTTTAAGCACGAGCCCGTAAGAAATGTAAGATGAGATTAAGAATCTACAAGTTTAGCAAGCGATTCAGTCTGTATAAAAATGGAATGAGACCATATGTTCGAACTGCTGACAGTGACTGGCATCAGGATGGGTAGAAGTTAAAATATGAGTACGATCAATAGCAAAAATGCTATTATATCGAATTTGATTATATCTTCTAGGAGCATAAAGAGACCTACTTTGCTACATTACCGCCTTATACCTACAGCATGCTCTCCGAGTATCTGTAAATACTTTCTCTCAAAGAAAAAGTAAATATAAAAAAAATTGGAACCAGCCTCTCAGGGTTAGATATACAAGGAGTTTGCCTGTGTGAAAAAAAGTATGGGCATAGATATCATGAGAAGGATACATTGCAGACAGAGCCAAAGGAAGCTATCGTTATCTTAGCAAGAACTCATCCTGGAGAGACAGTGTCCAATTTTGCACTAGAAAGCTTTATAACTCGAGTATTATAAACTGAAATTCTCACTGAAAAATACAATTTTTATATTGTTCCAATGGTCAACCCTGATGGAGTATTCTTAGGGAATCATAGAACAGGCGTTTTGGGGCAGGATCTTAATCGTAATTTTCATTCATTGGACATTGAATATTTTCCTGAAATAGAAGCAGTCTAAAATTATATTTCGAGCATTCAGAAAAAGCATAAAATAGCCTTTTTATTTGATCTACATGGTCACTCTGCAAAAAAGAACATCTTTGCTTATGGAGACGAGACTGAGATTGGAAGTAAAGAGTATTTATCAGGAAGGGTAATTCCTAAAATATTATCAAATTTGATTGATTCTTTTAAGTATGACTATTGCGTCTTCAAAACTTCAAAGGAAAAAAAGCATACAGCGAGAGTGTACTTTGCAAATAAAAATAAAATTAATGCAATCACATTTTAGCAATCATACGGTCTCTTAGAAAGTGGCAGTATTGGCATCGTGAACTGGCAGAATTTTGGTACTGCTTTGGCAGATGCACTTGTATCTCATCTTTAGTTTACTACACCAGAACAAATTTATAAATCTTTGACAGGATAGATGAAAAAATAGAAATAAGCATGTGAACGACGTAAATAGCGCTAGAAAGAAAAGGAATAACTTCGGATGAAGCTCATCTTTTCCAAAACTGAAGGCAGTGAATAATTCACCCCTCGTAACTTTGTGTAGATGTATCGAAAGACTAAAATTCGTGAAATTAGCGAAAGTCTAACAAAGATTTCTGAGGAAAAATTATAAATCGAATATACCTCGGAGGATGAATAACTTTCCTCTGGTGATGAAGATCAGTAAATGAGCAACTATGAGCTGGAGATGATAAAAAAGTAAATATTTCGGGTCGGAGTTATAAACAAGTAAACATACAAGAGGGAGCTGTATAATGTGGCAGAAAAGAATGTTGAACTCGGCCAGTCTTATTTTGCTGATTACTCGCATCGCCTTCACCATAAACACTCATCGATGGTCCAGCGCATCTTTAAATTTAAATCCAAACAAAAAACCAGAGATTATGACCTCCCTCCACCTCTAAGTCATCGGGATAAGAGTATCGAATTGCCTGTAATTAAAAAATGAGTGTGTTTGTTTGTACTATATGCTACACAGTTTTGGATACTTCCAAGCATGGATTGTTGCCAGTTGCATAATTGTATAGATTCTTAAATTTATGCTTATCAATCACTAGATACTAGAAAGCTTATTAATTAGAGCTTTTTGTTCTGCCTCTACTTTGCTCAAGCTTTCCATCTCCACTGTATGCCGTTACAACTCTGCTTTTTTTTCATTCAGGTAATTATTGAGCTCCATCATTTTACGTTTTCTGTTTTCGGCCTAGCTCTCCCATTTATTTCTCTATCCTAAAGCCCTTAGTTTTTCTTTTTCTATTCGGACTGCAAAGTCGTCAAGACATTCAGTAAGTGATCCCATTGTTTAATCCATGGATATAACTTTGGTAATGAACTCCATAGACAAACTTTTAAGGTGATCTGACTCACGGAATTTTTCTGGATCAAGAACTCGAATATTGTTTTCTTCATCGAAGGCGATGGACAGCTTGTCTGTCATTTGAAATTAATTACAAAGTTTAAATAAAATAGAAATGCATCCAATAATAATTTGCTTTCAATTTGATCATTAAACTCTGAAAGATAATTGAACTTCTATGGCTGAATAGATAATTGAAATTTGGATATTTTTGTTGGTAGACTGATTCTAAGAGGAACAACCAGTATATTAGGTTTGTTACAATGAGTTTCCTTTGTCGCCGGCTTATTTAGGTTTGCTGATGCAATTTTGCTGTGTTGTATATAATGTAATGAAACTCTCAGCCAAGAATTCCATCGATATAAAAAAATCTCTAAATAAGCGAACTCACTCCACAAATAAATTTTTAAAGAATAACGTCTTTTACCGAGAAACTCGGCAAACTACTTTTATATTAACCAAATCGCATACTCTTCGCATGATGCCAGTTAAATAACGAAAAGCCAATAATTTCATTAACGTTCAGGATTACACTGAACCTGTACAAAAAATATCCAGAGAACCCCATAAGAAAAATAAGACCATTAAAATTCAGTTTAAAAATCCTCATGAGTAATTCTTACTGAAGAAAAGCGATAAGATGAAGCTGATATATTGGAATAAAGATGTTGGACTGTCATAGCTGGCAAAAGTAGTAGTCTCTGCGGATTTTATTGTGGACCAGGATCATTTTTGGGAGAGTTGCGCGGAGATAGACGACGAGAAGTTTATTGAAACCAATCGGAATGGCAACGCTGTAAAAATAAATATTGATTGGGCAAACCCGTCTCTACTTAAGTAATGGAGACAACTGCACAAGTTTAATTTTATAATATGGACCATCCGCCGTAAAAGCAGTCTTGTTAAATTGCAGCAATTCGTATCGTTTCATGGATTAGCTCTACATGCAATCTTTTACATCAAACGCAAAAAAGGTTATACTGTCGATTATACTCCTATCCAGAGGGAAATATAAAAAAAGTAGCTTGCCAGAAATTCGGAACAGTTTAGCGAAAATATTCCTTTGAATATCGTGAATGACAGAGACGATTTGAAAGAGGAAGAATTAATCATTTTTTAGACTATTAAGGTTAACCTCAGAGATAGGGTGCACTATGAAAGCTATCGAGGGAGAGTACCTGTGTTTTTGGGAGTAAAGGCAAAAGTCATGTTTTACAGAATTGAAAACGAACCTCCAGGATTATAAGGGATACTCAAATGCCTTTAGGGCTGTAAAAAGGGCAATCTCCCTCCGACCTTTGAATCCTAAATCAATCCCAAGCTAGCTAAGTTTCAATCAGCACGAAAGCGAAATCTTTAAATATATCCGCTTTTTCCTCTTAGGGATTACCTCACTAATTCTCTCCTTTAAAAACGCAGATAGGAGCATGATCTTTAGGTTAAAGGCAACCCTTTAGAGGAAGATTGGGAATATGAGGAATAATAAATAGTTCAACTAATCGAATAGATGAAAAAGAAATTGATTGGACAGCTAATCGAGGATAATGGAAGACAATACCAATTCGAGGGAGGCAGTTCGATCTATAACTTTGTCGGATAGATGTTCAAGCGAAACTACAAAATCATCTACGATATGAAGTTGTCAGAGATGGGAGTGGCTCACCGACAGAAGAGGAAAGAAGAATCGTAGTAAAACGACTAAATTGATTTGGAGTTGGGGGTGGATTACCTCTAGTTTTAGCTGAAGTGATGTTAATATAATAATGGAAGCAAGGGTGGCTGGTGCTCACTGCTGGTTATTATACATCATGCCAGTCCTGCCTGTTGCAGCTTGCTCACCAAACTTTGGATCTTGCTGTCTTTGATTTTTATCAGTTGCTCCATCTTTTGGATCTTCAGCTACAAAATCTGTATGGTATAACATTTACCTCTACAGTACTCTTTAACTCCTTAATGGCGTTGTCTTTCTCGGAAAGGACATCCTTCAGTTCTTGATTTTTGCTGATTTTGTGAAACTCAGCCTATTTTGGGATCTCTTCCTTGATTTATCCATCTCCATTCTTTTTCTTTTCCATGAAGGCCTTGATTTTGTTGTGTGTTGATTTGAGCACACGTTCGATTATGTCTGGCGTTGCAGTTATGATGTGTTCGATATCGTTTTTACTGACTTGATAGTTCAGTTTTTTAAGCACTTTTTCTTAGTGGAAAAAGAAATACTGTTTAGGGTGTTCCAGTTTGCTAGCTTAGTTGTTGCGGAAGTTGAAGGAATATAGTTATGCAGTTCAACTAACTTGGGGAAATAATGCGATATTATCTAAGCAAGAAGAACTAAATTAGAGAGAGATACCACCGTCAGAAAAATCACGAGTTATGTTTTTCTTGGGGCGAGAAAGAGGAACTTGATCGACCCAGTTATAAACTTCGCTTAGCTATTCCTCGTTGAGGGGAGGTGCGTCCATAGAAAGTTATAGTTATTTAATATTCAAATTATCAAGCCTGAAGTCTCATGTAGAGTTCAAATCAACGTCAGGCTCAATTCTAACAATTTTGTTTATGTGTCCAGCAGAATTAATTGATTAATTCTGATAATATTGAAAATGATATGGAATGAATCAGTTGTTATAACAGTGATCTTCATGTTAAATTTGACCTATAGTGCAGAGTTATTGGCTATTTGCTATTTATTATTTGTTTTTTGTATGTATAATAAAAGTTCTTTGAGAATATACAAAAAATAATAAAAATAACAAATTATTGTAAAATATATTTAATTATGCAGCGCTTTCTGATGATTGAGACAAATATTTTGCAGGCACTTAAAGCGGACATGATCAAATATATTTTAATGTCATTCAAAGAGATAATATTCAACTTCAACTTCATCGCACCAATATGGCTTCCGGAGAAATAGATACGTTTATTATTTATCAACTTATCAAGATTAACTTATTTGACCAAAATATAAAATTATGCTTATTTCATATGCTTCATTTAGTGCGTGTAACTCTTCAGAGATATAATTTAATAACAATAAATGACTCAAGCCGTCCCCAATCAAAATTTAATATAAAATCTTATCATAGAAGAAGAATAGTACTTGCCTGAGCTTTTGCCCATTCCAGATACAACTAAAGCGCAAAAAGCAAAAGAAAAGTACTTTGCGTAAACAAGATAGTTGAAAGGTAGCAACATTTTTTCTCAACTTTTCTTTACTTGGATTTCCTGTTTGCTTTCCTTTGGGAAGCATTGTCCCATTGATACCTAAGATTTGCCGAGTTTGCACTCCAGTATGCACCCCAGAATATAATATGAGTCCATGTACAACGCACTTAAACAGACACGTCGTAGCACACGTAAAGGATTCACTCTTCTGAAAGCTATAGCCCGATCTTATCGCTTGCAAATTCTTGCCCTCGCTGCACTTTCACTAGTAATAACAGTATTTACAATGACAGCCCCAGTACTTACTCATAGAATTATTACCTATATCAAGGTAGTTCCAGAAGATCGATCATTTGAAGAGGGAGTTTGGCTAGTTGTGGGTATAACTATGATTACTCTTGGAAAAGCCATTTTACAAAGTCACCTGTATTATCAATTCGCAGTTTTTGGCTTCAATTTATCAAACACCCTAAGTCTGCTTATCTACTAAAAATCATTGAAATACCCAGCCCTCTGCTAAAAAAAATACTCAATTTCTTAAATAATTAACTATAGTCAAGTAGATGCGCAAAGAATGACCAACATGGGGGTTCAGCTCACATCAGTTCTATATACCCCCATTCAAATAGTCATAGGGGTTTGGCTCATGTATACCTACATTGGAGCTTCATTTGTGTCAGGCATGAGCACTATGTTGGTTATGATTGCCATTACATTTTTTCTGGCCAAAAAGATTTCTAAAGTAAATGAAAATACATTGAAAGCTAAAGATGCTCGCATGAAAATCACTGAGGAGATTTTGGATATCATCCGCTTTATCAAAATTAACGCAGTATAAAAATACTTTTATCATCGTTTGGACTAAAAAAGAAGTAAGGAGTTAGATTCAAATAGGAAACGAGGCTTTCTTGAGGTTTTTATAGTGTTCTTATACTTTCTCAGCTGTCCCCTCATCATCTTTCTGACTTTCCTAACTTATATTCTGTTAGGATAGACCATTGATGCTACGATTGCTTTTTCAACCATTATGATCTTCAATATACTGCAATCTCCCCTCAGGCAATTTCCATCAGCTCTTTCAAGTTTAATTCAGATGTACACATCAATTAAAAGAATAGAGGAGTATCTGCTTGCTAAATAAATTACTTATAACCATATTAAAAATTAAAATAATTAGGATGGAACATCCATTAAAATATAAAGTGGTACTTTTCGATGGGGAGCAGAGGAGAAGGATGTGAAGAAATAAGTATCAGAATAAGTCAAATAATATCGCAAAACTCATAGTTATGGATCAGACCTCTTCATCGAGGATGAGGATGAGGATGATGATGAACCCAACAGTACTGATAGTGATAGCCCAAGAAAAAGATCATTATTAACCAGTAGTCATTATTCTATCGATAAAAAAATTAGAAAAAACTCAGAGTCAGATATATCGACCGAAGAGTTCTCTCATTAGGTCGTCCATGATTAAGAAGGGATGCATGAATAAAAAGTGATTTATGTATCAGCTATTAAAAATGCTAATGTGACGATTTAAAAGGGAAAGTTTGTTATTATTTTGGGAGATATAGGAAGTGGAAAATCTTCTATTTTGTTAGCCATTCTCAATGAAATGAAGAACTCCCGACACTCGATGATTACAATTAATGGGACTGTCGCCTATGCTGCACAAAAGGCCTGCATAATGTCGGGAACAGTGAGATAAAATATTCTTTTCAATTTAAATTTTAACAAAAAAAAGTTTGATGAAGCAATTCATTACTCATCCCTCACAAAAGACCTTAAATTATTGGTTCAAGGAGATTCAACTGAGATTGGCGAAAAAGGAGTAAACCTATCAGGTGGACAAAAAGCACGTATTGCATTGGCACGAGCGATTTACTCCGACAAAGACATCTACTTGTTGGATGATATTATTAGTGCAGTTGATGTCCATGTTGGTGAATTTTTGATCAAGGAATCTATATTGCAGTATTTAAAGGGGAAAACTGTCATTATGCCCACACATGCTGCTAATTTTGCAGAATATGCTGATGAGGTCATCGTACTGAAGAAAGGAGTCATCGTGCGTAAAGGCCATTTTCGGGATATCTGTGATACTGTTGAGTTCCAAGAAGTGTATGAGCAGTCTATGGAACTCAAAAAACGAAGCAGCAGTGAAAGTAAAGAGGATTTAAAGATCAGTAACGATCAAAAAAAGATAAAAACTACATTGGATCTCATCTCACAAAGTAAGAATTCGATGGGATCTCCACAAGCAAGGACTCATAGATCTTTTGCTGAAAAAGCTATCGAAGAACTAATTATTCCTTAGGATCATAATAAAGGCAAGATAAATCCGTAAATTCTCAAATAGTATATACGTCTCAACGGAGGTGCCCTATTCGTGTTTATAGTAATTGGTTCGATGACTGGATGGTTGTCTCTTTCTATTTTTTCTAATATCTAGATGGAGTATTGGTGCAAAAGTGAAAACCATGAAGATTATTATCTTTATATATATCTTGCATTTTCTGTTGCCAGCAGTCTCTTCGCTTTTATTCGAGCTTATATCCTTGTACTCTCAGGATTTAAGCAGGGATAACTTGTGCATAGAAAAATAATACAATCACTTCTATATGCAAGTTTAAATGAATTCTATAGCAGAATACCAGTGGGCCGTATTATGAACCGCTTAACGAAGGACCTTCGCTAACTTGATGAAACTATTGGCTATGCAATGGGTAATTTTTTGACCAATCTTTTTTCTCTATTTGGAACACTATCAATCTGTATATACGGATCAACTCCCTACATGATAATTCCCTGTGTTATTATTATCCTTTTGTGTAATAAATTGAGGGCCTACTTTATGAAGACGCAAAGAGAAGTTGTTAGAGTATAAGCAAAAACTAATTCTCCCATTGTTAGTGGGTTCATTTCCACAATCAATGGATTAGCTACTATTCGAGCTTTTAAAGCACAATCATAATTTTTAGATAAGCAGATTTAGCGAATTGCCACTAATAAAGCTGCAAGAATTACTAGATAAGCTCTCGGAAGCTGGTTTGCTTTCAGGCTTACTCTTCTCAGCTTTTTTATAAGCATTAGTTCAATCGCCTTCGCATTGATTAACACTTCCACATCTCCATCTTTGGTTGGATTATTGCTATCCTATGCATTTACTCTTAGCGATGATATCATTTCCCTAATTTTTAGCTGGGCTAACCTATAAACGAGAATGATTTCTGTTGAGAGGATTTTTAATTTTATGAAAATTGAGCCATAAAAGCCCTATGAAGATTATTGCAACAAGTGGAGTGAAAAAGAGGAAGGATATCAATAGATCATTAAAAAAGGTGAAATTTAATACAAAAAGGTAAGCGTAAGGTATAGATAAGATTTGCCCTATGCTCTCTATGATGTGTCATTCAAAATAGAGAGTGGTGAAAAAGTGGGAGTTGTGGGAAGGACAGGAGCAGGCAAATCCACTATCTTCAGTACTTTATTACGAATTGTTGACCCAAGAAGGGGGTAGATCCTGCTGGATGGTGTCAACTCAGCGACTTATTCTCTAAAAGATTTAAGAAATGCTCTAACTATGATTGATCAAGAACCACAGTTAATAAACTCCACTTTTCGCGAAAATCTGGATATGACTCATCAATATTCTGATTAGCAACTCTATACTATCCTTTAATAATGTAATCTTTATGATACAGTGATGGAGAAGGATGGTTTGGACGGCACTGTAGATAATAACAGTTTGTCAGCTGGTGAAAAGCAGCTTCTTTGTATTTGTCGGGCCTTTTTAAAGAAGAGTAAAATTGTGATAATTGATGAAGCCACTGCCAACATAGACATGAAAAATGACCAGCTAATTCAAAGGGTTATTCAGTAAAAATTTAAAAACAGCACCGTTCTGACCATTGCACATCGTTTATCCACTCTGAAGAACTCAGATAAAATTCTAGTAATGGGGTAAGGGCGAGTTGTGGAGTGGGGTTCTCCGGCTGAGTTATAACGCAAAGAAGGTGGAGTTTATGCTGAGATGATAAGAAAAAATCTTAGTTAATTTCTTGTCTGATATAAATTAAGCTCTATCTTTAATGTTGATTGCATAGAAGATTTATACAAATTATGGATTTGGTAATGAGCAATATAATAAAATTCCGATAAACATGGCAAACAATGACTAGTGCCTTTCTTCCGAAGATAGACAAATCAGGTGTGGTTTGGGTTTATCTGCATTGTTTATATATATTAATACTAATTACCAGAAATGATCAGACATCACAAAAATAATCCCTATATTTCCTTGTAGGACAAATATATTAATCTGTTCCATCCTTCCTAATTCATAATCAAATCACAATGGGTCAACTAATCAACAGATTACTTAATAGCTTTGCCGATATGAGGTCCAAGATACTCATGCTGGGTCTTGATGGAGCTGGAAAGACTACTATCCTCTATCAAATGAAACTTAATGAGGCTGTGTCCTCTGTACCAACAGTCGGATTCAATGTTTAAGAGATCAACTATAAAGGGCTTAGCTTCACTATCTGGGATATTGGAGGCCAAACCAGACTTAGGGAATTATGGCATCATTATTATAACGGATCCAACGCAGTAATCTATGTACTGGATTCTGCCGATATTGAAAGGATATCACTTGCTAAGGAAACTCTTGATTCAGTAATCAATCATCCTGATATGGCTGAATGCCCAGTTCTAGTGTTTGCCAATAAAATAGATATTACTACTCTAAAGCCAGTGGAGATAGTTTAACGATTGGGACTCTACCGATCAAAGAGAGTATGGCATCTACAGCCTTGCTGTGGACTGAATGGAGAAGGCATTATCTAGGGATTCGAATGGCTGAGAAAATAAGTGAAGAAAATAAGCAAATGAATGATTTCTGCTTAATACTATTTTGTTAATAATCTCTCAATAATCCGATTTTAACTAAAGATTATCATAGTTTAGTGCATTGATCTATTTTGCCAGTTATTCTCCATTGGCATAAACAAATTATCTAACTTTAGAAGCGTTATTAAAATCAGATTTAGACTGATCATTTAAACATCTGACAATATTGTTATATTGGTATCACAATTTTCTTATTTCATTTAAATTCAACATCTGATCGAATTTATCTATATTAATTGATGTAGTAATAAAGAGAACCCAAGCGGGCGGGAGAATCATTAGACAAGGGTGACCTTAAAAAAATTGTCCTACAGCAGTTAAAAGCTCTTAAACCTCAACCTGGCGCGACTGCTGACGAAGCTGTAGACTGTCTCGTTAGGCAAGCAGAGTTCTACACTAATTTTCTCCTATCCAAGCATTAATTACTGCGTAAACAGCATCAGGCAGAGTCCAAACGACGTGGTCACTTCGAAGAAGAGGACGAAGAAATTGAGTATCTGATAGAGTAAGAGGAGCATGATGAGAATATTTTCACTAGATTAACAGAACAACCTTCCATATTGTAAGGCGGATAGTTGAAATATTATCAGTTAGTGGGTTTAAACTGGATGATCAGCCTTTATGAAAGTGGCATTAGCGGTATCCTTGCTGATGATATGGGTTTGGGGAAGACAATTCAGACTATTGCCATACTGGCCTTTATTAAGGAGTATAAGAAGATCAATGGGCCTCATATAATCATCGCTCCAAAAATAACTCTTGGCAATTGGATGAATGAATTTTAGAAATGGATGCCATCAGCTAGAGTTGTCAAACTAATCGCGACCAAAGATGAGCGCGAATAAATTCTGACCTCTATTGTCGATAAGGGAAAGTTTGATATTTTGGTAACGAGCTTTGAAGGAGTGCGAATTTGTTTAAACAGTTTGAAGAAAATTAAGTGGCATTATATTGTAATTGATGAGGCTCATAAAATAAAGAATGAGGAAAGTCAACTGTCGCAAGTTGTACGTAAACTGCACACTGAATGCAAGCTACTTCTAACCGGCACACCTCTCCAAAACAATCTACATTAACTGTGGTCGCTGCTTAACTTTCTACTTCCTGAAATATTCAGTAATTCTGATTTATTTGACAACTGGTTTATCAACACAACTTAAAATAAGAATGAAAGTGAGGCAGAAGTGTAGCGCAAGAATGTGCAGATGATAGGTCAACTCCACAAGATCCTGAAGCCATTTATGTTGCGAAGAACTAAATTATAGGTTTAAAAGAACCTGCCTCCAAAAAAAGAGATTCATATCTATGTGGGTCTCACGGAGGTACAGTTAAAAATATATAAAAATTTGCTGCAAAATCGTAATGCTTCAGAAGATGAAAAGAAGTATTACCTCAATCTGCTCATGCAGCTCAGAAAAGTATGCAACCATCCTTATCTTTTTCCAAATATCGAACCTTAGGATGCACCTCCCATGGGTGAGCATCTCATTAATACTGCAGGCAAACTCATCATCCTTGACCGACTCTTAAAAAAGTTATACGCAGAGGGAGGCCATCGAGTATTAATATTTTCTCAAATGACTATGGTTTTAGATATTTTGGAAGACTATTGCAATTATCGCACCTATGACTACTGCCGAATCGATGGTTCAACCGACATGAATTCGCGAGATGAACAGATAGATACATTCATGTCCGAAAATTCTCCGAAGTTTGTATTCCTTTTGAGCACGAGAGCTGGAGGATTGGGAATAAATCTGACTGCTGCAGATACAGTTGTTATTTATGATAGTGACTTCAATCCTCAGATGGATTTACAGGCTATGGATAGAGCTCATCGTATTGGGCAGAAAAACAGTGTTAATGTTTACCGACTCATAACTGAGAATACAGTCTAAGAAAAGATCGTTTAAAGGCAAATGATTAAGCTAAAATGGGACAGTTTGGTGATTCAACAACAAAAGAATTCTCAGAAAAATAAAGCTCTGACTAAAGAGGAGATGAAGGATATGCTACAGTATGGTGCCAACTTTATCTTTAAAGCCACTAATGGTACGATGACTGATGAAGAAATAGATGATATCCTTCTTCGGGGTGAAACTAAAACCAATGCACTTAATAAAGAGGTTGAAGAGAGGCTTAAAAATCAACAAAATAATCTAGTTGACTTCTCAATGAACTCCATCAACATTTTTGATTTTATGCAACAGGACTAAAAACGCAAAAGATAAGACGCAGAGGCTTTGGATGAATTGCTGGCAAAGGAATTGCAGGGAGAGTACCGAACAACGAGGCGCTAGAAGGGTAAGGCTCCCAACTACTCCCTGGATAATAAAAACCTTAAGCGTGAGTTAAAATCTGAAAAGAAGATATTAGTACCCGAACATCAGTTTTTCAGCAACAGAGACGTTTTGCAAGAATTATTACAAAAAGAAGAGGATTATTATAACAACAAGAACGCGTAGCCAGGATAATACGACCCCCTCACCGAAGAAGAGCTGAAACTCAAGCAATAATTGCAAGAAACTGGTTTGAAGGAATGGACCAAACTCGATTTCAATAACTTCATCACTGGCTGCGAAAAATATGGCAGGAATAACTTTGAACAGATCGCACAAATAGTCGGCAAAACCATAGCTGATGTACAGGGTTATGGAGAAGTCTTTTGGGCAAGAATTGAATAACTTAGCGATAAAGAAAGAATTTTGAAGCAAATCCAGAATGGAGAAGAAAAAATTTCTAGTCGCAAGCTACATTAATAGCTCTTGGAATGGAAAGCCTCCCGCTGCTATTAGATTGAGTTCAACCCAACTGTATATACGAAATTCCGCTCTAAACTGTTTTCTATTGATGCAGACCGGTTTCTAGCTCAAAACATTTATAAGTTAGGCTTACGAAACATGTCATTGGTTAAGGAAAAAATTCGAGTATAGTCGATGTTTAGATTTGATCATTTCCTGCGATCGAGAACAGAATCGTAGCTAAATAAGAGGATGCTAAGCATTTACAAGTTGATTTAAAAAGAGAAAGATAACGAAGACTATGGACTTGATAACTAAACTTTAAAGGAAACAAAGAAAAAGCAGAAGAAACGTAAACAGGAAGAAAAGGAGGGTGCTGTTGAGGAAGGAGAAGAAAATGATGAGGATGTGTCTCGCGAAAAGAAGAAAAAAATCAAACAAACACTGTTAACAAATTTTACTAAACCAACTGGAGAGATCGATATTGAGTGATAGTTCATGTCCTAGCATATGTTGATTGAATTTATAATAGATCAAGCTATTTAATTCTTCTTTGGCTATGGCGAACTTTCGTTTGCAATTGGTTGCGTTGCATCAAGATTAGGCACACTTTTCATTTAAATTTATTAATAAGACTTCTTTTCACTGACTTTTTCGCTCGCAAATCCATCCAATGAACCGCAAGAAGCAAAATCTTTCCTTAGGTAGGGACTAGGTTTAACCATAAGTTCAGGCCTAACAACACGATCAAAATTTTCTTCTTCCATATATCCAAGCTCTAACGCCACCTCCTTTAAAGATTTACCTTTCTTATGTGCTCCTTTAGCTATTTCTGCAGCTTTTTCATAGCCAATATGAGGATTTAATGCTGTTACGAGCATAAGCGAGTTTTGTAGATAGTGCTTTATCATCTTTTCGTTTGCTTGAATTCCGACAAGACAATTTTTAACAAATGAGTTGCAACCATCACTCAGCATTTGCATTGAATGGAGCACATTTCTAATTATCAATGGCTTGTAGACATTCAGTTGAAAGTGACCATTCATGCCACCTAGCGTCACCGCTACATTATTGCCCATTACTTGACAACATACCATTGAAAGTGATTCACACTGAGTTGGGTTTACCTTTCCAGGCATAATGCTAGAACCAGGTTCATTCTCAGGAAGAATCAATTCAGA